>Ga0315899_10000250_pt1 | contig 66200 bp, 58 predicted proteins | sample LakEriMetagenome_2_FD_203518 | JGI IMG/M metagenome (GOLD analysis project Ga0315899, IMG submission 203518) | Freshwater fungal communities from buoy surface, Lake Erie, Ohio, United States - Buoy 4 MA112 | ecosystem: Environmental > Aquatic > Freshwater > Lake | place: USA: Lake Erie, Ohio... | reverse complement strand
AGGGCCGGCAACCACAGGGCCAGCATCGCGGCGGCAGCGTACGGCGGGAGGGAGAGCGTACGGGTCATGCTGAATGCTCGCGCAAAGCCATCTCCAACGCAAAGGGTCGTGGGCGAAGGGCCCCGCTGCAATACGCCGGTCGGCAACCGGCCGTTGTCGCCACCCGCTCTGGCGGAGATGGCGCGCGGGGCGCATTGTCGTGCGTCCGGATTTCACCCTCCTCCTCGGGAGCTCCCCGCATGCCCGCGATGTCCACGTTCCCCATGCCCCGCACGCTGCTGCGCCGCGCCCTCGTGGCCGCCGGCGCCCTCACCCTGGTCAGCACCGCCGTTGACGCCCAGCAGCCGCGTCCCCGCGACCCGCGCAGCATGGGCGGCGGCAACTGCGCCGACAACCCGTACAACTGCAAGGACACGCCCAACCCGCTGCCGGCCCCCAACACGGTGTGGCTCGAGGAAATGACGTGGATGGATGTGCGCGATGCCATTGCCGCCGGCAAGACGACGGTGATCGTGCCCACCGGCGGCATGGAGCCCAATGGCCCGTGGCTCGTGACGGGCAAGCACAATTACGTGCTGCACACCAACTGCGACGCCATTGCGCGCAAGCTGGGGAACGCGCTCTGCGCTCCCATCGTGAAGTTCGTGCCGGAGGGCAGCTATGATCCGCCGTCGGGGCACATGACCAGCCCGGGCACGATCACGGCGCGCGAAGGCACCTTCCGCGCCCTGCTCACCGACATCGCCGCCAGCCTCAAGGCGCACGGCTTCACGACCATCATCTACATCGGCGACAGCGGCGGCAATCAGGCGGGGCAGCGGGCCGTGGCCGATTCGCTCACGATGCTCTGGAAGGGCGCGCCCATCGTGGCCCATGTGCAGGAGTACTACGACTACGCGAGCGTGGCCAAGCACATGGAGAGCAAGGGGGTGCACCCCTCCAAGGCCGACGGCCTGCACGATGACCCGGAGATCTCGCTCAACATGTTCATCGACGATCCGAAGAGCATCCGGTACGACGAACGGGTCAAGGCGGGCAAGGCCGAGATCAACGGCGTGTCGCTCACCGATCGCAAGAAGATCACCGCCTGGGCCAGGGAGGTCGTGGCATTCCGTGCGCAGGTCACGGTGGATGCGATCAACAAGGCGATCGCCAACAAGGGTACGCTGCCGGCGCCGCCGCGCACCCGCGGGAACTGAACGGGGCGCCCGCCAGGGGCGCCCCCGTACCACCCCCGTCACCCTCCCGGTGCCGTCACGTACCCCCGGCGGGGCATGATTATCCTTCACGGATGTTCATGTCCCGCTTTTCGTTTGCGGTGGCCCTATTGTGCGCCGCAACCGCCTCGGCCGTGTCGGCCCAGCCCACCATGCGCGCGCACTGGCTGCCCGCGCCCATCACTCTGGACGGGAAGCTCGACGAACCGGTATGGCGCCAGGCGGCGCCGGCGACCGGCTTCGTGCAGCGCGTGCCGGCAAATGGCGAGAAGGCCTCGCAGCGCAGTGACGTGTGGGTGGCGTACGATGCCGACGCCCTGTACGTGGGCGTACGCAACTTCGACACGGCGCCCGACAGCATCGCGCAACAGCTCGGACGCCGTGATGCCGACGATATCTACTCGGACTGGTTCTTTCTGGGCCTCGACAGCTACGGCGACCGGCGCACCGCCTTCGTCTTCGGGGTCAACCCGCGCGGCGTCCTGCGCGACGTGTACCTGTTCAACGACACCGAGGCCGACGACTCGTGGGATGCCGTGTGGAACGTGGCCGCGCGCGTCGACAGCGCCGGGTGGACGGCCGAGTTCCGCATTCCGCTGTCGCAGCTGCGCTACGACGTGAACGGGGCCGTGGGGGCGGTGCGCCCGTGGGGGGTAAACTTCTCGCGCGAGATCGCGCGCCTTGGTGAAGAGTCGCTCTGGTCGCCGGCGCCGGCCAATGCCCCGGGATTCGTCTCCCGTTTCGGGACGCTCACGGGGCTCGACTCGCTGCGGCCGCCGTCGCGCACGGAGTTCATTCCCTACGTGCGCGCGCAGGTGGAGACGCAGCCACCAGCGGGGCGCAACCGCTTCACGCCGGGGCAGGCGTTGGCGGGCGCGGTGGGGGGCGACCTGCGCGTGAAGCTGCCGCAGTCGCTCACCCTCACCGCCACCCTCAACCCCGATTTCGGCCAGGTGGAGGCCGATCCGGCGGTCGTCAACCTCACCGCGTTCGAGGTGTTCTTTCAGGAGCGGCGCCCCTTCTTCCTCGAGAACGCCGACGGCTTTGCCTTCGGGGACACGCGCACGAGCAACTCCAACGATCCGCCCAGTTTCTTCTACAGTCGGCGCATTGGCCGCGCGCCGCAGCGCCGCCCGAGCGGTGACGACATCGTGGCCGTGGGCATCAATGCGCAAACCCCCATCGCCGGCGCCTTCAAGCTGTCCGGCACCACCCCGTCGGGGTGGCAGATCGGGGTGCTCAACGCCACCACCCCGCACGAGCACGCCGAGGTGCTGCGCAGCAACGGTCGGGTGACGCGCGAGGGGGTGGAGCCGCTCTCCAACTATCATGTGTCGCGCCTCCGCCGGTTGCTCAACGGCGGCAATACCGGTGTGGGAGCCTTCCTCTCCGATACGCGGCGGGTACTGGACGACTCACTGCTCGCCGCGCGCGTGGCCTCGAGCGCCACGGTGGCCGGTGTCGACTGGGAGCACGCCTGGCGCAATCGCACGTACACCATCAGCGGCGTCCTGTCCTACAGTCAGGTGCGCGGGAGCACGGCGGTGCTGCAGCGCCTGCAGCGCGCCAACTACCGCAGCTTTCAGCGGCCCGATGCTGCGCATCTCACCTTCGACCCGTCCCGCACGGCGCTGGGGGGACACTACGCGGCCCTGTCCCTCGCCAAGACCGCCGGTGACCGCGTGCTGGGCAGCGTGACCTACGAGGAGACGAGCCCGGGGTTCGAAGTGAACGACCTCGGCTTCCAGGTGCGCTCCGACTTCCGCACGGTGAGTACGGCGCTGCAGTATCGCAACCCGTTCATCAATCGCTGGTCGCGGGCCTGGTCGCTTGGCACCTTCAGCACCTTCGCCGACAACTTCGGCGGTGATCAGGTGGAGCAGCGGTACGCGCTCTTCGGCGAGGTGACGTTGCTCAACTTCTGGGAGCTGTCCCTGCGCAACTCGGTCTCGCCGCAAACCCTCAGTGATCGCCTGCTGCGCGGTGGGCCGCTGGCCGTGCGGCCCCGGTCGCTCGATCAGGGGTTCGAACTCACCACCGACTCGCGCAAGCCCATCATCCTGTCGCTCGAGCTCGGGCGCAGCACCGATGTGGCGGGGCGCCGTCAGGTGAGCGTGGAAACGGAAATCGACTGGCGGCCGCTGCCGCAGCTGCGTCTGCGCCTCGGCCCCGAGTACTCGACCGCGCGCGCCGTCGATCAGTACGTGCAGCGTGCGCTCGATCCGCGTGCGGCTGCAACCTTCGGCGCGCGGTATGTCTTCGCCAATGTGCAGCAGCGTGAGGCGCGGCTCAACACGCGGCTCGACTGGACCTTTTCGCCCTGGCTGTCGCTGCAGCTGTTCCTGCAGCCGTTCGCATCGGCGGGACAGTTCTCCCGGTTCAAGGAGTTCACCACGCCGCGTGCATTCCGGTTTGCCGAGTATGGCGTGGACGCGGGAGAGGTCACCACGGTGAGCGGCGGGCAGCGAATCGACCCCGACGGCGCGGGGCCATCCCCGGCCTTCATCGTGCCCACGCAGGACTTCACCGTGCGGGCGCTACGCGGCAATGCCGTGCTGCGGTGGGAGTACCAGCCCGGTTCGGCACTCTTCTTCGTCTGGTCGCAGCAGCGCGAGGTGGAGCTCGAGGTGGCCAACTTCGGTGTCGCCAACCAGGTGGGCCGTGCCTTCGCCGACCCGGGGCGCCACGTCTTTCTCATCAAGTATTCGAAATGGATCGGTCGATGATGCGCCGGAACACGCGGCTCCTGACCCTGTCGCTGGCCGTCGCCGCCTGCACCGGCGGGCGCGACGCGGCGCTCCCCGCGGCCGACAGCGCCGCGCCGAGCATCTCCGCCATACCCACGCTGCCCAAGGTGGGGCCGGTGGAGATCGACAGCGGTCCGCCGGTGCGTCTCGACCGCACGGCTCAGGGCGCCCGCGTGGTCATGCTCCCCGATTCGGGCGATCAGATCAATGCGTTGCAGCCGCCGGTGCTCACCACGAGCAACGGCCGGCGCCTTGCGTTTCGGGGGCCGGCCGTCACCAGCGACAGTGCGTACTTCGTGGGTGCGGTGATGCTGCCGCTGGGCCCCGCTGACCTGCCGCTCGAGGGAACGCTGGTCACCAGCTACTGCCGAGCGGGGGAGAAACTGTGCCGGACGGCGCGTCGCGAGGTGCGCTTCTCGCCGTAGGTGGATCATCCCACCCGCCAGCGCTCACGGCACGCCGGCGTGCGCGGCCTTGGCATGGTCGGGGTTCACAACGACAGCGGGTACCCCATGACGCGACGGCTCATGACCCCGAGGTCGGCGCGGAAGACGAGGCGCGGCAGGCGCAGGCGATCGGCGGTGTCCACGACGCGACCACGGGATGTCGTGACGGCCACGGGTACCCCGATCGCCCCCAGCACCGCCACCTCGCGTGCACCGTAGTCGTGCAGCATCCCGTTGGGATACGCAAACGTCGTGACGGGACGCCCCGTCATCGCCCCAACGATCCGCACGGATTCCGTGATTTCCCACCGGGCAACGGCGGCACTGCAGCGACTGAGTATGGGGTGCGTGACGGTGTGCGCGCCGAATTGGACCCCTTCCGCAGCCAACTGCTCGACCTGAACGGGCTCCAACGCGCGATACGGTGCCGAGGGCGCCTCGGTGGCATCGACGCCGGCCTGCCGGGCGAGGTCCGCCAGTACGGCCCGGCGCTCGTCGTCGGGCACCAGCTTGAGCGCGCCACGCAGCTGGCGGCCCATCCGTCGCCGCCGCTCGGGGTCTGTGAGCTCCACGCGCATGCCCACCAGCTCGATGTCGACGTGTGGGCGGGGCAATCGACTCAGGGCATGGTCGAGGTAATCGCCCCAGAACCACTGTCGTTCGACCACCGGTCCGGTGGTCAGGAACAGGCTCACGGGGCAGCGGAGTGCCTTGAACATCGGCCAGGCGTGCGTCGCGAAGTCGGCATAGCCGTCGTCCACCGTCACGGCCACGGCCGGCCCGCCCAACGGCGCGCCCGACAGGAGATCGTCAAGCGCCACGAAGCGAACGCCCCGTGCCGACAGCACCCGGATGATGTGGCCAACGGTCTCGACCGAATCGCCCGTCCATGCATCACCAGGGCGGACGAACCGGTGCAGACACCAGATCGATCGGGGCTGGAGGCCAACGGTGTTCGCCACGGCGGCCCCGACGCGGCTCCCTGCCAACCGCGCCACCGTTCGGAGCGCGGCGCGGTACGTCGTCGATACCCCCATTACCTGCCACCCATGCGGCGCATCACCCGCGGCACGGCGCGCGGATGGCACGTTCGCGGGGCATCGCTCCGGGCAGACGCGAGCGTCAAGGACCAGACGGTCATGAAGGGAAGAGAGAAACGACGAATGGACCGACGAACTGACGGACGACCACGAGGGCAAGCGAGCAACGCCGCGAAGCCCGGCGGCTCGAGGTCTGAACGACTGCCTGGGCGGCTCAGTTCACGCGGGCGCGCTCGATCACGGTGGAGGTGCCGTCGCGCTTCCCCAGGTAGACGACGCCGCCAGGGCCGAAGCCCAGCACCTGACGCCCCTCGGGGACGAGCACGCGCTCGATGACGTCGCCCTTGCCGTTGATCACGTCGTACACGCTGCCGGCTGGCTGCGGCTTGGTGGGAATGGTGAGGACCCACAGATTGCCGTCGGCGTCGGCCCGGGTGCTGGTGGCGAAGAAAGGGGGCTGGTAGTCGGGCAATTCGCTCGCCGTCACGACGTTGATCCGGGGTGGGGCCACCTGGGGCGCGCGCACCGGCCCCCCGGCCCCCGGTGGCCCGCCTTCGGCGCGGATCATCATCTGCACGCGCGGCGCCCCGCCGCCGGCCCCCCCGCCCATCATGCTGCCAAACGCCGTGGCCATGGCCGCCCCCTGCCCGGGATTCGCGGCCGCCTGCTTGTCGAGGAGCGTCTTCACCGAGTCCACCAGCTTCGCCTTGTCCTCGTCGGTGAGGCGCTTCCAGTCGAACGCCATCTTGGGCGACGAACGCCGCGTGCCGTTGGCCTCCACCCAATCCACGTGATAGTCGCGTCCGCGCACGAAGGCCACGTCGCCGTTGGGGAGCACGGCCCATTCATCCACCACCGGCAACGGATTCACCTCGATCGACACGTTCATCTTGCCGTCGTCGGTGCGGGTGATCGTGGGCAGCGAGCGGGGAATCTTCACGAATCCCACCGTATCCACCACGCGCGTCTGCAGATTCACGCGCGTGATGGCCATGGTGTCGGGGATGCCGGACATCTGCGGCGTGCCGTTCACCATCTGCATGCGAATGGCGGGCATGCCGCGGTACACCAGATGTCCGTTGCTGTAGAAGGCCCCGGCACCCACGCCACCCGCCGCGAGCATCATGGCGTCCTGCGCGCGTGGCACCGACATCACCCGCTGCACCTCCCCGTTCGCATCGATCACCAGCATGCTCAGCGACTGCGCATCCACGAACAGCGTGGAGTCGCCCCGAAAGGCGATGAGGCTGGCCATGCCGCTGCCGTAGGCGTTGGGATTGCCCGGGGTGGTGTCGGCCACGACCTTCACGATGGCGAGCGTGGAGTCGAGGAGCAGCACCCGCCGTGCGCTGATGTCGTTCACCAGCAGGCGCCCACCGGGGAGCGCGCGCACGTTGGTGATGGTACCGAGCGAGTCCGTCGTGGCAGCCGCGACGGGGCCGAGCGGGCGGATGGGGGGGCGGGAGGTCGAGCTGCCGGGTTGGGCGTGAGCGGTGGTGAGCGCGGCGGTCAGCGCGGCGGTCAGCGCGAGTGTGGCCGTGGCGAAGAGGCGTTTCATCGGTGGGTTGGTTCAGGAAGCAGGAAGCAGGAAGCAGGGAGCAGGAGGCACGGAGCAGGAGGCACGGAGCAGGGGGCAGGGAGGCTGCTGCCTGACTCCTGCCGCCCGCCCCCTGCCTCCTTGTCGTTGGGTTATTGCCGCATGATGATGGTCTGCGCGCCGCCGCCCATGCCGCCGGCCATCATCATGCCGCCGCCCATGAGGCCGGCACCGCCACCACCGGCGGTGCCGGAGCGAATGGTCTTGAGATAGCGATCGTCGAGGGCCAGCGCGATGAATGGCGGGAGCCGGCGCCGCTGCGCCGCCGTCAGCAGCTGCTTCACCTGCGGTGCATACCCCCGCAGCATGTCGATGCTGGCTTCCCGCGCCCGGACATACCGAAAGTAGATGCGCTCCCGGTCGTAGCCGTCGGGAAGGCTGGCAAACTGCGCCGCAATGGGCGACCAGATGGAGTCGAGACGCACCAGGTACCGGCGGTTCATCGTGGCAATGGCGTCGGCCTGATCGGCACTCAACTTGAGCGTGTCCTGATCACGCAGGATGGTGGCCATCGGGTTGGGCACACCGCCGTTGCCGAACTGCGCCTTGATGGTGGCGGCGTTGGCCTTGATGCCGTCGGTGCGCCGGCCACGGTCGAGCGACTGCGTCAGCACCTGCCGCTCGCGCGTGGGACCAATGTCGTAGCGCAGCTGCGCGGTTACGGTCACGGGGGCGCGGAACTGCTGGAACTGCGGATTGGTGGCGGCGAAGCGCTCGTTCACCTCGTAGCGATAGCGGCGCGCCACCGGATCGAAGCCGCGCACATACAGCAGCGCCTGGTCGAGGAACGGCTGCTGTCCCCATCCGCGCAGCCGCTGTTGCCCGTGCAGCAGCAGGTCGGCGGCGCCAATGGGGTTGGCCACATTGAGCGTCAGGTTCATGCGCTGGGGCAGCCGCAGCTTGAGCGGGTTGAAGCCGATGCTGAGATTCGCGCTGCTCACCCATGGCCCCTGACAGCTGTTGCGGGCGGCCAAGGTGCCGAGCTGCCGGGCGAGGCACGCACGCGCCACGCGGGAGCCGTTCTCGAGCAGCGCCCGCATGCCGCTTGCCACCAGGGGATCGCCTGCCGTGGCCGGGTCGAACACGAAGGCGCGGTCGTTGGTGAAGCCGTCGCCGTTCACATCGCCGCCAATGGTGGGCGTGATGGGCGTCCCCGACCGGAATTGCCCGAACCAGGCGATGCGCACGAGGTCGAAGGCGTTCCAGTTGAGGGTGTAGGTGATCTGGTGGCGCGAGTCGAACCCCGCACGCGACCAGTCCACGGCAAACGGATCGCCGGCGGTGCTCGTGAAGCCGCGGAACTGCTCCCGCACGTTGCCGTAGGTGTAGCTCGCGCTCCAGCCAAAGTTGGTGCTGAAGCTCATGGGGGAGAGACGCACACTCACTTGCCCGGTGCGGGAGCGCAGATCGCTCAGCTGCTCGGTGACCCGCTGGTACTGCGGCACCACCCGGCCGTCGCCGGCGGCAATGCCACCGGTGAGCGGCACGATGCTGGACGCGTTCACGAAGACGGGGCGATCGCCTTCGTTCGGCAGGGAGAACCGCCGCGTCCCCGCGAAGTTGCGATCCAGGAAGCTCTGCTGCTGCGTGTTGACCGACCAGGTGGCGTCGATGCTGGCGTTGAACACATTCCAGAGCACGGGACCGCTCCATGACAGATTCGACCGCACGCTGCGCGACGGTGCGAAGCCCGAGCCGAACAGCGTCACGTTGGGCGCCCCCACGGCGAACAACGTGCCCGTGCTGCCGTCGGCGCAGCGGCTGGGGATGCTGCCAACGCTGGTATAGGCCGTCCAGTCGGGTGTGGGCACGGCCGCCCCGACGCACGCCAGCTGCTGAATGGCGCTCGGCAGCCCCGTATTGTCGATCGCGCTGCCAATGAGCGTGGGTTGCGGCGAATTCTGGAAGACGCCAATGCCGCCGCGCACCACGGCGCGCGGTCCGCGGAAGGCGCCATCGAAGGCCCCGATTTGCGGCCCCGTGCCGTACTGCCAGGAGAAGCCAAGGCGCGGGCTCACGAACACCCCGTTGGGGACGCGGTCGTTGCGCACCCCGAGGCGCTCTTCGAGGGCCAGGTTGCGCGCCGGTGCATCGAGGAAGCGATTGGCGTCCACGCGCACGCCGTACTGCACCTGCAGGGTCTGCGAGTGGCGGTAGGAGTCACCGAGCGACAGGGCCGCAATGAGCACGCCCGCCTCGCGTTCGCGTGGCGACAGCGTGCGCGTGTACGACAGGGGCAGCCCCGCCTGCAGATCGGCGAGCGAGTTGTAGGTGAAGGTGCCGAGCCGGTTGATCGTCTGATCCTGCGCGGAGCCCTCGTGCCGCACTTCGGTGCCCAGCTTGAGGCGGTGCTTGTTGTTGCCGCTGAACCACGACAGCGTGTTCATGGCCATGGCCGTGGTGGTGCGCTGCGTGGTGTTGAGCAACTGGTTGCCGCCGAAGCTGAGCAGCTGCACCCCGCTGGTGCCGTCGGCAAAGGTCGAGTTCACCCGCACGCGCCCGGCGGGGAGATCGAGATAGGGATCGCCCGTGGCGTTGGAGGCATTGACGCCGGCACTCGTTTCGGTGAGCACGCCGACCGTGCGCAGGGTGAAATAGCCACTGTGTCGCGCCTGTACGCCGCCGGTCCAGCTGATGCGTTCCGCGCCGGTGTTGGGGAGTGCCGTGGTGAGCGGCGTGAAGGCCGGGTTCTGGCGGTTCCAGTTGGCGCTCACCGTGATGTTGTACGCAGCGCCGCTGACGCTCGACGGAGGCGCCACATCGATGGCGGCAAGTACCGACCCCTGGTCGGTGAGACGGCTGCCGGGCACACCGGCGCTGGTAATGGGCACCCGGTTGCTGCCGAGAATGCCCAGCAGCCGGGACACCGAATCGGTGGCCACGCCACTGGCCTTGAGTCCGTTGCTGGAGGTGTTGAGCAACGTCTGCAGATCGTTGCTGCGCCGCCCCAGCTGATACGACAGCGCGTAGAACGCCTTGTCGAAGACGAGCGGGCCCGAGACGGTGCCCCCCAGCGAGGCGTTGGTGAACTGCTGCCCGGTGGCGCGCGCGGCGGCGTCGGTCCATTGCAGCGCCGGGTTGTCGCCCACGACGCTGAGGCCGCGGTTGCTGAAGTTGGTCCCGCTGCGCGTGCGCAGCTGGAACTGCCCGCCGCTGAAGCCGCCCCGCGACACATCGTAGGGGGACGTGGCGAGCGCGCTGAACACCCCGGCATCGCGCGGCAGTCCCGCCCCACCGAACAGCATCCCGTTGAGGGTCGTGTTGTTCTGATCGGCGCCGAGGCCCAGCACCGAGAAGCCGTTGGCCCCGCCATCCTGCCCGGGCACGAGCTGCACGCCGGGGAGCGTGGCCGCGAGCGCCGCGAGATCCGTCATCTGGTCGGGCGGCAGCGCGTTGAGGTTGCTGATCGTCCGCTCGGTGCCGCCCACGTCCTGCGACAGTTCGCCGCGCGACACGCGCTGGCGGTCGGCGGTGACCTTCATGGCCTCGAGCACCGTGCCCACCTTGCTCAGCTTCGCATCGGCGAGCAGCACGTCTTCGTCGGCCGCACGCTTCACCTCGAAGCGCTTCTGGGCATACCCCACCGCCGCCACGGTGACCATGTAGTCGCCATCGCCATTGGGAAAGGTGATGGTGAAGCGGCCGGCGCGGTCGGTGCGGGCGGTGCGGTTGACGTTGCCCGAGAGCGACGTGACCAGGATGGACACGTTGTCGAGCGGTTCATTGCTCTCGCCGGTAATGCGGCCGCGAATGACATCGACCTGCTGGGCGTATGCCGGCGGGGCCGCCAGCGCGAGCAGGAGCAGCAGGACGGTGAAGAACGCGAAACGACGGGGCACGTCGGGGGAGTCGAAGGTGGAGGCTGCCCATGCTACGGCCGGGGGCCGGGTTCCGTTACGACACGGGGGGAGAGACGGGGGTTGCCGTTGGCTCGGGAACGACGCGGGGGGAACGACGCGCAATCGACGACGCGTTGGCAGGGACGCGTTGGCGCCGACGCGTTGGCGGGGACGCGTTGGCACGGACGCGGACCCCGACGCGGACTCCGACGCGGGCACCGACGCAGACACTGACGCAGACCTCGACGCAGACCCCGACGCAGACACCGACGCTGGGGGAACAACGCGGGGGAACAACGCGGGGGAACAACGCGGCGACGAGCCTTCGGCCGTCGCGGGGCGTCGTGGTTGGCGTCGCGGTTGGCGTCGGTGCCCGCGTCGGTGCCCGCGCTCCTGCGCGTTCGTGCCAGCGCGTTCTCGCCAACGCGTTTTCGCCAACGCGTCCCCGCCAACGCGTCGTCGATTGCGCGTGGTGGCCTCTCCTGCCGTAATCTCCGCGGTCGCTCGCGTCCCTCGGCTTCGCGCGCGACGCTAGAACTCGCCGATGAAACCGATTTCGGGCGTGAGTTCGTATCCGAACCGCTCTCGCACCGCCTGCTGTGCGTGCGCAATGAGCGCGCGCACGTCGGCCGCGCTGGCGCGCCCGAGGTTCACCATGATGTTCGCGTGTATGTGCGAGATCTGCGCGTCGCCCACGCGAAAGCCCTTGAGGCCGCACTGGTCAATGAGGCGGCCGGCGCCCACCCCCTCGATCTTCTGGAAGATCGAGCCGGCACTGGGATGTATCCCCAGCCACGGGTGGCGTGAGCCACGCCAGCTGAGGTTCTCCTGCAGGATGCGGTGCAGGCGGGCCGGGTCGTCCTTCGTGAGCCGGAAGCGCGCGCTCAGCACCACGTCGCGCCGATGATGGAACACCGTGTCGTCGTAGCCGAACCGGATATAGTCCGCGTCCACCGTCTTCCGCTCCCCCTCGGCGCTGAGAATGTCGCAGTCGGCGAACACCTCGCTGATGAACATCGTGCGCTCGCGCTCGGGGGCCGGCGACAGAAAGTGCAGATTCTGCCAGAGCGCGCCCCCCACCGTGCTGGGAATGCCGATGTAGTGCTCGAGTCCCGACCACCCCCCGCGCACCGTCTCGAGCACCAGCTCCTGGACCACGGCCCCGCTTTCGCTCCACAGCACCCCGTCCGGGCTGATCGTGTGCGCCGCGGCGCGATTGCGGATCACCAGCCCGCGCACCCCCCGGTCGCCAATGAGCACATTGGCGCCCAGCCCCAAAACGAACCAGGGGAGGCCGCCATGGCGCGCCGCGGTGATGGCGGCGGCGAGATCATCGGCGGAGGTGGCATCGTACAGCCAATCCGCCGGGCCGCCGATCTGAAAGGTGGTGAACGGAGCCAGCGGCGCGTTCGGCGTGAGGCGCGACGCGTCGAGGGTCGACAAGGCGGAAGGGACAGTCATCAGCGGGATGGGGTTCGGCAGTACGGCCGGACGCCAATGTAGCCGGGGGAGTACCGGGCCGTCAGTCGTTGACGACGGGAGGAGGGCGTCGGCCGGCGCCAGCAACCCTCCGCCGGCGGATCCCGTTAATGTCCCATGGGGTAGTGCTCGCCACCCCCACTGCGGGGTCGCCCTGCAGTTCGTGCTCTCCTCCCACCCGCTCATGCGCGTTCGGTCTCTTCGCCGCCTCCGTACGCTGTCGCTGCGCGCCGCCCTGGCGCTCGCCACGGTTGCCGCCCTGCCGGCCACACCACCGGCCGCCCTGCACGCCCAGTCCCGCGCCGAGCTCGAAAAGGTGCTGCGCCGCAAGGTGCTGGCGAACGGCATGGAGGTCATCGTCGTGGAGAACCACGGCGTGCCCATTGCCACGCTCGAGATCAACGTGCGCAACGGCGCCTTCACGCAGCCGCCGGAGTACGCGGGGCTCGCGCACATGTACGAGCACATGTTCTTCAAGGCCAACACGGACCTGCCCGACGCGCAGGCGTTCAACGATCGCGCCGGCGAGCTGGGGGCGGTGTTCAACGGCACCACGCAGGAAGAGCGCGTGAACTACTATCTCACCCTCCCCGCCGACTCGGTGGCGGGAGGGCTGCGTTTCCTGGCGAGTGCGCTCATCAATCCGCTGTTCCGGGAGGATGAACTCGCGCGGGAAAAGGAAGTGGTGCTGGGCGAGTACGATCGCAACGAGGCGCAGCCCGGCTTCCGCTTCCAGCAGCAGGCGAACGCGCTGCTGTATCCGGGGCAGGGGAGCCGCAAGAACACCATCGGCGATCGGCTGGTGCTCAAGAACGTGACGCAGGAGCAGATGCGCACCATCCAGCGCAAGTACTACGTGCCGAACAACTGCGCGCTCATCGTCACCGGCGACGTGGACCCCGAACGCATCTTCGCGCTCGCCGAACAGGTCTTCGGTTCGTGGCCGCGCGGCGCGGACCCGTTCGTGGCCGATCCCATTCCGCCCATTCCGCCGCTCGACAGCAACAAGGCGCAGATCAGCGAAGAGCCGATCAACGCGGTGGCGGTGCTGTTGCAGTGGCAGGGGCCGAGCGTGGGGAAGGATCCCGGCGCCACCTTTGCCGCCGACGTGTTCAGCGATGTGCTGAACACCCCCGGCAGTACGTTCCAGAAGAACCTCGTGGATTCGGGGCTCTGGCTGGGCGTGGGGGTGAACTACTACACGCTCAATCAGGTGGGGCCCATCTCGATCAGCGGGCAAACCACGCCCGACAAGTTCCGCGCGGCCATGGCGGCGCTCGAGCGCGAGATCGCCCGCTTCAGTGATCCCACGTACATCTCGTCGCGCGAGCTGGAAGCGGTGAAGGCGCAGCGGGCGGTATCGAGCGCCTTCGGCATCGAAAAGGCGAGCGAGATCGCCCACACCATCGGCTTCTGGTGGAGCGTGGCCAGTCTCGACTACTTCATGAGCTACACCGACCGCATGGCACAGCAGCGCATCACCGATCTCCTGCGCTACACGAGCACCTACATCGTGGGGAAGCCGCGGGTCACCAGCGTGCTGCTGTCGAGCGACGCGCGGCGGGCCATTGGCCTCACGGAAGCGGAGCTGCTCAAGCCGTTCACGAAGTCGGGGGTGAAGCCGTGATGCATCCAGCGACGGCAACGGCGGCCGGCACGGGAACGACGCCAACGGCGGCGCGATCACGCCCGTTCAGCGACGGGGGTCGAGGGTTCAGGGTGGTGGGGGTGTGTGTCGGCCTCGTGCTTGGCGCCGCTGGCGAGCTGACGGCGCAGGCGACACGAGCGCCGGCTCGGCGGCCGGTCGCACGGCCGGCACCAGCCACACCCGTGGCCGCGCCAACATCACCCACCGTGATGGGCGACGATTCGCTCACCATCAAGTTCGAGGTGAGCGGCATTCCCGTCATTCTGCGCCGTGTCACGGCCAACAACGTCGTGGCGGCCAATCTCTACCTCCTCGGCGGCTCACGGCAGCTCACCTCGGCCACGCAGGGGATCGAGCTGATGCTGCTGGAAGCCAGTGAGCGCGGCACGCAGAAGTACCCCCGGGACCTCCTGCGCACGAAGATGGCGCGGCTGGGGAGCGCCATTGGCGTGAGTGCCGGTGTCGATTGGACCAGCGTGGGCTTGCGCGCCACCACGGCGGGGTTCGACAGCACCTGGGCGATCATGGCCGATCGGATCGTGGCGCCGCGACTGGACCCGGCCGATGTGGAGTTCGTGCGCGAGCAGTTCGTCACGGCCGTGAGCCAGCGCAAGGACAGCCCCGACGCGCTGCTCGATTTCCTGGCCGACAGCATGACGTTCGACGGCCATCCGTACGCGCTCGAACCCACGGGCACCGAGGCCTCGCTCAAGGGCATCACGGGGGCGCAGCTGCGCGCGTATCACGCATCGCAGATGGTCACGTCGCGCATGATGCTGGTGGTGGTGGGCAACGTGTCACGCACGCGCGTGGAGAAGCTCGTGCGCGAAACCATCGGCCGGCTTCCCCGTGGCAGCTACGCCTGGAGCCCTCCCGCTCCGCCGGCCGACCTCCCGTCGGGCTACGTGGTGGAGAAGCGCGCGCTGCCCACCAACTATCTGCAGGGCTACTTCCACGGTCCTCGAGCCACCAGCCAGGACTACGCGGCGCTGCGCCTGGCCTGTGCCGTGCTCTCGGGCCGCCTCTTTGGCGAAGTGCGTCAGCGCCGCAACCTGTCCTACTCGGTGAACGCCCCGTTCGTGGAGCACGCCTTCTCCCTGGGCGGCCTGTATGTGACCACCACACAGCCCGACGAGGTCCTCAGCATCATGCTGCAGCAGGTCAAGGCGCTGCAGGACGGCATCATCACGCAGGAAGGACTCGAGCAGCTGGTGCAGCAGTTCATCGTCACCTACTTCCTCGACAACGAAACGAACGCCGATCAGGCCAACATGCTGGCGCGGGCGGAGCTGTATCAGGGCGACTTCCGGCGCGCGAGCCGCTTCGTGCAGGAGCTGCGCGCCGTGAAGCCCGAGGACATCCAGCGCGCAGCGCGGACCTACATGCGCAAGGTGCGCTGGGCCTACGTGGGCGACCCGGCCAAGGTCACGCCGGCGCGGCTGCTGCGCTTCTGAGCAAACGGCACAGCGCGTGGACCTCTTGCTCGCGGTGCGTGGCGAGGGAGGAACCGCGTGCTCAGGGAGATCACCGAGCGGTGGGAGAAAAGCGGAGAACGGCCACAACGCACGAGGGACGGCGTTCACGTGCGGAGCTGCTTTCACGAGCGGAGCTCCGTGTGACGTGGTCCACTCCCGCCCCATTCAGGGAGATGCCTGAATGAATGCGGTGCTCTGTGCCCTCCCCCACCTCGGTGATCTCCGTGATCACGCGTTTCCCCCCGACCCCGACCGACGGTGACGCGCGTTCTGTCCGTCGATCTGGCCTACAAGCGCCATCGCGACATCGGCGTCGTGCTGCTCGACGCCACCGAAACCGGCATCGAAGCGACCATCGTCGACGCATTGCTCGCCGACCCGCCGCACGCGCACACGCTGGCCGACTGGCTGCATGCGCTCGCCGAACGGCACCACGTGGCCGGCATCGCCATCGACGGGCCACTCGGCTGGAAGGCCCCCGGCACCGATGCCCCGCATTGCCGAATGAGCGAGAAGGCGGTGCGCGCGCCGGGGAAGACGGGGTTGCCGCCCGACGGCGTGAAGCCGCGCGGCTATCTCGCGTTTACCGAGTTCTCCATCGCGCTCTTCGAGCGGTTCACCACACGGTACGGGTACGCGCTGCCGGGCAGCGGGCACGCTGTGCCTGAGAAACAGGGCGCAACCGGCGATCGGGGGGCGCGCTTCGTCACGGAAACCTTTCCCACGGCGGCGTGGCGCAGCCTCGGGCTGACGCCGGTGCCGGGGAAGGGGCGCACCACGCCCGACGCCCTGCGCGAGGCCGTCGCACGGCTCACGGCGCGGGTGCCGCTGCAACTGGATCGCGCACCGACGCACGACCAGCTGCAGGCGGTGGTGGGTGGCCTCGCCCCGCTGGCGTGGTCTCGTGGGCACACCCAGCGCGTCACCCTCGCCGGTGAGCCCCCGCATCGTCTCGACGGAAGCTGGCGCGAAGGCTATATCATGATTCCAAGCACGCTCTACTAGTGCGTACGGCAGCATCGGCCTCCCGCCTCCTGCCCCCCGCGTCCCGCCGCCTGTTCCTCCACCCGCCACACACCAATGTCCAGCCACTTCTCTCGCCGTGACTTCGTGGGCACCAGCGCCACCCTCGCCATGGGCGCCATGATCGTGCCGCGCCACGTGCTGGGCGGGCAGGGGTACCGCGCACCCAGCGACACGCTCAACATTGCCTGCGTGGGGATCGGCGGCATGGGCATGAGCAACATGTCGCAGATGCTCACCGAGAACATCGTGGCCGTCTGCGACGTGGACTTCCCGTTCGTCGAGCGGTCGCTGCAGGGGCGCCTCAAGCCGCGCGAGGGGCAGCCTACCGCACAGAACGTGCAGCTGGGGGAGGCCTACACCAAGGCGGCCAAGTACACCGACTTCCGGCAGATGCTGGAGAAGCAGAAGGACATCGACGCGGTGCTCATTGCCACGCCCGATCATCTGCATGCCACCATTGCTCTGGCGGCGATGTCGCTGGGGAAGCATGTGTACGTGCAGAAGCCGCTCGCGTATTCGGTGCACGAGTGCCGGCTGCTGGCGCGCAAGGCGGCCGAAAACCCCAAGCTGGCCACGCAGATGGGCAATCAGGGGCACTCCATGGAAGGCTCACATCGCGTCATCGAGATCGTGCGCTCCGGCGTGCTGGGCAAGGTGCACGAGGTGCACGTGTGGACCGATCGGCCGGTGCGCTACTGGGCCCAGGGGATTCCGCGTCCCCGCGCCGCCGGCGCCGCCGTGCTCAACACCAACCCGCGCCCGCAGTGGAACATGGGGACGGTGGACAACGCCGTGCGGGCTGCCATGGCCAGCAATGATCACTCGCCCCCGGAAGGCTTCCACTGGGATCTCTTCCTCGGACCGGCACCGGAAATCCCCTATCATCCGGCCTATCATCCCTTCGCGTGGCGCGGCTGGCTCGACTTCGGGGTGGGTGCGATCGGCGACATGGGGGCCCACCTCATCGATCAGGCGTACACGGCGCTCGAGCTCACGTATCCCACCAGCATTACCGCCAGTTCGAGCCCGTGGGGCGGCGGTGCGCAGAACCCCGCCACCTATCCCCTGGCCATGACGGCGCAGTTCGCGTACCCGGCAGTGGGCAAGCGCGGGCCGGTGGATCTCTACTGGTACGATGGCGGGCTGCTGCCGCCGCGTCCGGCCATGCTCCCCGACGAAGCGCCCATCTCCAACCCCGGCAGCGATGGCGGCGGGGCCATGATCGTGGGAGACAAGGGGCTGCTCATTCACGAGACGTACGGCGACCGGCCGCGCATCTACCCCGAGGGCACCGCCAAGCGCGCCGAAGCGGTGGCCAAGACCATTCCGCGCATCACGGTGTCGCACGAGCAGAACTGGATTCAGGCCGCCAAGGGACAGGCGCAGACCAGCTCCCCCTTCTCGCAGGCGGCCCCGCTGACCGAAACGATGCTGCTGGGCATTGCCGCGCTGCGCGCCGGTCAGGGACGCAAGGTGCTGTACGATGCGGCCAACATGCAGTTCACCAATGCGCCCGAGGCCAATCCGTTCCTCACGCGCGCCTACCGCAAGGGGTGGGAGCTGTAGACGCGCCGTCGGGTCGCGTCCGTCAGCGTGCCCGTGCCGCAAGCACGGCGCGCACGTCATCGAGTGTCCCGCCCACGGCCCGCAGCGCCACCAGGGCGTGATACACGAGATCGGCTGTCTCCTCGACGGCGCGGGCGCGGTCCTGATCGACACACGCGGTAGCCAGCTCCACCGCTTCTTCCCCGAGCTTCTTGAGCCGCAGGTTGCGGTCGGCCAGCAGCTGCTGCGTATAGCTGGGTTTCGCACCGTCTGCCGCCGGTGCGGCGGCGCGCTGGGCAATGGTGGCGTCGAGCGCGGCCAGCGCATCGCTGGCCAGCGCGGCGTCACGAAAGCAGGACGTGGTCCCATCATGACAGGCGGGCCCGGCCGGTACGACACGCGCCAGAACGGCATCGCGGTCGCAGTCGGCGGTGAGCGACACCACGCGTTGCACATGGCCGCTCGTGCCGCCCTTGTGCCAGAGTCCGCGACTCCGTGAGCGATAGTGCATCTCGCCGGTACGCAGCGTCTGCTCGAGCGCCTCGCGGTCGGCGTGGGCCACCATGAGCACCACCCCGGTGCCGGCGTCCTGGGTCACGACCGTGACGAGCCCCTGGCCCTTGGCAAAGTCGAGGGAGTCAAGGTCGAGGAGCGCGCGCGTGGTCATGAGTGGTCCGGGGTTTCGAGCAGGTACCGGCGCGCCGCGTTGGCCAGCGCCGCGTTGGTCGCAATGACATCGCCACCGAACGCGGTGTCTCGCCCGCGCCAGTCGCTGAAGCGGCCGCCCGCCTCGGTGATGATGGGATGCAGCGCCGCCGAATCCCACGGGTTCATGATGTCGTCCACCATGATCTCCGCGCGTCCGGTGGCCACGAGCAGGTAGCCGTAGCAATCGCCCCACGTGCGGCATACGGCCACCTCCGCCGCCAGCGCGTGCCAGGCATCGCGGCGGTGCGGCCGCTCGAGAAAGCGGCTGTCGGTGATGAGTGCCGTGGCGGAACGCAACGTGCCGGTGGTGGAGACGCTCGCCCGCGCCCCGTTCCACCAGCACCCTTCACCAGGGGCCGCCGATACCGTTTCGCCCACGGCGGGATAGCAGGCCGCCCCCGCCAGCACGGTCTCTCCTTCGCAGCAGGCCACCAGTGTCCCCCACAGCGGCACGCCACGCACGAAGGCCTTGGTGCCGTCGATCGGATCGAAGATCCACCGCCGCGTGGCGTGCGGGCGCACATCGTCGAATTCCTCCCCCAGCAGGCCATCCTGCGGAAAGCGGGCCTCGATCCACGCGCGCGCCTCCCGCTCGGCCTCGCGATCGGCAATGGTGACCGGCGAGCCGTCGCCCTTGGTCTCCACCGCCACCCCGGCCCCGTACCAGCGCATGGCCACGCGCGCGGCATACTCGGCCACTTCGGTGGCCGCCTGCAACAGGGACTGCGAGTGCTCGCTCATGGCGTCACCATCATGGCGTCACCAGGGCCTCACGCACCACCAGGCCGGCGTCGCGCATGACCCCCTTGAGCGCGTGCACCGTGGTGAGTCCGTCGTGCAGGATGCCCGCCACGAGCACCGCATCGGCTCCTGCCTGCTGCACGGCAGCCACCAGGTGTGCCGCCGTACCGGCACCGCCCGAGGCAATGACGGGCACGTGCACCGCATCGGCCACAGCGCGGGTGATCTCGAGATCGTAGCCCGTACGGGCGCCGTCCCGGTCGATGCTGGTGAGGAGAATCTCTCCGGCGCCACGCGCGACACATTCCTGCGCCCACGCCACGGCCTCGAGCGGCGTTTCCTCGCGACCGCCCTTCACCCACACCTTGTAGACGCCGTCGGCGTTCTGCTTCGCGTCAATGCTGGCCACCACGCACTGGGCGCCAAACCGATCCGCCGCGGCCGTCAGCACCGCGGGGTTCGTCACCGCTGCCGAGTTGAGCGACACCTTGTCGGCGCCGGCGCGCAGCGCACGCCCCACGTCGTCGACGGTGCGTACACCGCCGCCGATGGTGAGCGGAATGAAGAGCTGTTCCGCGGTGCGGCGCGCCACGTCGAGCAGGGTGGCGCGCTCCTCCGCGCTGGCCGAGATGTCGAGGAAGGTGATTTCGTCGGCCCCTTCGTGTTCGTACCGTGCGGCGAGCGCCACGGGATCGCCCACGTCACGGAGTCCCACGAAGTTCACCCCCTTCACCACACGGCCACCCTTCACGTCCAGGCAGACGATCACACGACGGGTGAGCATCTCAGGCCTGTCCGTTGATCTCGAGCGTCACGGAGCCCTTGGTGCTGAACACCGCGCCGGTTTCCACGAGCGCCTCACGCAGCGCGAAACCCAGCGCCTTGAACGCCGCCTCCACGATGTGGTGCCGGTCGGTGCCACGCAGCACGCGCACGTGCAGGGTGGCCTTGGCGTTGTCGGCGAAGGAGCGCATGAAGTGATCGTACAGGCCGCTGGGCAGCGGACCGCGGTAGTAGGGGCGACCGCCCATGTCGATCACCACCTGCACCAGCGCGTCGTCCATGGGGACGGTGCGTTCACCATAGCGCGCGCAGGTGGCCGGCGTATGCGCGGCAAAGGCCTGCCCCAGGGCAATGGCGACATCTTCGATGAGGTGATGCCGCAGGTCACCCGTGGCGTGAATGTCGAACGGCACTCCCGCGTACTTCGACAGTGCCACGAGCATGTGATCGAGGAACGGCTCGGTGGTGCTGATGGTGGGCGGGGCGGGCATCGGCTCGTCGAGCGCAATGCGGATCCGTGTTTCCTTCGATTCCCGAACCACGACGGTCATGCGCCGAACTCCTCTGCGAGACGGCGCGAGTCGATCGCGCCTGTGTACAGGGCCATGCCCAGCACCGCGCCGGCCAGGCCGCGGTGCTCGAGCGCCCGCATGTCATCCAGACTGCTCACCCCACCCGAGGCGAACACCGGCCAGGCACACGCCTCTGCCACGTCTTCCATGAGCGGCAGGTCGGTGCCCTGCAACCGGCCTTCGAGGTGCACGGCAGTCACCAACACCCCGGCCAACGGCAGCTGCGACAGCTCCTCCACGAAGTCCACCACATTGCGGCGTGATGTCTCCGCCCAACCCTTGGTGACCACCAGGCGTTCCCGCACGTCGGCGGCCACGATGAGACGCCCCGGGAAGCGGTGCGCCATCTCGCGGCGCCAGTCGTCGTCTTCCACGGCCCGCGTGCCCACCACGACCCACTCGGCGCCTTCCTCCAGCAGGCGCTCGATGCGCGATTCCTCCCGCACGCCGCCCCCCACCTGTACCGGCACGCCGGCGGTGGCGAGAATCTCGCGAATGAGGTCGGCGTTGCCACCGCGCCCCGTGGCGGCGTCGAGATCCACGACGTGCAGTCGGGTGAATCCCTCGCGCACCCAGTCACGCGCCACGGCCACCGGATCGTCGAGCCGGATCTGTTCGGCTTCGTAGTCGCCACCCACGAGCTGCACGCACCGGCCGGCGCGCAGGTCCACCGCGGGGATGGCGATCAATCGGTTGTCCATCAGACCTGGCTCCTGGCGGCGGCAACGGTGAGGAACGCGCGGATGAAGGCCACGCCGGGGGCGCTGGACTTCTCGGGATGGAACTGCGTGCCGATCACGTTTCCCCGGCGCACCGCTGCCGGAAAGCGATCGCCACCATGTTCGCTCCATGCCGTCACGTACGACACCCCTTCCGGCGCGGGGCGCCCCACGAACGAGTTGGCGTAGTAGGCCACGCTCAGCGCGGCGGCGGCGAGCAGCGGGTCGCGCACCTCGTCGAGCCGGTTCCAGCCAATCTGCGGAACGCGCGCGGCGGTGAGTCGCGATACGCGGCCCGGAACGATCCCCAATCCGGCGCCCGGGCCTTCGTCGCTGGCGTCGAAGAGCAGCTGCATGCCAAGGCAGATGCCGAGGGTCGGCAAGCCACCCAGCAACGCCGCGCGCATCGCCGCCAGTCCCGGTGCCAGGCGGTCGGCGGCGGGGGCGAACGCCCCGACACCGGGCAGGATGAGTGCCTCCGTATCGCGCACCGCTGCGGCGGGATCGGTTTCGATGCGCACCGCGGCGCCCCCGATCTCCAACGCCTTCACGAGCGAGTGCAGGTTGCCGGCGCCGTAATCGAATACGGTCACGCGAAGCGTGTCGGTCATGACGCTGTTCCGTAGATGTCGGCGGTGGCGTCGTCGAACGCCTCGAGGAAGCGCTGCATCAGGTCCCACGGCCCCACACTGATGCGCAGGGTGTCGCCCACGTGCGGCAGCCCGGGAAACGGACGCGCCGCCACGCCGCGTGCCCGCAGTGCCTGGCCCACGTCCACTGCACGCGCGACCGGCACACACACGTAATTGGCGTGCGAGGCGAGCGGGGCATACCCGCGGTCACGCAACGCCACGGCAAGGCGTTCGCGGTTCCGCACCGCCAAGGCCACGTGTTCCTGCACCCAGTCCATGTCGTCGCGCAGCGCTGCCAGCGCCATCTGCTCGGCCACGGCATTGAGCTTGTAGGGGCCGCGGGATTTCTCCACCTCGCGCACGAGCGCCGGCGCGCCCACCCCATAGCCAATGCGCAGCCCCGCGAGTCCGAACGCCTTGGACATGGTGCGGATGACCAGCAGGTTGTTCACGCGCCGGGCAAGATCAATGGCCGATACGCCGCTGAACTCCGCGTACGCTTCGTCCACGAAGACCACGCCGGGCGCCTCGCGCACCGCGCGCTCGAGTGTCTCACGGGCAAGCAGGGCGCCGGTGGGATTGTTGGGGGTGCACAGGTACAGGATGCGTGGCTGTGCAGCCAGCAGGGCATCGAGGTCGGGCTGATGATCCCGGCGTTCGGTCACCCCCACGTATTGCAGCCCGTTCATCTGGGCGAAGATGGGAATCATGGCAAAGCTCGGCTCGCTGCTTGCCACCACGCTCCCAGGTTCGCCGAACGCCCGCATGGCGCTGTCGAGGATGTCGTCGGAGCCACAGCCGGTCACGATGTGCTCAGCGCTGGCGCCCACGAACGACGCGAGCGCCTCCTTGAGCTCTGCCGCATACAGCGACGGATACCGGGTGACTCGCGCCACCGGCAGCTCGCGCAGCGTACGCTCGGCCGCGGGCGGCAGTCCCCACAGATTCGTATTGTCGGTCAGGTCGAGCGCCACGGGCGTGCGCTTGGGGTCGTAGAGCGGCACGGCGTCGTACAACGCGCGGGCGAACGAGAGGCGGTCGGTCATGGCTCTGACCCCGGCTCTGACCCCAGCTCTGACCCCAGCTCTGACCCCAGCTCTGACCCCGGCTCTGACCCCGGCTCTGACCCCAGCTCTGACCCCAGCTCTGACCCCGGGAAGGTTGGGGTGGCCCAGGCGCGGGCGGCGGCGGCGTGTGCCGGCAGTCCCTCGGCGTCGGCCAAGCGCCCCACATCGTCGCTCAGCAAGGCGGCCGCCCCGGGGGTCACTTCCTGCCACGTGGTCCAGCGCACGAAGTCGAGGGTGCTGAGCCCCGAGTAGCTGCGCCCCGCCCCGGCGGTGGGGAGGACGTGGTTGGCCCCCGTCATGTAGTCGCCGTAGGCCACACTGCTCGACGCGCCCAGGAAGATCGTGCCGGCGCTGCGCAGCGCCGCGAGCGTGGCGCCGCGCACCTCGTCGCGCACCAGAAGCAAGAGGTGTTCGGCGGCCCACACATTGGTGAAGGCAATGGCGTCGTCCAGCTGCGGTATCGTGACGATCGCGCCCCGCTCACGCAGCGACTGTTCGATCACTGCGGCGCGCGGCGCCACCGCGATCTGCCCTGCCAGCGCCTCACGCACGTGCACCGCCAGCGCATCCACATCCTCGCCAGCCAACACCGCGATCACGGCGGCGTCGGGATCGTGCTCGGCCTGCGCCAGCATCTCGCGCGCAATGGCCACGGCATCGGCCGAGGCGTCGGCGAGCACGAGCAGCTCGCTCGGGCCGGCGGGCGCATCGATGGCCACGCGGTGCACAAGCTGCAGCTTGGCCTCGGCCACGTAGGCGTTGCCGGGCCCCATGATGCGATCGACGCGCGGCACACTCGCCGTACCCAGCGCCATGGCGGCAATGGCACCGGCACCACCAACGGCGAACACCCGGTCCACGTTGGCCAGCGCGGCGGCGGCCAGCACCACCGGCGACGGCATGCCGTCGGGCCCCGGAGGCGAACACACGATCACGTCCTGCACCCCCGCCACCCGCGCGGGAATGGCGCCCATGAGCAGCGAACTCGGATAGGCGGCGCGTCCGCCCGGCGCATAGATCCCCACCCGTTGCAGCGGGTCCGGCCGGCGCCCGACCGTGATGCCGGGTTCGGGGGAGCAGACGGTTTCCACGGGGCGAAACGCCGCGTGCACGGCGGCGATGTTCCGTGCGGCACGCTCGAGGGACACACGCAACGCGGGGTCGAGTGAGGCGAGCGCGGCGTCCCAGGCGCTGCGCGGTACCTCGAGGGAGGTGAGCGTCACGCGGTCGAAGTCGCGGGCGAACTGGAACAGCGCGTCGTCACCACGCTCGCGTACCTGGGCGATGAGGGCGGCGGAGCGCTCGCGCACGGTGCCGTCGGTCGTGGACGAGCGGTCCACGATGGCACGACGCGTGGGGGCATCGAGTGACGCCAGGGCCCCGAACGCCCGCAACGGCACGGAGGCTTCCAACGACGTGCTCACGGCACGAGCCTCTCGATGCGCGTGACCAGAATGCCCTCGCCGCCAAGGGCCCGCAGCTGCGAGATGGTGCGATAGATGGTTGCGGCGCTCACGACGGCGTGCACGGCCACGTATTGCGAGGATTCGGCAATTTCGATGACCGTGGGGCCGTTGAGGCCCGGCAGCACCTCCCGCACCTGATGGAGCGCGGCGCGCGGGACGTTGGCCATGAGGTAGCGCTGCCCGCGCGCCCGGATGACCGACGCCAGCGCGGTCACGAGGTCGTCGAGTTCCTGCCGGCGGTCGGCGGCGCCGTGGCGCGGCCCCCCCTCCGCGGTGATGAGGTGTGCGCTCGAGCGCAGAACGGTTTCGATCTCGCGCAAGCCATTCACGCGCAGGGTGCTGCCGGTGGAGGTGAGATCCACGACCACATCGGCGATGCCCAGGTGCGGCGCGATTTCGGCAGCTCCCGACACCGGGACCACATCTACCGGCCGGCCGGCCTGCTCGAAGAAGCGGCGGGTGATGTTGGGAAAGACGGTGGCCACGCGCATGCGCTGCCCATCCTTTCCGATATCGGCCACCGCGCGAATACCCGAGTCCTCCCGCGCGGCCACCACGAGGCGGCACCGGCCGAAGCCGAGGTCGAGGTGGGAGGTGAGGGGGCGTCCCGATTCGTTCACCAGGTCCCAGCCGGTCACGCCCACGTCGGCGGCGCCGTCGGCCACGAACTCGGGGATGTCCTGAGCGCGCACGAAGATGGCCTCGAACTCCCCGCCGAGGGAAGCGGTGAGGGCGCGCTCGCCGGACGAGCGGACTTCGAGTCCGGCGTCGTTGAAGAGTTCGCGGGTGTCTTCGGAGAGGCGCCCCTTGTTGGGGAGGGCGATACGGAGCATCGGGTGTTCTAGTAGAGAGAAAACGGAACAGGACGTCCCGGCGGGCAACAAAAAAGGCCCGTCCGGTAGGGACGGGCCGCAGGTCGCCGTGCGCGGGGACGCGGAGTGCTTACCCCATCACGCACGAAGCGCCCCGACCCGTCGGGCCGTGGCTGTGGTGCGCATGATGGTGGGCGGTGCGGACGGCAGGCATAGTCGTGAGACGGTAGCAGGCTCGAGGGATGGCGTCAAGTCTGGCCTTCCCTGACCGGCCCCTTGGCGCTGGTCGCCTTTGTGAATAAGTTCACAAAGTCTGCAGGGCCCTGCAGGCACAGGCCATCCGGTGGCCTGAAAAATAGGAAATTTCCGATATAGGCTCTGGAGGCCTACACACATGCGGTTTCTCGGCTTTGCGGTGGTGACGGGCGCGGCGATCCTGCTCGGCGCGTGCGGCGGTGGTGACAAGGCGGCGACGGATTCGGCGGCGGCTCCGGCGGCCGACACGGCGGCGGCAGCGGCTCCGGCGGCTCCGGCGGCGGGCGCGATGGCCCCGATCACGGGCACGACGCACACGGTGAACATGGTGGGTGACGGTCAGGGCTACCGCTTCGAGCCGGCCGAAATCACGATCGCCGCGGGCGACGGCATCAAGTTCGTCATGGTCTCGGGCGGCCCGCACAACGTGGCCTTCGATCCCGCCACGCTGTCGCCGGAAGCGAAGACGGCCCTCACGGCGAACATGCCGGAGCAGGCTGGTGAGCTCTCGGGCAAGATGCTCCTGAACGCGAACGAAGAGTACACGGTCTCGTTCGCCGGCGTTCCGGCTGGTACGTACGACTACCACTGCACGCCGCACCTCGCGATGAACATGAAGGGCAAGATCACCATCAAGTAAGCTTCGGCTCACGCGATGTGATGGGCAGGACCACGGGGGCTGGCGCGATGCGCCGGCCCCCGTGTTCGTTACGGGCACCATGACTTCCTCCCGCGCCCGTTGGCTGGCCGCACGCACACGGAACGCGGCGCGCCATGGCCTCGTCATTGCCGGCACCGGCGCCCTCGTGATGATCGCAGCGCTGCTGACCTTCGTGCTGCTGCCACGCCAGGCCGATCGCGCGCTGTCCACCGCCATCGCCGCGCTGCCGCCGGCGCGTGACACGGTGCAGCTGCGCGCGCAGCGGGTGCGTGCCGATGCCGCGCGGGCCCGGGCCGAAGGGCAGCGCACCGCCGCCCGCAAGGCGCTGGCCGACTCGTTGCCCGGGAGCAGCGGCACCGCCGACTCGCTCTTCACCACCGCCATGCTGCCCGTCCTCGCGCGCGACACGGCGCTGCGCGCCTTCGCGGCGCAACTGGCGCGCGCACGGCAGACGCCGCTCATGGAGAGCTACCGGGCGCTCAGCGAGTCGCCCGTCATGCAGCGCGATTCCGTGCGCCGCGCCGCGGCCAGCCGGCTGCGCGATTCGCTCGACGTGCTGTACGATGAGCGCGAAGCCTTGGCCGCGTTGCGCGGCCCCGACGCCCGCTACGCCGCGCTCACCATGCGCCTCACCGAGGTGGGTGACCAGCTCGTGGCGCTCGCCGACCGCACCCTGCGGGCACAGGCCCAGCTGCCCGAGCCCGCCTCTACCGTGCCCGTGGACGCCGCGCGCCCCGATTCGCTGCTCGACGCGGCCGTGCGCCTCGCCACGGACTCCGTGGTGGCGCTCGACACGCTGCTGGCGGCGGCGCAGCGATTCAATGCCATCCTCGATGCCCAGCGGGCGGCGCTGCGTGCGCGCATGCAGTTGTCCGTGCCACCGGTCGCGATGCTGCTTGCCTCGCTGGTGCTGGGACTCAGTGGGGGCTTTTCCGTGGCCGTGTGGCGCGAGATGCGACTCCCCATGGTGGGGGACGCGCAGGAGCTCGAGGCACTCACCCGCTCGCGGGTGATCGTGCACCAGGGCGACGCCGCCGCGCCCGGAGAGTCGGGGGGCGCGTGGCGCATGGGCGCACGACGGCTCCCTCGCTTCGCCCGCCGCGCGCGGCCGCCGGAGGCGCCGGTGCCGGTGCTCACGCCGGCCGGCGATGCGTGGCCGTTGCTCCATCTCACCCTCTCGCACGTGGGAGACGTTTCGCGCGAGGTGCAGGTGCTCGCGGACCATCCGGTGGTGGCAGGCGCGGTCGGGCTCAACCTGGCGTCGGTGGCAGCGCGCGAGTCGCGCGCCACGGCACTGGTGGACGCCGCGCAACGCGCCGGCGCGCTGGTGCCGCTGCTCCCCACCAGCGCCCTGGTGCGCAGCGACGGCGAGCGGTCGACCCATGGCGGCGGCGCCACGGGGGCGTTCGGTGCGGACACGTCATGGGAGGAGGCGTGGGACGCGTCGCGGGCCCTCCCGCTGGGGCGTGACGCGAGCGTGACGCTGGTGCTGCCGCGTCGGGCCCGCGCCGACGCCGGTGCCCGTGCGCGCGCGGGGGGCCCGGAGCACCCGGCCACCGCCGACACTCCCACGCGGCTCGAGCCGCTGCTGCGCCACTTCGACTTCACGGTGTACGTGAGCGACCTGTCCCGTGCGCCGGCCGTCCCTGCTCACTGCGATCTGGTGCTCTGCGCAAGGCTGGGAGAAACGCCGCTGGCCTGGGTGGCCCGCACCGTCAGGGCGGCCGAGGAGCAGGGGCGCCGCATTCGCGCCGTCGTGCTCTGGGCTACCGATGTGCCGCTGGCCGGCTCGCGCGCCTCCGGCTAGTCTCCGCTGCATGTGGGCAGATACGCTGTTGACCCTCGAGCAGGGACATCTCCTGCGCCTGGGCGTGTGGGCCGCGCTCAGCATGCTCGGTGGCACCGCGCTGCTGGCGCTGCTGACCGTGCGACGCATGACGGCGCCGCTGGTGCGGCACTTCGCCATTCAGACGCTGGCCTGGGGGGCCGTCAACGCCCTCATTGCCCTCTGGGCGTGGCGTGGTCTGGCCATGCGCGACTTCGCCGGCACGCAGAAGCTGCTCAACATCCTGTGGCTCAATACCGGCCTCGATATCGGCTACGCCGCCGTGGGGCTCACGCTGATCATCGTCGGCTGGCGATGGGAGCGACGGCTCGGCGCCGTGGGGGCCGGCATCGGCGTCGTGCTGCAGGGACTCGCGCTCGCCGTGCTCGACTACCGCCTCATCGTCCTCATCGGCCCGTTGCGCTGACGCCCACGCTGACGCCCACGCTGGCGCCGACCCCGGCGCGGCCCGTCGGCCGCTGCTTCCGTCACCGACGTCTCGTCTCGTTTCCCCTGGCCTCATGGAACCTGTCATCCCCGACCTGCGCGCCGTTCCGCGCGCCGACGCGTACGCCCGCCTGCTGGAAATGCAGGCCCTGCTCCTGCACGACAGCACCGATGCCATTGCCGGCATGGCAACGCTGAGCGCCATGCTGCACCACGCCTTCGGCCATTTGTGGACCGGGTTCTATCGGGTCGTGGAGCGGGACCGATTGCTGCGGGTGGGGCCGTATCAGGGATCACTCGGCTGTCAGGACATCGCCTTCGGGCGCGGTGTCTGCGGCACGGCCGCGGCGGAACGCCGCACGGTGGTGGTGCCCGACGTGCACGCGTTTCCGGGACACATCGCCTGCGATGCCCGCTCGCAGAGCGAAATCGTGGTTCCGGTGTACGACGCCGCGGGTGCCCTCATGGCCGTGCTCGACATCGACTCGCCCGTGCTCGACGCCTTCGGCGATGACGACGTGGCCGGCCTCGAACGGTTGGTGGCTTGGTTCACCCGCACGACGTATGTTCCCGTCCCTGCCTGACGCGCCCCGTCAGATCCGCCATCGCCCGTCGCCCCGCCGTTCATGCCTGGTATGACTGGATACTCCGATCGGATCAACCACGCCTTCGCCTTCGCGGCGAAGCATCACGACCAGCAGGTGCGCAAGGGCACACGCCTGCCGTACCTCACGCACCCGGCCAATGTGGCGATGATTCTCACCCGCTACGGCTGCAGCGAGGACACGGTGGTGGCGGGGATCCTGCACGACGTGGTGGAGGACTGCGTGCGCGACAGCATGACGCGCGAGATGCTCGAGGAGCGGATCGGTCACAAGTTCGGCCACAGCGTTCTCGCCACCGTCCTCATGGTGACCCACCGCAAGGTGGACGACGATGGCATCGAGCTGTCGTCGGAAGACAAGAAGGAAGACTACCTCGCCCGTCTGTCGCTGGCGAACGAGGACGCCCTGTGGGTGTGCGCCGCGGACAAGGTGCACAACGCCAACAGCATTCTCTCCGACCTGCGGCGCACCGCCTTCCCCGAAACGGTGTGGGGGCGCTTCAGCGTGGGCCGCGACGGCACGGTGCGATGGTACCGCCGCGTGGCCAACCGGCTGCGCGAGGTCGGGTTCAACGCCCCCATCGTCGATGAGCTCGACGCCGCGGCGTCGGCGCTCGAGCAGGTGTAGCTGCCCCGGCTGTCGTCATTTCCCCACCACCATCTCCGGCCCTGTCGCCCATGCTGATCGCCCTCGTCTCCGCCTCGCTCGCCGCCGTGCAGCCGCCGTCGGCGGCCAAGCTGGAAATCACCCCCGCCAACCCGGTGGTCATTGCCGAGGACACGCTGCGACTGCGCGCCCGGGTGGTGGATGCCAATGGCCAGCCCGTGCCGGGCACCACGATTCGCTTCATCGCGGCGGGTGGCCGCTTCGAAGGCGCGATCGATGCCGACGGGTTGGTGCGCTCCGGCTCCACCGGCACCATGCCGGTGACCGTCGTGGCGCAGATCGTGGGGCAACCCACCATCACGCAGCGCATCGAAGTGCGCATGGTGCCCGGACCGGCCACCACCATCACGCTCGACGACGCCCCGACGCGTCTGGTGGGCGGGCAGCGTCTCGTGCTGGTGCCCACGGTGCGCAGCGCCGCTGGCGACCGGCGCGACGACCGGGTGCAATGGAGCAGCAGCAACCCCGCGGTGGTAGCCGTCAACGCCGACGGCCTCGTGGAGGCGAAGGGGGTGGGACGTGCCGTGCTCACGGCGCGCGTCGATCGCGCCACGGCCACGCACGCGGTGCAGGTGGTGGCGGGGCGCATCGGCGCACTCGCCATCACCCCCAGTGCGAAGGAGGCGCGCACCGGCGACGTGATCCGCTTTGCGGTGACCGCGCGCGACGCCGCCGGCCGGCCGTTGGCCGGACTGACCCCCAGCTGGAGCTTCAATCCCGGTCAGGGGGTGATCGACGCCGACGGGGCGTTCACCGGCTATGAAGGGGGCACATATGTCGTGACGGCCACGCTGGGCACGCAGAGTGCGCAGGCGGTGGTGCGGCTCACGCCGCGCGACGTGCGCCGGCCGGCCACGGTCGTGGGGCGGTTGCCGCGCACCGGGTTCACCACGGAAGAGGTGTGGTTGCACCCCACGCGCGAGATCGCGTACCTCGGCACCGGCTCGGGGGGCGACCGCATGTTCACCATCGACATCACCGACAAGAGCAAGCCGGTGGTGACCGACTCCATCGTGGAGAACACGCGGCGCGTCAACGACATCATGACGAACCCCGCCGGCACGCATCTCGTGTTCACCCGCGAGGGGGCGAGCGACCGCAAGAACGGGATCGTCATTGCCACGCTCGACGATCCGCTGCACCCGAAGAAGTGCGCCGACTATACCGAAGGGCTCACCGGCGGCGTGCACAGCACCTTCGTGTACCGCCAGGAGAAGTACGGCACGCACATCTATCTCACCAACGACGGCACCGGGGCCATTCACATCATCGACTGGAACGACCCGTGCCAGCCGAAGACGGCCGCCGTGTGGAAGACGCCGCGTCCCGACGCCGGCCGCTCGCTGCACGACATCGACGTGCAGGATGGCCTCGCGTACCTGAGCTACTGGAACGACGGGCTGGTCATCCTCGACATCGGCAACGGCGTGAAGGGTGGCAGCCCCAGCAACCCCCAGCTCGTGAGCCAGTACAAGTACGACCTGAACGACATGTACCGGCAGGTGGAGGCGTCGGGTGGCCCGGGCTTCATTCGCGGCACGCACACCGCCTGGCGTCACAAGAACTACGTGTTCATTGCCGACGAGGTGTTCCCCGCCGCGCCGGTCAAGGGTGCCAAGGATGCGAGCGCCGGGCGCGCGTACGGCCGCCTGCAGGTGATCGACGTGAGCAACATCGCCAAGCCGAAGAGCGTGGCCTTCTACGAGCCCGAGTTCGGCGGCGTGCACAACGTGTGGGTGGCCGGCGACACGCTGTACATGGGCGCGTACAACGCGGGCTTCCGCACCTTCGACATCAGCGGTGAGCTGCGCGGCGATCTGCGGGCGCAGCAGCGGGAGATGGTGCACGTGCACACCGCCGACATGGACGGCTACGTGAAGAACGCCGCCATGACCTGGGGCGTGGTGGTGCGCAACGGCCTCGCGTACGTGAACGACATGTACAACGGTCTCTGGATCGTGCGCATGGATCCCAAGCCCGAACCCAAGAAGACCGTCATCGTGCCATGAAGCGCCGCGTCGCTCTCCTCGCCGCGTCCCTCGCCTCCCTGACGGCCGCGTCCGGCGCCGCCGCGCAGGGCGGCGCGTCGCTCGCCCCACCGGCTCCCGCGCGCACGTACACGGCGCTGGTGGCGAGCGAGAGCGTGGACCGCGTGGCGGTCATCGAGTTCGGCCCGCAGGGAGCGAAGGTCGTCCGGCAGCACGACGTGGGGGTGATGCTCGCCGATCCCGACGGTCCGCACGGACTGGCCGTGGCCCCCGACGGGGCGCACTACTACGTGAGCACGGCGCACGGCACCCCGTATGGCGTGCTGTGGAAGTTCGACGCGCGCACCAACGCGTACGCCGGCCAGGTCATGCTGGGCAACTTCCCCGCCACGGCGCAGGTGACCCCCGACGGCCGCCTGGTCGTGGTGGTGAACTTCAACCTGCACGGCGACATGGTGGCGAGCGACGTGAGCGTGGTGCGCACGGACAGCCTGCAGGAGATCGCCCGCATCACCACCTGCGCCATGCCGCATGGCTCGCGCGTGAACAGCCGCGGGACGCGGCATTACAGTGTGTGCATGATGGACGAGCAGCTCGTGGAGATCGACCTCGACGGACTGCAGGTGTCGCGCCACTTCCTGCTCACGAAGGGGATGGAGCGCGGCATGAGCGGCGCGCCACCGGTGCGCGGGGCGGCCGACGCGGCACACGCCGGACACGACATGAGCGGCCACGGACTGGCGCAGCCGGCGGCGGGGAGCACGACCTGCTCCCCCACCTGGGCCCAGCCCAGTGCCGACGATCGCACCGTGTGGGTGGCGTGCAACGGCACGAGCGATCTCGTGGAGATCGACGTGGCGTCGTGGACCATGCGCCGCCGCATTCCGGCGGGGAATGGCGTGTACAATCTCGCGGCCACCCGCGACGGGACGACGCTCGTGGCCACCAACAAGCGCGGGCAGAGCGTGGGCATCATCGACACGAAGACCGGTGCCACGCTCGCCACCCTCCCCACGCAGCGGCGGGTGGTGCACGGCGTGGCGATCACCCCCGACGACCGCTATGCGTTCGTGACGGTCGAGGGGGTGGGCTCGGAGCCGGGGACGGTGGAGATCATCGACCTGACGACGCGGCGCACCGTGGCCCGCGTGGATGTAGGGCAGCAGGCGGGGGGCATCGACATCCTGCCGCTGCGCTGATCCGGGGGGCGGGTCTTGCTGCGGCGTCGGCAACAGCGCATGGTACGGAGGCGGTGGCCGGGCACGCATCCCGGCGACCGCCGGTCGCCTCTCCAGGACGACGCGCTCGCCACCTCTGCCATGGAATGACCCCGCATGCGATTCCTCCGCGTTGCCGCCGCTGCCGGTGCGATGACACTCCTCGCCGGGTGTTTTCACCAGGTCGTCGACACCGGGCTTCCCCGCTCGACGACGACCGTGACGAAATCGTTCCACCCGTCCTACATCTTCGGCCTCGTATCGGGCTCGCCGATCGACGTGCGTCAGCAGTGCCCCAGCGGCATTGCGGTCGCCAGTACGCGGCAGACCTTCGCCAACGGCGTCGTCGGCATGCTCACCCTGGGGCTCTTCACGCCCCACGAAGTGTCGATCACCTGCGCCAACGGCGGACGCGCCGATGCCGGCACCGTGACGCGCGTGCTGGCCGCGACGCTCGACACCGAGGCGTTCAACACGGCGCTGTCGGAACTCGCTCGCGAGTCGGCCGTGTCCGGCCGCCCGATCATCGTCACCTTCGCGCCGGAAACGGCCCCTTCGCGCTGATCGCGGGAGACCTTGCCATGATGAGCCGGATGACTCGTTCCGTTTGCACGCTCGCCACGGTGGCGGCCGTCAGCCTGCTGGCGGGCTGCTACCACTACACCGTCGTTTCCGGGGCGCCGGAAGCGGCGCAGAAGATCGACCTGCCGTGGCAGAAGTCGTGGGTGCTGGGGCTCGTTCCCCCCGACACCATCAAGTCCCAGCAGACCTGCCCGCAGGGCATCGCCAAGTTCGAGACGAAGCACAGCTTCCTCAACGGGCTGGTCGGCAGCCTCACCTACAACATCTTCACGCCGATCCATCCCACGGTCACCTGCGCCAGCGGTCCGGTCGCGCGCTGACCGCCGTGCCCATGTCCCGTCGGGTGCCCGGCTCCATGAGCCGGGTGCCCGACGGACAGGGGAGTGACCCCGCGCCTCAGTAGGTGCGCGCCACGTAGTCGTTGAGGATGCCGAGGAACTCCGGCACGATGCGGTCCCCCTTGAGCGTGGTGAACAGCTTGCCGTCCACGTAAACGGGCGCCTTGGGCTCCTCGAAGGTGCCCGGCAGGGAAATGCCGATGTTCGCGTGCTTGCTCTCGCCGGGACCGTTCACCACGCACCCCATCACGGCCACCTTCATCTCCACCACGCCGGGCTTCGATTCGCGCCACACCGGCATCTGTTCGCGCAAGTAGCCCTGGATGTCCTCGGCCATGCGCTGGAAGAAGGTGCTGGTGGTGCGGCCGCAGCCGGGGCAGGCCGTGACCTGCGGCGCGAACGACCGCAGCCCCAGCGACTGCAGGATCTGCTGCGCCACGAACACTTCCTCGCGGCGATCACCACCGGGCTTGGGGGTGAGCGACACCCGAATGGTGTCGCCGATCCCTTCGCTGAGCAGGATCGACAGCGCCGCTGCCGACGCGATAACACCCTTGTTGCCCATTCCCGCTTCGGTGAGGCCGAGGTGCAGGGGGTAGTCGCACCGCTTGGCCAGCCGGCGGTAGCACTCCACGAGATCGGGGACCACGGAGATCTTGGCGCTCACGATGATCTTGTCGTGCGCGAGTCCCACTTCTTCGGCGAGCGCGGCGGACCGGAGCGCGCTCTCGAGCATCGCGTCCATGTACACGTCCTTCGCATCGCGCGGCGTGGCCGACGCGGCGTTGGCGTCCATCATGTCGGTGAGCAGGTGCTGGTCGAGCGACCCCCAGTTCACGCCGATGCGCACCGGCTTGTCGTGATCGATGGCCGCCTGCACGATGGTGGTGAAGTTCGTGTCGCGGTGCTTCGTGCCGACATTGCCGGGGTTGATGCGGTACTTGTCGAGGGCAGCGGCCGCCTTCGGGTACTTGGTGAGCAGCAGGTGCCCGTTGTAGTGGAAGTCGCCAATGAGCGGCACGTCGAGCCCGCGGTCCTCCAGGCGCTGGCGGATCTCGGGAACCGCCTGCGCCGCCTCGTCGGTGTTGACCGTGATACGCACCTTCTGCGAGCCGGCCTCGAACAGCGCCGCCACCTGGTCGGCGGTGCTGGCAGCGTCAGCCGTATCGGTGTTGGTCATGGACTGCACCACCACGGGGGCAGAAGACCCCACGGCCACACCGCGCACCGTGACCGTGACGGTGGGACGACGGCTACCGAACCCTGCGGCGGAGGACGACACGATACGCACCCTGCAAGTGGAAGTGACGGGATGGACGACGGCGAAAGCTAGCGCCTGCCGGTAGGGTCGCCCAAGTTCCGTTCATGGCCGATCCCACTCAAGACGAACACGACTCGCCGGCCGGCAGTGCCGGGTCGGCGGCCACCGGCGATGCCCCGGGCGGCAAGGCCACCTCGCCCGCGCCTCGCGCGTCGTTCGTGCGCCGCCATTGGCTGGCGGTCACGGTGCTGGCGCTGCTGGGGCTCCCGGCGCTGGGGCTCGGCATCTGGACAGCGGCAGCGCTTTCGTGGAGCTACTCCGAGGGGTCGCGCGCGGGCTACGTGCAGAAGATTTCCAGGAAGGGGTGGCTGTGCAAGACCTGGGAGGGGACGCTCTACACGGACATCGCCAAGGGTTTCCGGTCGGACAGTTTCTCCTTCACCGTGCGCAGCGATTCCGTGGCGGCCGCCATTGCGGCGCTCAGTGGCAAGCGCGTCACGGTGACCTACCAGCAGCATGTCGGGGTACCAACCTCATGCTTTGGCGAGACGGAGTATTTCGTCACGGCCGTGGCGCCGTCGCCCGAGTAGCGACGCGCCCCATTCGCGCTGGTACGGCATTCGCATCATTGGCGGTGCACGACGTGCGCCCCCCTTGAACTGGAGGTATCTGATGAAGCATGCACTGCGGACCTGTGCATTGATCGCGGCCGTGATGGGCCCGGCAACCCTGGGTGCCCAATCCACCGACCGGTCGGTGAGCGTTGGCGTGAGTGGCGGCCTGTCGCTGCCCATGGGCGATCTGGGCGATGTAGCGAACTCCGGGTACAACCTCACCGGGCACCTGTTCTTCAAGCCGGCGGCGCTGCAGTCGGTGCGTCTCCGGGCCGATGTGAGCGTCGACCAGTGGGACTACAAGGATGTCGTGGTGTTCGAGGGGAGCACCCGCGCCATCGGCTTCGTGGGGAACGTGCTGTACGACATCCCCACCGAGTCCTCCTCGATGCTCCGGCCCTATGCGCTGGGCGGTCTGGGCATCTTCAACACCAGGAACCCCGAAACGGACCAGTCCGACACCAATCTGGGACTGCAAGTGGGTGGCGGTCTCACCTTCCAGCTGTCGGGCTTCTCCACCTTTGCCGAAGCGCGCTTCGTGAATGTGTTCAGTGACGGTCGAAGCTCGCGCTACGTGCCGATCACGTTCGGCGTGCGGTTCTGATGTAGGGAAGGCTGTTCCGGAACGCGTCGGATGCCGTGTCGGATCGGCGGGACCGGCGGTTTGGATGGCCCAACGCCCGCCGGGCGCCACGAGACCGTGGCGTCCGGCGAAGTCATTCGTGCACTTTGCAGGCATGCGTGCTTCCAACGGGAATCCCATCGTCATCGTCGGCGCCGGTGTGGCCGGACTGGTCGCGGCCATTGAACTGCAAGCGGCCGGGCGCGCGGTGCTCGTCCTCGATGCCGCCCCCGAGGTGGGCGGACGCGTACGCACGAGCCGCCACGACGGGCTCGTCATCGATCACGGCTTTCAGGTGCTGTTCACGGCGTACCCCACGCTGCGCCGCTATCTGGACTTCGACCGGCTCGCCCTGCGGAAGTTCCTCCCGGCAGCGCGTATCGCGCGCGACGGGCACGTCTCGCTCATTGGCGATGCGCTGGCCGACCCGGGGTTGCTGCTCGACACCATCTTCGCGCGCGCCATAGGCGTGGGCGACAAGCTGCGCCTGCTCGCGCTGCGCCGCTTCGCCCAGCAACTCAGCATCGACGACTGTTTCGGCCCGCGCTTCGCCGGCATCAGCACGCGCGAGTTTCTCGCGGCGCGGGGGTTCGGCGCGCCGGTGATCGACGGCTTCTTTGCGCCGTTCTACGGTGGCATCCTGCTCGATCGCACGCTCGCCACCAGCGCCAGCATCCTGCTCTTCACCTTCAAGATGCTGGCCGACGGCGACACGGTGATTCCGGCCGGTGGCATCGGCGCGCTCACGCAGCAGATGGCGGCGCGGCTCACCCCCGGCAGCGTGCGCACGCGCACGGCGGTGCGCGCGCTGACGGTGACGGCCGGACGGGTGAGCGGCGTGCAGCTGGATGATGCCACCACGATCGAAGCCGCGCAGGTGGTGCTCGCCACCGACGCCCCGGCCGCCGCGACGCTGGCGCGTACGGTGGGGCTGTCGCTCCCCGAGCCCACGGGCGCCCGCGGCTGCACCACGCTGTACTTCACCGCCCGCACCTCGCCCATTCCCGGCAAGGCGCTGTGGCTCAACGCCAACCCGCAGGCCGTGCTCTCACACGCGGTGACGCTCACCGACGTCGCGCCCGAGTATGCCTCGCAAGGGCGCACGCTCATTGCCGCCACCGCGGTAGGGGCGGCCGCCGATCTCGACGACGCGACGCTGGACGCGGCAATGCGCCATGAGCTGGCGCGCATGGGGGGCGTCTCCCCCGACGCCCTGACGCTCGATCGGGTGGCGCTCTGGCGCGTGCCCTACGCGCAGTACGAGCAGGCCCCGGGGTGGCGGGAACAACGCCCCAGCATTGCGTGTGGTATGGCAGGGCTCTGGCGCGCCAGCGAAACCCTGCACTCCAGCTCACTCGAAGGTGCCGCACGGGGCGGCGAGATGGCGGCCAAGGCCATCCTGCACGCCACGTGATTCTCCAGTCCTCACCGATCATGCGTTCTGCCTTCCGCCCGGTGCGCGCCACGGCGGGCACCCTGTTCGCCTTCGTGGCGCCGCTGCTGTTCGCCCCGGCCTCTCTCGTCGCGCAGGGTACGCTGCGCGAGCAGTCCGCCAATCTCCCCGGTGGTGCACCGCGCCAGATCATCGCCATCAACCCGTTCATGCCGCTCGCCGGGTTCTTCCAGGGTGAGTACGAGCGCAAGCTGCGCGACAACACGAGCGTGGCCATCGGCGCGTCGTATGTGCCATGGAACCGCAATGTGCTCAACGCCGACATCAAGCTGCGGCTCTATCCGCAGGATCGCGCGCTCGAGGGGTTGGGGCTCGCCGCTGGTGTGGGGCTGGGGCGCACGCAGCAGGCCGACGACGTGGGTGCCTGTGCGCCGATCAACTGTGAGCCACCGGTCTTCGCCGGCGCGCAGGTCACCGCCCCCACGTTCTCCGTGGAGGCGCAGTACCAGTGGCTGCTTGGCCGCACGCGCGCCACGGCGGTGACGGTGGGTGGGGGCGTCAAGCGGTACTTCTTCAGTGAAACCGACGTGCGGGATCGTGACATCAGCCGCGTGCTCCCCACGGGGCGGCTCACCATTGGCTGGGCGTTCCGGTGAGACGGGCCACGCGAGCCGTGACCTGCGCCGTGGCGGCCCTGCTGCTCGGTGCCGTTGTGCTGCCGGCCCAGACCCCCACGCGCATCATCTCGATCAACCCGTTCCTTCCGCTGGCCGGGTCGTTTCAGGGCGAGTTCGAATCGCGACTACGCGAGAACCTGTCGGTGGCGGTGGCGGCATCGTATCTCGCCCCCGGTGACAATGACGACGACCGCTTCGCCAACGCCGACATCAAGCTGCGGCTCTATCCGTCGGAGCGGGCGCTGCAGGGGTTCGGCTTTGCGGCCGGTGTGGGCGTGGGGCGCCAGTCCACGGTGAGCTTCGTGGATTGCGTCGGCTTCAGTCCGTGCACCTATCCGCGCCGCAGCGCCACCTCACCCACCTTCTCGGTGGAGATGCAGTACCAGTGGCTGCTGGGCAAGCAGCGCAACACGGCGGTGGCGGTGGGCGGCGGCGCGCGGCGCTACTTCCTGCTCGAGGACTCGCCGACCGGGTTCGACCAGTTCAACGAGTACATGCCCACACTGCGCCTGACGATCGGGTACGCCTTTCGCTGACGGCTGGCGGGCGGTGGCGGCGTCCACGTCCAAAGCGGTCTGCGTGCGGCGGTCGCCGCTGCTGGACGCCACCGACGGTACGCCCGCATCTCCCCCTCGACGCCACCGGGTCTGCTGCGCGGCGCCTCACCGGAGTCGGAGGTGCACTCGCGCCGCCGCAGGGGCATTACGTCGCGATCAGCGGCAACAGCGCACGCAGCTGGTCCACCGTATGCACGGCGCCGGCCGCACGAAGGCGATCGGGGGCCACCAATTCGGCGTAGCCAATGACGGTCATGCCGGCGGCGTGTGCGCCCTGCACGCCAAGCGGGCTGTCTTCCACCACGATCGTTCGCCCGGGCTCGAATCCCAGCGCCTCGGCCGCGTGCAGGAACAGATCGGGCGCCGGCTTGGGGCGCGCCACATCCACGGCGCTGAAGCGACGCCCCTCGAAGCGGGCCAGCAGCTCCGTCGCGCCCAAGGTGGTGCGCATCTTCTCGTGTTCGCCGTTGCTGGCCACGCCGTACCCAATGCCCGCGGCATCGAGCGCATCGAGCAGCGCCACGATGCCCTCGACCGGGGTGACCTCGCTGGCCAGGGCCACCTTCACCTCGTCGTAGAAGCGCGGGAGCAGCGTATCGGGCGGGCGGCGGCCCAGCTGCTCGGTCACGATCTCCAGACAGCGGCCCATACTGTTGCCAAGATAGGTGGCGAGCGATTGCTCGGTGGTGGTGGGCAGCCCGATCTCCGTGAGCAGCCCGGCCCACACGCGGCTGGTGATGCGTTCACTGTCCACGAGCACCCCATCGCAGTCGAAGATGACGCCGTCGTAGCGCTCTCCGCGAAAGCGAAGGGAGGCGCCGCCCGCTGTCGTCGTCACAGCGCCGGGGTCGAGAGCGCCGCGTGCGCCTGGGCGATCTGCGCGCGCACGGCTTCGGGCCCGGTGCCGCCGGCAATGTTGCGCGCGGCGAGTGACGCTTCAGCGCCGAGGGCATCGCGTGCATCATCACCGAAGAGCGCGTGTGCCTTGCTGAACGCGTCGACCGGCAGTTCGGTCATCTCGATTCCCGCTTCTTCCGCCTGACGCACGAGCGACCCGACCGCACCGTGCGCTTCGCGGAAGGTCGCGCCCTTCTTGACCAGATAGTCGGCGAGGTCGGTGGCCATCATGGCGCTGCTCACGGCGGCGCGCATGCGCGCGCGCTCGAAGCGCAGCTCACTGATGGCGCCGGCCATGGCCGGCAGCACCAGATGCAGCAGGTCCACCGCGTTGAAGAGTGCCCGCTTGTCGTCCTGCAGATCCTTGCTGTAGCCGCTGGGGAGGCCCTTGATGGTCCCCACCAGCGACACCAGGTCGCCCAGCACACGGGCGCCACTGCCGCGCGCCAGTTCGAAGACATCGGGATTGCGCTTCTGCGGCATCATGCTGCTGCCGGTGCTGAAGCCGTCGCCGAACTTCACGAAGCCGAACTCGCTCGACCCGTACACGATGAGATCTTCGGCAATGCGCGAGCAGTGCACGGCGGTCATGGTGCACACGAAGAGCGTTTCCGCCACGAAGTCGCGGTCGCCGGTGGCATCGATGCTGTTGGGGGAGATGCTCGCGAACTCGAGTTCGTCGCGCAGCACGTCGCGCGGCACCGGGAAGGCCGAGCCGGCAATGGCGCCGGAGCCGAGCGGCAGCACGGCTGCGTTGCGCAGCGCGTTGGCCAGACGCACGCGGTCGCGCTCGAGGGGCCAGAAGTGCGACAGCAGCCAGTGCGCGCCGCTCACCGGCTGGGCGCGTTGCAGGTGGGTGTACGCCGGCAGGATGGCATCGGCGATGGACTCGGCCTGCGTGAGCAGCGCCTGTTGCAGCTCGCGAATGGCCGCGTCGAGCTTGCGGCAGGCATCCATGGTCCAGAGGCGCGACGCCGTGGCCACCTGGTCATTGCGCGACCGGCCGGTGTGCAGCTTGGAGGCCACGGTCCCCGCCTCTTCATGCAGCAGGCGGTCGATCATGGTGTGGATGTCCTCATCGGTCCCAATGGGCGGTGCGCCGTCGGCAATGCGCATGGCCACGCGATCGAGACCGGCCCGGAGCTGCTCGGCTTCCTCGGCCGTGAAGACGCCCGCCTTGCTCAGGGCCAACGCCCACGCCTTGGAGAGACGGATGTCGTGCGGCCAGAGGCGGAAGTCGGTGCCGATGGACCGATTGATGGCGTCGAGCAGCGGCGACGGGCCGCCGGCAAAGCGACCGCCCCACAGCTTGTGCGTACCGGTGTCGTTGGACATCAGAATTTCGATGAGGGAGAGATCAGAACAACTGATCAGGTTTGGGTGGCTCGTTCAAGTATCCGGAGGGCGGCTGGCATCTCGTGAGCCGCGGCAGTGCCGGGTGGTGGGTTGCGGGTTTCCGGTGTTGAACCCGCAACCGGAAACTCGATACCCGAAACTCCCCGTCGCACACGGGATCCTACGCAGCGATCTTGCCCCGGCAAAAAGCCTGTTACCGGATGTACGCCCCGAGTTTCCGCAGCACTCGCTCCCTCCCCTCGGTGCTGCGGCAGATGATGAGCACCGTGTCGTCGCCGGCGATCGTCCCGGCCACGTCGGGCCACTCCAGTTGGTCGAGCGCTTCGGCCACGGGCTGCGCGCCGCTCTTCATGGTGCGCGCCACCACCAGCACCTGCACCCCCTCGACACCGGTGAGCAGTTCGGGGAGCATGCGTTCGAGGCGGGCGAGGGCTTCGGCCTTGGCGCCACTGCCGTTGCCGCTTTCGGGGAAGGCGTAGCGCGAGCGTCCCTGACTGTCGGGAATGCGGGCGAGGCGCAGCTCGCGCAGATCGCGGGAGAGCGTGGACTGCGTGACATCCCAGCCGCGCCGCCGCAATTGCCGGCGCAGCTCCTCCTGACTGGCCACGGCATGGGCCGTGATGATGTCGCGGATGACCGCGTGGCGGTCGTGTTTGTCGCTCACTTGCAAAGCTCGTTCGGGAGGCGCGGAGAAGGGGAGGTGCGGGGACTGCCTCCGGGCTGCTCCAGTGGTAACCGGAGACACCGGCGGCCGATTGACAGCGCCGGCCTGCAAAATTATGCATTAACACTGCATAAAACGCCGCATCGAATCAACCGTCTTCCGTTTCGCCTTTCGTGCCCGAGTCTTCCGCTCTTCCGACCTATCGCGTGGGTGTGCTGGGCGCGTCCGGTTACTCCGGGCGTGAGCTGTGCGCGCTGGTGCTGGGGCATCCGCAGCTGGCGTTGGCCTTTGCCACGGCCAACAGCCAGCGCGGGACCACCTTGCGCGTGCGTGCCAACGGCCGCGTGCACGAGGTGCCGCTGGTGGCCCCGGAGGCCGCCGATCTGGCGGGTGTGGATCTCGTTTTCGCGGCGCTGCCGCATGGCGCGAGTGCGGAGTGGATCGCCAAGGTGATCGCGGCCGGCGCCAAGGTGGTGGACCTGTCGAGCGACCTGCGCCCGGGGCACGGCGGCGCCGCTCACGATCTGCCTGCCGGGGTGCCGCACGATGCCCCGTATGGCATGCCGGAGCTGTTCCGGGCCGATGTGCAGGGGGCGCGCGTGGTGGCCAACCCCGGCTGCTATGCCACGAGCATTCTTGTGGCGCTCGCGCCGCTGGCCAAGGCGGGGCTCATCGCCCCCGGCGGCACGGTGAGCATTGCGAGCGCGAGTGGCGTGAGCGGCGCCGGGGCGAGCCCCAAGCTCGAGCTGCTCTTCGCCGAAGTCACCGAAGACTTCCGCGCGTACGGTGTGGGAAACGCGCACCGGCACCTCTTCGAGATGCGCGCCACCATGCAGCGTCTGGGCGCCGACTGCGACCTGCTGTTCACGCCGCACCTGCTGCCGGTGGATCGCGGCATCCTCAGCACCATCACCGTGCCGCTGTCGCGGCCGCTGGCCGACGCTCTGGAGCCGTATCGCAGCGCCTATGCCAACGAGCCGTTCGTGGAGCTCACCACGGGGCTGCCGAGCCTCGCCGATGTGCAGCACCGCAATGTGGTGCGCATCGGGGCGGTGCTGCCCACCGGCCTGCGACAGCCTTCGCTGCTGGTGTTCAGCGCCATCGACAATCTGGTGAAGGGGGCGGCGGGGCAGGCGGTGCAGAACGCGAACCTCATGCTCGGCCTGGACGAGCGGCTTGGGCTCCAGATGTAGTGCGGGCGACAAGCAGCAGACGGCAGACGGCAGGAACTACAGCACGCAGAACGGCAGGAAATCGGTAGAACGTTCGGGCGCGGCCGCTTCGCGGCGCACCCGATAGCCTGTCGGGGTCGTGGTTGTGGTCTCGGCCCCGGCCGTTCACCCCGACCTGCCGTGTGCTGCAATCGAAGCCGCGCGCAGCGCCGGCTTCGCCAGGTTCCTCCGCATTCCTCCCGTTCTGCTCACTGTAGTTCCTGCCGTCTGCCGTCTGCTTGCAGTCGCACACACCACACTCAGCCTCCACACCCGTACTCGTCCATGATCTGCATAAAGCTCGGCGGCCGCACCCAGAACGACCCACGGCTTCCGCCGGCGATCGCCGCCCTCTGGCAGGCGACCGCCGGCGAGGTGGTGGTCGTGCATGGTGGTGGCGATCAGATCAGCGCGCTGCAGCGGCTGCGCGGGGAGGAGCCGGTGTTCATTGGCGGGCGCCGCGTCACCACCGACACGGCGCTCGAGCTGGTGCGCATGGTGCTGAGCGGGCTCGCCAACAAGCAGATGGTGAGCGCGCTGGTGGCGGCGGGGGCGCCGGCAGTGGGGATCAGTGGCGAAGACGCAGCGCTGCTGCGCGCCACCCCCATCGATCCGGCGCAGTTCGGCCACAGCGGCACGCCGGCGCAGGTGAACCCGGGTGTGGTGCACGCGCTGCTGCGCGCGGGATACCTGCCGGTCATCTCGCCGGTGGCCGCGCGCGAGCACGCGGGCGAGGCGGGGGCGTACAACGTGAATGGTGACGATGCAGCGGCCGCCATCGCGGCGGCCATTGGGGCCACCGAACTGTTCCTGATGGCCGATGTACCGGGCGTCCTCGATGGCGACCAGCAGCGCCTCGCTACGCTCACGCTCGACGAGGCCCGCGCGCTGGTGGCCAGTGGCGTGGCGGGTGGCGGCATGGCCGCCAAGCTGGACGCCTGCGCCATGGCGCTGGCAGGTGGAGTGACCCGGGTGCGGATTGGGGATCTCGCCGCACTCACCGTCCCCCAGGCGGGGACCGCGATCGTGGCGCGCGAGGACGCCACGGATTCTTCCAGGCAGCTGCCATGACTTCGACGATGCTTCCGCCCGTGGCTCCGGCGCCAACGCCGGCCGCCCCCGCTCCGCTGCCCGCCATTCTGGGCACGTACAAGCGACAGGCGCCGCTCTTCGTGCGAGGTGAGGGCGTCTACATGATCGACGAGACGGGGAAGCGCTACCTCGATTTCGTCGCCGGCATTGCCGTGACGTCACTCGGCCACAACGACGCCGGCGTCAACGCGGCCGTGCAGGAGGCGCTCGCGGCGGGCCTCATCCACACCTCCAACCTGTATCGCACCGCGCCGGGTGAAGCGCTGGCGCAGTGGCTGGTGGAGCACTCGTTCGCGAGCAGCGTCTTCTTCGCCAACTCGGGGGCCGAGGCCAACGAAGGGGCGTTCAAGTTCGCGCGGCGCTGGGCCCGCAGCACCGAGCATCCGTCGAAGCACGAAATCATCGCCGTGCGCGGCTCCTTCCATGGTCGCATGCCCGGCACGCTCGCGGCCACCGATCGCCCGGCGTACCGTCTGCCGTTCCGCCCGCTCATGGGGGGCGTGTCCATCGTGGAGCGCGACCTCGACGAGCTGCGCGCCGTGCTCGACCCGGAGACGGCGGCGGCGGTGATCGTGGAGCCCATTCAGGGCGAGGGCGGAGTGCGGGTGGTGGAGCCGGCATTCCTGCGCGGACTGCGCGAGCTCACGCGGGAGCGCAACGTGCTGCTCATCCTCGACGAGATTCAGTGCGGCCTGGGCCGTACCGGGTCGTTCTTCGCGTACGAGCAGCTGGGCATCGAACCCGACATGCTCACCATCGCCAAGCCGCTCGCCAACGGACTGCCCATCGGGGCCATCCTCGTGAATGAGCAGGTGGCGCGCGTGATGCAGCCGGGGGACCACGGCACCACCTTCGGCGGCGGGCCGCTGCTCGCCAATGTGGCCCACCATGTGGTGCAGCGGTTGTCCGACCCGGCGCTGCTGCAGCACGTTCGCGAGACGGGGGCCTGGTTCGGCGCGCAGCTGCAGGCGATTGCCGATCGCACCGGCGCCGTGCGCGCCATTCGCGGCAAGGGGCTCATGTGGGGCATGGATGTGCACGAGCCGGCTGCGGCCATCATTGCCCGGGCCTTCGACCGGGGGCTGCTCATGGTGAGCGCCGGCGAGCACACGCTGCGCTTCCTGCCGCCGCTGGTGATCACGCAGGCGGAGCTGGCGGCAGGGTTGGAGATGCTGGAAGCGTCGATCAAGGGGTGACAGCCCTGTCGTCGGTGTGCCGTGGGGTTGGCTGGCTCCGTTGAACAGCAGACGGCAGACGGCAGGAACCACAGCACGCAGACGGCAGGACTGTCGTAGAACAACACGGGCGCGGCTGCTTCGCAGCGCGCCCGATGTCCTTTGTCGGTGCAAATCGGGAGCCGCGCGCAGCGCAGGCTCCCGAGTCGTTCGTCCGCATTCCTGCTGTCTGCGTCCTGTGGTTCCTGCCGTCTGCCGTCAGCTGGAAGTCCCACACACTGAACCCGCCCCGCACCGATGTACATTCCCGCCCCCTTTCGCGAGTCCGACCGCGCCACGCTGTACGACTTCATGGTGGCCCATCCGCTGGCGGTGCTGGTCACGGCGGCCGGTCCGGTCGACGCCCCCTATGCAACGCACCTGCCGCTGCATCTCGATCGCGAGGGGGGCAGGCTCCAGGGGCACGTGGCCCGCGCGAATCCGCATGTGCAGTGGTTGCCGGCAGCCGGCGCCTCCGTGCCCGGACTGGTCGTGTTCTCCGGGGTGGACCACTACGTCACGCCCACGTGGTACGCGAGCAAGCAGGAATCGGGGCGGGTGGTGCCCACCTGGAACTACATCGCGGTGCATGTGCAGGGTGCGGTCACCAGGCACGACGATGTCGCGTGGCTGGAGGCGCACCTGGCGCAGCTGACCGACGTGCATGAGGCTACGCAGGCGCATCCGTGGGCCATGCACGATGCACCGCGCGAGTATCTGGATGCACAGATGCGCGGCATCGTGGGGGTCTCCGTGCGCATCGATGCGCTGGAGGGGAAGTACAAGATGAGTCAGAATCGCCCGGATGCCGACATCAACGGGGTCGTACAGGGGTTGGCGCGACTCGCCACGCCTGCGGCGGTGGCCACCGCCGCGGAAATGGCGCGACGCAAACCGGCACGCTGACCGCGCTGGCTTCTCGCGATGGCGCGTCAGTCCGTGTGATCCGCGGTGCTGCTTCGTGCCCGCCCGCGCCCGCGATTTTCGACTCCCCTCTGTTGCATTTTGCGTTTCCGCACAATATTGACGGCGCCATCACGTGCCTCCGTGATCGGTGCGGCGTCCACGCGGTGCACGCGCGTGATGCAACCGCGAAGTGCACCAGCCTGCGTGGCTGAATCATCGGTGGGTAGACCCTGTCCTGGCGCGTCGATCCGGCGACGCGCATGAGGCCGGACGGGGCGCCGGTGAGGTGCCGCGTGTGGCGATCGCCAGTATGGTGGCGAGATCCCGTGTGCGACCTCCTGCAGACGGCAGACGGCAGGAACGACAGCACGCAGACGGCAGGAACATGGAAGAGCGGCGCGACTGCTGCGCAGCGCGCCGATATGGGACTCCCGGACGACGAACGGCGACGTCATTGGGGTACCAAACCCGGCCGATCGATCGCGGGGGAAAGGCAATCGGGGGCGCCGCGCAGCGGCCGCCCCCGTGTCGTTTGTACCGTATTCCTGCGGTCTGCGTGCTGTCGTTCCTGCCGTCTGCCGTCTGCAGTTCGTTGCACACTCGCGACCCGCCCCCGCCTGCTCCGGCGCTAGATTTCGCGCATGATCTCTCGCGCCCTCGCCGCCGCTTTCACGCTCGCGCTGCCGGCCGTCGCCGCCGCGCAGCAGCCGCCCAAGCCCACGCTGATCGTGCAAATCACGATCGACCAGCTGCGCCCGGACTACCTCGAGCGGTGGGGGCCGCAGTTCACCGGCGGCCTGAAGCGCTTCCTCACGCAGGGGGCCTTCTTCACGGAGGCGTTCCACGACCACGCCACCACCGAAACCGCGCCGGGACATGCCACGCTCTGGTCGGGGCGCATCCCCGCCAACACCGGCATCGTCATCAACGACCTCGGCGTGGCCGACGCGCAGACGCCACTGCTGCTGGGGCGCGGCGGCGGGGCGTCGCCCTGGCGCTTCCGCGGCAGCGCACTCTTCGACTGGATTCGCGCGCGCGACCAGTTCTCGCGGGCGCTCTCCGTCTCGCGCAAGGATCGCGGCGCCATCCTGCCGCTGGGCAAGGCCAAGCAGCAGGTGTACTGGTACGGGCTCGACGGGCGCTTCACCACCAGCCGCTACTACGCCGATACGCTCCCCACCTGGGTGCAGCAGTTCAATGCGCGCGATGGCGCCGCCAAGTACCTCGGCCAGACGTGGAATCCGCTGCTCCCCGCGTCGGCGTACCCGGAGCGCGACAGCGTGGCCTACGAACACGAAGGCAAGGACATCGCCTTCCCGCACACGCTGGGTACCGACCGGCGGCGCGGCCTCGATTCGCTGTCCTCCTTCCCCTGGATGGACGACTACACGGTGGACATGGCGCTGGCGGGAGTGGTGGCCATGGAACTCGGCAAGGGGCCCACCACCGACGTGCTGGCGCTGTCGCTCTCCACCACCGACGCGATCGGCCACGCCTGGGGCCCGGACTCGAAGGAGCTGCACGATCAGGTCCTGCGCGTCGATCGGCTGCTTGGCCGCTTCATCGATTCGCTCTACGCCATGCGCGACTCCACGCGCATCGTCTTTGCCCTGGGCGCCGATCACGGCGTAACGCCGTATCCCGAAGCGTCGTTTGCGGGCACCGACCCCAACCGCGGCCGGGTGGATGTGCGCCCGGTCATCGATGCGGTACGCAGCGCGCTGGTGGCCCGCGGACTCGAGACCGATGCGCTCGTCTATCAGGACAAGATGATCATGGTGGATCGCCGCCGGTTTGCCGCCAAGGGGATCAACGCCGACTCGGTCATCACCGTGGTGCGCCGCGGGCTCCTCGCGCTGCCGGGGATGGCCAGCGTGTATAGAGTGTCGGAGCTTGCGGCGGCGGCCGCGCGCGGTGACAAGGTGGCGCGTCGCTGGCGGAACTCGCTCCCCGCCGACATGCAGGTGGCGCTCACCGTCACCTTCAAGCCCGGCTACTACGTGTTCACCACGCGCTACGCCACGCACGGCATGCCCTACGACCTCGACGCCAAGATCCCGGTGCTCTTCCTGGGACCGGGGGTGAAGCCGGGGCGCTACACCATGCCCATCCGTTCGGTGGACGTGGCGCCGACACTGGCCGAGCTGGCGCAGGTGGTGCCCATCGAGCGCATCGACGGCACGGTCCTGTCTCAGGTCCTGACCACCCGGCCGGCGGTCGGCAGCCCCGCGGCGCGTCGCTGACGCGCGATCCGCGCACCAACCACCGCCCCGCCGCGTTCACCACGCATGACGAGCCTCGATCGCGCCTTCGACGAACTGCGCTTTGGCGGGCAGCGCACGCTCAACCTGCGGGCGCTGCAGCCCACGGCGCTGCAGGCCACCGCGCTTGCGGAACGCTGGTTGCGCGAGCAACAGGTGCTGGGGGCCGACGAGGCGCTCGTGATCACGGGGCGCGGCAACAACAGTGTGGATGGCTACTCGCCCGTGCGGGAATCGATCGTGCGGCTGCTCCCCTCCCTCCGTCGCCGCAACGTCATTGCAGGCTACGCCGAGCATACCCCGGGCTCGTTCGTCGTGACCTTTGCGCCGGTCACGGCGCTCTTCGAGACCCCCAAGCGCCGCCGCGAGAAGCCGGCGCCACCGCCGCGGCCCCCCAGTCTTCACGGACTCGACGACGAGACGGTGCGGCAGCTGCGTGACGTGGCCGTGCTGTCGTTGGCCGTGCTGGGGGTGAACGCCCCCACGCGCGCGCAGCTGGAAGACGAAATGCTGCGCCAGTTCGCCGCTCTCTCCGCGGCACTCCCCGACGGGGCCGATCGCGAGGCGCTGCTGCAGCAGGCGCTGCTGCGCGCCGCCGAGGAGTACGAGGCGGGCTGAGGTCGCGGGACAGCGAGATGCCGCCACCGGCCGTAGCATTGGGGATATGGACACCACACCTCAGTCAATCCGGCCCACCATGACGCGTGCCCCCCTGAGTTCCCGCCTCATCACCACCGGTCTCGTACTGGCCATGCCGGCCGTGGCCCGCCTCGAGGCTCAGTCGCTGCCGCCCATGCCGGGCTATGCCCCGGCAACGGCGGCCGCGCAGCGACAGCTCGAGCAGGCCGCCATTGCCGGCCCGGTGGCCTCGCGGGCGCGCGCCCACTCGGCGGCACTGTCGAAGGAGCCGCACGTGGCGGGCACGCCGGCGCAGCAGCGCACCGCCGACTACGTCATGGCACAGATGAAGGCGATGGGGCTGGACACGGAGCTGCGCAGCTACGCCGTGTGGCTGCCGCACGCCACGGCCGTGTCGGTCACCATCCTCGGCTCCGACCCGGTGGCCCTCGATCTCACCGAACCGCCGGTGGCGGGCGATGCCGCGACGCAGCTGCCGCAGTATCTCACCGTGAACGGCTCGAGCGGCGCCGGGGTGGGCGAAGGAGAGGTGGTGTTCGTGAACTTCGGGCTCATCGAGGACTACGCCACCCTCGATTCACTGGGCGTGAGCGTGGAGGGCAAGGTGGTGCTCGCGCGCTACGGCCGCAGCTTCCGCGGCATCAAGGCGCGTGAGGCGCAGAAGCGCGGCGCCGTGGCGCTGCTCATCTATACGGACCCGCTCGACGACGGCTTCGTGACCGGCGATGTGTATCCCGAGGGACCCATGCGGCCGTTGCGGGGCGTGCAGCGGGGGAGCGTGTTCAACGGCACCGGCGATCCGCTGACGCCGGGCTACGCCAGCACGCCGGGGGCGCCGCGCCTCACCCCCGAGCAGACGGCGCTGCCGCGCATTCCCGTCGTGCCCATCAGCGCCGCCAACGCGCAGACGATCCTCGCCGCCGTGCGCGGCACCGACATTCCGCGCAGCTGGCAGGGGGGCATGGCACTGCGCTACCACGTGGGGCCCGGGCCGGTGCGGCTGCGTGTGTCGGTCACCACCGATGCCGCCACCAACGGCACCAAGCAGATCCACAATACCCTCGGCTATCTGCGCGGCACCGAGTTTCCCGAGCAGTACGTGTACATTGGCGCGCACCGCGACTCGTGGGGACCGGGGGCGGCCGACAACATCAGCGGCACCGTGAGCGTGCTCGAGGCGGCGCACGCCCTCACCGACCTTGCCCGGAAAGGGCAGCGCCCCAAGCGCACCATCGTCTTCGCCACGTGGGATGCGGAGGAGTGGGGGCTCATGGGGAGCACCGAGTACGTGGAAGACGACTCGCTGCGACTCCAGCGCGGCGCGGTGGCGTATCTCAACCAGGATGTGTCGGCGCAGGGGTCGCAATTCGGCGGCGGCGGCAGCCCCAGCATGCGCGCCATCCTGCGTGATGTGGTGAAGAGCGTGCCCGACCCCAAGGGGCGTGGCTCCGTGTACCAAGCGTGGCGCCAGACCAGTGGCACGCGCGCCGATTCGCTCGAGCCCACCATGGGCGACCCGGGGGGCGGCAGCGACTTCGCCGGCTTCTACAATCATTTCGGCATCCCCACCGCCGACTGGGGCTTCGGCGGGCCCGCCGGTACCTATCATTCGGCGTACGACACCTTCGCGTGGATGGAGCGCTTCGGCGATCCGGAGTTCCTGTATCATGCCACGGCGGGGCGCATCGGCGCGGCGTTCGCGCTGCGGCTCGCCAACGCCGAAGTGCTGCCGTACGACTACGCGGAGTTTGCGCGCACGATGCGCCGCTATCTGGCGCCGGTCGAGCGCGGCCTCGCGCAAAAGGGGTGGAGCAGCGCGCCGGTGGGCTCGCTCGCGACGGCCATCACCACCCTCGAACGCGCCGCCGTGGCCTTTGCCGCGGCCCGGGACACGGCGCTGGCGGGCACGCTCAGCAAGGCACAGCGCACCGCGGCCAACGCCGCGCTGCTCACCGTGGAGCGCAGCTTCGCCCGCGACCGCGGGCTCAAGAGCCGGCCGTGGTATCGCACGCTCATCTACGCGAGCGATGTGGACAACGGGTACTCCAGCATGGTCTTCCCCGGCGTGAACGAGGCCATTCGCTACGGCACCGAGGCGGAGACGCAGGCCGAGGTGGCCGATCTGGTGTCGCGTTTCGAGGCCGCGGCGAAGGCACTGGATACGGCGCGGGCGGCCCTGGCCGGCAAGCGGTAGGCGGCGGGAAACATCGGGGAACAGCGGGGAACAGCTCGTCGGAGCCCACGGCGCCGCGGCGGCACGGAGGGAACGCGATGACCTTGCCGTGCTCCGTGATTCCGCGCATCCGTGTCTCCGACGCGCATGATTTCAGAACCCATTCACCAGAACCAATCGTGGTCGAACATCAATCCGTTCAGGACATTGCCGCGCTGCTCAAGAGCGACACCCCGCCGCACATCATCGACGTGCGTGAGCAGTGGGAGTGGGACATCGCCCACATCGAAGGCAGCACACTCATTCCGCTCTCCACGCTGCCGGCGCAGGTGCACACGCTCGACACGTCGCGCACGTACGCGCTGCTTTGTCACCACGGCATGCGCAGCGAAATGGCCGCCAACTGGCTGGCCCAGCACGGCTTCGCGTCGCTCATCAACATCGACGGGGGCATCGACGCGTGGAGCCTCGATGTGGACCCGTCGCTTCCGCGGTACTGACGGCCCACTGCCTCACGCTGGCCGCCGCCTCCTCGTACTCGCGCGCTGCCTGGCTCCTGCGGGGTTGCGCGTGGGGCTCCTGTTCGCCGCACCGGTTGAGTGGCCCACACCCCGGATTCGGACTAACTTTTGCGGCTGGCCCTGAAACGGCCGGTTCTGTTCGATCTACGTTTTGGAGTGTTCATGCCCGAGTTCGGAAGTTGGGCGAGCGACTGGTGGAAGCCGGTCGTATTCGTTCTGGTAGCCGGTCACCTCACGAATATCTGCGTCACGCTGTTCCTGCACCGGTCGCAGACCCATCGCAGTGTGGTCTTTCATCGCATAGTGGAGCTGCCCATGCGGGTGTGGCTGTGGCTCACCACGGCGACGAAGACCAAGGAGTGGGTGGCGTGCCATCGCAAGCACCACGCGTACGCCGACCGTGAGGGGGATCCGCATAGCCCGGTGGTGGAGGGGCTGCGCAACATCCTGCTGAAGGGGGCCTTCTACTACCGGAATGCCGTGCGGCAGCCGGGAATGCTGGAGAAGTACGGCAAGGGCACGCCCAACGACTGGATCGAGCGGCACCTGCTCGACAAGCGGTCGAACCTGGGCATCTTCCTCATGCTGGCCATCAACATCTGGCTCTTCGGCTGGTTCATCGGCCCCGTGGTGTGGGGGATCCAGATGATCTGGATTCCCTTCTGGGCGGCGGGGATCGTCAATGGTGTGGGGCACGCGCTGGGCTACCGCAACCATGACGTGAAGGACGAGAGCCGCAACATCTCGCCCATCGCCATCATCATTGCCGGCGAAGAGCTGCACAACAATCACCACGCCGATCCGCACAGCGCGAAGTTCGCGCACCGCTGGTTCGAGTTCGATATCGGGTGGATGTACATCAAGCTGCTGTCGCTCTTCGGGCTCGCCGAAGTGAAGTACGCGCGCGTCGGCGCGCATGTCCGCGTGGCGGAGTAACCATGGCCGATGTGAACTGCACCCGGTGCGGGACCACCCGCGAAGGCTTCGAACGTCCGCCGTTCCCCGGCGCCATCGGCGCGCGCGTCGTGGGGGAGATCTGCAAGGAGTGCTGGGGGCAATGGCTCAAGCAGCAGACCATGCTGATCAATCACTACGGGCTGAACGTCATGGACCCGCAGGCCCGCACGTTCCTCACCCGCAACATGGAGGCCTTCCTGTTCAAGGCCGGGCAGAGCGACGACGTGGATACGAGCAAGCAGGGCACGATCACCCATTGAGGTCGATCCTCCTCCAGTGCTCCCCACATCACTGATCGTGGGCGCGCGGAGCACCAGGTGCCGAACGCGAAACGCCCCCGCCGGCAATGGTCGGCGGGGGCGTTCGCGTTCGCGGGTGGTGGACTCGTCGCGATGCGTCGGGTCGAACAAGCGCCGGGGGAGCGGCGCCCTGAAGCAGCGATTCGCTCAGTTCACGCCAGCGATGTACCGGGCCAACCGCCCGCAGCTGGTGCATTTGAGCGTCACGTGCGAATGCGGCTGGGGCGGGGCCTGGGCCGGATCGCGGGAAATCTGCCCCTCACAACTCGGGCAGCTCAGGGGAAGTCCGGTACGATCCGCTGCAATGAGATGCAGCGCCTGGGCCGGGTTGTACGTGTTCGGACGGGGCTTGCGCATCACGCCTCCAAACGGAAAGTGCGCGGCCAAATAGGGGAGTGCTGGCCAGCGACCGATTAAGGTATATCCCCCTTTTTTCCCGCAACACTACTTTAAGTACTTTTGCGGTAACAACTAACCGGTATGCGCGATTAATGATGGTTTTTCCCTAGGAACATACGGTCCACTATTTGCTCGGACTGTGAGACTTGCACCGCCCAATTCCGGTACGCTGACCGCTTATCCGGGTTTTGTTCCCAACGGGCCGCCGACCGCCCCGGCGGCACCCGCCCTTGCGTATTGCATCGGGTTCGCTGAGGCTTCCGCATGGCCACCACCGCCCGCCCCGCCCGCGACTCGCGCCCGCTCAGCCAGCACCCGGAAGCGCACGAGCCGGCGCTCGACGACCGCACCGCGGCCGCGCTGCGGCTGTGGGTCATCATGGCCCGGGCCCACACCGCGGTAGCGGCGCACGCCGCCGCCGACGTATCGCGGCATGGGCTGACGCTGGCGGAGTTCGGCATCCTCGAGGCGCTGTATCACCGCGGGCCGATGCTGCTGGGCGAGGTCCAGAAGCGCATTCTCGTGTCGAGCGGCGGCATCACCTTCCTGGTGGACCGGCTGGTGGCCAAGGAGCTGGTGGAGCGGCGCAGCTGCGAATCCGATCGCCGGGCGCGCTATGCGGCGCTCACCCCCAAGGGGGTCGCGCTGGTGGCGGACATCTTCCCGGCCCACGCCGCCGTGGTGGCACGGGCCATGGAGGGGATCAGCAGCGAGGAGCAGCAGCAGGTGGCCGACCTGCTGCGCGACATGGGGCGGCACGCGGCCATGATGCCGGGGCCACACCACGACTGACCCGTCGCCGACGCGGTTCGGGCGCCCCCTTGACGGGGGCTTTCTTTCCCGGTTACATCTCATAACTGAGATAACCGCAGTCAGTCCAATCAGCCCCGAGGTAATTCCATGCAGTGGGTCATCGATCCTGCGCATAGCCAGATCCAGTTCGCCGTGAAGCACCTCGGCATCTCGACCGTGCGCGGCACCTTCGATCAGTTCAGCGGCACCATCACCGAGGAGAACGGGCAGGCGGCGTCGGTCACCGTCACCGTCGACCTCGCCTCGCTGGATACCGGGAACGCGCAGCGCGACGGCCACCTGCGCAGCCCCGACTTCTTCGACGTCGAAAACCACCCCACGGCCACCTTCGCCCTCACGCAGTTCGAGCGCACCGGCGACGCCGTCACGGCCACCGGGGACCTCACCATCCGCGGCATCACCAAGCCCGTCACGCTCACCGGCGACATCGGCGGCCCGGCCAAGGACCCGTGGGGCAACCAGAAGGTGTCGGCCACGCTCGAGACGAAGATCCCGCGCAAGGAGTGGGGGCTGGTGTGGAACGTCGCGCTCGAGGCGGGCGGCGTGCTGGTGTCGGAAGACGTGAAGCTGTCGATCGATATCCAGGCGCAGCCTGCGTGATGGTACGCGGGGCGGCCACCGGCCGCCCCGCTTCTGGTTGAAAAGGCAGGGAGCAGGAAGAAGGTGGTCAGGACGAAGAACGGGGCCGGTGCATTCGCACCGGCCCCGTTGTCACTTCCCCCTTCCTCCTGATCCCTGCCCCCTGCTCCCTCCCTCGTCAACCAGAACGGCGCGCAGCGCCTCCCTCACTTCCAGTCGGCCACGAACAGGTTCGTCTCCCCCGCCTTCGTCGCCCCGCGATTGCTCGCGAAGATCAACTGCTTGCCGTTGGGCGAAAACATGGGGAAGCCGTCGAACTCGGGGTTCGTGGTGATCTGCTCCAGCCCCGTGCCGTCGAGCTTCACGGTGAACAGATCGAAGTTGCGGCTGCGCGGGTTCTTGTGGTTGCTCGAGAAAATGATGCGCTGCCCGTCGGGGGTCCACGAGGGGCCGAAGTTGGCGCCGCCAAGGTTGGTGATGCGCCGCTGGTCGCTGCCGTCGGCGTTCATCACGTACAGCTCCATGCGGTTGGGGCGGATCATGCGCTTGGCCAGCAGATCCTTGTACGCCTGCAGATCCTTCTCGTTGTCGTAGTGCCACGCGCGGTACACGATCTTCGTGCCGTCGGGACTCCACCACGGGCCGCCATCGTACCCGGGCGTGGTCGTGAGCCGCTTCACGTCGCTGCCATCCACGTTCATCGTGTAGATGTCGAGATCGCCGTCCTTGAGGCTCGTAAACACGATGCGCTTGCCGTCGGGACTCAGCACCCCCTCGGCCGTGTATACGCCGTAGTTGGTGAGGCGCTTCATGTTCTTGCCGTCGATATCCGTGACGTAGATGTCGTACGGATCGATTCCCCACACATAACCGGCGCTGGGATCGGGCTTGGGCGGGCAGGCACTGTCGGCGTGGTGCGTGGCGCCAAAGAACACCTGCTTGCTCCCCGGCAGGAACCAGCCGCAGGTGGTCTTGCCACCGCGTGAGACCTTGGTGAGCCCCGTGCCGTCAGCCCGCATCACGTACTGCTGATCGCAGCTGCGCCCGTCGCGCGTGCTCTGGAAGGTGATGTACTTCCCGTCGGCGCTGAAGTACGCCTCGGCGTTCTCCCCGCCGTCGGTGAGCTGGACGAGGTTGGCGAGATGCCCTTCGCCGGAGTCCGACGCAATGGCGCGGCGCAGCGGGGCCGAAGACGAGGCCGCCGGTGCGGAACCTGTGGAGGCGCTGCAGGCAGCAACGAGCGCCGCCGCCAGGGTGGCGGCGGCGAGCGAGAGGCGGGAGGAGGTGCGTGACATGGCGTGAACCGTACCCGACCGACCGGCATCGAGCAATCCGGACTTTTCCGTACACGGCGGTGCGGTATCCCGCCAGAACCCGCCGCCGTCACCAGAAATCCGGCTGCCGTCCCTCCCCCGCTGGAGCGGGCCCCCGGCCCCGCTGACTGTTCGGACATCTCAATCCGACGGTATGCGCTCACCCATGTTCCGCCTGCTCCTCCCGGCCCTGCTTGCTGCGTCGCACCTCCCGGCGCAGCCTCAGACATCGGCCGCCCCCGATTCCCTGTCCATCACGCTGACCGACGCGCTGGCCCGGCTCTCGGCGCGCGAGCCACGGCTGACCACGGCAAGCGCCCTGCGCGACGTCGCACGGGCGGCCCGCGGCGAAGCGCTCAGTGCGCGTCGCAACCGGCTGCTGCCCGTGGTGTCCGCCGGGTACGGCACCCAGCGGCTGGCCCAGAATCAGTTCGTGGAGATCGGCCGCCGCGCCGGCATTCCGCCAGTGCCGGCCGACCAGCTCGATCCCTTCGCGCGCGTCTTCGCGTCTCCCAACACCCGCACGGCCAGCCTGAACGCCGCCATTCGCCCCTTCGACGGCGGGGTGGCCAGCGCCAACGTGGATGCGGCACGCGCCGGGGTGCAGGCGGCCACCCTTGCCCAGTCGCAGCTGCGCGCCGCCCTCGAAACCGAGGTGGTGGCCCGCTACGCCGACGTGCAACTGCAGCGTCGCCTGCGTGATGTGGCCGATTCGGCCCTGGCGCAGGCGCAACGCACATTGGCGGTGACCAGGCAGGCCGTGGCGCAGGGGCGCACCCCCGAGTTCGAGATCTGGCGCGTGGAGGCCGACGTGCAGGCGCTGCGCCCCGCGCGTATCGACGCCGACCGGCAGCTGCAGCTGGCCGACCTGGCGCTGCGTCAGCTCCTCGACCTGCCGGGCGGCACGCCGCTGCGTCTCGAGTCCCCTGCCGAACCGTGGAGCGACAGCAGCGCCACCGGCAGCGGTGCAACGGACAGCCTTGGGTTCTCACCGTTGGCAGCGTCATCGTCATCAGCCACGGGTACCGCTCCACGCACATCGCGCCTCGCGCTGCGGGAGCTCGACGCGCGCACGGAGGAAGCGGCCGCCCGCCATCGCGCGGCGTGGCGCGCCCTGCTGCCGGTGCTCGACGTGACGCTGAGTCACCAGCGGTTGGCCTATCCGCTGCGCGGCGGCAACTGGGGCGGGCCCTACTACCAGAACACGCTGGTGGGGGTGTCACTGTCGCTGCCGCTCGACCTCACGGGCGCCACCACGGCGCGCATCGAGTCGGCCGCCGCCAGCGAGCGTCTGGCCCAGGCCCAGCGCCGCGCCGCGGAACGCCAAAATGAACTGGAGCAGACCGACCTTGCACTGCAACGGCACGCCAGTCGCGCGGCGTGGCAGGCCGCCGTGGCCGGCGCCGCGAGCGCGGACAAGGCGCTGCGCGTGGCGCAGGCCCGTCACGACGTGGGGCGCGCCTCGCTCCTCGAACTGCAGGACGCGCGCCTGACCTGGCAGCAAGCCATGGCGACCCGCGCCCGCGCCGCCCGCGACCGCACCGTGATCGAAGCACGCGCCGCCCGTTTTGACCGCCTTCCCCTCTTGCCCCTGCAGCCGTGAGCGCCGCCTACATGCCCCCTCATTCACCCGCTCTCACTCGCCGCACGGCCCGCGTGCGGGCCACCGCACTGCTGCTCCTGTTGGGTGGAACCATGGCCGCCTGCAACAGCACCGGCGCCGACCAGACCAACGCGGTGCCGCGCCAGCCCGCGCCCGACCAGGGGGCGGTTGTCTCGACCCCCATCGTGGACACCGTCGCGGCCGACACCGCGCTGGCGCACGCCACCGACACGGCGCGGGCCGCCTCGGCCTTCGACCTGAGCGGCACCCTCGAGCCGCAGGCTCGCGCCCTGCTGCGCGCCGAACTGTCGGGCGCGTTGCGCACGCTGGCGGCGAAGGTGGGTGAGCCGGTGCGCGCCGGCGCCGTGCTGGCCACGCTCGAGGTGCCGGCGGTTCGCGCGGCGCTCGCGGCCGCCGAGGCGCAGGTGCAGGCACAGCAGGTGTCGCTGCAGCAGGTGCAGCGCGAACGTGCGCGCGTGGCCGGATTGCTGGCCGTGGGAGGCGTGAGCCGTGCCGAGATGGACGAGTGGGACGCGCGCGTGCAGGCCACCGAGGCGGCGCTGCAGGCCGCGCAGGCGCAGCGCGCCAGTGCGCAGGGCGACGTGGCCCGCCTCACGGTGCGGGCGCCGTTCTCAGGCGTCGTGGAACGTCGCATGGCCACGCAAGGCTCCATGGTGCAGGCGGGCGACGAGTTGCTCAGCATCATTGACCCCGGCACCCTCGAACTCGACGCGGGCGTACCGGCCACCCTCGCCCGTGCCGCGCGTCCCGGCGCACGCGTGGCACTCCGCGTGGCGGGATGGGGCGACTCCACGGTCACCGCCCGCATCGTGCGCGTGGCGCCGGCACTCGACCCCGTCACGCGCCAGCTGCGCGTGACCGTGCGCGTGCCCAATGGGGCCGGCCGGCTCCCCGCGGGCGCGTGGGCCGAAGGCACGCTCCTTGGTGGCAGCGCCGCCACGGGCGGAGGGCGCTGACATGTGGATCTCCGATCTGGCCATTCGTCGCCCGCTGGTGGCGGTGGTGGCCATGCTGGCGCTCGTCATGGCGGGCTTGGTGGCGCTGCGCAGCCTCGAAACCGACGAGTGGCCCGACGTGCAGGCACCCATGGTTACCGTGACGGTGCCCTACCCCGGCGCCACGCCGTCGCAGGTGGAGCGAGAGCTGCTGCGCCCGCTCGAGGACAAGGTGCGCAGTGTGGGCGGCCTCAAGACGCTGAAGGGCACGGCGGGCGACGGCTTCGCGCTGCTCTTCGCCGAGTTCGTGTTCAGCAAGCCCACCGGCGAAGCGGTGCAGGAGGTGCGCGACGCCGTGAGCGCCGCGCGCGGTGACCTGCCGCGTGAAGTGGAGGAGCCGGTGGTGGAGCGGTTCAGCGAGACCGACCTGCCGGTAATGAGCCTGGCCGTGGGTGGCAACGGTGACGCCCTCATGCTGGGCGCCGACGCCCGGCGTCTGGCGCGCGAACTGCGCGCGGTGCCCGGGGTGGCGCAGGTGCGCGTGATTGGCGACGCGGTGCCCGAGCTGTCGGTGCAGGTGCGTCCGGAGGCGCTGCGCGCCACCGGCATTTCGCTGGCACAGCTGACCGCCACCCTGGAGGCGCAGAATGTGTCCGTGCCCATTGGCCGCGTGGAGAATGCCACGCGCGAAGCCACGCTGCGCTTTCAGGGCCGCCCCGACAACGCCGAGGCGTTCGCGGCGCTGCCGCTCGTGGCCAGCGGGGGTCGCGTGGTGCGGCTGCGTGATGTGGCCGACGTGCGCATTGCGGCGGCGGAGGCGCGCACCACCGCGCGTGTGGACGGGCAGGCGGCGGTGACGCTCGACGTGCGCAAGCGGCGCGGCGTGAGCGCCACCACGGTGGCTGAGGGGCTGCGCGCACGTCTGGCCACCGCCGAGCGCACACTGCCGGCGGGGCGCACCGTGCGCATCGTGCAGGACGCGGGCACGCGTACGGCGCTGGCCGTGTGGGACGTGCAGAAGACCCTGCTGGAGGGCGCGGTACTGACCGTGCTCGTGGTGTTCGTCTTCCTCAACAGCTGGCGCTCCACGGTCATCACGGGGCTCGCGCTGCCGGTATCGGTCCTCGCCAGCTTCATGGCGGTGTGGGCGTTTGGCTTCAAGCTGGAGACCATGTCGCTGCTGGGGCTGTCGCTCGCCATTGGCATTCTCATTGACGACGCCATCGTGGTGCGCGAGAACATCGTGCGGCACGTGGAGATGGGCAAAGACCACGTCACCGCGTCACGCGAGGGCACGAAGGAGATTGGCCTGGCGGTGCTTGCCACCACCGCCGCCATCGTGGTGGTGTTCCTCCCCGTGGGCTTCATGAATGGGTTGGCGGGGCAGTACTTCAAGCCGTTCGCGCTCACCATTGCCTGCGCCGTGCTGGTGTCGCTCTTCGTGAGCTTCTCGCTCGACCCCATGCTCTCGGCCTACTGGCCCGATCCGCACGTGCCCATTGGGCAGCGGTCGTGGATCAGCCGCGTGCTGCATCGCTTCAATGTGTGGTTCGATGGGTTGAGCACCGGCTATCGCGGCGTGATCGAGTGGGCGCTCGCGCATCGCGCGCTCACGCTGGCGGTGGCCGCGGCATCGCTGGTGGTGGCGGTGCTGCTGCCGGCCATGGGTGCGGTGGGGGCCGAGTTCCTGCCGGAAGACGATCGCGGGGAGATTGGCATTCTCGTGGAGGCCCCACCGGGCGCCGCGTTGCCGTACACCACGGCGCGCGCCGAAGCCGCCGCGGCGCTGGCGCGCCGGCTGCCGGAAGTGCGCACCGTCTACACCACCGTGGGGGCCGGCGAGGGGGATGTGTCGCAGGCGCAGGTCATGGTGCTGCTGGTGCCGCGCGCGGCGCGGGCGCGCACGGCCCGCCAGATTGCCACGGCGCTGCGTGGTGATGTGATGGCGCTCACGGGGGCCACCTACGCGGTCATGGACCTGGGGCTCAACGGCTTCCTCAAACCCATTCAGCTGCAGGTGCGCGGCGCCGATGCCTCCACCCTGCCACAGGTGGCGGCCGCCATTGCGGCGCGCATGCGCACCGTGCCTGGCGCGGTGGATGTGACGCTCTCCAGCCGCCCCGGTGCGCCCGCGCTGGACATCCGGCTCGATCGCACCTTCTCGGCCACGCTGGGCACCACGCCGGCCGAAGTGGCCGGGGCCATGCAGGCCGCGTTTGCCGGCGTGGAGGCCGGGCGGTGGATCGATGATGACGGGGACCTGCGCAAGGTGCGCGTGCGGCTCCCCGAGGCGCTGCGTCGCGAGTCGGGCGATCTGGCCGCGCTGCCGCTGCAGGTGCCGGGCGCTGACGGCGCGCTGCAGGCGGTACCCTTTGCGCAGGTGGCCAGCGCCACGGCCACCACGGCGCCCACCCGCATCGAGCACGACAACGGGTCGGCCTCGGTGACTGTGACGGCGAATGTGCTGGGCCGTCCCCTGGGCGACGTCGCGGCGGGCATCGACCAGCAGCTGGCGGCCATGTCGCTGCCGGCGGGCGTCACCGTGGCGTACGCCGGCGATGTGGAAGACCAGCAGGAGGTGTTCGGCAACATCCTGCTGGCGCTCGCCGTGGCGGTGGTGGGGATGTACTTCGTGCTCGTGTTGCAGTTCAATTCGTGGATCGAACCGCTGGCCATTCTCGTATCGCTGCCGCTGTCGGCGGTGGGGGTGGTGGGCGCGCTCTGGATGGCCGGCATGACCATCAACATCATGTCGCTCATTGGCGTCATCCTGTTGGCCGGCGTGGTGGCCAAAAACGCCATCCTGTTGCTCGACTATGCGAAGCAGCTGCGTGACGGAGGCCGAAGCTTGAGAGAAGCGCTGGTGGAGTCGGGCGCGACGCGCCTGCGGCCCATCGTGATGACTACGGTGGCGCTGGTGGCGGGCATGGTGCCCGTGGCCGTGGGGAGTGGCGAGGGCGCCATGTTCCGGGCGCCGCTGGGCATGGCGGTCATTGGTGGCACCATCACCAGCACGTTCCTCACCCTGCTGGTCATTCCGGTGGTGTACGCGCTGCTCGACGGGGCGCGTGAGCGCGTGGGTGGCTGGCGTCGGGTGTCCGCCACCACCACGGCGCACGAGCCGCTGGCGTGAACGGGCAGATGAACGGGCAGATGAACGGGCACGCGAACGGACAGGCGAACAGGCGCAGTGTGCTCGCGCGCATCTCCCGCGGCGAGCTGCTGTCGCTGCTGGGCGTGGGCGTATTCGGCGAACTGCTGACCGTGGCGTGGATTGCCGCCGTGTTGGGGGTGGAGAAGGGGCAGGCCACCTGGGCGCACGCGCTGGGGCTGGCCGCGGTGGATCTCGTGTCGCTCATGTGGGTGCCCGTGCCGCTCTTTGCCTGGTACGATCGCTTTCCACTTGCGGGCGATCACCGGCAGCGGAACCTGCTGCTGCGCGCGGTGGGTGCGCTGGCGCTCATTCTGGTGACCTCATTCACGTCGGCCGCGGCCACGCGTTGGGCGGGCGACGCCTTGGGCATTGTGCCCGCGGTGATCCAGGCCATGCTGCCCGGCTACCCCGAGCAGGTCTTCTGGGCCGCGTGCCCGGTGCTGGGTGCTTCCCTGGCGTATCTGGTGCTGCGTCGCCTGCACAACGCACGCGATGTGGAGCAGCGCAACGCCGAGCTGCAGCGGCTGGCGCTCGAGGCGCAGCTGTCGGCGTTGGCGGCCGAGCTGCGGCCGCACTTCCTGTTCAACGCACTCAACGATCTGGCCGAGCTGGTGCACCACGATCCCGCGCGCGCCGAGACCATGCTGCTGCACCTGTCGTCGCTGCTGCAGGCCACGCTGGCAGCCGGCCGGCAGCGCACGGTATCGCTGGCAGAGGAGCTGCAACACATGGACGACTACCTCGCCCTGCAGCAGATGCGCTTCGATGACCGGCTGCAGGTAACGCGCGCGGTGGATGCCTCGGTGCTGGCGGCGCGCGTGCCGCCCATGCTGCTGCAGCCGCTGGTGGAGAACGCCGTGGTGCACGGGATCGAGGGGCGCGTGGGCGCCTCGCAGCTGCAGCTCACGGTGCGCGCGCGCCCCGGCACCCTGGAGGTGCAGCTGGATGATGATGGCCCCGGGCCCACCGGGTCGGCGCACCGCGGCACCGGGACGGGGCTGCGGAACGTGCGGGAACGGTTGGCGGCGCTGTATGGCGAGGCGGCCGAGGCGGTGCTGAGCGAGCGGCCGGGGGGCGGTGCCCGCATGCTGCTGCGTCTGCCGCTGGAAGTGGCATGACGATGCCCGCGTTGGCGCCGTTGCGCACCATGGTGGTGGACGATGAGTCGCTGGCGCGTCAGCGGCTCAAGCGATTGCTGGCGCAGGATGCACGGGTGCACGTGGTGGGCGAGGCTGCCGATGTGCCCACGGCGCGCGCGCTGCTGCCGCAGCTCACGCCGTCGCTGCTCTTCCTCGACGTGAGCATGCCGGGGGAAGACGGGTTTGCGCTACTGCGGGATCTGCCGCCCGAGCTGCGCCCTTTCGTGGTGTTCGTCACGGCCCACGCCGACGCGGCGGTGCGCGCCTTCGACGCGCGCGCCACCGATTTTCTGGTCAAGCCCGTGCGGACCGAGCGGCTGGCCGAGTCGGTGACACGCGCGCTCGACGCGGTGGCGGCGCGCACGCCGGCACAATCGGTATTCGACGATGAGGTTCGCGCGGAGCTGGCGCGTCTCGTGCGCGGGCTGGCTGGCGGAGGAGGGGGGGATGGTGCCGCCGCCACCGCCCCGTTGGCGCACTTCGCCGTGACCGTGGGGCGTCGCACGCGCTTCGTGAAGCTGGAGGAGGTCGACTGGTTCGAGGCCGACGGCAACTACGTGCGGCTGCACGTGGGGCGCGAGCAGCATCTCGTGCGCATGACCATGCAGAAGCTGGAGCAGAGCCTGGATGCGCGGCGCTTCGTGCGCGTGCACCGGTCGTATGTGGTGCCGCTGGACCGCGTGCGCGAACTGGTGCAGCTGGGGTCGGGGGAGTACGAGCTGCGCCTGACCACCGAGGCCACGCTGCCGGTCATGCGCACGTACCGGGACCGGCTGCCGCTGGGGTGAGCGGGGCCACGGAGAACCCGCGGAGAACTGCTCGTCGGAGCCACGGAGCCACGGAGAACTGCTCGTCGGAGGCGCAGAGCCGCGGAGACGCTGAGAACCACAAAAAACAAAATGGGGTGCCCGGTTGGACACCCCATCTTTCCGTTCATTCGCGGTGCCTCGTGCCTCTGTGCCTCCGTGTCTCCGACGAGCCGTTCAGCTGCTCGCCTACGGACCGGTGTGTCAGTTGCGGCGAGCCACGCCCGGCTTGCTCGCCGGCTCCGACGCGGCCACCGTGAACAGATCCTTCTGCGTCGTGCCCTTGCGCATGATCTCCATGGCGCGGCGCAGCTGGTTGTCGTCCTTGAGGTTGCGGCGGCGCACGAGCGTGTCGCCGAAGGCAATCTTGGCCACGCGATCCTCGAGGAACCGGTCAATGTCGCTGGCGCCGGCGTCCCACACCGCCTTGTCGATCTTCACCGTGTCGGCCTGCAGGCGACGGTACACCTCGTCACGCCACGCCGGGTCCACCGCGAAGTCGGGCTTCACCTTCCCCTTCTGCAGCTCGGCCACTGCCGCCGCGTGCGCCTGGTACTTGGCGTAGTGCGGCAGCAGCGCGCGCCGCAGCACCTGCTCGGCGGTGCTCAGCGTGTCCGGCTGCACGATGATGTCCGGCGTGATGGCGCCACCACCGTACACCGTGCGCCCCGCAGCGCTCTTGAACACCGGGCGCGCCTTGCGCACCGAGTCGGTTTCCATGCTGTCGGGGAGCACCTCGAGGAACTGGCCGTCGGCGTTGAGCTTGCGCTCCTTCTGAATGCTGCGGCCACTCGGCGTGTACCACTTGCCCGTGGTGATCTTGAGCGCGTAGCCGCCGTCGAGGTTGTACACGCTCTGCACGAGCCCCTTGCCGAAGCTGGTCGTGCCCAGCACGAGGGCGCGGTCGTAGTCCTGCAGCGCGCCGGCCACGATTTCGGAGGCCGACGCCGAACCGCCGTCGACGAGCACCGTGAGCGGCACGTCGGGCGCGAGCGGGTCCTGCTGCGATACGAACTTCTGGAACTCACCGCGGCCGCGCACCGACAGCAGCTCCTTGCCGCGCGGCAGGAAGAGGTTGGACATGCTGAACGCTTCCTCGAGGATGCCCCCGGGGTTGCCGCGCAGGTCGATGATGAACCCCTTCGCACCGCGCTTGCTGAGCGCCATGACGGCGTTGGCAATGTCCTCGGTGGTCTGCTCGGAGAAGCGCTCCAGGGGGATATACCCCGTGCGCTCATCGAGCATCATGCTGTAGCGCACCGCCGGCACGTGGATCTCGGCGCGCTTGAAGCTCAGCTTGACCGGCTGCGCCACGCCCACGCGCAGGAACTGCACGGTGACCGGCGTGCCGATGGGCCCCAGCAGCTTGTTCTGCACCTGCTGCGTGTTGAAGCCGCGCGCGCTGGTGGTGTCGACCACGGCAATCTTGTCCCCTTCCAGCACGCCACCCTGCTCGGCCGGCGAGCCGGGGAAGACTTTGTTCACCGTTACGTAGTCGCCCACCTTCACGATTTCCATGCCGATGCCGGCATAGCGACCGTTGGTGTTGCGCGAGAACTCCTCGAGCTGCTTGGGGGTGAAGAGCTCGGTATAGGGATCCTTGAGCTCGTTCACGAGACCCCGGGCAGCCTTTTCATAGAGCTGCTGGGCGTCGAGCGTGTCCACGTAGCGCAGGGCCACGAAGGTCAGCACCTGGTCGAGGAGCTGGGCACCGCCTCGTGTGGAGCGCGCCTGCAGGGCGAAGCCCGAGGCGAGCAGAGGAACGAGCACGATGCTGGCCAGCGCGGCCTTGCGGATACGGGTCATGCGGGTCTCGCGAAAAGGGGACCAGAAAAGGTACTGCAAGACATACGCGCCAGGACCCCGGGCGTTCCGCGGGGAGGGATCGGACGGTCGGATGGTCGGATGATCGGACGGTCGGATGGTCGGATGGTCGGATGATCCGATGCCGGATGTCGGATCGAATGCCGGAGGTCAGAAG
>Ga0315899_10000249_pt1 | contig 66387 bp, 67 predicted proteins | sample LakEriMetagenome_2_FD_203518 | JGI IMG/M metagenome (GOLD analysis project Ga0315899, IMG submission 203518) | Freshwater fungal communities from buoy surface, Lake Erie, Ohio, United States - Buoy 4 MA112 | ecosystem: Environmental > Aquatic > Freshwater > Lake | place: USA: Lake Erie, Ohio... | reverse complement strand
AATCCGACCTGTGGCTTAAGATTAAAGCATCAATGTATAATGTACCCTATGTGATGACCGAGGAAGTCGAGTGCGGTATCATTGGCTCGGCGATGACGATGGCCTATGCCCTCGGCCATTACGCTGACTTCGACGACGCAGCAAAAGCCATGGTGCATTACGCCGAAGAAATTAGCCCCGATCCACAATTGGTCCAACTCTATGACAAGATGATGCCGATCTATGCACGGCTCTATGAACATTCAAAATCTTTTTATGATGATCTTGATCAACTCGATATAACAAACAAGACACAGGCAAAGGAGCCAGGTAAATCATGATACCCGTATTACGCGTAAAAGATCCGGTATCAGCGGGTTTGCTTCTCAAAACACAATTCGGCTTTGAGTCATCCGTAAATGTCTGGCGACTCGGTGTACAGGCAATAAGAATTGTTGCGGAAGAAGAAGTGCCCGATCATTTTATCTCTATGCCCTTCGATCATCTCGCCATTGCAGCATCGGAGATCGACAGACGCGCTGAGCATTTCAAATCAAACGGCGCCATTCTTTCTAAAGACTATACGCCCGATGGTCCGCACGAAATTAGCGAATTTTGGGAGCAAGGCGTCAGATATGTCTTTTTCAACGGACCGGACAATGCGCCGATTGAATTTTGCGAAATCAAAGGGCGGCCGCATCTCACGCAATTTGGCCATAGCCATATTGGTGTGCGGCGACCATCGATTTCTGAAGCCATGAATGAGATCTCACAATTCGATACGAAACTCCTCGCATCTTATCGGCTTGATGGCGGCAGAAATCCGGTCAATGTCGCATTTGTGAACTGGGAGAATGTCGTTCTCGAGTTTTTCGATGAGCCCGCATCAATGTCGCGTGGCACATCATGCTGGATCGGCTTCGTTCCATCATGATTTTTAGAAAACGATGGAACTGAGATGGTGTCCTCGTCGCTCCGGCATCAATCAATTCGGTTCAGTCAAATTGCAACCTATGTCGCTCTTGGTCTCTGGTCGATCATCTGTATCCTTCCTGTTTATTGGCTCGCGCTCACATCAATAAAATCCGCCGCTGACCTTGATCAGGCACCAAGCTATCTTCCCTTTATCGACTTTATTCCCAATCTTGAAGCATGGCGTTTCATTTTACTCGACCCAGGAGAAAGTCTACTTCCACGATTTCTCAATTCATTGATTATCAGTTCGACATCGGCAATCGTCACGCTCGTGATGGCTGTCTGTTCCGTCTATGGAATGACGCGATTTAAAACATCGCACATAGCCCTCTCTCGGTATCGGACCCCGATCTTTTTCGCCGTGATCGCCTTGCGTCTTGTGCCTCCTGTTCTTGTCGCTCTTCCGATCTATATGATTGGGACCGAATTCAAGATTATTGATACGCACGGTCTTCTCATCGTGATTTATTCGGCGTTTAATTTTCCTCTCGCGCTTCTTCTTGTCATTCCCGTTTTGAGTTTGCGGGTGACAGTGGAAGAAGAATCAGCGCGACTTGATGGTGCGGGTCATTTTGTCATTCTGACCAATATTCTTGTTCCCATGAATCGTGTGCTACTCATGACGATTGGCGTACTTATGTCTATTTTGTGTTGGAACGAATATCTCTTGGCGACCTATCTCACTTATGATCACGCAGAGACCTTAACGCCATGGATGATTGGTCAACTCTCGATGAAAGAAGCGCAGACTGGCGGTGGCTCTGAAGAAATTTCGCATATGGCAGCGGCAGCGATTTTTATGGCGATACCGGCATTTTTGTTGACATATAGTCTGCAGAGATTGGTGAAAGATCTTGTCGGGCGAAGCTTAACCTAAATCTCGGCAAGATCACTGTGCCGTGGCAGATCCGCACCAAACCGACTGCATGTAATGGCAGCCGCACGATTGGCATAATTCAGCGCAGCGACAAGCGTGTCATAAGACATATCGGCGAGACGAGATTTCTGCAACACGTCGTTCTTTTGCAGATATATGAGAAACGCTGCTAGAAAACTATCCCCAGCGCCAACTGTATCCATCACGTCAATCTTATGACTTTCAAGGGTGACGCTTGTGCCGCTTTTATGCCAAGCCGATATGCCCTCCTTGCCGCGCGTGATAATGAAGAGTTGTGGCCCCTGCTCTAAAATGCGTTTCGCAATCTGATCCTGATCTTCATGAGGATAAATCGCTTCAATATCTTCGTCGCTCGCCTTGATGATGTCGCAGAGGGACACAAAAATTTCGAGAGCGTGTCTCCATACAAGCGGATCTGAAATCATGCCGAGACGGATATTGGGATCAAGACAGATGAGTGATTGGGCTTGTCGTTGGCGCAAGACGGAAAGCAATGCCTGCTGACTTTTTGGAAATGCCATCAAATATGAGCCGAAGGTTATCGCGGCGATTGGCTTCAATGCGTCATGCACGTGAATTAATTGTAAATTTAAATCCGCACTCTCTTTCACAGGGAAATCATAAGTCGGTTCGTTCTTCGCATTACGACCGACGACGGCAAGATTTGTCGGCGCATCATAGGTTTCGATGAAATTCGTATCAACATTTTCGGCATGCAATTGGTTTATAAGTGCGTGTCCAAACATGTCGGATGACAAACCCGCGGCGAGTGCCGAACGACCTCCGAGACGCGCAATCCCAATCGCAAGATTGAACGGCGCGCCGGCCAGCCGAGCGCTCACATCGATTAAGCCATTGGTTTCAGGGCGAACAAACAGATCGACCAGAGCCTCACCGCAAACAACGATCAATGGCCGGGAGTCATCGGTCATTGTCGTCATCAGAGATAAGCTGCATTATCAATGATCCGGATCGCATCGCCATCTTTCATGATACGCTTTCTCATACCGCGCTTTAGAATTTCAGCGTAATCATGTCCGGCCTCTGGATTGCAGGCCCAGACAAACACAAGCGGTTCATCCCCGATATTGATCGAGCGATGCGCCCAATCGGGAGGGATAAAAGCGCAAATGCCAGGTTTCATTTCAACCGTGCGTGACTGACCGTCGCGTGATTCAAGCAGCAAAATACCACTTCCCGATTGCGTATAATAAATCTCGCCCATATCGCGTCGCGCATGAAAATGGCCACGCGTCATATAGAATTCTCCGCCAACATGGCCGGGAGACATGGTCGTTGTGCCAAAGAAGATATCGGAGTTTGGCGGCCGATATTCAACGACGCGATAGACAAGGGGATCATTTTGAGTTTTTAGAGCATCATCAAATGCGGATTTATCAGCGTAGATTTCCCGCAATTCACTTAAGCGTTTTTCATACTGACCCGTAAAAGGGGCCACGGCGCCGGTTAGACCGGAAATCTCAATGCCGGCCGGAAATAAAAGAGCGTCTTCATTCATAACAGGGCCTCAAATTTTTTAACCTAATCATCAAGAAGGAATAGCGATCTTGCGATTATGATTCACATCACATGTTGGCGAGCGCGCGGGCGCTGATCATTCTTCTCATAAGAAAATGTCACAGGCTGCAAGGGCTCGCGTCCACGAACAAGATCCGATCCCTTTTCACCAATCATGATCGTTGGTGCATTTGTGTTGCATGACGGGACACGCGGCATGACGGACGAATCCGCTACACGCAGCCCCTCAATGCCATGCACTTTAAGATCAAGCCCAACAACCGCATCTGGCCCCGTTCCCATCTTGCATGTGCCGACGGGATGATGATCGGTCTTCGCGTTCGCGCAGCCATATTCGAAAAGGTCTTCATCACTTTTCAACGACGGGCCCGGCAAACGCTCGGCGAGCACAAAGGGCTTCAATGCCGCTTGCTGCATGATCTCGCGCGCGATCTTCAAACCCTCGAGTGACATTTTGCGATCATGCGGCTCGGCCCAATAATTCGGATCAATCAATGGAGCCGCAGACGGATCGGACGATGCCAAGCGCACCGTGCCGCGTGAGTGCGGCCGCAGATAGGCCGAATTTAAGGTGACACCCGCATTTTTGAGCCGCGCGACTCCGGCTTCAATGCCCGAGCCGAGCCCAAGATGAAATTGAATATCAGGCCCTTTCGCATTCGGGTCAGCATACCAGAAGCCGCCTGTTTCAAAGAGCGATGAGGCAACAGGCCCCGATTTGAACAGCACATATTGCAGACCCGCCCAGAGCGTGCGGTACCATTTGGCGACATTGTCATAGGTATGATCGCCCGTGCATTCGGCAATGACAAACAGATCGAGATGATCTTGCAAATTGCTGCCAACGCCCGGCAAATCATGCTGAACGGGAATGCCCACGGACTTCAAATGATCAGCCGGACCGATACCCGATTGCATGAGCACTTTTGGTGAGCCGATGGCGCCAGACGACACGATCACTTCGCGCGCGGCATGAATGGTCTCTTCGCGATTGTCGCGTTGAACGATAATGCCTTTTGCGCGTTTATTCTCGATCAGAATGCGCGACACATATGTGTTGCGCAGAATTGTCAGATTTTTGCGATTGCGATAGGGCCGCAAATATCCGAGCGACGCAGACGAGCGGCGGCGATTGCGTTGCGTGAGCTGATAAAAGCCGAGCCCTGCCTGCTGGCGACCGTTGAAATCATGATTATGCGGAATGCCAAGCTCTTGGCCCGCGCGAATAAACGCATCGCATATCGGCAGCGTGGCAACCGGCATCGACACACCGAGCGGTCCACCATAGCCATGATAATCATCGGCAAAGCGCTCATTGTCTTCGGCGCGTTTGAAATAAGGAAGCACCGAACGATAATCCCACCCCGTGCACCCTTCCTCATTGGCCCATGCATCATAATCAAGCACATTGCCGCGTGTATAAAGCTGGGCGTTGATGGTTGAACCGCCGCCGATGACTTTAGCTTGCGTAAAACGCAACACGCGGCCCTTCATGTGTTTTTGCGGAACCGTGTGCCAGCCCCAGCTCGCCATGCCTTTTGTCATTTTCGCAAAGCCGGCCGGCATGTGAAACAAAGGATGCCGATCACTGCCACCCGCTTCGACAAGCAAAACGGTGCAATCAGGATCTTCGCTCAAGCGTGACGCCAGCACCGAGCCCGACGATCCGCCCCCAACAATCACATAATCATAGGCTTCGCTTTTACGCATGGCGGATAAGTGAACCTTATTTGATATGATCAGCGGATAAATTGCTCGACGAAATTTTCACCAAAGCCGATGGATGCGTAATGCTTGCGGCAGAGATCGATTTTCGTGAAGACATCTTCATAGCCCTGCACGACGCCATCCGGATCTACATAGATCATTGCGCCGTTCACCTGAAACATTGTGATCATTTCGGTCACATCAGAATCAACAACAAGTGTATGTGTCTCGCCTGGTGCTTCATAAACATAGGCCCCTGCGGTTGCCACCCAATCATGCTCGAGATAGCGCCACGACCCTTTGATGACATAGCCATGCACGGGCTGCGGATGGCGGTGACGCGACAGCACGCCCGCTTTTCTTACTCGCAAGAGATTGACCCAATAACCGCGACTGGCCGAAAGACACAAAGGGCGGAACCAGACATTCTTGGCTTGCGGCACCCAGAGGCGCTCATCCTCCGGCACGGCATGCGGAATAACAATTTCAGGAAACGCGTCTTGCGGTTGCGGATGGCGATAAGGAATTCGGGCGGACGCATCATCCTCATCAAGCTTTGCTCGATTGGCAGCACGATCATCCATGCGCGTCTCCCCTATTTATTGTGCTGAATAGCCGCCATCGATCGGAATAACAGCGCCAGTTATAAATCTTGCCTCATCCGAGCAGAGATGCGCAACCACCCCGCCAATATCAGCAGGTATGCCCCAGCGTTTCATCGGCGTGCGAGCCAAAATCGCTTGTGAGCGCGCGGCATCCTCGCGCGCGCCACGCGTGAGGTCGGTTTCAATCCAACCGGGCGCAATCGCATTTACGCGAATCCCCTCATCCGCCCACGCCACCGCAAGCGATTTGGTGAGCTGCACAATAGCGCCTTTCGAGGCCGCATAAGCAGGTGTCAAAGGTCCACCAAAATAAGAGAGCATGGATGCCGTGTTGATGATGACGCCATGACCCGACGCACCGAGCTTTTCGCGCGCCGCAAGGCACATCCGCATTGTTCCGGTGAGATTGACATCCATCACCTTTTGAAAGGAGGCGATCTCATATTCCGCACCGCCGCGCAAAATCATACCTGCGCAATTGATGAGGGCATCTAAACGAGACTGCTTTGCAATAACATCCGCGACGGCTTGATCATCCGTCACATCAAGCTGGTATGCTAAAAGTTTATCCCTCGCAGGAACGGCAGCAACCTCATCATCCGAGAGACCGGCTACAACGACATGATAGCCAGATTGCAACAAGGCTTCAGCAACTCCAAAGCCGATGCCGCGCGCACCGCCGGTGATGAGAGCCACCTTATGATCCGAGGATGTCGACATCAAATAGACCTTTCAACATCCAGAGCCAATCACATTGATGGCCCATCAGCAAGAGCGGCGGAAACGCTCCACGATTACATCCAGCACGTCCGCGGGATCGCGCTTCCACCAATTTTCCGCAGAGAAAATCTCGACTTCGCAGAGGCCCTGATAACCCGCATCTTCCACCGCGCGGCGGATCGCTTTGAGATCGGCGACGCCATCCCCCATCATGCCGCGATCAAGCAGCATATGGCTTGTATTCTCAAGCCAATCACACAGATGATAACCGAAGATTTTTCCGCGCGCGGCCGCAAGGCTTTGTGCAAGACGCGTATCCCACCAGACATGATAGACGTCGACCGCTATCCCGACATTCGGCGCGTTGACAGCGTTGCAAATGGCGAGTGCATCTTCAACGGTGAAAAGACAAGTGCGATTGCCGCCAAACATCGGATTGAGCGGTTCAAGCGCTAAGGCGACATTGCGGCTTTGCGCATAAGATGCGAGCGCTGCAACGCGTTCGGTCAATCGTTTATGCGTCTCGCTCAATCCTTTTGTATCGGGATCAGTGCCACCGGTGACAATTGTGAGAACAGGCGCTCCAAGTTCGGCGGCCATATCGACCGATGCACGCGCTTCATCGTCAAGCTTTTGCGGCACCTCACGCCCGACAAGATAGGGCGTGCGGCAAAGGCCGACGATTTTCATGCCAGACGCGCGGACATGTTCACCAATCGCATGCGCGCGTTTGCCGATTTCACGCCGCCAAAAGACGATACCGCCATAACCGCGCTCTGCACACGCATCGATCACACGCTCCGGCGACCACCCCGCGCCTGCGCCCTCAAGATTATGCCCGAGTGTCGCAGTGTTTAAAGCGAGCGCTGAATGATCGGAAGAAAAATCACGCACATCATGCCCCGTAGATGGCGAGAAGCTTTGTCATACGCTCCACGGCGAGATCGGGCTTACGCAACAATCCTGCTTGATCGGCGAGACGGAACACATCGCAGAAATAAGGCAGAGGCCGCATGGCCTGCGCACCGCCGAGCATGATGAAGTGATCCTGAAATCCATTGAGCCACGCCAAGAAGACGACGCCAGTTTTATAAAACTGTGTGGGCGCGCGGAAGATGAGACGCGACAACGGCACTGTCGGATCAAGCACTGCGCGGAAACCGTCGACATCGCCCTGCCCCAACAAGGTAACAGCGTGGGCTGCGGCCGGCGCGAGCGGATCAAAAATACCGAGCAACGCATGGCTATAGCCTTGCGCATCACCGGCAATTAATTCCGGATAATTGAAATCATCGCCCGTATACATTTTGACGCTCTCGGGCAGACGGCGACGCATGATAATTTCTTTGTCTTTATCAAGCAGGCTGATTTTGATGCCGTCGACTTTTTTGACATTGCGCGCGATTACCTCGAGTGAGGTTTCAAGCGCATCCTCAAATTTATCCGAGCCCCAATAGCCTTTCAATTGCGGATCAAACATATCGCCGAGCCAATGCAAGATCACAGGGTGATCGCACGCAGCAAGCACACGATCATATACGGTGATATAATCCGCGGGCGATTTTGCGACACGCGCGAGCGCGCGGCTCGCCATCAAAATGATGCGGGCATCGAGTTTCTGGATCGCTTCGACCTGTTCGAGATAAGCGCGGATGACATCATCGAGATTGCGCGCATCAGCCGGATTGAGATGATCCGTGCCACAGCCATTGGCCACGCGCGCATTCGGTAAATCTTCACGCGTGCGCTTGATCAATTCGAGCGCGCCTGCCCAATCAAGACCCATACCGCGTTGCGCCGTATCCATCGCCTCCGCAATGCCGAGACCAAGGCTTGCAAGATAATGGCGGAATTCAAGAGTTTTCTGCCAATCAACACTGGCCCGTCCTGTTGGATCATTTTCTGTAAAGGGATCGGCCACCACATGGGCTGCTGAATAGACAATACGCGCAGGGTTTGTACTAAGTGTTCCGGCTTTGATGGGTGAACCCGTCAACACATAATCGGATTTGCGGCCATGAGAATCGGGCAACGCGAGTTTCATTATCAAACCTTTTTAAAAACGTGACACAAGCATGCCGCCATCAGCAGCAATCGCTTGACCTGTCGTATAGGGTAATTTGCCGGACGCGAGCGTCGCGATGATCTTACCGATTTCTTCTGGTTGACCAACACGCGGAAAGAGCACGAGTCCCTCTTGAGCGCGCTTTTTATAGCTCTCAATGACCGGCGCGGTCATGTCCGTTGCGATTAACCCGGGTTGAATATCGTAAACCGCAATGTTCTCGCTGCCCAGCCGCACGGCCAAGGCTTTTGTCACCATCGCGGCCGCCGCTTTCGACGCACAATATTCCGCGCGTTGCACGGCAACCGCATTCGCATTGGATGATGTGACATTCACGATTGAATGGAAAAGTTCTTTCGGGCGCTCACGCGCAATCAGTCTTTTGGCAAACGCCTGACTTAAAAAGAACATGGCTTTGGTATTGACAGTCAAGCAGCGGTCCCAGCTCGCTTCCGTCACTTCAAGCAGATCGCCACGCTTCAAGACGCCGACACCGGCATTGTTGACAAGCGTTGTGAGCGGGCCGAGCGCTTTTTCAATCGCCTCAAGTTGCGCTGCATGTTGGGAGAGATCGGAAACGTCAAATGGTGCTGAAACAACCGGCACACCGCGCTCTTTGATTTTCGCATAGGCCGCACGCAATTCATCATCATCCGCGGGGCCATTGAGCGCAATGGCAAAGCCTTCGTCAGCAAGCGCTTCCGCCGTCGCAAGGCCGATACCGCGCGACGAACCTGTCACAAGCGCCACCTGTCTCATGCACGCGCCCCCTTCTTCATCAATTCACGCGCAATGATCATCCGCTGAATCTGGTTTGTTCCCTCATATATCTGGCAGATTTTCGCGTCACGATAAAGCCGCTCGACTTCAAAGCCGCGAATATAGCCCGAACCACCAAAAACCTGCACCGCATCCGACGTGCGCTGAACCGCCATATCGCCCGCAAAACATTTTGCCATCGAGCAGGCTTTCGTTGCATCCTCGCCGCGATCAAGCTTCATCGCAGCGGAATAAACGAGAAGCCGCGCGGCTTCGATATCCTTCGCCATATCGGCCAAAAGCCATTGCACGCCTTGGAAATCCGCAATCGGTTTGCCGAATTGCTTGCGTGTTCCCGCATAATCAACTGCCGCCTCAAGCCCCGCCTGTCCGATGCCAACAGCAAGCGCGGCGATGCCCACGCGGCCCTTATCGAGCACGCTCATCATCATATGAAAGCCACGATTTTCCTCGCCGAGCAAAGCAGAAGCTGGCAAGCGCACCTCAGCGAAATTCAACGCGCCGACCTGGCTCGCGCGCTGGCCCATTTTATGTTCCTTCGGCCCGCGCGTAACACCTTCTGCATGTAGATCAACAATAAAGATCGACATGCCGCGATTGCCCGCTTCTTTATCTGTGCGCGCAAGCACAAAACCATAATCAGCGACCGGCGCATTGTGAATCCAGATCTTGCCGCCATTCAAACGCCAACCCGCGCCATCTCGCACGGCGGTTGTGACAATGCCTGACACATCCGTGCCCGCTTCCGGTTCGGTAATGCAATAGGCAACCTTTGATTTCATCGAAAGAAAATCGGGTAGAAGTTTTTGCTGTTCTTCCGTGCCGTGGCGCACAAGCAATGTGGAAATCAATTCAACGAGTCCGCATTGATCCGCAACGCTCGAATAGCCGCGCGCCAGCTCTTCCATCACCACCGCATAAGTGAGCGTATCAAAACCCGGGCCGCCCAGATTTTCCGGCACACCGATGCCGAAGAGACCAAGCTTTGCCATCTCGTCATAGATTTCCGATGGAAAGCGCTCGTCTCGGTCGAGGCTTTCGACCACGGGACGGATCACCTCATCGGCGAAGGACCGCGCCATATCGCGCACTTGTTCTTGCGTGGCGTTGAGAAACATCGGCTCATCTTCCTTTAGTAACCAGACGGTTACATACGACCGGGGACGCGCTCCGGTCAAGAGGATCATGGCACGGATTGCCCTTAAAATCCCACCGCCCGGGATACCCGAAAGGACCCTTGCAGGCTATAACGTCTCATGACTATAATGCACCAAATAGTTACTTAAATCGGGAGGATGCCATGCAGCCATCAACCAAGCGGAAATTCGGTCGTGTTGATCTCGATGTGACAGCCTTCGCCTTCGGCGCGGCCCCTGTCGGCAATTTTCTTCGCGAGATTGATGACGACACCTCGGATGCGATGTTCAAACGCTCCTGGGATGCGGGCGTCCGCTTCTACGATACCGCACCGATGTATGGCCACGGCCTCTCCGAACTCCGCACGGGTCATTCTCTGCGCTGGAAAAAGCGAGATGAATTTGTAATCGCCTCGAAAGTGGGGCGTGTGCTTCATCCTGCGAAACGTGAAACGATCAATTTCGCGCCTTGGGTGAATGCCGCGCCGTTCAGGATTGAGTTTGACTATAGTTATGACGGCACGATGCGGTCCTTCGAAGACAGTTTGCAGCGGCTCGGGCTTGAGCGCATCGATATTCTTTTCATTCACGACATTGATGTTTTTACGCGCGGCGCCGAGCAACCAGAAGTGTTCAAACAGGCGATGGATGGCTGCTACAAAGCGCTTGCGAGCTTACGCGAGCAGAAGCTTGTGAAGGCCATCGGTGTTGGGGTGAATGAGTGGCAAGTGTGTCACGAAGCGTTGAAGCAACGTGATTTTGATTGTTTCTTACTTGCAGGTCGCTACACGCTGCTGGAGCAAGACGCGATTGATGAATTCTTGCCCCTTTGCGAAGAGCGTGGTGCGGCCGTGCTTGTGGGTGGTGGCTTTAATTCCGGCATTCTCGCCACCGGCGCAAAGCCCGGCGCGAAATATAATTATTCACCTGCACCCGCACATATCATGGAAAAGGTCGCGAAGATCGAAGCGGTTTGCTCTGAATTTAACGTGCCGCTTGCGGCTGCGGCGTTGCAATTTGTCGTCGCGCATCCCGCCATCCCGTCTTTCTGCGCAGGCACGCGTACGGTTGAACAATTAAACCAAAATCTCGCCTGGTTCAGCCATAAGATTCCTGCAGAATTTTGGGCGACATTGAAGAAGAAGGCTCTTCTTCGCGAGAACGCACCTGTCCCGCAATGACCGGACGACATCTCTCTGCCGATCATTATGATTATGATGATTTTCAAATCGCAGATTGGTTTGAAACATCCAAGGCAGTGATTTCGGCAGAACTGATTGACCGCTTCGCTGATTTAACAGGTGACCGTTTCGCGATTCACATGGATAATGATGCCGCGCGCGCGTTGGGTTTTGAACGCCGCGTTGCGCATGGACTTTTGATTTTATCGCTCATTGACGGCTTGAAAAATCAGACGGATGTCAAACTGAATGCCGTAGCATCGTTGGGTTGGGAGTGGCGCTTCATGCGCCCAGTACTTCTTGGCGAGATCATTTGCGCTCGTTTTACGGTTGAAGCCAAGCGACTGACCCGTGATCCATCACGCGGAATTGTGACTTTCGCAGCAGAAGTGCGCAATCAGAATAACGAAATCGTTCAACAGGGCACAAACGCTCTGATGATGCTTACGAAAAAATCTTCACCGCAATAGAATTGCACGGAAATCATTCACATTCGTACCCGTAGGTCCGGGCACAAACAAATCACCAAGTGCTTCGAAGGCAGAATAAGAATCATTCGCCGCAAGCAGACCGCGCGGGTTCTGACCCGATGCGCGAAGCCGCGATGCCGTCTCGCCTGTTGCAAAGGCTCCTGCATTATCTTCCGAACCATCAATGCCGTCTGTATCTGCTGCAAGAGCCGAGAAGTTCATACCGTCTGCGGCAATGGCGAGCGACAAGAGAAACTCACCATTCCGGCCACCGCGCCCTTTTCCTTTGAGCGTCACGGTTGTTTCCCCGCCCGAGAGAATGACAACAGGCTTTGTGAAGGGACGATCCCGCGTAGCGATTTCACGCACAAGTGCTGCATGAACCGCACCGACATCACGTGCTTCGCCTTCAATTGAATCCGAGAGAATAACCGAAGGAATGCCTGCAGCCTCCGCATAGCGCGTCGCCGCTTCAAGCGATTGGCGTGCGGAGGCGATAATCCGCACCTCATGCTTCGCAAAACGCGGATCATCGGGTGATGGCGGAAGATTGGCATTGCTTTTCAAGAATTCTGCGATGCGCGGCGGCAGGTGAATGCGCCACGCTTCAACAAGCGCGCGCGCGTCCTTACGGCTTGCAGCACTCGGCACCGTGGGACCTGAGGCAACATCTGCGGCTTCATCGCCCGGAATATCGGAGACAATCAGACTCACAACAGGTGAAGGATGACAGGCGAGCGCCAAGCGTCCGCCTTTGATATTTGAAATCTGTTTGCGGATCGCATTCATCACCGAAATCGGCGCGCCAGATGCCAACAAGGCTTTATTGAGATCCATTTCATCTTGCAGACTCAAACCTTCAGCGGGCATCGGCAACAAGGCAGACCCGCCACCGGAAATGAGGGCGACAACAAGGTCATCTTCGGTCAAATTTTTCACCGCATCAAAAAGCGCGTGACTGGCGCGAAGCCCGGCTTCATCCGGCACGGGATGCGATGCTTCCAACACTTTGATTTTTGTTGTCGGACAACCGAAACCGTAACGCGTAACCACAACGCCTTCGAGCGGTCCTTGCCAGAGCTTTTCAAAAGCAGCAGCGAGTTGCGCTGAACCTTTGCCTGCACCGATCACAATCGTGCGGCCCTTGGGCGGCTTCGGCATATGGGCAGCAAGTGCCAGACGGGGATCAGCGGCATGCACTGCCGCATCAAAGAGTCCAATCAGAAAGCGACGATCTTCGTCTCTCATAATTCAACATCAACAACAAAGATGCCGTCCAATCCGCCTTGAACCGCGGCGACAAGTTTTGCGCCGACCGCTTTATGCGCCGGATGCTCAAGATAGGCATCGCGCACATGCGCATTTTGAAAATCAAACCAGAAGACATCATGAAATCCGCGCACGACAGGCACTTCCGGCGAGACATTGGCAAAGATACGAAAATCGAGAATGCCGTCGATGTGATCAGATAAAGCAGAAAGCTCGCGATAGAGCTCGGCTTTCTTGTCTGATGAAACATCGCTTGAGAATTTCAAAGCCACAATATGCCGGATCATATCTTATTTTTTCTTGTTGAAATTCGGTTTGCGCTTCTCACGAAATGCCGCAACACCTTCTTTAAGATCTTCGGAAGCGGCAGCAAGATTTCCGGCGAAAGCCTCAATCACGCGTTCGCGATCTTCACCTTCGGCTGCATTGATCATCATTTTACCAAGCTCTGTGGCGCGGGGTGATCGGCCCCGTAAACGCTCAACAAGTTCATGCGCAGCGTGAAGACCAGTGCCTTTTTCAACCAGACGATCAACTAGGCCGTGCGCAAGAGCTTCTTCAGCCGTAAACACATCGCCAAAAACTGTCATACGACGCACGAGCTGCGCGCCGAAGCGGCGTACCGCGCGCTGTGTGCCGGACCAGCCCGGAATGATACCAAGCCCTGATTCAGGTTGACCGAGTTTCACATGCGCTTCCGCAATGCGGTAATCGGCGCAGGCTGCAAGCTCCAAGCCGCCGCCGAGACAGTGCCCATTCAACACGGCGATCACCGGTTGCGACAAACGCGCAAGCGCATCAAAGGCAACATGCCCGTCACGCACCCAATGACGGCCAAACTCATCTGCCGACAATGATGACCACGCGGCGATATCGCCGCCCGCACAAAATGATTTATCGCCCTCGCCTGTCAGGATTAAAGCGAAAACATCTGCCCGCTCAATCTTTCGGCAAAGCGGCAAGAGCGCATCAACCATTTCCGCATCAAGCGCGTTGAGCTTGTCAGCCCGCTTGATGGTTAACGTCGCAATACCGTCTTTGATAACAAGATCAAGACGCGGATCACTCATAGACTCAGTCCAATCGGTTCAGGCGCGAAGAGGCGCTGATCCATTTGTTTCACATCTTTGGCGACCTGCAAAGGTGTGGCCGCCTGATCAAGAATGTCCCGCTTCAAATCGAGCCCGGGCGCGATTTCGGTAATCGTCAGGCCGTCGCTTAGCAATTTGATCACACAGCGCTCGGTGACATAAGTGATATCTTGGCCTTGCTCCATGGCACGTTTGCCAGAGAAACTTACCTGATCGACCTTCGGTACGAATTTAGCGATCTTGCCCTCGCGCTCGATGACAAGCCGACCATTCTCGAGTCGCATTTTTGCGCCCGCATTAAATGTACCACTGAATACAATTTTGCGCGCGCGCGCCGTTATATCAACAAAGCCCCCTGCACCCGCGGTACGATGCGGCGTCGCCGACAAGCGGCTCACATTGACCGAACCATCCGCACCGATTTCAAGGAACGAAAGCAATGAACAATTAAAACCACCGCCTTGAAAATAGATGAACTGGTGCGGCGATGCGACAAAGGCTTCCGCGTTTGATGCACAGCCGAATGCAAAATCAAGGAGCGGAATGCCGCCGACAGCACCTTGTTCAATCACCCATGTCACTTTGCCGTGCTGGCCTTCTTCTAATAAAATGCGCGGCACATTGGCAGAGATACCGAAGCCGATATTGACAGCCCAACCAGCTTTCAATTCTCGTGCGACACGACGCGCGATCACTTTGGCAGGACCATATTCGGCTGTTGCAAAGCTTGAGAGCGGGCGGAACAATTCACCCGAAATCGCAGGATCATAAGGTGTGGCTGTTGTTTGCAATTGATCAGGCGCTTCGACAATCACGTCGACAAGAATGCCCGGCACTTTCACATCATGCGGACGCAACGTACCTTGCGCGGCAATGCGCCGGACTTGTGCGATAACAATCCCGCCACTGTTGCGCGTCGCCAATGCCATTTCCATCGCACCAAGCATCGCACCTTCTTGTTCGAAGGTGAGATTGCCATTCTCATCGGCCGTCGAACCACGAATAATCGCCACATCCGGTTTGATCGATGGAAAATGCAACCATGTTTCACCATCAAACTCGACGCGTTTAACAATCGGTATTTTGCGCGCGCGCGCATTCATTGCGCAGCCGTCTTGCAGCGGATCAACAAAAGTCTCCATACCGACTTTGGTGAGCACACCTGGTCGCTTGGCCGCGCCTTCGCGCAACATATCAAACACGATGCCCGACGGAATGTTCCAAGCCGCAAGATCTTCAGCGAGAATCCGTTGCCAAATAAGCGGTGGCTCGGCATTGGTTGGGCCCGACGGATAAGACCCGCCGATGATCTTTGTGATCATGCCCTTATGCGCAATGTGATCCACGCCCTTTGTGCCGAACATATCACCGGCAGCGATGGGGTGGATCGTTGTGAGATTCTTGGGCGCGCCTTCTGCGAGAAACCGTTCGCCCAGCGCCTTCAACACCGCATCCGGACACAGAAGCCCCGAGGACGAATTGACAGCCACCGTCGCACCATCGGAAATCAGGCGAACCGCCTCGGACGCTGTCTTGATTTTGGACACGATTCTGATCCCCCACGGATTGCAATAAGTAACTAATCAGTTATTAGATTAACGACAGTCAAAGCGTGAAATCAAGGGCCCATCGCATGTCTTCGAAGGGCATTCAAGCCCGAAGGCAAGGAGACCGAAGGAATGAACATCACATTCACGAAAAATTTCCAACGCGCTTTCGGCACGTTTCCGTTAAAGGGCGACACGCTCAGCGCTGCAATCGCGGCCGCCTTAACGGTCGGTTATCGCGCGTTTGACACAGCGCAATGGTATGGCAACGAGGCCGACACAGGCACAGCGCTGAAAGCCAGCGGGATTGCGCGGCGCGATCTCTGCATCACAACAAAAGTGAGCCCGCAAAATCTTGCCTCTGGCACTTTTCTCTCCTCCGTTGAAGCGTCATTGAAAGCCTTGCAGATCGACAAAGTCGATATTCTTCTCATTCACTGGCCCCCGGCCGATGGCGCGATCGACGAGCCACTTCGTCTGCTACAGCAAGCCTATGAGCGCGGCCTTACCGCCCATATCGGTATTTCGAATTTTACAGTGGCGATGATGCGCCGCGCAAAGGAGATTGTGAACGCGCCGATCGTGACCAATCAGGTCGAGTTTCATCCCCTGCTCGATCAATCAAAATTGCTTGCAGCAGCCAGTGAAACCGGAATTCCACTCTCATCTTATTGTTCGGTTGCGCGCGGCGAAGTTTTCAAACACAAGATTTTTGAAGAAATCGGTGCAGGATACGGCAAGTCAGCTGCACAAATTGTGCTGCGCTGGATTTTGCAAAAGGGCGTTACAATCAATACAATGTCGACGAAGCCGGAAAACATCAAAGCCAATTATGACGTGATGGATTTTACGCTCTCCTCAATCGATATGGCGCGCATCGACGCGATGACCAAAACCAATTATCGGATTGTCACCAAAGCCCTCGTGCCCATCGCGCCTGATTTCGATTGATCAGGAATAATCGCGGCACTCTTCATTGATTGCCGCGAATAAGATCCGCCGCCTTCTCGCCGATCATGATCGATGGCGCATTGGTGTTCGAGCCGATGAGCGAGGGCATCACCGAACTGTCGCAAATACGTAATCCATCAACGCCGCGCACGCGCAATTGCGGATCAACCACTGCCATTTCGTCTTTGCCCATTTTGCATGAGCATGTCGGATGATAGGAGGTGCGGCCATATTGGCGCGCATAGGCTTCAAAATCGCTTTGTGTTTTGATGTTGTGATCGGGGAAATGAATCGTCTTGATATATTTCTGCAAAGAGGGTTGCGAGAAAATCTCACGACTGATTTTTACGCCTTCGGTTGAAATGCGAAGATCATCGGGTTCGGCCAAGAAATTCGGATCGACAATCGGATTGTCTCGGGGATCCGCCGACCGCAATGTCACAGTGCCGCGCGATTTCGGGCGCAATGTATAGCTGTTTAATGTGATGCCTGAAGATCCTTCCGGCACGCTGGGCACGCCCGCTTCAGCACCCGCACCGGCGAGAAAATGAAATTGCAGATCGGGACAAGGTTTCGAATCCTGACCCTCTGCATACCAGAAGGCCCCGCCTTCAACGACATTCGAAGTCACCGGCCCTGAATTGAAAAGCGCATATTGAATACCGGCCCACAGCGCCATATGCGGCTTTTTATATTTATCGAGACTCTCATGGCCTTTGATTTCGGCAACAATATCAATGCCGAAGTGATCGGTGAGATTTTGTCCGACACCCGGAAGATCAGCGACAACATCAATGCCATGCATACGTAAATGCGCAGCCGGACCGATGCCCGAAAGCATCATCAATTTCGGACTGCCGATCGCGCCCGATGTGATGATCACTTCGCGCGCGGCTTCGGCAACCAGTTTCGTGCCGCCAACACTATATTCAACGCCGATTGCCCGTTGACCTTTAAACACAACGCGCAACACGAGCGCCCCCGTGATCACTTTCAAATTGGCGCGATGAAGCACCGGCCGCAAATAACCAACCGCGACAGAACAGCGGCGATTGTTTCGTGTTGTGGTTTGATAAAGGCCAGCTCCTTCCTGCAGCGGGCCATTGAAATCAGGATTATACGGAATGCCCAATTCCTGACAGCTTTGCACGAAGGCGCGCGAGAGCGGATTGGGAGACGGATTATTCGAGACACCCAACGGGCCATCTGTTCCGTGCCAGCTGCCAGAGAGAATCGTATTGCCTTCAGAGCGCAGAAAATATTTCTGAATGTCTTTGAAGGCCCAACCTTCAGCACCTTCCTCATGCGCCCAGCGATCATAATCGGACGGGTGCCCGCGTGTGAAAATCTCGGCATTGATTGACGAACCGCCGCCAAGCACGCGCGCTTGTGCATAGGGAATCTCGCGGTTGTTCGCATGTTTCTGCGGCGCGGTCACAAGCCCCCAAGTGAAAGGGCCCGCCGTCATTTTGGAAAAGCCAACCGGCATATGAATGAGCGGATGATTATCCCGCCCACCGGCTTCGATCAGGCAAACACGCGCATCAGGATTTTCAGACAGGCGCGCGGCGAGCACGCATCCCGAAGATCCCCCACCGACAATCACATAATCAAACCCATTTGCCATCATCGTCTTCCGAAACTTCAAGATATACGCCGCAACCAAACCCGATCATTTGACCCCGAAATCCTCCACAAAGCAAATCATGGATTGATCAAAATTTGCGTTTTCAGATCGCTGCTGCGTGTGGCAAAACTGTCAAATGCCTTCTGAATGTCTTCGATCGGAAATGTCGCGCGCGTGAAGGCCCCGGTTTTGAAGCGTCCATGCGCGAGCATGGTCAAAGCGTCATGCATATCCTCGCCCATTCCGGCGACAGAGCCTTTGAGACTGTCCTCGCGTAAAATCGTTTGCACAATATCAACGGGAACCGTTTCATTCGGACCAGTAATACCGAAAAACGAGACATGCCCGCCTTTGCGAATGAGACCGAACGCCTCCTTATAGAGCGATTCTGCACCGACACTCTCAATGACAAAATCCGCACCGCGCCCGTTTGTCATGTTAAAAACAAGGTCACGCAATTTGATTGCATCATGCGTCACGGCATCAGCACCCACATCCTTCGCCATCTGACAACGCTCAGGTGAGAGATCGAAAGCAATAATCGGCGCAACGCCCAAAAGACGCATGAGTTGAACATGCAAATTGCCGATGGGTCCCGCACCCAGAATGACAACAGAATTCGCCAAGCCCATTTTCGCTTTACGCGCCGCGCGCACGACGCAAGCGACAGGCTCTGTCAGAGCCGCAAGCCCAGCATCCATCTGATCAGGAACGGGAATGATTAATCGCTCGGGTACTGCGAGATAGTCACAAAATGCACCATCGCGCGAAATGCCGATTTGCTGCACCGCTTCGCAAGACAAGATCTCGTTACGGCGGCACCAATAGCAATGGCCACAGCCGACATTGATATCGACAACGACGCGTTGACCTATTTTGAACCGCTTTGCGCCTGCGCCGTTGTGATGAATACGGCCGACAAATTCGTGCCCCAGAATAAGCGGCAATTTGTCGGCGGCGTAATGCCCGTGAAAGATGTGCATATCGGTGCCGCAAATTCCAACGCGCTCAATTTTGACAAGCACCTCATCGGGCTTCGGCACAGGAACGGGCCGCATTTGAATCTCAAACCGCTTCGGCGCAACAAGAACGGCAGCGCGCATTTCCGTCATGCTCGTCACTTCACAATGCGAAGCTTGGCGCGATCAATCGTAAACGCAATCGCGGCAATGAGGATGAGACCAAAGAACATTTGTTGCTGCGTCGCTTCGATCTCGAGATAGAGCATCGAAGCGCGAATAACGGCCACGATCAGCGCGCCGATCATTGTATTGATCACACCGCCGACACCGCCCGTCAAAGGTGTGCCACCAACGAGCACCGCGACAATTGCTGGAAGCAAAAATCCGTTTGCAACATTCGGTGCGCCGCCTGACAATTTCACGGCGAAAAGCAAGCCTGCCAAAGCGGCGAGGCCACCAGACAGAGCAAAGGCTGCGATCTTGTAGCGCGCAACGGGAATGCCCGAGGCAACAGCCGCAAGCTCGCCCGCGCCGATGGCTTTGAGGTTGCGCCCGAGTAACGTACGACGCTCAATGAACCAGCAGATCAACAACAGTCCTGCAGCGATCAAAAGCTCATTCGGAATGGTATAAGTCGTGCTGATCATCCATCCAAATAATTCGTCGCGCTGTGCCGCATCCATCGAAACCGAGCGTTGGCCAGACAACCAACGCGCGACCGAATAAGCGACGCCACCAACCGCAAGGGTTGAAATGAAAGACGGCACCATGAACAAGGTTGTTACAAAGCCTGCAAAGGCGCCAAGCAACGCGCCCGCAAGAACGCAAAGAGCCGCCACCCACGCGCCCATCGAGGCGAGAAAAACGGTTGCGACAACGGTCACCATATTCGCCATGGATTGCGCCGAGAGATCAATGCCGCCGATATAGATCGCGAAGGTGATCCCAAGCGCCATGATGAAGAGCGGCACGATATCGGCCGCAAGACTCATCATACTTTGCGGGTTCAAGAAATTCGGATCAATCACGCTGACAATGATGACCAGCACGATCAATGTGATCCATGGCAGATGCGGTTTGATGCGTTCAAGTGTCATAGTCGCACCTCGCTAAACCATGGCATGTAAAAGATCGTAAGGCGTGGGCTTCGCCTCGACGCCATATTCGAAGCGCTTCTGAATTTTGCCGTCCTTGATCACAATGATCGTATGCGCAAGCCCGATGGCTTCCTCGAACGTATCGGCGACGAGCAAGATACCAACACCCGCATCCGACATATCGCGGATCATTTCGTACACATCTTCCTTCGCGCCAATATCGAGACCGCGCGTCGGATGATCGAGCAACATGATATCGGATCCGGCAGAGCGCCATTTCGACAAAACAACTTTCTGCTGATTGCCGCCGGAAAGATTTCCGGAATCCGCATATTCGGATGAGGCTTTGATCGCGAGTTTTTTAATCCAGTCACGCGCGAGCTGACGTTCTGCCGGGATATTCAGAATCCCCAATTGCGAGAATTTATCCTGCTGCGAGAGCGTCATATTTTCATAAACACTCATGCCGCTGACAATGCCCTCGATTTTGCGCTCACGCGGCACATAACCGATACCCGCTTCTGCTGCTGCGCGCGGTGAAATTTCATGAAGAGCCTGCCCTTTGATGGTCATTGCACCTGAAACCGGCGTCACCATACCGTAGATGGTGCGCACAATCGCTTCGCGGCCCGACCCTTCTGCGCCAACAAGACAGAGCACTTCACCAGCATGAATTTTCAGCGATATATCCTGCACACGGCCGGGCAAAGATACATGATCAAGTTCGACAAGCACGCGGTTGGCGTCAAACGGCTTTTGTCGCCGCTCGCGGTAATATTCCTTATCCACCGCGCGACCGACCATTTTATGTTGGATCGCTTCGATCGTCGTATCGCCCTTTTTGACGACGTCGACGACAGCACCGTCTTTCATCACATAAATGCGGTCTGAAATGGCGAGTACTTCATCCATGCGATGCGAAACAAAAATGAAGGATGCACGCGACGTAAGATCGCGAATGATCGAGAAGAGCAATTCGACTTCTTCCGCTGACAAAACGGATGTCGGCTCATCAAGCAGAATGACAAGATCGCCCTCTACACGTTCTTGCAGCGTCAACACTTTCGCAAGTTCAACGAGTTGGCGTTGCGCGAAAGAAAGCGAAGAGGTTTTGCTCTTCGGATCAATATCAAGTTTGACCTTTCTGAGTTGTTTCTGCGCGGCCTCCGCCATCGCCTTCCAGCTGATAAGGCCAAAGCGCTCGAACTGCGATTCATCGCCCAAAAAGATATTTTCCATCACCGAGAGATTCGGGATGAGCGATTGCTCTTGAAACACCATGCCGATACCGGCTTCGAGCGCTTCGCTCGGTGAGGCATAAGAAACGGTGCGTCCATCTTTGGAGATCGTGCCGCTGTCCGGCTGATAGGCACCATAGATGACTTTCATCAAAGTCGATTTGCCAGCGCCATTCTCACCAACAAGACCAACGATCTCTCCGCGCTTCACTTCAAAATCGACATTTTTTAAAGCGTGAACGCCGGGGAAATGTTTCTCAATGTTGCGGAGCTCGTACATTTGGGCGCTCCTATTTCACAAAGGCGACGGTGCGACGATCGGTCGACAAGATCACGGCGATGATCACCATGATGCCAAGCACACCATCCTGAATGAAATCCGGGATGCCGATGACGATCATGCCATTATTGATCACAGCGACGATCAACACACCAACCAGAGCATTCCATACGCCGCCAATACCGCCCCACAACGCGACACCGCCCACGACGACAGAGGTGATCGAGATGAACATCAGATTCGAACCCGTGACCGATTCAGCCTGCCCAAGCTTTGCCACCTGCAACAAAGCGGCGACTGAGAAATAAAATCCAGCCAGAGCAAAGGCCCAGACGCGCACGCGCTTCACATTCACGCCGGACGCGTGAGCAAGATCTTCTCCGCCGCCAACCGCATAAAAATTCCGGCCGATACGTGTATGTGAAAGTATGACGGACCCCACAATGAGAAAAAACAGCGCGACATAGACCATCAAGGGAAAGCCGAAGACACGCTCGGTCAAAAGCGCACGGAATATTTCATCATTGATTTTGACGATATTGCCGCCCGTCATGAGAATGGCAGCGCCGGTGCCGACAAAGCCCATGGCAAGCGAACTCATGAAAGACGGGATTCGCAAATGCACATGGATCAAACCATTGACGATACCGACGAGAGCACCGAGCAAAAGAATGGCGGGAATGGCCAGAAAGCCAAGACCCGCAACTGTGCCGCCGAGCCACAAAAGAACATAACAGAAAATGACGGCGAGCGCAGAGACTGCCCCTTCCATTGAAAGATCAATTGATCCCATCAAAATAATGAAGGTTACACCGATCGCGACCATCAATGCGGGCGAGGCATTCGTGAAGAGACGCGCAAAATTGCGAACGGATAGAAAATTCGGATTAATAATAGAAAAGAATGCGATGAGCGCAATCAGCACCAGAAGTGGTGCCCATTTCAGCAGGTTTTCGCGCGTGAGAAATCTGTTCAACGGTTGAGTCCTCAAGCTTGAACATGCCGAATGCATAGAAAAAACGGCAGCTCCATATTGCGCGTAGCGGAGCTGCCGTTCGGAGGTGTTACTTATACTCGATCTGGCCGGCGGACAGTCCCCAGCGATCAGACCAATCATATTTCGGCGTAGAGTCGAGATATTTCTTCTTGAACGCGTCGGCATCGGCCTTCGTCACAAGGATTGACGGACCGTAGAACTCACGATGTGCCTTCGGCTCTTCAGACGGCTTGAATTTGCCAAGCGCCGCCTGATGGGCAAGACCAAGTGCAATGCCACCACCCCAATGCGGATTGGTAAAGACGGTTGCGAGCAATTCGCCCTTCATCACCATGTCAACCGCTTCCGGATTGCCGTCAAATGCTGTGACAGGAAGATTGATGCCTTCTGCCTTCAGAGCTTGCAACACGCCATAGGCCATATTGTCATTGGCGCAATGAACGCCTTTGATCTTGTTGCCATATTTCGTGAGATAGTTCGACATCAGCGCGGCGGCCTTTGTCGTATCCCAATCGGCAGGCTGCGAATCAAGAAGCTGGACTTTCGGGTTTTTCTTGATGGCATTCTTCAAACCATTGAGACGTTCAATCGCCGGAATATTTGCAGGGATGCCGCCAAGATGAACGATGGCCCCTTCACCACCCATGGCCTTGATGAGAATATTGGCGGCTTCTTCCGATGGCTTTTCGCCCGACCAAGAAATATGCGCGACATAATTATCGCCGATATCCCAAGGATGGAGATCATCCGTCTTGTTCCAGATGGTGGAGATATAGCCACCAGCCTTCTTCACCGCTTCCGCAACAGGGCGTGCATTCGGACTGTCATTCGCGTCACAGGCAATGGCAGCCTTACCATTATTCTTAGCCAAGAAGGCCTTGATGTCGGCGAGTGATTTTTCCGAAGAGCCTTCATTGATGAGGTTCGTCATCGCATCTTTCTTGAGGCCGAGGCTTTCAGTGTAAGCCTCACCACCGGAGACGATGGCATTCCAATAGGCAGAAGCGCGGTCGCGATAGCTCCAGGCCAAAGCCCAGCCGCCCGCATCTGCCATGGCTGCACCGCCACCGAAGGCGCCGGGGATCGCAGCTGAAGTCAGACCCGCCGCGGTCGCCAAGAGGAAATTGCGGCGGCTGATCGTCTCGCGTTCGATATAATCCTTAATGAATGTGGACATTTAGATCCTCCTTGTTTGTTTCTCTCGCGCCACCATTCCTGTGGCTGCCCCCAATAGGCACCCCTTTGTCAGCGGCATTCTCGCAATCCAACTTGAGGTTTTTATGCACTAACTAGTTACTTCACATAAAAAATGGAAGTCAAGCAGCTTTTTAGCCCTTTGGATAAGACTTTTGCCCTTTTGACGGGCGCAATCTCCTGCGTGTATGAGAGGGGGCGTCCGGAAGTCGGAATGTCAGGGGCGGATCATGAAAGTCGTACGCGCAAAGCCAAGCTCGAAAGAGGAGACGGGACGCAAACGACGTGTTCGTGACGCTGATGCCACAATGGCGCGGATTCTTGACGCCGCCAAAAAAGAATTTGCAAAAAAAGGGTTAGGCGGCGCGCGCGTGGATGCGATTGCAGAAAAGGCACACGCAAATAAGCGCATGATCTATCACTATTTTGGCTCAAAAGACGAACTGTTTCAAAAAGTCATCGAAAGCGCCTATATCGATATTCGTAGCGCCGAGCAAAAACTCAATCTTGATCATCTCAATCCCAAAGAAGCGCTTGAAAAACTGATCATCTTCACATGGGATTATTACTTAAAGAATCCCGAATTCATTACTTTGGTGAATAGTGAAAATCTTCACCGCGCCAAGCACTTGAAGAACTCTGAAGCGGTAAAAGTATACAGTCGCCGCTTCGTTTCAATGGTGAAAACGATTCTTGATCGAGGCGTCGCTGCAGGCCTCTTTCGGGAGGGCATTGATCCGGTTCAACTGAACATCACAATCGCGGCGATTGGATATTATTATCTCACCAACCGCTTTACAGGATCCGTCATGTACGAACGTGATCTGATGGCCAAAAACGCTTTGGAAGAACGTCTCAAATTCAATGTTGACACCATCATGCACCTTGTAAGCGCCTGATCAAAATTTCAGATTTCCCAAGTGAACCCATAATGCGCGAGAATTTTTTTCCCGATCGCAATGTCCTCATGGTCTTTGGCGCCTGATATGCCAAGCCCACCGACAAGTTTTCCTTCATAAAAAATGGGTAGACCACCACCCCACACCAGCAACCGCGGTCGTGTCGATAATCCCATCTTCAACGACTCGCTTGAGGCCATCCGCTCGGCAAAAGCTTCTGTTGACCGTTTCATATTCGAAGACGTGTAGGCTTTATCTTCCGCAAAGCTAAGAACGGTTGGCGAAACACCATCCATTCGCACGGACGCAAGGACATGGCCGTGGGGGTCTGTAACCACAACAGCGATGAAAAGCTTCAAAGCCTCCGCTTCTTCAATCGCCGAAGCAATCATATCACGCGCCGCTTTCGTAGAAATACTCGTGAGCGTAACAATCATGTTTTTCAACCTCGAAGTTGCACAGAATGAACCCAGGGCGGCTCTCGATGACTCAAGCCAACGCGCCAGTCTCCACCATTTCACCGCTCAAGTAACCAAATAGATACTTGTTAATTTGATCAAGAATGCGATAAAGGTCAAGGGCGGGCTCGGGACTATCGGTCGACAGGTGATTTCGTTGGGTGAGAGCGTATGAAGGCTCGCGTCAAAACTGTCATTTTTTGATGCTCAGACATAGGTTTATCGAAACCCCTTTTGAAAGTTGAAATTTATGTTTTCAAAGATGACACTCTCACCGCATCATCGAATCTTTGGCATATTTTCAATTTATGCTTTTGCAGCAAATAATATTTATCTTCGTCTTCCAGAGCTTCAAACTCACTTCAATATAGATGACGCCACTTTAGGTCTGTGTCTTCTGGGCGCACCCATCGGGACAATCTTTGCGTTGACCTTTGGCGCACGACCACTCCAATTGATCAATATCCGTTTGGCCATCATTCTCTTTACACCTTTGTTAGCGGCGTCTTTTGCGGCTTCGGTTCTCTCATCAAACCCCATTCTGTTTGCGCTGCTTTTGATCCCGGTCGGGATATTAATCGGGTCATTGGAACTCCTTTTGAATCTTGAAGCCGATCGCGTCGAATATGCGATGGGCAGAAAAATCATGAACAGAGCCCATGCGTTTTGGAGTTTTGGGTTTTTTGGCGCCGGTATCTTTGGGTCTTTGATGGGCTATTTTAAGATTTCACCCCAAATTCACCTGGGTCTTGTTATTGCCATATGCATTCTCATCAACACAGCCCTACTTTTGAATTTCAATCCGTCTCCACATCGTCCCACGAGCGATACATCCAAACCGCCATTGTTTGCTTTTCCAAATAAAAGGATTTTTATTCTGATTGGCATCACGGCGAGCGCGATGCTCCTTGAAGGTGTCAACCAGACTTGGGCCACGATCTATATGAATGATGTGTTCGGCACCGCGCCGCTATTAACGGGGGCCGCCATCGTTTGCTTTAGTTTGAGCCAAGCGATCACGCGCTATTTTGTCGACGGGCTTGTGGACCGCACTTCATCTCAATTTATCGGGAAAAGTCTCATCGCCATGCTATTCATCGGGACATTGACGATCGCCATCTCGCCAACATCATTCTTGTCACTGATTGGATTCACTTTGTCCGGAATTGGCGTCAGTGCCATCTTTCCCTTAGCCATCTCGGCGGCTGCACAACATCAGGATCGACCCACCGCAATTAATGTTGCATCACTTGCCCAAGTATCACTATTAATTTTTTTGATTGGCCCTCCCCTTCTGGGAAATGTTGGCCAATCATTAGGCATAAGATGGGTCTTCGGCGTCACAATACCGCTGATCATTCTAGGGTATTTTCTCTCATCAGCACTCGGCGGATCTTCGAAGATTCAAGCAAAAAAAGATGCTTGACGAGAAAAGCCCCTCGATTACGCCGATGCGTAACATAGACATCCGGGATCGCAACGAAGTTCAGCGCGCATTCGTGACCTGATCAATTTCTACAATAAGCCGCTCCCACGGTAGGCGCCGAAGCCACGCCACAAAAAATAATGATGTAATATTGTATAATAATCATTACGCCAAAAATTCGATTAATCGAAGTTCTGTTAAGGTGATATCTCCATGTGTATTGCCGATCCATAGGCCAAACCGATTTCCAACCAATGGCCCAATGATTGAGGCTGTTTTCTTAGCCGATTTCCACAAAGCAAACATTGATGGTAGAAAGATATGATTTACTTTTTGATTCAAAGGCCCAAATGATCTGTTTCCAAGGATTGTATATGTTCGAACAATCGAATTCGACCATTGCTGATCGAGATTCACAAGGAGTATTGTGCCCACCGTTTCATCGCCTGTTGGTATATATGAAAGTTTATAAGATTTATTTGTATCCAGTATGAAAATATTTGAAAAAAACGTAACCTTTGGCGGTACATCGCTATATCGAAATTTCAGAGTTCCATCTTCGAACGGAACCGATCCGATCAGGCCTGAGCCATAGATAAAATTGTCTCCCTTGTTCAATTCTCGAGTCATAATCGCATGCTTACTGAGACAACTAACTAAAGGAGATCGCGTCGCCCGCGGATAAAATGGCGATTATGCGCGAGCATTACGAAGACATCGATTTCCCCTATAGACTTGATATGCTTGAATTTAATTGACCAATCTTGATCGAAGTTGACCAAAGTTGACCTTTCAATAAATATTCCAGCAGATAGAAGGTCTTGGTCTCTTATAATTTTTTTATTGGATGAATCGTCAATTTTAACCTCATCCCGACGAGTCATTTGGAGTTGGTTTGCGATATAAACGATCAACAAGCAGAATATATTTTCTCAAAATTCAAATATTCAGTCTCTAAGGGCCTGATTTATGATAATCGGGCGATCAGAATTGCCCCTCGCGTTCAAAACCTGCTTTTATGCCTTCTGGAAGCACAAGGCGACTATGTAGATCAAAGAAAATTTTCAAATTTTCTCAAATTAAAATGTCCCGTATCTCCAACAGCATTTTGGCGAACTGCCTATCTCCTACGTCGCGTGCTGAAAGACAAAAATGATAACATAATTTATACGGGATATGGAGAAGGAATTAGACTAACTTGCAAAATAAAAATTGAGAATAAGGAACTCGAAAAGCAAATTGAATTGCAAAAAAGCAGAGACAATCTCTTCAGTAGTGACTTGCAAAGTGAGGAAATGGTTCGAACTGCGTTTGAATTAGCATCAGCGCGCACGGATCGTAGTCTGCAACTTGCAGGATCGGTACTTGAAGAAGCGTTTATCCGATATCCAACGCTCGCTATTGCTCCGAGCCTTCAAGCCGATTTGGAGATTTCGAGAATCATTAGAGGCTATTGCAGTTGTAGAAAATCGGAGACAAAAATTTTATCACTGATCGAACAAGCATTACGCATCGATCCAAGACTGCCATCAGCCCTAGCAAGTAAAGGTTGGATGACAGGAGTTGCTGAGGGTGATTACAAAACAGCTCTCACATTTATCGATCTTTCACTTACAATAAAGCCGAATTTATGGCTCGGCTATTTCTACAAAGCATGGATTTTAATAGGAGATCATAGACTTGATGAAGCAGAGGAATCAATCGATCAGTCTTTACTTATAAGCCCTCTCGAAAGAGGGCTGCTGGGTTTGAAGGGATGGATTGTTTTGGTGAAAGACGGTGTTGAAAAAACCCAAAAATTTATCGATGAAATGTTAGTACTACGCCCTGATGTAGATTTATTGTGGATTTTATCTGCAATTGTTTCCATTAAGAATTGTGAACCAGAAAATGCACTAGCAAAATTGATGATGGCAAAGAAATTCTATCCTGATGATTTTTATGTTGATGCAAATTTGGCATGGGTCAACGCCAAAGCTGGACATCATTCAGAAGCGCTGAACTTCATTACTAAATTTAAACGCTCTGGCTCCCGATACATCTCTCCTGTAAAACTCGCGATGATTAGAACAGCCCTTGGCGACTCCATTGGAGCAAAAAATAGCTTGAAGATGGCGGAAATCGATAAAGATCCTTGGCGGCTTTTCGTGAAATATGATCCACGACTATTGGAATGAAACACAAAGTAATATCGTCAGAAATTCAGTTTTTCGTATATCGCTATCTACTGACTACGCTAGCGTTTAACAACCGTTATATATCCCGGATTTTAAGCACCGTCATACCGGCAGATCATTCAACTATTTTACTGGTTCAAGTGAGTAGAATAGTAGCGAAAGAAAGCTACAGTTTATACACTGTCTTTTGAGTTGAGGTGCTTAAAAAAATCTGGCGGGCTCACTTATTGCATTTTCATTTCTCTTCCACTCACTACTTATAAAAGTGCCAAAATCAAAAAATTGAAAGAATTAAGCCGAAAACGACGCTTTGACTTTATTCAAGCAATTCATGAAAAAAGATACTGCGGCTTCTGGCATTTTGCATTACTCGAAATGGTGAACGTGCATCATAGCGGATTTTTTTTGAGATAATCGATAACCCAAGCTGGATCACCGTCACTTGGAAATATCGGATAGTGAACGGCTACAATTTTTCCGTCTTTAGCAATGATCGTAAGTCTTTTGAGCAATGTCATTCCAGCAGCGATAAATGTCGGAAGATTTAATGCTTTTTGAAACTTGAAATCAGCATCACTCACAACAGCAAATGGTAGATGAAGCCTTTCAGCCATTTCTTTTTGGTAATCATTAGACTGAACGCTCAAGCCAACGACTTCAGCCTTCAAAGCTTTCAATTCTTGATAATGATCCCTAAAAGAGCAGCTTTGTGGGGTACATCCTCTCGCTCCCGGGATCTGATCCCAACCTTCTGGCAGAGCGACATTGGGTTGACCCGTCATCGGGTAACAGTAGATCACTAAAAAGTCTTTGAAGGATCCAATATTAATAAGCTTCCCGTTGGTTCCCAAAAGCGAAAGGTTAGGCAGTGTCATTCCGATTAGATGATCTGCCGCTTTGTCATCTTTTGGAATGGGAAGGTTGTCGGGGGTTTTTGTTAAATCAATCATGGCGTTTCCTTGAAATTGTTTTTGGATAGGTAAATCAATATCGGTTATCGAATTGGGATGGTTACTGGCTCAAAAGATCACACACCGAGCCCGCATATACTCTACCGTGAAAAAATGTGGCCAAGCACCTGCCCGCTCATGATCCAAAAATATCAGGAAAGACCGCCATGCACCAACACCCGACCGCGCGACGCTTAGGCTAAATAGGTTTCTAAGGCTAAGATTAACTTAACTTATTGATTTCGTTAATAAAAAAGACAGAAAAAGCAGGCGGCTGACTTTACAGTCGTCAACTAGATTGAGATGATTTGACGATATAGCGTCTGAATTCCGTTATTTCCGGAGAAATCGTCGATCGCATGAATTCGGACGCCCCGATATATGAAGCGTTGCACGGGCGCTCGGTCTTTCTGAAACGATTTTGCCTTTTGAAATCACTGTTGTGCGATTGGCACGAAGTCTGATGGCTTCCACAGGATCATTCGCCTCAAGGATCACAAGACTGGCCTTGCATCCGACCTCAAGACCATAGCCTTCAAGCCGCATTAACTTCGCTGAGTTAATTGTCACAAGATCATAGGTCGCGCGCATTTCGGGCGGACTGGTCATCAAGGTCGTATTAAGGCCCATAAAGGCCACATCAAGCATGTCGGCCGTTCCAAGCGGATACCAAGGATCGAGCACACAATCCTGACCATAACCCACTGTAACACCCGCTTTGAGGAGTTCTGGCACGCGCGTGAGACCCCGCCGCTTCGGGTATGTATCGCTGCGCCCCTGTAATGTGATGTTGATCAACGGATTGGGCACAATCGCTACGCCTGACTCGGCAATGAGATTGATCAATTTGCCGGCATAATAATTATCCATCGAATGCATCGAGGTGCAGTGAGAGCCGACTGCACGCCCTTGCAAGCCTAAACGTTTTGCTTCTGCAGCGAGCGTTTCGATATGACGTGACAAGGGATCATCACTCTCATCACAGTGCAGATCGATCATGATGCCACGTTTCGCTGCGATCTCGCATTGCGCGATGACCGCGAGACGACCATCTTCCATAGTCCGCTCAGCGTGCGGTATGCCGCCAACAATATCAACACCGCGATCAAGCGCACGCTCGACATTTTTCACATTATTTGGCGAGCGATAATAGCCATCTTGAGGGAAGGCAACGATCTGCAGATCGAAGTAAGATGCAACTTTCTTTTTGACTTCAAGCAGCGCATCGACGCCGAGCAGACGGTCATCGCTCGTATCAACATGCGTACGGGTGGCGAGAAGCCCCATCGACACAGCCCAATCAATATAGGCAAGCGCGCGGTCAACCATATCTTGTTGCGTTGCCACTTGGCGAAGCTCGCCCCAAAGTGCGATGCCTTCAAACAAAGTACCAGACTGATTGACGCGGGGAAGACCGTAAGACAGCGCCGCATCCAAATGGAAATGCGGGTCACAAAAAGGGGGCGATACAAGCTGGCCGCGGGCATCAAGAATTTTGCCAGCCTCTTCGGGAAGCTGTGGCTCAACAGCGACAATACGATCGCCTTTGATCGCGATATCGCGGACCGCGCCATCTGGTAAATGACCGCCTTTTACAAGAAGATCAAAGCTCATCATGCCCCCCTAGAGTTTGACTCTTAATCTTTCAAAAGTTGAGCATTTTCAGGAGCAAAATTCAAATAGACGGATCGACTGGTGTCGAGCGGCAAAGCAGCGAAACTGCGCTCCGGCATTTGTACTTTCAACTCGGCGCCGTCTTTGGCTTCAAAGAACAAAGTGACCATGGAGCCCACAAATTCTTCCGACAGAAGCTGAGCTTCAATCGAATTCGTCGCCGTGGGGGTGGCCGAAACACTCATCAAATCCGCTGCCACCGAGAAGGATACAGGCGTTCCTTTGGCGCGTTCACCCGAAACAGTCAGCGTGCCGAAAGGCGTTTCAACATGTCCGCCACCTTGTGACGTGCCTGTGAAAATATTGTTGCGGCCAACAAATTCGGCAACGAAACGATTGATTGGAGCACGATAGATTTCACGTGCGGTACCGATCTGCGCGATCTCACCTTTCGACATGATCACAATACGATCCGCCATCGCAAAAGCTTCCGATTGCGAATGAGTGACATAAACGAAGGTAATGCCAAGTTCTTTTTGAAGTTTGGTCAGCACCGCTTGCATGCGGATAACAAGATGCGCATCAAGCGCCGAGAGCGGTTCATCGAGGAGCAAAATTCTTGGCTCGGTCACAAGCGCGCGGGCGAGTGCCACGCGTTGTCTTTGTCCACCAGAGAGTTGATCGACAGGACGCTCCGCGAATTCGCCAATACCCAAACGATCAAGCCAATCAAGCGCGCGACGACGACGCGCGGCGGGTTCGACTTTTCGCATTTTCAAACCGAATTCGACATTCTCGCGCGCATTCAAAAAGGGGAACAGTGCAAGCGATTGCCACACCATCGGCGTGTCGCGTTCATGAGGGCTTTTGCCAACAAGCGATTGGCCAGCAAGACGGATATCGCCTTCACTCGGATCTTCAAGGCCTGCTAACATGCGAAGCGTTGTGGTCTTGCCGCAACCCGATGGACCCATCACCGCGAGAAATTCACCTTCACGAATTTCCAAATTGATTCCTTTGACGGCGACATGGCTGCCAAATCGTTTGACGACATTGTCGAGCACGACGAGCGGTTGTCTCATGATGCGGTTCCGGTTGAGCGCGTGCGGCCCATCACAAGGCTTTGCGCAATGACGACAAGGGCGATGGAAACAAGCAACACGACCGAGCCAATGGCATTGACTTGCGGATCGATATTACCAGTGAGAATTTCAAGGATCACGACAGGGATGGTTTTATTCAAGCCAGACACAAACCATGACACGGCGAATTCATCGAATGACACTGCAGCGGTTAAACAGAGTGCTGCTATGATCGACGGTCGCGTGAAAGGAATGATGATATTGAGCATCGTCACCCATTCCGACGCGCCAAGATTATGTGCGGCCGGTTCGAGATTGGGATCCATCTGATGAAGGCGCAAGCGAATGATCGCCATGGCGAATGGCGCACACAAAACCGTATGCGCAATCACAATCGAAACCACCATGCCTGACGCATGAAAATTCGAAAGCCATCCCAGCATCGCGAGGGCCATGATGATCAGCGGAATTGTGGGTGGCAGAAGTCCAAGAATGAGAAATCCCGTCTTGCCAAAAAATTGATAGCGATAATCGGTATAGGCGGCGGTGAACCCGATAAAAGTAGAAAGTAATGCGGTCGAAAGCGCCACCGTCAGACTGTTGAGGGCTGCAGGCAGAAGCTCGGCATTGAAAAACGCTTTTTCATACCAATGTGTTGTGAAACCGCCCAACGGAATCGTTGGAAAGCGATCCGAGTTGAAGGAGAACACAAAACTTGCGATGATCGGCGCAAAGACAAAGAGAAAAAGAATGCCGATATAGATTCGCAGAAGGATACGGGTGGGGGCGAGGCTCATTAGCGGCGCCTTCGATATGCATAGGCAATCGCGCTAAAAGCAACGCCCATCAAAGTAACAATCATCATCAGTGCAACGACGGCGGCGCGCGGCCATTGCTGGCCTGATTTCGAAGTGTCGATGATCATGATCGAAAGCGTCGGTGGTTTTGATCCGCCAAGATAATAAGGCGCAACAAAATCACCGAAGGAAAGAATAAAGCAGAACACGGCCGCAACAACAAAGCCAGTTTTTGCAAGCGGTAAGATCAACGCAAAGATCGTATGGAATTTGCCGCAGCCAAGATTATGCGCGGCTTCCACCAATCGTCGATCAACACCATTCAAAGCAAATGTTTGCAGAATAACCGCGAGCGGTAAACATAAAGTCAGATAGCCAATCATGGTACCAAACATGGTGTTCAGCATCGTGTAAGGGCCAAGCCCAAAAAGCGAAAGCCCCGCATTGATCACACCCTGTTGAGCGAGGATCACCTGCCAGGCGAAAATGCGCACGAGATAGCTTGTGAAAAAAGGAATGATCAAAAAGAATACGGCCCAACGCCTAAACGTTTCACTCGCATGAAACGACAAAAAGAAACTTGCAGGGAACGCAAAAAGCGTTGTGAGAATCGTGGCACCAAAAGCCAATCGAAGCGTTAGAAAATAGGAATCCCAAAAGATCGGGCGGCCAAGGGTCTTGATCCAATTGCCCCAATCAAAAGCCGCTTCCATGCGGTAATTCTTCACGATGAAGAATGACATCGCGATCATGAAAAGAAGCGGACCAACAAAAAAAAGGCCCTGCCAAACAATAAGAGGAACACGCCATGAAAGCGCATACCAGTCAGTGCGACGTGCTTTTTGCCCGCTCACGAACCCGCCTCCCTTGCGGCACCTCTTGTTAAAATGTGTCGGCGGTTTATTCCGCCGACACTTATTCTTGTCGTGATCAGATCACTTATGCGCTCTTATATTCCTGCCAGAAATCGTTCCAATCTTCGAGCGATTGCTGCTTCGGAATATCGCGATAATGCACGCGACCATCCTTAATGAGCTTCACCGGATCAAGCGCCGCGCCATCGACTTGGTTAGAGCGCTTCGCTTCTTTCGGGTCCTTATCCTGAAGCGCCTTACGGCCCTTATTGGTGACGATATTGGCCGGATAGGCAGCCATATTCGCCGACTTCACCTGACCTTCTGGCGACAACATATATTGAATGAATTTCTTCACAATCGCCGCCTTCGATGAGCCTTTGCCGATCGAATAGGATTCAGTGAACTGAACACCGCCTTCTTTCGGAATCACCGACTTCACCGGCGCGCCATCGCGTTCGAGCACACCCGTGATCCAGTCGCCGATACCGGCCATGGCCAACATTTCGCCGGTCTTCAAACCGTTGAAGGTGCCACCGTAATCAAAGAACCCACCAACTTGCGGACGCAAGGTTTTGGCAGTGGCCTTCACCTTGTCCCATTGGCCTTTATCAAGGTTCCAGAGATTCTTGCCGTTACCGTTGTAAAGGCTGATCTGGCCCAGATTCGGCAAATGCCAATCGAAGTGACCAACCTTGCCCTTAAGCTCCGGCTTCCAGAAGCATTTATAGCTTTCTGCTTCAGCATCAGAGACGGCTTTGGTGTTATAGGACACGCCCAACAAACCAAAGCGCACCATCACGGAATAGAGTTTGCCATCTTTCCAGTGACCGGGGAATTTCTTGAAGTCTTCATGCACCATATCATCGAAGGGATAATCGGCGGCATTGAGTTCTTCAATATAACCGGCAGCATTCAATTGCTGAACGAATTCAGCATCTGACAAAATCACATCATAAGTTCCAGGAGGTGATTGCGCGATGAGCGCAAGCATATTGTCACCACCGGCATAATATTTTGGTTTGAATTTCACATTATTGGCGGCTTCGAATTCGCCCACCACATCAGGCTCACCATGACCATACCATGCGAGCATATTGATTTCTGTCACGGCCGCCCATGCGCGGCTGACGAATGGCATCGCGAGCGCAGAGGCCGCTGTGGCCTTTAAGAGCGCGCGCCGTGTCGGCACTAAAATACTGCTCATGTTCCCCCTCCTGAAAGGCCAGACTATCCGGCCGAAATGGGACCCTCCTCTCCATCCCTCCTGAAGATAAAGGCCTCCCAAGATTTGAGGCTAGCCTAGGGTTAGACATACGCAAAATTTATGATTTCAATAAGTCTATTGTGTTTAGTTATATTTATGGAGTCACGCCTTGTTTTTAGGCGAAGCCGCATCATCAAGGCTTGAAATCAGGCATTTAATGAGTGCGAGTCCCGCGTCCGTCATTCTCATATGCTTATAAAAGAGGCCAACGCTGATTTTTTCTAGCGGTGGAAATCCATCTTCCGGCGTCAAGACCACCATGTCCTGAGAGAGTGTTTTGCGAGTGAGCGCGGAAATGCCAATGCCAGAACTCACCGCTCGTTGCAGCCCGCTGATACCGGGATTTGTATAAGCGATCCGCCATTCACGCCCCACTGAGCGCAAGGCCGCAAACATACGGCGGCGATATTCACAGCCTTCCGGATGCGTAGCGAGGGGCAGAGGATTCAAATTCCGCAAATCATTCAACCGGGATCCGGCCCAAATCGGCTGCTCTTCCCACGCGCGAACGAGATAGGGATTTTTATCAGACCGCAACAAGGCAACAACGATATCAAGCTCATTGCGATGCAACCCATCGATGATGTCATTTGAAACATCACAGATGATTTCCAATGAAACGAGCGGATTGTCGCGAGAGAATTCGGAGATGGCCTCTTGAAGAAAAGCCACTGCAAAATCGGTCGGCAATCCAATGCGGATCGTCCCGTCCACACTCCGACCCTTCAGTTTTGAGACGGCCTCATCATTAATTTGCAAGAGCTGCCGCGCATAAATCGCAAGCGCCTCGCCATATTCAGTCAGGCGCAATTGCCGCCCTTCAAAGGCGATCAATTGCTTGCCGATCAGATCTTCTAAGCGCTTGATTTGAAGACTAATCGCCGGTTGAGACCGATTCAGCGCTGCCGCCGCCCGCGTATAACCGCCAAGGTCAATGACGGTAATGTAAGCGCGCAATACATCGACGGGGAGATTGGTCTCGCTCAATTTACTCTCCTGATGGTACTATCAAGATAATAAATTTCCATTATGGTCAAGAGGGTGGCAATCTTCCCTCCATGACACGCAACGATTTTCACAAACTCTTCAAATCGCCCGGCCCCGTGGTTCTGCCGGTGATTCATGTCACCGATAATGACCAGGCTGCCCGCAATGTAGCGATCGCGATCGAAGAAGGCGCTGCTGGCGTCTTTCTCATCAATCATGATTTCGCTTATCCCGAATTTCTCCCCATCATCCGCCATGTGCGCAAGCGGCACCCCTCGCTTTGGCTCGGCGTTAATTTCTTGGCCGTCACAGGTCGCGAGGCTTTTCCGGTTCTCGGACAATTGGCGCGCGAAGGCATTCACGTTGACGCGTATTGGGCGGATGATGCCTGTATCAATGAGCATGAGACGATCGATGCTCAAACAGAAGCCGGCGCGATACAAAAAATCCGCGCTTCATCCGGTTGGAACGGTCTTTACACCGGCGGCACCTGTTTCAAAAAGCAACGTGAAGTCGCGCCCGAACATTATGCGATCTCGGCTGAAATCGCGACGCATTATATGGATGCCGTGTGCACATCAGGTGTTGCGACGGGTCACGCAGCGGATCTCGGAAAAATCGAAACATTCCGCAAAGCGATTGGCGATGCGCCGCTGACTTTAGCTTCCGGAATCACACCCGAAAACGCTCATCACTATGTGAAAGATGTCGATGGCTTCATGGTCGCAACCGGCATCAATCACAAAGGCGATTTCTACAATATCGACCCGGCGCGCTTACGCGCTCTTCTCACTCTCTGCCGCAAAGAAGGAGCCAAGTCATGACAAGAGATAAGGGATCTCGCGACAATCGTTGGTATTTGTCCATCATGGCACCCAATACCAAGGGCAATAAATTTGCATGGCTTGATCCGACATCCATTTATATCAATGGAGAAGCCTTCAATGATCTCCTTGATGATCTTGTTGCGGATCTCGACGGCTTAACCATCGATGTGGTTGCAGGTCTTGATGCCATGGGCTTTGTGCTTGGCTCGGCGCTCGCAACGCGTTTGAAAGTGGGCTTTCTTCCTGTAAGAAAAGCCGGCAAGCTTTGCGTTGAAACCGACAAGGTTGAATTCAACAATTACTCGGGCCGCACGCAGGATATGGAATTGCGTAAACCTGCATTTGCCGAAGGCACAAAAGTGCTGGTCGTCGATCAATGGGTTGAAACGGGTGGCACGATGGATGGCGCGATCCGCTTGATCGAAAGACAAGGCGGAAAAGTAGTCGGCCTTGCTGCGGTCGCGATCGAAGAAAATGCGGTAACAGATGCCTATCGCAAAAAATATCGTTGTGTCTCAGGCGTTGTGCAGGGCTCGCAATGGCAAAAGGAATGTAACGCGCAGCAATTGTCGAGTTTCAAAACCTATAAGCCCGAAATGGCGTTCCCACGGATTCGATAAGGACCTATCCATGGCACTCCATATCAAACTCATTGCCGGCAATTCGAACGCCCCGCTCGCAAAAGCAATTGGCGATCACCTTGAAGTGCCGCTCGTCAAAGCGCAGGTGCGTCGCTTTGCCGATATGGAGATCTTTGTCGAAATTCAGGAAAATGTGCGTGGACAGGATGTGTTTATCATTCAGTCGACGGCCTTTCCGACCAATGATCATTTGATGGAACTCTTGATCATCTCTGATGCGCTACGTCGCTCATCCGCGCGACGCATCACGGCGGTGATCCCTTATTTTGGTTACGCGAGACAAGATCGTCGCGCTTCAGGACGCACGCCGATTTCCGCGAAGCTCGTTGCGAATCTGATTACCGAGTCAGGTGTCGATCGTGTTCTGACGGTTGATCTTCACGCCGGACAAATTCAAGGATTCTTCGATATTCCGACAGATAATCTTTTTTCTGCGCCTTTGATGGCACGCGATATCAAAGAACATATGAACACTTCCAATGTGATGGTCGTTTCTCCCGATGTTGGCGGCGTGGTGCGCGCGCGCGCTCTAGCAAAGCGCATTGATGCGCCACTCGCGATTGTCGACAAACGCCGCGAACGTGCCGGTGAATCGGAAGTCATGAACATTATTGGCGATGTTGCAGGACGTTCTTGTATTCTTGTCGATGATATTGTCGATTCAGGTGGAACGCTCTGTAATGCAGCCGAAGCGCTTCTCGAAAAGGGCGCCAAGGAAGTTTATGCTTACATTACGCATGGCGTGCTTTCAGGTGGCGCAGTCGCGCGTATCGCGGCCTCAAAATTGAAAGAGCTTGTGATCACCGATTCCATTCAACCGACCGAAGCGGTGAAAGTGGCGAAAAATGTCCGCGTAATGTCGATCGGCGCGCTTCTTGGCGAAGCGATTGAACGCACCGCGCTTGAAACCTCGGTCTCAAGCCTCTTCGACTAATTTTTTTGATTTTGTTAAAAATGCCTTCTCATGCGCCGCAATGCATGTGTGCTTCAAACTTAATTTTAAAGAGCCTGCCACTTAAGTGAACCCTAGATTAAGGGAAGTTAAAACATGGCGGTTACCGGACAACATCATCCGTCCGCACTCATCGCTTCGAATTCAACCCCCGTAGCCTGAGAGGCTGATCTGGTCGATTCCAAACCACAAAGCTATTAAAACTGCAGTTCACTACCTAACACAAAACTCAGTTCTTGACGAACCTAATCCCCCCAAAAAAAGCGAGGCGAATTCTGCTACGTGAACCAGGCTTGATGTATTGCAAGGACGACGATGTAGCGACCAACTTTCGCAATCGTGACAAGGATTACAAAATAAAACAGGTTTTCACGTAATATTCCGGCAACAACCGTTAATGGATCTCCCACGATGGGAAGCCAACTTGCCAATAGTGACCACCTGCCATAGCGCTTATAATATTGTTCGGCGCGATCACGTTGTGCATCAGACACCAATCTCTGCATCCACTTTGAATTTGTAAAGAACCGGCCGATTGAATAGTTCAGGCATGAGCCCAGCACATTCCCAACGCTTGCAACTGTGAGGAGTTGCAACACCGGATAGCGATCTAACGCTAATAGACCAACGAGTGCAGCCTCAGATTGGGCGGGTAACAGAGTCGCAGCCAAAAATGCGATAGAGAAGAGCCCCGCATATGCAGCAACTATATCCATTTTTTTGACTTCGCTTTAACAATTGAGAGTATGGGAAGGAGGACCTCCACCGTCCCTGGATCCATGCCGATAATAAACGGAGATGTCAGTGCGTTGGCACTACTCGATCAGCCTGGCCAAAAACCGCTGTATCAATGGTAGCGGAGGAGGGACTCGAACCCCCGACACAAGGATTATGATTCCTCTGCTCTAGCCGGCTGAGCTACTCCGCCCCGGTATCCCAGGGATCTACCCCGGCGAGACGGGGCGGGTATAGGACGCGGTCGCGCCCTGAGTCAAGGAAACGGCACCCGCCGCGAGCTCCGGCTTCGGGCGGATGATCGAACCGCCACCTAAAACCCGCGCACGCGGGTCGGTTGAATCATAGAAAACACAGGCCTGACCGGGGGATACGCCATATTCGCCTTCCGGCAATTCGACGCAAATCTCCTCGCCTATACGCAAGAGGCGAGCCGGTTGCGGCGGTCGAGTCGAGCGTACACGCACAGCAATATCGAGCCCTTCAGTCGGCAAAGCATCAACCGGCTGATCGCCGATCCAATTCATGTCGCGCAAATGAATGGTCCGCGTTTGAAGCGCCTCGCGCGGCCCCACAATCACGCGTGCAGAGGCGGCCTCAATGCGAATGACATAAAGCGGCTCACCCGATGCGATACCGAGCCCGCGTCTTTGTCCAACCGTGTAATGGATCACACCATCATGGTGGCCAAGCACGCGACCATCAAGATGCACAATCTCGCCCGGCGTTGCCGCATCGGGTCGCAAACGCTCAATCACATCCGTGTAGCGGCCTGTCGGCACAAAGCAGATATCCTGGCTGTCTGATTTATCAGCAACAGCCAAACCGAATTCAGCGGCTAAAGCGCGCGTTTGCGTTTTTGTCAGATCGCCTAAAGGAAAGCGCAAGAATGAAAGTTGCTCATCCGTTGTGCCATAAAGAAAATAGCTTTGATCCTTGTCGGAATCGACCGCGCGATAGAGCCCGCGCCGACCGTCAGTAAGCGCACGTGATGTCACATAATGGCCTGTCGCCAATGCGGCAGCGCCCAATTCCCGCGCCGTTTCAAGAAGATCATGGAATTTGATTTTGCGATTGCATTCAATGCAAGGAACGGGCGTTTCACCCGCAAGATAAGAGTCAACAAAGCGCTCAATCACATCCTCACGAAAGCGTGATTCATAATCGAGCACATAATGCGGAATGCCTAAACGCTCCGCGACGCGACGCGCGTCATGAATGTCTTGTCCCGCGCAACATGACCCTGCGCGATGAACCGCCTCACCGTGATCATAGAGCTGCAATGTGAGACCCACGACATCATAGCCCGCGCGCTTTAAAAGCGCCGCAACAACGGATGAATCAACGCCGCCCGACATCGCAACAACGATGCGAGTCTCGCTCCGGGAACCGGGCAAGCCCAAATCATCAATATTGAGGTCATCGATGGAGAAACGGTCGGTCATGGGTGGAGTTTCGAAATCTCAGAGCGTTCTGGATTGCGCCTTTTACTCCCTCGCGCCCAGAACCGGAAGCAGAAACAGAGTCACAGGCTTTAAATCCACCCGGCAGAACTTGCCGGGTGTTGGGTAAATTTTGGCCTCGGCCCGGCTATGCCTTAATCTGGAATCTTTATGCTAAATTGTTGTTTTATATGAAAAATATCTGATTTTTCGGCTCTGGAACGGCCATTGCTTTGGCTCTTGGAACGATTTTGAGTCTCACCAAGCAGGCCTTTCCGTCTCATGGCGTCTTTAAACACGATCCTTTCCCACACTGTCGAGGGCTTTGCGCCACGCCGTCAGGCCGCGCGCGCCAAAGAGGCTCAACGCTTTGATGAAAACCTCACTCAAAGCCTCTCGACCCCAGCCGGAGACCCGCCTCAGGGGCAAACACAAGTTCCGCCCGCTTCACAATCCGCCAATCGGCACGATTCCCCACAACCCTCACGCGATCCACGTGAAGCGCGCGCAGCGCACTCACGCGAAACGCGGAGAAATTTATCCGAACAACAGAAAAGTGGCGAAGCGTCACGTGATCGCGAGATCGCCGATATTTCACCGTTTGATATCCAAGATCAAAAAGCCGAAGCGGTTACCGAGATAGATATTGCCAATGGTCCGCAAACCGACGCGACTGATAACTCCGTTCCTTCGCCTTCGGACACAAACGCAGTCGAGCTGGACCCGACTGACGTGAAAAACGCACTCTCGGGCAACGCGCCAATAATCACACCGGCATCAATAGCCAGTGAAGCCACTCTTCAATCCGACGGAAACGATGACAATCCGATTCTGAATACCAAGCTCGAGTCAAAGCTATCGAATCCACAGCCTCCGCGGACACAAAATCTTTCCACCAATGAGGCGAATACCCAACCAAACATATCATCGGCTTTCGACTTAGCTGAAGATGAGACTCAAGACATAACCCATCAAGTAGACAATGGAAGCGCGCAAGAAAATACAACGCAAGAAACAATGCCAATGACGCAGGCTACGAAATCTCAAACAGTCATACTGTCTCCTCAGGCCCGCTCAGCGCTGTTGAATGTGAATAAAAATGAAAAACAACCGGTAGGTGCCGATGCTGAAGCCGAGGGTAAGTCGTTAACACCAAATGCGCTCAACGATACGCTTACAAAAAGCTACACTCCTCAAAGCACAACGCCGCAATCAATGCCTCGCCAAAGCGTGAATGAAGCAACATTACAAAGCCCTTCCGACGCGTTGCAGACTGCCTTTAATGAGGCTCCAAAGCCGGAGGCTACTCCTGCGCTCCTCACCACAACACTTGATCAAAATATCCCAGCGCCAAATACATCATCGCAATCTTTGCCCGCATTAACCGCTGCGATGGTTACGCCACCTCAATCCGTCATGGGGCGCGGGAGTCACTTGCCAGTGCCTTATGCGCGCGTGCCTATGGAAATTGGTTTGGCCACCTTAGAGGGTCAACGCTCCATCCAAGTGAGATTGTCTCCTGCCGATCTCGGCACCATCGAGATCGAGCTTGATGTTTCAGATCAGTCCGAAATCCATGCGCGAATTGCTGCCGATGATCCGCGTACTTTAGCCATGTTGAAACAAGATGCACCGCTCATCCGACAAGCGCTCGAACAAACAGGGCTTTCGACAAATTCGGACTCGCTCAATTTTTCATTGCGACAGGATGGCCAATCAAACAATCGGCAAAATCCAGAAGATCGCAGCGGATCACCCTCGAAATTACGTGAGCAAGATTTGTTCTCTGACCCGGGTCATGATGGGCGCCCCGCGCCTACCCCTTTGCGCCGCGTCACGAGCCTTCTTGATATGAATATTTGAAAGGAACACGCCCATGAGCGTTGCCGCATCCACTCCGAGTTCGTCACCGGCAAACCAAATGCCCGCCGACAAACAAATGATTGCGAAGAATTTTGATCAATTTCTGACGCTGCTTACGGCACAATTGAGAAATCAAAATCCGCTCGATCAACTCAATACAAATGAATTTACCTCGCAGCTCGTTCAATTCGCTTCCGTCGAGCAGCAAATGAAGCAGAATGATTCTTTAACGACGCTGCTTTCAAAAACCGATGCCTCAAATGCCATTGGCATTTTGAGTTTTGTCGGCCGTAAAGTGACGGCGTCCGGCACAACAACCGCTCTCGAAGATGGCAAAGCAGAATGGGTATTTGACGCCCCGCGTGCCGGCACTGGCAAAATCACGATTACGGATTCGAATGGCAAGATTGTTTATAAAACTTCGATCGCGCTTTCGGGCGGTCAGCAAACTTATCGCTGGGATGGCATAAAAACAGATGGCCTGCCTGCTGATGACGGCCTCTACAGTGTGAGCATTGAAGGCAGCACCGTTGGAGGCTCGCCCTTTACCGTGAGCTCGCAGATTTCAGGGACGGTTGATGGCGTTGATCTCTCTCAATCTCCGCCGACATTGAAAATCGGTAAATTAAAAATTGATCTTTCAAGCATCCGAAGCATCGGACAAGTCTAGGTACCCTTATTGGTAACTATTGCTTAACCCCTGAGAAACACACGAAAAAATCCCGATGCGCTTTAGGTATTTCTTAAACCGGTGCCCGTTATGGTCAATCTGAAAACTGGCGAGACCAACGAGTACGAGCGTAACATGACGGATGTGTACCGCCCCCGCGCGAAATATGTCATCGGCCCGGATGGAAGTCCGTTGACTGTGGCTGACCTGCCCCCAAGCTCAACAAGACGTTGGGTGATCAGGCGTAAGGCTGAAGTGGTCGCCGCCGTACGCGGCGGCTTGCTGAGCCTTGAAGAAGCCTGCGCGCGCTATACGCTCACCGTTGAGGAGTTCCTCTCCTGGCAGGCTTCGATTGATGAACATGGCCTTGCAGGTCTTCGTACCACGCGGATCCAGCAATATCGGCACTAAGGCCCACGCAGGTTCCTCTCAGAGAATTTAAGGCGGCTCCGGCCGCCTTTTTCGTTGCGCGCGATGCTCAGGCGCGTCCGTGCAGGCGGAAAAATTTTCCACCCCCACCCCTTTTGTTTACCTTTCGCTAACCACAATCCGTCAAACCTGCCCTTATAGCTTACGTTACGTCATAGTGATTACGTGGGGTGGAAGACGGTGCAAGGGATCCTCGAACAGATCAGGCGTTTTGGAGCCGTACGTTTAGCCGTCATGGCGCTTGTGTCTTTGGGCCTGATGTCGTTCTTCGGCTATATCATCGTGCGCGCCTCGCAACCGAGCCTCTCGGTCCTTTATTCCGATCTCTCACCCGAAGATACGACCGCAATCATGCGCGAACTTGATGCGCGCGGATTGACTTACGAGATGCGCGATGACGGGCGGACCATGTTGGCCCCACGCACTGAGATCGCCAAACTCCGGCTTGATCTTGCCACGAAGGGCGTGCCCACGGGCGGTGCCGTCGGCTATGAGATCTTTGATCGCTCCGACGCCTTTTCTTCCTCAGGCCTTGTCCAAACAATCAATCAGCTCCGTGCTCTTGAGGGCGAATTGGCGCGATCGATTCGCACCATTGGTGCCGTGCAATCCGCCCGAGTCCATCTCGCGATCCCCGAAAAACGTCTTTTCGAACGCGATCGGCAACCGCCACGCGCTTCCATCGCGCTCAAATTGCGGGGTGATCTTTCACCGGCACAAATCTCCGCGATCCGCCGCCTTGTTGCCTCTGCGGTTGAAGGGCTGAAGCCAGAACTCGTTTCGATTGTGGATGAACAAGGTCGCCTTTTGGCCGATGGGACATCGGGCGATGGCGCCTCCGGGATCGCATTGGAGGAAAAACAAGCGACGCTGGAACGCCGCCTCAGAACGCAGATTGAAGACATCATCGCAAGCGTTGTGGGACAGGGTCGTGCACGTGTTCAAGTAAGCGCCGAGCTGGATCCCGCGCGCGTGCAGACCGTGTCAGAATCTTTTGACCCTGAAAGCAAAGTCGTCCGTTCAACACAAAACCGCAATGAAAATCAAACAACAACTGATGTGAAAGACGGAACCGTTTCAGTCGCCAATGAATTGCCCGGCGGACAGTCAAACAACACAAATCAACGCGATGCATCAGCCAAAAATGAAGAAGTGGTCAATTATGAAATCTCAAAGACCACCAAAACTGAAGTTTCAGAAGGCGGTAAAGTTAAAAGAATTTCAGTCGCAGTTCTCGTTGATGGCACTTACGCCAAAGGCGCAAATGGTGAAGTCACATATACACCCCGTCCGCAAGCCGATCTTGATCGCATTGCGGCCCTCGTCAAATCCGGAATTGGATTTAATACGCAACGTGGCGATCAAATCGAGGTGGTGAATTTACGCTTTGCTGCAACTCCAGATGGCGATTTAACAACGGACTCGTCATCAAACTTCTCACTCTCACGCTTTGATCTCCAGCGCTTTGGAGAATTGGGACTGCTCGCTTTGCTTTCACTCGTGATCGCACTTTTTGTTGCACGTCCTTTGATAAAAACCATGGCGCTTCCAGCACCACGCTCATCGGTAAATGACGGTGAAGGACAAAGCTCTTTTGAAGGCGCACCGATTGATCATGTCACAGCTTTGATTGGGGCTCAGCCACAAGCGGCGACCATGACTGTAAAACAATGGTTGCAAGAGAATAACCGCACATGAACGCTCTTGTTCAATCCAGTGGACATCAACCGCCGGCCGTTACTCAAACGCGTCCAGCCCCTGTGCCCGGACCTGTACGCGCCGCCATTCTTCTTTTGGCTTTAGGCGAAGAAAAAGGCGGCGTGATTTGGCAATCCCTTAGCCAAGACGAAGTCCTGCAAGTTTCAACCATCATGGCGAAGCTCGGGCCCATCCCCCGTGAACTTTTAAATGGTGTTGCAAAAGAATTCATTCGTGGGATGACGTCAGAAAAGCTGAATGGCGGGCCAGAACCAACAGAAAAAATATTAATGGGCTCTTTGCCACGCCAAAAAGCGCGTGCGGTGATTGATGACATCAAAACGCCAGAAGCACCCACGCTTTGGCAACGACTTGAACGCGCGAAACCCGAAACGCTTGCAACATTCCTGACGCGCGAGTCCTCGCAAACCATTGCGCTTATTCTTGATCGGTTAAGCCCTGAAGCCTCAGCCCGTGTGATTGCGCGGTTTCCAGCACCCTTGGCGAGCGACATCATTGATCGCATGACACGTCTTGAACCCGTTCCCGAAACGGTCATGAAAGTGATTGAGTCAATGTTAGAACGCGAATTCGTCACGCCTGCAAAAAAGACGACCATTCGTGATCCTATCGAACATGTCGCCGCGATGTTCAACGCCCTCGATAAAGGCATGGAAGCCAAATTGCTCGGTGCGCTTGATCATTCCAATCGGGATGCTGCGCAAAAATTGCGCGCGCTGATGTTCTCCTTTGATGATCTCGCGGCACTTGATAACGCTGCTGTGCAAACGCTTCTGAGATCGGTTGAGCGGGACACACTCGTCAAAGCTCTGAAAGGGGCAACCCGCGCAATGCGCGATTTCTTCTTTGCACAAATGTCACAGCGTGCCGCACGCGGCTATCAGGACGATATGGATGCGCTTGGTCCGGTGCGCTTGCGCGAAGTCGATGACGCACAACGCGCGGTCGTCAATCTGGCAAAAGATCTTGCAGCGAAGGGTGAATTGAATTTGCCCATGGGCGCCGACGACGAGATGGTGGGTTAAGAACATGCAATCTACAAACAAGTTTTTATTTGACACAGATTTCAAAGCGAATACCGGTCCGTTCACGCCACCAAAGCCGGAAGATGTTGCACATGCATTTGAGGAAGGACGTGCGCAGGGGCAGCGCGATGCTGAAGCGCGGTTTGAAGCAGAAGGTCATTTTGCACTGAAAGCGATCCGGGAAGCGCTTGAAAACGCCGTCAGTTCGCTTGACAATGAAATTGCGCGGGTCGAGCAAGAGGCGATCCATCTCGCAACCGAATTGGTGCGCGTCTATACGGCCGCAACACTGACACATGATCCTGCTCCTTTAATCAAAGCTTTGATCAAGAAAGCGACCGAAGCCGCCGGCAATATTCCCACGCTTTCAATTTTTGTTGGCCCTGAACTTACAAACACGCTTCGACAAGAGATTGAAAATGCTGTCTCTGAAGCCGGCTTTATCGGGCGCGTTGCCTTGATGGAAGACGCTTCGATGCACAAAGGCGATGTGAGAGTGGAGTGGTCAGAGGGAGGCTTCAAGCATTCCCGCCTGGAACTTGACCGACTCATTGACGAGTTAATCGCCACTCATCGAACACCCCCACAGGAATTATCAGCATGAAGGATGATCCCTCACTCACACTGCCCGATCTTGATTCATCATCGAGTCCTCAGACACAAGCCACAATCATTGAGGAACGTGATCTTGATCCGGTGCTTGATGTTCCGATCAAGCTTACTGCGATCTTGGGGCGAACAAAATTACCCATCGCTGAGGTGCTGCGCTTGACCGAGGGCTCTGTGCTCGAACTCGAAAAAGCCATTGGTGAACCCGTGGATCTGCTTGTCAATGATCGTCTTGTGGCGCGCGGAGAAGTGGTTCTGGTGGATCAACAACTCGGCGTCACTTTATCCGAAATTCTTTGACGATACAAAAAAGGGAAAAACCATGCGGCTCTTGATCATCGGAACCATGCGCGGCCCTTTAGCCACCGCAGCGCAAATTGCCATGGCACGCGGCGCCACGATTGCGAATGCCGAAAGCATCCCACAAGGCCTTTCAACTTTACGCCTACGCGGCGCCGATCTTCTCTTTATTGATCTTCGTCATCCGATTGATGAAATCTCCAAAGCGATGAAAGAAGATCGAATTTCAACGCCGATTATCGCATGCGGCATTGATCCCTCACCTGAAGAAGCCGCTGCCGCCATTCGTGCAGGCGCACGTGAATTTTTACCCTTGCCACCAGACCCAGAACTCATCGCGGCCATTCTTGAAGCGGTGACAACCGAAAAGCATGATTTGATTTGGCGTGATCCGGCGATGGAAAAGACCATTCGCATGGCTGAAGCAGTTGCAAAATCTGATGCTTCTGTATTGATCACAGGTGAAAGCGGAACAGGCAAAGAAGTCATTGCGCGGCTTATTCATAAAAGCTCACGGCGCTCTGTGAAACCTTTCATCAGCGTGAATTGTGCAGCCATTCCTGATAATCTGCTTGAATCGGAATTGTTTGGGCATGAGAAAGGGGCCTTCACAGGTGCTTCGCATCGACGCATTGGTAAGTTTGAGGAAGCTCATGGCGGTACCCTCCTGCTTGATGAAATTTCGGAGATGGATATCCGCCTGCAAGCCAAATTGTTACGCGCGATTCAAGAACGTGTGATTGATCGTATTGGCGGTACCAAGCCCGTTCCGGTTGATCTGAGGATTCTCGCGACGTCAAACCGAGCCTTGCCGAATTCTGTAGCGAAAGGCGAATTTCGTGAAGATCTTTATTTCCGTTTGAATGTTGTTTCCCTTCGTATCCCCGCTCTGCGTGAGAGGCCACAGGATATTCTACCGCTTGCGCATCATTTCATTGCGCATTTTTCAATGCTGAATGATATCCCCGAACGAAAAATGACAGCGGACGCCAAACGCAAACTTCTGGCGGCGCCTTGGCGTGGTAATGTTCGCGAATTGGAAAATATAATGCATCGCGCCGTTCTTCTTGCAGAGGGAAGCGATATCACACCAGAAGCAATCACGCTTGATGATGATCCACAACTCTATCGTCAGAGGGATATCGCCACGCGCGTCGTCGATCAGGCGGAGACGATCACCCGCGCGCTTGTGGGCAAAACGGTCAGCGATGTCGAACAAGGTTTAATTCTTGATACACTTGATCACTGCCTGGGCAATCGAACTCAAGCTGCACGCATTCTTGGGATTTCAATTAGAACCTTACCCAATAAACTCAATGAATATGCGGCGAGGGGCATCGAGATTTCAGACGGTCACAAATCTCAGATGATCGCGTAGGCGTCGCCGAGAAGGTCTGCCCAGATTTTCCAAGCCGCGCGATGCTGAAACGCAGCTTCAAATTCCATCGCCTGTTGAACAAGATGGAAACCCTCAAGGGCCTTGGCTTCAAAATTACCTTTTCGAAACACAGGTTCTTTTGAACCCGGAGCATACCACCATTCTTGTTCGGCATCGATAGACGATAAATAGCCCAAGAAATCACGGAAAATACAATCTTGATAACGAAAAGATTTTCGCCTGTAAGGTGATGTTTCAATAAAGCGATATGCCAAAGTATCAATGAGAATACCAGAAAGGGGAATTTTTTTCTGATCGCGCCAAATGCGGATGGCACGACAGAGAAATATCAAATTCTCCCGCGTTTCTCCATCAAGTTTGCGAAAAGCTTCAATGCCCAAATGCGGACTAAAAATGCGCCAAGCGCCCTGTCGGCGTCCATCCGGATAAGCAAATTCGGCAGCTGCATTCCGGATACAGGGCCTCAAATCGATGATGGCTCCCACATCTAATGTGAGTCTTATGCTGCCACTTTCCGGATGTTTCTTCGCATGCGGAAATTTCTCTTTGATCAAACGATCAACCAACGCCAAAATTGCGATGGCTCCTCCATGCTGCATCGTCAACAGATTCTCGGTCAGTCGCCGTGGCAATTCATAAGCAATATTATAATCACTTGAAGAGGGTATGGCGGTGCCCCGCACCCAAGAGCCGAACATCAACGCACTTGTTAAACCGGTCTTTGAGGGATCAAAAAAATGATCAAGCACCTCAGTAACCGGCTTCACAATCTCGAAAATTTTTTGCTCTTCAATGCGGATTTCATTAAATGAGGCCCGAAGCGCCGACAATCCGTCGATCATGGATTCGGGTGCATGGAGACTTAACATAAAGATCGCCCAGATTGTGTCCCGCGTGAAAGGTCTAAGAAGCTTGGGCCTTTTTGGTTAAATCATAGCTAACGTTACGGAAATAAAGATAATCAAAGAGGTAAAATTTACCAACTATTTACCATAATTTGTGAGGATCGACGGAAGCTTTCCGTCACACTTACGCCCCTCTGGTGATCCATGAGTCTTGTCGAGACGCCTCGTCCTTCTGCCCCCGTTGCTGCACCGTCTTCAACGCTTGCGCGCCCAACTTTTACGTCAATGGGCTTGAGCCGCGCCTCTACAACTCTCAATCAGATCGGGACATTAAGCGGGCGCTCAGACATTCTCTTAGCCATTGCCATTCTTGGTATTGTCATCTTTTTGATCGTGCCTCTGCCGCCTATTCTTCTCGATTTGATGCTTGCTGTTTCGATCACATTTTCTGTTTTGATTTTATTGACAGCACTCTTCATTGAGACACCGCTACAGTTCTCAGCCTTTCCGACGGTGTTGCTGATCGCGACGATGTTGCGCCTGTCACTCAATGTCGCAACAACGCGCCTTATTCTTGCCAATGGTCATAATGGACCCGGTGCCGCCGGCCATGTGATCGAAGCCTTTGGCAGCTTTGTGATGAGCGGCAATTTCGTAATCGGTCTTGTGGTCTTTGCCATTCTTTTGATTGTCAATTTCATCGTCATTACAAAAGGATCAGGCCGTATCGCCGAAGTGGCAGCGCGCTTTACCCTTGATGCTATGCCCGGAAAACAAATGGCGATCGATGCCGAGCTTGCTGCCGGCCATATAGATGAAGCGACAGCGCGCGAACGCCGCAAAACGCTTGAAAATGAATCATCATTTTTTGGCGCGATGGACGGCGCCTCGAAATTTGTACGCGGTGACGCGATTGCAGGCTTACTGATCACCTTTATCAATGTGATCGGTGGCATCATCATTGGCGTCGCGCAACAGAATTTGAGTTTTGGCGAAGCCGCTCATACTTATACTTTGCTGACCGTAGGCGACGGTGTGGTTTCACAAATTCCGGCTTTGATCGTTTCAACCGCTGCTGGTCTTCTCGTTTCAAAAGCGGGTGTAAGTGGGGCGGCGGATAAAGCGCTTGTGACGCAATTGGCCACCATGCCGAAAGCGCTCGGACTTTCAGCTGCGGTCATTGCCGTGATGGGCCTCTTGCCCGGAATTCCGGTTCTTCCGTTTTTTGGCTTGGGTGCAGGCCTTGCTTATGCCGCTCATCGCATGGGCAAGAAAGTCGCTACGCGCGACGCCATCCAGCCGCAATCAAATGAAGGTGACGAGCAAAAGCCCGCAACCGGTGACGAGGCGAGCCTCAGTGAAGCGCGCCATTTGGATGAGTTACGCATTGAAATCGGTTACGCTTTGATGGCGCTTGTGAATGCACAAGGCGGCAGCGATCGGTTAACGGAACAAATTTGTGCTTTGCGTCGCACACTCGCTGCCGAGATGGGCTTTGTCATGCCCTCAGTGCGCATTCTTGATAATGTCATGCTGCCTTCGAATTCTTACACCGTCTATCTCAAAGAAATCGAAGCGGGTCAGGGACAAGTCTATCCTGAATTGCTGATGGCGATGGACCCAACGGGTGCGCCCGTGAAGCTTCCTGGTAGTCATGTTCTAGAGCCCACCTTCGGTCTTGCTGCAACATGGATCGAACAATCCATGAAAGAAGAAGCCCAGTTAATGGGCTATACCGTGGTCGACGCCGCAACTGTTATCACCACCCATCTTACTGAAATTGTGAAAGGCAATGTCGCGGAACTTTTAGGCTATGCCGACTTACAAAAGCTCATTCGCGATCTCCCAAAGGAACATACGGATCTTGTCAAAGACATTGTGCCTTCGCAGATTCCGATGACGGCGATCCAACGTGTTCTTCAATCGCTTCTCTCTGAACGTGTCTCGATCCGTGATCTTGGTACTGTGCTTGAAGGCATAGCAGACGCAGTCAACTCTACAAAAAGCCCACGCGACATTGTCGAGATTGTCCGTCAGAGATTATCACGCCAGATTTGCGCTCAGTATGTTAATGGAGCTGGCCAATTACCGATCATCGCTCTGTCGCCGCAATGGGAAACCGCCTTCGCTGAGTCGATTATTGGCCAAGGCGAGGAGCGCCATCTTGCGATGGCACCGTCAAAACTCTCAGAGTTCGCCGCCCTCATTCGCGATCGTTTCGAAGAGGCCGCGCGCCAAGGAGAATCTCCCGTTCTTGTGACATCCGCTCAAGCGCGTCCCTTTGTGCGGGCAATTGTCGAAAGATTTAGACGGGAAACACCGGTTATTTCGCAAGCGGAAATTCATCTGCGCGCAAGACTTAAAACAATCAGCAGCGTTTGATCAATGGGGAACTTTGGAACGCAGCGTATCAACCAAACGCTTACGTTCGAAAATCAACACGGCGACGCAGGCAAAAACCAGCGGAATCAATAAATAGAATAAGCGGAAAACCAAAAGCGCAGCGATCACATCTGCGGGCGCAAGGCCGGGCATCGCTTTCAAAAACACATATTCGAGTACGCCGAGACCACCAGGTGCATTCGACAAAAGTGCGGCCGAAAAAGATCCAAGAAACGCACCAAGCACCGAAAAATAATCAACGCCTTCAGTTTGCGGGAGCGCAAAATAGATGATCCCCGCAGCGCCCAATAGTTCAAGCGGAGCGGCAAGAAGTTGGCGCATCACAATCGCTGGCCGCGGATAATAAATATGAAAGGACCCGATCGTGAGAGGTTTGAGGCCCAAAAGCGAACCCAACACATAAAGCGCAACGCCAATTAAAAAAGCAAAACCCAAGACGCGCCCCGGCCAAACCGGAATATCAAAGAGGCGCGAAATTAACTCTGGCTCACCGATCAGCACAATGCCGCCGAGCATCACGGTGCCCAGCAAAAAAGTAAAAGAGCATAACGCAACAAGCACGCCAATCTCTGCAGCGGTCAGACCCTTGGTCGAATAGGCGCGATAGCGCACGGCCGCGCCAGAGAAAACTGAAGCCCCGATATTATGTGAGAGCGCATAAGTGGTGAAGGACACAACCGATATGAACCCCCACCCCAATGGCTTATTAAGATGCAAAAGCGCGATGCGGTCATACCAAGCCAGTGCGCCGTAAGCGACGAGCGTCGAAAGACCAGCCAATATCCAGCGATGAAGCGGGATCGCTGCAAGGCTTGCGAGAATATCGCTCGCCGACAAAGATCGAATTTCTTGATAAAGCAGCCATCCTGAAAAAATGACAGCGATGATTCCGAGTGCAGGCCAGAGGAAATCAAATATGCGTTTCATGAAGCCCTGCATTTATCATTCAGCAAATAAGTGCCAAGGCTTCCATGACCCGTCGCACCCGCCCCCTCTTTTTGCATGAGGCAGACCTCGGCTACAAGAGGTCTCTCGTAACAGAATCGAAAGCCAAAGGGCTTTTTCCGTAAGCAAGGACCCGTAAGTGCCATGACATCCCCTTTCGACCAGAATGGATTTTACTCTTTGGCTCCGGGAAAACTCGGTGTCTTGACCATTTATTTCGAAAGAAAGGCACCCTTTCCTGAAAAAAATCTTTCATGGCCGAAGACACTGCGTATCGAAAGGCTTGGACCTTCAGATGTCAATCGTTATCGCGTTTTGTTTAAATCCGTAGGCGGCCCTTGGCTGTGGGTGTCGCGTTTGAAATCTTCCGATCAAGAATTAGTCACGATTTTGTCACATCCGAAGATCGACGCCTTTGCCTTAACCGATGGCAAAGAAGACTTTGGAATTTTAGAGCTTGATCACCGCGCGCACGAGGAAGAAGGCACCGAAATCCGTTATCTCGGACTTGTACCTCACGCGATGAAAAAAGGATTAGGTCCGCGTTTGATGGCTTATGCATTCAATGAAGCGCGCGCAAAAGGTGTTACACGTTTATGGCTTCATTCTTGCCATATTGATGCACCGGGCAGTGCTGGTTTTTATCAAGCGCAAGGGTTTCATGCGACTCGCAGCGCTATTGAGATTCTTGATGACCCGCGACTGAGCGGCCATCTACCTAAGCACTTCGCGCCCCATGTGCCCTTAATCGAGGCGCATGAGGCGTAATTCTTTTTTGTGAATGATCAAGCGCGGGCGAGGCGCATGCCGGCGGCAACGCGATCAAGTTCAGCTTGCTCGCGAACCGCTTCCATTGCTTTTTCTTTTATGGTTTCGCGGTCATCAAGAATTTCGAATTTCTTCAAATCTTCAAACGCCTCTTCAAGCTCGGCACGCGCGTCTTCGCGTTGCCCTTCGAGATCCTGCGCGGATTGAAGAAGATTGTCGCGGCGTTGAATCGCGGCACGGGCATAAGTCGGATAGGCGAAATGCGCGCGATCCGTAATGCCCGCGCGGGTTTCTTCTGCTGCGATTTCGCGGTCAAGTTCACCCGCCATTCTTTTGAATTCCGCAATCATGGTTTCGATTTGCGAAAGGCGACGACGTTTCTCATCAACTTGGAACCGCTTCAAGCGCATCAAGGCATCACGTGATTTCATCATCAGTTAAAACCCGTTAATTAACGACCGCGTTGCCCCTCTGTGATCCCTTTAATGAAAGGTAAATAGATCACATCGAAGCCATCACGCTGGCCAACCGGGCGTAACTATCGCGCAATGAGGTTGACTCTTCCTTACTTTGTCGAAGAAAATTTTCGAGTTCGGGAAAAAGTTTTATGGCGGCATCCACTTCCGCATTTGATCCGACCTTATATGCGCCAAGCCGGATCAATTCTTCGAGATCCGAATAAGTAGAAAGCGAGGCACGAGCCGCTTGCACAATTGGCCAATAGGCGGGATCGGCCGAACCCGGCAAAGTGCGCGAAATCGATTTCAAAACATTAACAGCTGGATAACGCCCTCGTTCGGCGATCGAGCGCTCCATAACAATATGGCCATCAAGAATCCCGCGCACCGCATCAGCCACCGGCTCATTATGATCATCGCCATCAACAAGCACGGTGAAGAATCCTGTGATTGTGCCTTCACCCGGTCCGGGGCCCGCGCGTTCGAGCAGACGCGGCAATTCGCTGAAGACAGTCGGCGTATAGCCTTTGCTTGTGGGTGGCTCGCCGACAGACAAACCTATCTCGCGTTGCGCCATCGCAAAACGCGTTACACTATCCATCATCAACAACACATTCTGATCGCGATCACGAAAATATTCAGCAAGAGAAAGACTGGTCCATGCCGCTTGCCGCCGCATCAAAGGGCTTTCATCCGAAGTGGCAACGACAACAACAGACCGCGCGAGGCCTTCCGGTCCCAAATCATCTTCGATGAATTCTTGCACTTCGCGGCCACGCTCGCCGATCAATCCGATCACCGCGCAATCGGCTTTCGCATTGCGTGCAATCATCGACAACATGACCGATTTCCCAACACCGGAGCCTGCAAAAATGCCCATGCGTTGACCGCGGCGACTCGTAAGAAATGTATCGAGCACACGAATACCGAGATCGAGCGGTTCGCCCAAACGGCGTCTTGTGTGCGCTTGCGGCGGGTCAGCCCGAAACGGCATTAAGCGCCCGCCCGAAATCAACGGACCCTTCCCATCAATTGGCTCGCCAAAGCCATTGAGCACCCGCCCCAGCCATGACGGATCTGGGCGAAGGCCCGGCACGGCTGAGCCTTCATAAGCGCGCGCGCCTTGCCTTATCCCTTCGACAGAGCCGAAAGGCATCGCGAGGATCGTGCCTTGTTCAAGGCCAATCACTTCGCAAGTTAAGAACCTTGAGCCTGCTTCAACGCGTAAGCGACCGCCAACAGGAATACGACCGACGGGTCCCGCAATGCTGATCACAAGCCCGCGCACTGCCACGACGCGACCGTAAAAATCGCCTGGATCAATTTCGGAAAGTGCTTCGGTCAGTCGAGTGATTCGCGTGTTTTTTGCCAAAACCATGTCGTACGGGTCCCTCAATCGCGGCCACAAACCCCGATTTTTCACTTTGACCGGTAACACCGCCGATCCCGTACGCTTTACTGATTCGCGATCGAAACAGTCGCAAACCTATGAGTCAAATGAATCATTTAACCATGTTTCTTAAAGTAAAAATTAAGCATGATTAACTCAATTTATCATCATTATTTCAATAATTTATCGTAAATTTTAGGCAAGAATTTGGTTAAGACTTGCACGAGAGAATCATCATTTGTTAACCATTCCACGACAAAGTGAGGATCAAGTTTAATTTTGTGGAGTCGAGGCAGAAGAACCGTCGGGGGCGACGAAACTGCCGGACACAGGTAACGGGTCGAGAAGGGGCAAGGGACGGTCATGCGCGTATTGCTAATCGAGGATGACAGCGCCACCGCGCAGAGCATCGAGCTGATGCTCAAATCCGAGGCTTTTAATGTTTATACGACAGATCTCGGTGAAGAAGGGATCGATCTGGGCAAGCTTTATGATTACGACATCATTTTGCTCGATCTCAATCTTCCGGACATGTCTGGTTATGAAGTGTTGCGCTCGCTGCGCGTTGCGAAGGTCAAAACGCCGATTTTGATCCTCTCAGGCCTTGCGGGCATTGAAGATAAAGTGCGCGGCCTCGGTTTCGGCGCCGACGATTATCTCACAAAGCCTTTCCATAAGGATGAGCTCGTTGCGCGCATTCAAGCGATTGTGCGCCGCTCGAAGGGCCATGCACAATCGGTCATCATCACCGGCGATCTCACCGTCAATCTTGATCAGAAGACGGTCGAAGTCAGCGGCAACCGCGTGCATCTCACCGGTAAAGAATATCAGATGCTTGAGCTTCTGAGCTTGCGCAAAGGCACAACGCTCACGAAGGAAATGTTCCTCAATCATCTTTATGGCGGCATGGATGAGCCGGAACTCAAAATCATTGACGTGTTCATCTGCAAGCTTCGGAAAAAACTCGCCAATGCATCAAACGGTACGAATTACATCGAAACCGTTTGGGGCCGTGGCTATGTGCTTCGCGAAATGGCCGACGAGGATATACGCATCTCGGCCTGATAGACTCGAGGGTCGATGACCCCGAGAGCAAGCCTCCCCAAAAACTCAAAAAGCCCCGTTTTACGGGGCTTTTTTTATTGTTTCGCGTTTGGCGATTTAGACCAAACTCACGGCTTTGCTTGCGCTTTGATCCGCATGGTTTCACCTTCAATCGAAAGTGCAATCTGAAATCCTGCCTCACTCGCGATCAAGCCCGTGTAATAAGGTTGAATCGCATGAGCGTCGATGGTCACACCCTCACGATTCAGCGCGAGCAATCCTTCAACATGAGGCGGAATACGTGCGCTTGTTCCTGTAGCGGAAATCAAAAAATCACCGCGCTCACCTTCCACTTTGGCAAGCGCTGTGATCTGACCACCACGCGGAATGGCGGTCGTTGCGATCATCAAAAGATTCAAAAACAATTTCACCTGATTTTTAGGCAGAAGCACGCGCGGCGCCTCAATCGCCAATTTGATGCGATCATCCTCGATAAAGCCTTTAGCAATCTGCGCCGCATCACCCAAATCAATTGCAGCGCCGGCCGATCCGGCAGCGCCAAAAGCCAACCGCGCAAATTGCAAACGAGCAGAGGCCTGCCGCGCGCTTTTACGGATCAAATCCTCTGCGAAAGCCCGCATGCTCTCGTCTTTTTCTTCTTCAAGAACTTCTAGACCATTCACAATCGCGCCAACCGGACTGATAACGTCATGACACACCCGGCTGCAGAGCAGCGCCGCGAGATCGAGGGCAGAGAGCGAAACATCAGTCATAATTGGCTTCCATGGTCATACTGTATTCAAACACGCCTGCGGCATAATCCCTTTTCGATTGTTCATCAGGGGCCGCCGCGATTCTGCCCTAATCATCAGACGATAACTGTAAAAATTTCAGTAATCCTTTATCCTAAAGGCAGGATCATCATTGATTGTTATCGTCGATTCGGATTCACACTATTTTGTTTGAGCGTGATTCGCTGCGCATGTTCAAAGCGGCCATCGAAAAAAGGGGACATCTATGAAGCTCTCTCACATTGCGGTTCTGGCCGCTCTGATCGGCGCTGTTGCCGTCACGCCGGTTCTGGCTCAACAACAGAATAAGCCGCAACCCCCGAAGACACTCGGCTCATCAGCCAATCAAGCTCCTGAAGCTTTTAAGACCGATGATCTCGTAAAATCGGGCCACACATTTTTCGGCAATGTCTCGCAGGGCCTCGCTTCGGTCATTGAAGCGGCCGTAAAACGTTGGGGCCAACCCAATGGTTACATCTTGGGTCAGGAAGCCTCGGGTGCCTTTTTCGGTGGCCTCCGTTATGGCGAAGGTACGCTCTACACGAAGAACGCGGGTGATCGTCAAGTCTTCTGGCAAGGCCCAACGGTCGGCTTCGATGTTGGCGGCCAAGGGGCACGCACCATGATGCTCGTTTACAATCTGCCTTCAACGGAAGCGATCTATCGTCGCTTTGGTGGCGTTGATGGTTCGGCCTATTTCATCGGTGGTTTCAACGCCACGGCGCTGGCCTCAGACAATATCGTTGTCGTGCCAATTGCTTCCGGTGTTGGCGCGCGATTAGGCGTGAATATGGGCTATTTGAAATTCACGAAAGAAACGACCTGGAATCCTTTCTGATTGCTAACAAGTTGAGCGGGCGATCATGCCCGCTCCAACGCTTGCGTTAAATCAGCAGTCAGATCGTCGGGATGTTCAAGCCCGACGGACAAACGCACAAGCCCATCACCAATACCCATTTCGGCGCGTGCTTCCGGCGTGAAACGTTGATGCGTTGTCGTTGCGGGATGTGTGACAAGACTCTTCGCATCGCCCAAATTGTTTGAAATGCGCACGAGCTGCAACGCATTCAAAAAACGAAAAGCCGCGTCTTTGCCACCCTTCACATTGAAGGCAATCAAGGTCGATCCACCCTTCATCTGTTTTGCAATGATGTCAGCTTGCGGATGATCCTTGCGGCCGCAATAGATAAGGTTCTCAATTTTCTTATGCGAAGCCAGAACATCAGCAACTGTGCCGGCGCTCCGTGTTTGCTTTTCAACACGCAGCGGAAGCGTTTCAAGGCCCTTTAACAACACCCATGCATTGAAGGGCGAAAGCGCCGGACCCGTTTGCCGCAAGGGCGTTTTGATGTGATCGACGATGAATTGCTCGGAGCCCAAAATCACACCGCCAAGGCAACGTCCCTGCCCGTCAATATGTTTGGTCGCCGAATAAACCACGCAATCCGCGCCAAGTTCAAAAGGCTTTTGCAAAAGCGGTGTTGCAAAAACATTATCAACCGTGAGCTTCGCGCCCGCATTATGAGCGATGTCAGCAACGGCACGAATATCAATGATTTCGAGCGTCGGGTTTGACGGCGTTTCAAGAAAAAACACTTTTGTGTTTGGCCGCACAGCCTTTTTCCACGCCGAAAGATCGGTTCCATCAACGAGCGTCGTCTCAACACCGAAACGTGGCAACCATTCTTCGATCACATAACGACAGGAACCGAATAATGCGCGTGCGGAGACAATATGATCGCCCGCTTTCACCTGACCCATGAGGGCCGCTGTAACGGCAGCCATACCGGTAGCGGTTGCCCGCGCCGCTTCAACGCCTTCAAAGGAAGCCATCCGCGCTTCGAACATCGCCACCGTCGGGTTCGAAAAGCGGGCATAAATATAGCCAGGCAATTCGTCCTTGAACCGCGCCTCACATTCCTCGGCGGAGTTATAGACATGGCCTTGAGTGAGAAAGAGCGCTTCCGACGTCTCGCCAAAGCTCGACCGGAAGGTTCCGTCATGAACCAGGCGGGTTTCGGGATGGAAAGGACGGGCGGGGGAAGAAGATTCCACCATGATCGGGCTCCAGAAGAATAAATTTCCACTTTCATAGCGCACTTCATTTCGTTCTTAAAGACGAATTATTGTTCTTTGTAACGAAAATTACGCTTGACCCTCGTAAAATCTGAATCAACATTAAATCTATGTGAATTTATTATTTATCGGAAAAATCTGTAAATAATATTTATTCTCCAAAATTTTGTGTTATATAAGGTCACGGTCATAAGACACTCGAAGGGATGAACCCATGAGCAAAGCGCAGCCCCTGCCCGCCATTGTCATTGCCAATGACTTGCTGAGTGGCGATGTCATTTTTCTTGGTGCCGACAAATGGGAATTGACTCATGAGCGCGCCGCGGTGGCATCGGATCAAAGCGCTGCGGACGCGCTGCTTGCCCGCGCGAAACTTGATTTTGTGGCCAATCGGATCGTTGACCCCTATCTCGCACAGGTGCAGATCGCAGGAGATGGCACCCCGGTGCCTGTTCACTACCGCGAGAAAATGCGTACCCGCGGACCGACAATCCGTCCGGATCTCGGCAAACAAGCAGGTCTTTAATTATGTATCGTTATGACGAATTCGATCATCGTTTTGTTCGCGAACGCGTTCTCGAATTTCGCGGACAAGTCGAGCGCCGTCTTAATGGCTCGCTTTCAGATGATGAATTCCGTCCGTTACGTTTGATGAATGGCCTCTATTTGCAGCTTCACGCCTATATGCTGCGTGTCGCCATTCCCTATGGCACTTTGTCTTCACGTCAAATGCGCCAGCTCGCGATGATTGCGGACAAATGGGACAAGGGTTACGGCCATTTTACAACGCGTCAGAACATCCAATTCAATTGGCCAAAACTCAAAGATGTGCCGGATATTCTTGATGCGCTTGCGGATGTCGAAATGCATGCCATCCAGACCTCGGGTAATTGCATTCGCAATGTGACAGCGGATCAATTCTCAGGCGTGGCTGCCGATGAAATTGAAGATCCTCGTCCAACCGCGGAATTGCTGCGTCAATGGTCGAGCCTTCATCCGGAATTCACCTTTCTGCCGCGCAAGTTCAAAATTGCCGTGACGGGTGCCGAACACGATCGCGCGGCAATTAAGGGCCATGACATTGGCTTGCGTATCTTGAAACATCCGACAAGCGGTGAAGTGGGATATGAAATCATCGTTGGCGGCGGGCTCGGTCGCACACCGATGATCGGTAAAGTCATTCGCGACTTTTTACCGAAAGCCGATCTTCTTCCCTATCTCGAAGCGATCATGCGCGTTTATAACGCGGAAGGTCGTCGCGATAACAAATATAAAGCGCGCGTGAAAATTCTTGTTCACGAAACGGGCATTGATGAAGTTCGCAAAGCCGTTGAAGAGGAATTTGCCGCAAGCAATCGAGCAGCGATTGCCGCTGATCCGAAAGAAGTTGAACGGATCAACGCCTATTTCGCACCACCCGCTTATGAAACTCTGCCTGATACAAGCGCGCGTCTCGAAGCGGCAAAAGCCCAAGATCCTGAACTGAAGCGCTTCATTGATACAAATGGGTTTGCACATAAAGTGCCGGGTTATGTGGCTATAACCGTTTCCCTGAAAGCGATTGGCGCGGCACCGGGTGATGCGACATCCGACCAGATGCGCGCACTCGCGGATCTTGCTGACGCCTATAGTCTCGGTGAATTGCGTGTCACGCATCTTCAAAACATCGTTCTTCCTTATGTGAAAAAAGACGATGTGCCTGCACTTTATGCGGAACTTAAAAAACATGAACTCGGCACGGCCAATGTCGGCTTGATCACCGACATCGTTGCGTGCCCCGGCATGGATTATTGCGCGCTTGCCACCGCGCGTTCGATCCCGATTGCACAAGACATTGCAAAACGTTTCGCTGATCCGGATCGTCAACAAATAATCGGCGAACTCGGCATCAAGATTTCAGGCTGCATTAATGCCTGCGGCCATCACCATATCGGCCATATCGGCATTCTTGGTCTCGAGAAATCGGGTGAAGAAAGCTATCAAATCACGCTTGGCGGCGATGCGACTGAAAACGCAGCGATTGGCGAGCGTCTTGGTCCGGGTGTGACGGGCGACGATGTGCCCGACACCATTGAGCGCATCGTCGATATCTATCTCGCAGAACGCCAAAAGGGCGAACGCTTTATCGATACCTATCGTCGCGTTGGAATTGACCGTTTCAAAGGAGCCATCCATGCCACTGATGCGTGATTTTTCTTTCGTCAATGATCCATGGCGTAAGCTTGCGGATAATGAAGATGTGCCACGTGATGGTGACATCATTATCAATTTCACACGCCTCGATGAAGTAGCGGATCGCCTGAAATTGCAGGCCGGTAAAACCGGTTTGCATATTTCAAACACAGTCAAACCAGCGCAATTGCAGCCGCTCTTTAATCAGATCGCGCTGATCTCAGTGGCTTTCCCCGCTTTCAATGACGGTCGCGGCTTTTCAATCGCAAAACGTCTGCGTCATTTGGGCTTCACCGGAACCTTGCGTGCGACAGGACCGTTGATTGCGGATCAATATGCATACGCCAAAGCCTGCGGCTTTGATGAAATTGATTTGCCGGAGACATTGGCTCAACGCCAAACAGCCGATCAATGGCAAAAGGCGGCGAATGCAATTTCGCTCTCCTATCAGCGCGGCTATCACCGCCCCGCGACCATTCTCGACCAAAGGCGCGCCCGCGCGTCCTGAGACAATCAGCCGGGTCGAAAGGGCGGTTCTTTTATAGGAATCGTCCTAACACCGCCATTGGACGCGTGAATATCTTGGGATAAAGATCGCATGAGTATCCCTTGCTGATCCCTATTCGACCCATGTCTCGTAAACCGACTGAAACACGAGTAACCCGCATCGAACCGCTCGCGCGGTTGCCGGTGTTTTTCGGGCTGAAAGGACGCCGCGTGATCGTCGCCGGCGGATCGGAAGCCGCTGGATGGAAAGCGGAGCTCATTGCGGCCGCTGGGGCAATTGTTGAACTTTACGCCGAGCATCCATCGGAAGAATTGCGCGATGTACTTGCGCGGCTTGATGATCCGAACATCATTCACTTCGCGCGGCCGTGGTCGATTTCCATTTTCAAAGGTGCGGCGCTCGCCATTCTCGCCACCGAAAATGATGCCGAAGCGCAGGCCTTCCGCTGCGCGGCCATCGACGCAGGTGTGCCGTGCAATGTGGTTGATCGTCCTGCCTTTTGTGATTTCTCTTTTGGTGGCATCGTCAATCGGTCACCGCTTGTTATCAGCATTTCAACAGATGGCGCAGCTCCCGTTTTTGGTCAGGCCATTCGCACAAAGATCGAAGCTTTGTTGCCACAAGGTTTGGCGCGATGGGCAGAGGCCGCACAAAGCTGGCGTCCCTCCATTCAAGCTTTGAGTCTTTCATTCCAAAAGCGTCGTGCATTTTGGGAGCGTTTCACTGCGCTCGCTCTCTCAAAGCCGAATGAGATACCGCGTGATGAAGAACGCGATCAGCTTCTTGCTGAGAGCGTCTCAACAGCCTCCTCTCCTGAAAAAGGTTCGGCTGTTCTTGTTGGTGCAGGACCCGGCGATCCGGAATTGATGACGCTCAAAGCCGTGCGCGCTTTGCAATCAGCGGATATTGTTCTTTACGATGATCTTGTCTCGCGCGCAGTGCTTGATTTTGCGCGCCGTGAAGCCAAGACCATGCTTGTAGGAAAAACGGGACATGGCCCGTCATGCAAACAAGAAGACATCAATCGCTTGATGGTAAGCTTCGCACAGCAAGGCAAACGCGTCATTCGATTAAAGAGCGGCGATCCAATGGTGTTCGGTCGTGCGACCGAAGAAATCGAAGCCTGTCGCGCAGCCGGCATTCCTGTTGAAGTCATTCCCGGCATCACAACCGCGCAAGGTGTCGCAAGCCGCCTGTTGAAATCACTGACGCATCGCGCGATTGCGCGTCGTGTTCAATTTCTCACAGGCCATGACAATAAAGGCCAATTGCCGCCTGATATTGATTGGCGCGCGATCGCTGATGATGCCGCTACAACCGTTGTCTATATGCCGGCGCGTACCATCCGCGCATTAACCGATGCTGCATTGGCACATGGATTACCCGCCTCAACACCCGCGATCGCGGTTTATAACGCGACACGTGCCGATGAAGATGTGATTGAAGGCACAATTGCCACGCTTGCTGACCGCATGGCAGAAAAAGAACGCACCGGTCCGGTGATTGTTTTGATTGGTCGGGCGATGGAAGGCGCAGGTTCGATTTGGGAAACCTTATTACCCACATCGCAAAATGATGCTGCACTTCAAAAGAGACAGTCTGCTTCTGCGTGATCTCTAGGCACGGCGCCATTCGGCGAGCGTGATTCCACCAAGCACAAGCATCAATGCCACCGCATGATAGAGGTGGAAGGGTTCGCCCAAAAGAATGATCGCTAAGAGCGGCCCGAAAATCGGCACGAGATTTGTGAAATTCGCAGCGCGTCCGGGCCCGATCAATTCCACCGCTTTCAAAAAGAAAAGCTGTGCCAGCAGTGACGGACAAATGCCGATAAAGGCAACAATCATCCAACCTTCAACAGTCGGCCATTGTGCTTCGCCTAACGCCATCTCGAGTCCTAAAAGCGGCAGCGATGTAATGAAAGCCGCCATCGCGACAATTGCAAAAAAACCGATGCCCGAAACTTTCGGTCGGTTGCGCAACATCAGCGTATAGATCGCGTAACTCAAACACGCGATGACAAGACCGATATCACCGATGTTGAAATTGAACGCCAAAAGAACATCAAGTTGGCCTTGGCTCGCCACCGCAATGACACCGGCAAGCGTGAAGGGAATTCCTATCGCTTGCAACAAAGTGAGTGGTGTGCGTTGAAACAGTGCTGCGCCCATCAAAACAAAAATCGGCAACGAGCCTTGCAAGATTGTCATATTCACGGCGCTGGTGTGATGCGCGGAGAGATAGAAAAGCGCGTTGAAACCTGTGAAGCCAAAAATGGCCCCGAGCACGAGACGCACAATGTGATGCTTCAACACCAACCAATCTTCGCGAATGCGTGAGAAAGCGAAAGCAAAAAGCAAACTGCAGGAGATGAGCCAGCGCAGAGTGACGATCACCATAGGCGAGACCTCGCCAATGGCCACGCGTCCGGCAATGCCATTCGCGCTCCACATCAACATTGTGAGCGTGAGCAGGAGATAGGGATTTGAGGCGCCTAACCGCCTGATCGTTTGGAGGGCCGCTTTCATGAGTTGTTCCTGAACCGGTCTCCAACCACACGCAACCCCCGATGCGACATGAGGGACACAACAAAATTTCATCGTTCCGGAATGCAAATCCCCATGCTATCAGCGCGGAGAAACCTAAAATCGAACTACGGGGTTCACATGTCCCTCAGATTTCTTGTCGTTGAAGGCAATGTCAAAGGTCCGCGCGAGCGCCATCGCGATACCTATGGAAAGACCTATTCGGACTCCTATGGCTCGGTTTTGCAATCGATCGAACCCGACTCGATTTATGACGTAGCCTTCCCCGCCGATGAGGGCGCCAATCTCCCCGACATTGCGGGCCTAGAATCCTATGACGGCATCTGCCTCACCGGCTCGGCGCTCAATGCCTATCACGCGACGCCGGAAATTCTGCGCCAAGTCGATTTGATGCGCGCGGCCTTCAAGTCACGCACGCCCGTTTTCGGCTCTTGCTGGGGTTTGCAAATGGGCGCGCTCGCAGCTGGCGGCGATGTCCAAGCCAATCCGCTCGGCCGCGAAGTCGGCTTTGCGCGTCGGCTCACCAAAACCGAGGCGGGTGAAACTCATCCGCTGCTCAAAGGCCGTCCCGCTTCTTGGGATGCCCCCGCGATCCATCTCGATCTCGTCTCCAAACTGCCAGGAGATGTGACAGTTCTCGCCAGAAACAGCCTCACCGAAGTGCAAGCCGCCGAAATACGTTATGAGGGCGGCGTCTTCTGGGGCGTGCAATATCACCCCGAATTCAGCCTTCAAGAGCTCTCTGTCATTCTCGACCGCTACAAGCCCACTTTATTGGCCGAGTGCTTTTTGCGCACGGAAGAAGACCACGCGGCCTATGTCGCGGAACTCCGCGCCATGGGCGACGACCCGACCCGCCATGATCTCGCCTGGAAACACGGGCTCGATCAGGAAATCCTTGATCCGGTAAAAAGAGTGACCGAATTGAGGAATTTCATCGCCCATTACGTAAAACCGACAAAATCAACACGCGGAAGAGCGTGATCCCGAAAAGTGGAGGCGGTTTTCGGA
>Ga0315899_10000248_pt1 | contig 66403 bp, 64 predicted proteins | sample LakEriMetagenome_2_FD_203518 | JGI IMG/M metagenome (GOLD analysis project Ga0315899, IMG submission 203518) | Freshwater fungal communities from buoy surface, Lake Erie, Ohio, United States - Buoy 4 MA112 | ecosystem: Environmental > Aquatic > Freshwater > Lake | place: USA: Lake Erie, Ohio... | reverse complement strand
GGCAATCTTGGAATTGGCACCGCCTCGCCAGGGGCGAAGCTCCAGGTCGATACTGGTGCTACTGGCACCAAGGGCCAGATTATCAAGGCGTTCTTGGGGCAGACGGCGAATCTGACGGAGTGGCAAAGCAGCACCGCAACGGTGCTGAGTGCTGTTAACAGCGCGGGCGATTTTACAAATACTGGGGGTCAAGCACAGTCTGAGAAATTTGGTGCTGGTGCTTCAGTTTCTGATCTATATGCCACAGCAATTGGGTATACTGCTTCTGCCTCTGGCCAAAACTCAACAGCATTGGGCAGGGCAGCAAGCTGCACAACCCATGACACCGTAGCGATTGGCTCTAGCGCAAACGCAGGAGGTCAAGGCGCAACAGCAATCGGCAAAAGTTCTACAACTGTCCTTGGTTCTATATCAATCGGGTGGAATGCCACATCAAACGGCTTCAACTCTGTTGCTATTGGTAGGCTTTGCACCGCAGCAGCGACTGGCGGCTTAGCAATAGGTTATAACTTTACTGGAGCCGGATTAGGCTACACAAGTCTTTGTGCTTCAACTGACTCACGAAGTGTTATTGGCGCAATTGATGTTTACGCAGGTGACGGCGTTAACAACGGCAACATCAGCCGCCAACACTCCATTTACGGCACTTGGGCAACATCAACTTACGCATCACGCCTTGGTCGTGTTCAGTTGCGTGTCAACGACTACACAACAGATCGTGAAGCGATTCGCTACGAGTCGGACGGTGCAAACGCCCTGACCAGCATCGGTGGCAGCGCAATCATCGCCAACACCACGCTTGCGGTTCAGTCAGCCGCTTTGGCTAATAAGGGTCTTGTCGTCAGGGGGGCTTCTGGACAAACGGCTAATCTTCAAGAGTGGCAAAACAATGGCGGTTCAGCTGTCGCACAAATGACTGCCTCTGGCTCTCTTGAAGTATTAAGTCTTGATATCTCTGGTCCAGCTAATGGCCAGATGATCAGAACAAAAGCCAATGGCGTTAATTACACTAGGTTTATGGCCACGAGTGCTAATTATAATCTACTGTATGGTGGGCCGGACGGAATTGGCATCAATAACTATGCTGATACGGTTAGACTGCTTAACATCACGGACGCAGGCGCAACAACTCTCACCCTAACATCTGCAAGCGCAAAAGGACTTATTGTAAAGGGCTTTACCTCTCAAAACGCCAACCTGCAAGAGTGGCAGAATAACGGCGGCACCGCCCTAGCCTACATGGATGCCAACGGCAACTTCTTCGCCGTCAGCAAGAGCTTCTTGATTGATCACCCCACCCCCGCCAAGGCCGCAGAAGGCAAGAAGCTTCGCTATGCCTCATTGGAAGGCCCAGAGAATGGCGTCTACTTTAGAGGCACCCTGACGGGTGACAACGAGATTGTCCTGCCCGACTACTGGCGGGATCTGGTCGATCCCGAGAGCATTACGGTTAATCTGACTCCGCGCAAGCGCCCCCAGCCCAACCTGTTTGTTGTTGACGCCAACGCAGAGAAGGTGACCGTCGAGTCCGACCGTGAGATCTGTTGTGATTTCATCGTGTACGGCACACGCAAGGACATCGCCAAGCTGGAGGTGGAGGTAAATGGGAATTAGTTATAATCCCAGCATCATCACCAACAATTTGATTGTTCATTTGGATGCTGCGAACAAAAGAAGTTATCCAGGTTCGGGTACTAGTTGGACTGACTTGAGCGGCAACGGAAACAACGCCACTCTCGTAAACGGACCAACTTTTGATTCAAATAATGGTGGCAGCTTGGTCTTCGACCGAGTAAATGATTATGCGTCTATCCCCTTCACGACCATCTTAAACAATTGCACGATCAGCATTTGGTTTAAAGCAACCTCTACGGCTATTTATCAATATTTGCTCTCTTTGGGAAACGGCACAAACACAAGCTACGCTCTTCATTTTGACACCAATGATTCAGACCTTGGCGCTGCTGGTCAAACAATGTGGGTTTATTGGAATAGCGGCGGCACCCCATATTCTGTCCTTTCAAGAGCAGGCACCTATGGCGATTTTCAAGACAGCACCTGGAGAAATTATACTTTTGTCAGAAACTTAAGCGATACAGGCATAATCACTAGGCACTATATCAATGGCGTTGAAAGAACAACTGGCGTGACTAGGTCTGGAGATCAGACAACTCAGTTTGGAAATGGTGCTGGATACACTTTGAACTTAGCTAGGTTTCATACCAACGCTAGTTTTTGGGCCGGAAATATATCTGACTTTAAAGTTTATAATGCTGCTCTTTCTGCAAGTCAAATATTGCAAAATTTTAATGCTCTCCGCGGGAGGTTTGCACTCTAATGGGACTTAGCCACTCGCCATCGATAATAACAAATGGGTTAGTTCTTTGTTTAGATGCTGGTAACGCAAAAAGTTACCCAGGTAGTGGTACTATTTGGACTGATTTGAGTGGCAATAATTTAAACGCCACTATAAGCAACAGTCCGACTTACAGCCTATCTAATAGTGGGAGTTTAACTTATTCTGGTGCCAACACAGGTGCTACGGCCACAAGCACTTCTTCTCTTTTAAATGTGGGAACTGGTAATTTTACGCTAGAGTGTTGGGCGAAGCCTTCAAATCTTAGCCTTTACATGCTGCCTGTCTCTTTAGACGACAACCTTACCGGCAACGGGTTAATTTTTTACCTATCAGCGCCTGGCAATAACTTTCGCACTTGGATAGCTGGTACTGCACATAACAGCACAACTACATTATCCAATAACACTTGGTATCATTTAGTAATATCCAGATCGGCTGGTATAGTTTCCAAATACATAAACGGAGTTCTTGACAGCACGCATACGGCTAGCGGCTCTTGCTCTACAGGTCAAACAATAAAAATAGGTTGGAGGTATGACGCAGGCTATAATTTTAGTGGATCAATTAGTAAAGTAAGTTTTTACAATGTTGCTTTAACGGCTGCTCAAGTTCTTCAAAACTATAGTGCTTCAGCAATAAAATTCACTACGCCTAGTTTGCCTGTCTCTGATGCTGTCCTCAGTTTAGACGCAGCCAATTCTTCAAGTTACTCAGGTTCTGGTACACTTTGGAATGATCTAAGTGGAAATGCCTATAACGCTACTCTTACTAACGGCCCGACATACAGTTCTAGCAATAGTGGATTTATTGCTTTTGACGGTACTGATGATTACGCAGCATTACCATACTCTGGCTTAGTTGATCTTGGCAACGATTACACTATTACTGCTTTTATAAAGTTAGCCAATATTACTCAAGCTATTGCGCCAATATTTTCTAATATGGATGTCAACAATGGCGTAACAACTAAAGGAATAGCGTTTTATTGGTATAAGACTGCTGAATATGGCATGAGTGCAAATGTTTTAAGGTTACAACAGGGCCTCTCTGGTTGGGCTTGGAACGTATACGCTTCTGACGCCAACACAATAATAGACACCAATTGGCATTTCGTGAGCTTGAGGGTGTCTAACGCTTTAACTACAAATCCTACGATTACTTTTAATGTAGACGGAGTCAACAAGACTTCTGTTTTTTGGAATGCTTCGGGCAAAGCGGCGGCAAATTACACATCTGCGACAGGCTCTATACGAGTCGGCAGCATTTATACGGCCAGCGCACCTGCTTACAGTACATCTTATGGGGCTTTAAGTGTAGCCAACCTTAGAGTGTACAAGCGCGCTCTTTCTAACCAAGAGATAGGCACCACATTTGATGCCCTTCGCGGGAGGTTCGGCCTATGAGCGTTTACGCAGGACCAAACATCCCCACTGACGGCTTGGTCATGCTCTGGGATGTTGCTGATCGCAATTCCTATCCAGGGACCGGCACAGTTCTGTACGACCTAAGCGGAAGAGGAAATAACGGTACCCTTGTGAATACGGTGGCGTTTGACAGTGCTACTGCCAACGGCATCCTTGAGACCAACGGGGTTGATAGTCAGATTACTGGTGGTCCCAACCTCCAGACGGTAAATCACACCATCATCACGGGTTCAAGAAGAAAACCAGGGTCTGCCTACAACGGCAGGGTGGTGAGTTCCAATGGTGGCAACTGGCTCTTGGGCCACCATGGCGGGTCTGGAAACAAATACTACGCCGAAGGCTGGGTGGTGAATGGGTCGGCAGACGGGACTGCTTGGGCGATATATGCTGGTATAGGAAATTATAGTTCTGATATCTGGTCTTTATACAGAAACGGTGCTTCGCTCGGCAGTAATAATGCGGGCGTCTATGGTCCCTCCTCCTTCTGTGTCGGCGCTTGGAGTTCCTCCAGCGAAAGAAGTCAAGCTCAATTGAGCTTTCTGATGGCCTATAACCGGGTATTGTCAGAAGAAGAAGTTATCAAAGTTTATGTGGCTATGCGCGGTCGTTTTGGAATATAGGAGCTTATCATGGCTGATTCGGACAAGAATATCGTAATTACCCCCAACCGCTCCCAAACGGCCCAGCCAACCATTGTCTTTACCGGCAAAGGCAATGTGCCGATCACCCTTAAGTTGCTTGATGATTCCAACGGGACCATGAGCTTTGAGGGGTCAGCAGGTCAGCTTTTCTCCATCAATAACAATCTGTCTACGGGCACGATTTTCTCCGTCAACGACATCTCTGGCGTGCCGATGATTGATGTCGATGCGTCGGGATTGGTGAGGCTGGCACCTTTGGGGGGGACCACATACAGCAATACCCTATATGGTGTGCCAAGGACGGTGGCCGGGTCAGGCAACAGCGTCACTATTCGTGCCGCTGACGGCTTGACGAGCGGGGCGGGCGGCAGCATTATTTTGCAGCCTGGCCAACAGGCGACGACAGGTGGAAATGGGGTGGTCGTTGTTCGGCAACCTGGCGGCACCGCTGGTACTGATGAATTACAAATTTATCATGATGGCACCCATACTTATTTTGCGAATAAAGATACATCTGGAAATATTTATTTCGATGTTCCAACTGGTAGTAATCCTGGATTGTTTATTAGGCGCTCTGATTTCACGACGCAAAGCCTGAAGCTGACCGCTGGAGATATTGACAATCTGGCGACTGTTCAGTCTGTTTCCGCAGATATGCAATTGCGCTCTGGATCAGGCGATGTCTGGATTAGACCAGGAACTGCCAGTAATTATGTAACCAATTGGTTTGCTCTTCGCCTCCGCAATCTGAACGGTCAAAATGGGGCAATTCTTAGAATTCCCGGCAATAATCCAGCCGGTATTTTGCAGCTTTATGACAATGCGGATTCATCTGGCGGCTCAATAGCTTATCCGGCTGCTACCCCGACAACTCTTGCTGCTAATACGAATGACCTTGTTTTAAATAGCTCTGCTATTCAGCGACTGTCGGCCTCTGCTGCTTACAACCTAACTGGCATTGCACCCCCAGCCACGGCTTCTCATGCTGATGGTCGTGTGATCTGGCTTCATAATGTTGGCTCTTTTAATATCACGCTCAAACACAGTCAGTCCAGCGTAGCTGGTAATCAGTTTATCAACGAAAACGGCGGCGACATCGTCCTCGGCCCCAACCGCATCGTCCAATGCACCTACGACGGGACATCGACGAAGTGGCGGGTTCACGGGGAAATGTACCCGTACAATCTGCCTACGGCAGACGGCACCAACGGTCAGGTACTGACGACGAATGGGAGCGGAACCCTCTCCTGGTCTACAGCCACCGGACTGGGTGGGTCGGGAACGACCAACTATATCGTGAAGTTCACGGGTAGCACCACCGCTGGCAACAGCATTATCTACGATAATGGCACGAATGTTGGCATTGGAACAGCGAGTCCGAACAACAAATTGCATATTTACGCAGGAACAGGCTCAGTTAGTTTAACTCTCCAAGCTGGCGCAGCATATGCTTATTTCGTAAATGATCAGACCGATGGCATACTTGCCTCAAATCAAGGAACCACCGGTCATAAATTCCGCTATAATCTAAATGCGCCAGACAATTCTTTATACATAAACAATACTGGGGCCGTTGGTGTTAATTCAACTTCACCTGGAGCAAAGCTCCATGTGGAAACGGGTGCGGCTGGGACGAAGGGACTCATTGTAAAGGCGGCGGCTTCGCCGACGGCAAACATCCTTGAAATCCAGAATAATTTGGGTAACAATCTGGTTTATGTTGACACGACCGGAGACCTTGTGGTCGGTACTCTCAACGCAGGGACTTTCCCAACGGGCGCATTGGCACCCCTGCATGTCACCCGTTCGACCACGGCTGTGGCAACCGCAATTGCTGCTTGGCCTACCTACGAACCGGAAACCCAGACCCACGCCCGCATCGTTGCTTACATGTCGGATGGCGGCAATGGTGGAACCGCAACTGTCGGCACGGGCACCACGAACATTGTCCAGTTTGGCGAATACTACACGGGTCGTGTTGTCTTAATGCCTTTGGGGGCGGGCGGTCAGACCCCATCCGATCAGAACTCTGGGGCTGGTCGCGACATTATGTTGTTAGGCGGGAAGTCAGATAATACCGTCGGTAAGACCGGCGGACGGGTATTCATTCAGGGTGGCACGGGCTTTAACGCTATAGGTTGGGGTGCCAACTTTGGCAATGTGGCTCTTCAAGCTAATGGCGGATATGTTGGCATTGGAACCACGGCCCCAAACAAAAAGCTTACGGTTGCTGCTAACGGCGCAGATTCAACGATAAATATCTACAAGTCTCCAGATGGCACCATCAATTCCGCTCAGCTTGTTGCAGTTTTAGGAACTGGCAGCAGCCAGTCTAATGCTGGGACAACAGGCGGCAATGAATTCGGTATTCTTGATCTTTCTCATAGTGGTACTGTTCGTTGTAGGCTTTACGCCTACTCGGGCGGTGGCGGATCAAATAACTATGTGCTCGATGGCATGTCGTTTGGTCAGACCAGCGCAGCCGCAGGCCAAGTGGTAGTTGCTCCAGTTTCCAATACCACCAAGGGTCTGATTGTAAAAGGCGCAGCCTCGCAGTCGGCCACCTTGCAGGAGTGGCAGAACAACGGCGGCACCGCGCTTGCATCCGTCGACGCAAACGGCAACATTTCAGCCGCCAGCGTATTTACTGATGGTGGATACAAATCCAGCTATACCGCAGAATATGTTTTCGTTCGAGCCGCCCCCACCACTGTTGGCAACTATGTTGAAATTTGTAACTTTGATGAACAAAGAACGGCCATGCAAATCATGGCCGTGTCAGAGTCTGGTTCTGGCATTGGCACAACGATTAAAATTTATAATTTTGTTTCAGCCTATGGAACAGGCAGGAACACAATATTGACGCCAATAATGATGACTAGGCAAGGCGGTTATGAAAGCACATTTGATTTTGAAATCGAATCGTGGAGTGATGCCACTAATTTTAGACTGAGGTTGAGGCGAACTCGCGGTACTTCTGCCAGAAATGTCGCAATCTATATAAAAACTCTTTCAATAGGTGGGCAAGGCAATATAACTTCAGCAACCGGCACAGGTACATCTTCCGTATCTGCGGCCTACAATTATGGTGTTCTTGGGGCTTATCTTGCTGCTCCTCCGGTTATCGGCGGATCTGGGGCAGGCAACAGCCTTGCTCTTTACGCAGGCAACGGTGAAACTAGCGGTGCTGGTGGCTCCATCATTTTGCAGCCTGGCGCACAGGCGACCTCCGGAGGAGACGGGTCAATTCGATTCGTTAATCCCTCCAACACCGGCCAATACATGTCCGTGGCCGTATCTTCTACTCAAGTAGTCTTTTCTTTAACGGGCATCGCTGATTCTACGACAAACATTCAAATAAATCACAATGTCTATTTGCCAAGCAAGGCGTTGTGGTGTGGTGCTGCAACTATTGGAAATTTCTTGATCTCTGGCGCAACGATGAGGGCCACCAACGGAACCTCTACCCAACTTGGTTCAAGCAATGGCACCTCAACCGACAACATTAATTACATTTGGATGCGTCAAGACGGCCATATTGCTTGGTACGGCGATGTTGGCTTACGACGCGACAATGTCGGAATTCTCACAGTAACCAACGGGTCTACTGGCGGTGGTTCGCTTGCCTACAAGAGCAACACCACCAATATTTCTGCGGCAACCAACGACCTAGTTCTAAACGGTTCGGCTTTCCAAAGGTTGAACTGTACGACAGCCTGCAACCTGACGGGGGTTGCACCCCCGAGCGGTAGCCATATCGATGGCCGCATGATGCGTATTTACAATGTCGGAACGGCCAACCTTACTTTGAAGCACAACAGCACCAGCTCCGCAGTCGCTAATCGGTTCTGCTGTGTGCAAGCTGTCGATATCATACTCGCTCCGCGAGACTACGCAGAGTTGATTTACGACGGGACCGACGGTGGTCTTGTTGCTGGTCAGAATAACCCATGTTGGAGGGTCGCATAATGGCTGGTATTTCTCGTCGATGTAAGAGAAGGCCGAGGGGTGGTGTCGGTGGTTGTCCTGGCCAGGGGTCGGGAACCCCACCGACGGTCTATCCTGGTGGAACCTCAAGTGGCGTGATCAAGAGAAGTACGACAAATCCGCCAGCCCCGCCCCCCAGGACTCCACCCAAACCTGTTGTCAAGTCTGCCACGACTGTGGTGATTCCCTTCACTTCACCCATTGTGCCTACAACTTCAGGCATAACGGTGACGGTGACGAAAGTTTAAGAGGTCACCATGTCCGGTACGCCGTTTCCAACGACCACAACGACTACGTCGACTACGACTGGTGGTTTTACTACTACGACTACTACTTCGACTACGACTACCACCACAACGCCGACCACAACCACCACCACGACCCTAACCCCGACCACGACCACATCGACGACGGCAGCCCCGGTCAATGCGTCCCTAACACTAGCTACAGCCGACCCCGTCTACAACGATGAGGCCATGGTCTTCACCCTGAGTGGGGTGACCATTTCTCCCGGCGACATCATCACGGTCACTATCGCTGACAACACCATACAGTCTGCGATCGACGGGACTTTTGTGACGGGGCAGACTTTTCAGAATACTGACGTGTTCAACTGTGTGGGGGCGACCCTGTTTCTGGATCAGTACGCCACCAACTTTGGCCCCAACAGCGGAACCTGGAACGACCTGAGTTACAGCGGGAATGACGCCACTTTCGTCAGCAACCCCACCTATTCCGACTCCAACGACGGCTATTTCATCTTTGACGGCACCGCATCCTATGCCTACGGCAGCGCCGGTCTGACCAACAACGCTGACTTCAGCGTGAACTTCTGGATGTATTACATCAGCAATAATGCCACCGAACAGGGTATTCTTTCGACCTGGGATACCAGCTGGAATGGATTTGCCATTGCGACGGGCGGGACGGGAGCGAACATCCGGTCTTGGACAAACAACGGGGCCGGGGGCGGGTTGAACTGGGCCACGACGGCCAGCATCCGGAATGGCTGGCACATGTTCACTTTGACCTACAAGTTCTCAACCAAAACCCAAAGAGTTTATATCGACGGCGTGTTCAAGGCGTCGGAAAGCTTTGGTTCGGCCATCACCCACTCCACGCTCCAGATTGCCAGGGGTGGGGCCACGGGATCGACCCAGTTAGCCTCTTACCCGTTGACGAACGCTCGCATAACCCATCTAGGGTTTTACAACAGCGTGTTCACAGACAACCAAGTCGCTTATATGTTCAGCAGAATAAAAAGCCGATTTGGCTTGTAGTTTGAAGTGTATTATATGGTGACCTTTCCTTTTTAGGAGTTTTTGATATGGCACAGTGGATTGAAGCTACCGAACCCAGCGTTGTCCCCCCGATCGCCGAGAAGGTGTTCGACAAGTGGCGGATTGAGCAGTTCAGCACGGTTGGTGATGGGGTGACCTCCCCCGTCCAACTGCATGTGATTTTCGTGAAAAGTCGCGTCTACAACGAGACGGTGACCAATCCGGAAACCAACGAGACCACCTCGGTCGAGAAGGTTGAAGTCAACTCCAGCATCAAGACCAACCTGTTCGTCCCCAACCTGTACGAACTCGCCGCCGAAGACGCCGATGTCGCCCAGGCTTTCGGTCTGGTCGTGGCTGCTCTCGACAAGATCGCCAAGGCCAAAGGCGTTATCTGATGTACAAGGCAACGATCGGCGTTGTCCTTGGGGTATCCAAGACGGGCCAGAGCCTTACCGCTCAACTTGTCAGCCCCAGCGGCACGCCGGTCGGGAGCCTGATCTCCGGCGGATTCGTCGAGATTGGCCAAGGCAACTACATGTGGACTTACGACCAGTTCCCGGCCAGCTTCCGGGGTGGCGTTAAGTTCTTTTCTGGCAACAACTTAATGGCGTTCATGACCATCAACCCAGAGTTGCTGGAATATGTGGATGCCCCCATCTCCTCGCGCCTGACCTCCGCTATCAAGGTCCCCACCTTCAGCATTCCGGTGGTCGCCGACGAAGGAACGCCAGTCGTGTTCCGTCAGACCGACGACTACTTTGCCAGCGAGGGGCGGTCGATCGATGTCATCAGCGAGGCCTGGCCACCCCTTGGGGAGGCTGTCGTTCGCCTGACGGTCAAATCCAAGAAACCCGGATTCACCAAGATCCTCCCCGTCCTACCGGACAATACCGTCCGTTTGGAACTGTCCAGTGTTGAACTGGCCCAGATGGGGAGCGGGCGCTGGCCCTTTGAGATCAACACCCGGCTGGCCAATGACCACCTGTTGACTCTGCTCAAGGGCATCTTCCAGATTGTGGCCCCGTTCAACTGATGTTGATCCAACTGCCCGATTTTACCGTTCCCCACCTCGATTTTGGATTGAGGGTGGACAGGTATACCGACCCGCTGGTTTTTACAGTTGATTCTGTTCAGCCATCAAGTGCTATCATTTTATTTCGCAATGACTTCTCCAAGCCCCTTCCCTTTGTTGGCGGCAAACTGGAAATCATGATTGCCCGGGCCACCATGTACTTTTTGGGCAACGGTTTCCATCCCTTTGAAATCCGCATCACTCTGGCCAACGGCCACACCCTAACCCCGGCCACCGGCCACCTTTCAGTCTTTATAGCCGAATAGACTGCGGTGTATCTCCAGTAGGAGGTGCGCTGATGAGCTGGCAAACAGAAATGGGAACCCTCTTGAGGGTTCTGCTGAACGACTTCACGGTTCCGTACCAGTTTTCGGACCAAAGGGTCTATCAGACGATCTGTGCCGCCGCCCAGCTGGTGTTGAGCGAGTTGAATTTCCCCCTCGTTTACGAGGCCGATGTCCAGGCTCTGTCCATCACCCCCGACCCCACCGACCGTGACGAGGCCAGCCCCACAAGGGATGACAACTTCATCAACCTAGTCTGTCTCAAAGCTGCTTGCATCACCGAGCGCGGCGAGGCCCGGAACGCGGTACGACAGGGCATCTCCATCCGAGACGGCTCTTCGGCAATCGATCTTAGAGGCCCCCTCCAGGGACGTATCGCCCTGCTCAAGGAGGGCTACTGCAAGGCCTACGACGACGCCAAACTGGAATACAAGGCTGGCCGGGCCGGGGTCGTTGCTGGTGCCGCCATCCTCAGCCCCTTCCGCATCTTCGCCGGTTACGGCGATCAGAACTACTACCCGGTCCCCGAAGGTCGCCAGACATTCATCCGCTAAGGGAGGTCGCCATGAAGGGAACACCCACCTACATCATGATCGGCCTGATCGTCCTGATCATCGCCTGCTACGACCTCTTTGCCATCCTCGCCTGGGGCAGCGATTACACCTTCAGCACGGTCATTCTGGATTTGGCGCAACGAGAGCCTGTGGTGCCTTTGCTCGTCGGCGTTGTCCTAGGGCACCTTTTCTGGCCAATGAGAATCAAGGAGAAGAACTGACATGGCAATCGCATACCAACCCGGCGGCAACCCGATCAAGGACGGTTCGGCGGTCATTTGCGCCGTCCCCCAGAGCAATCCCTCCGGCCTGGTCACCACCCTCGACCGCCGCGCCAATGTCGTGGCTGACATCAACACCGGCAAAGTCGGCGTCTCGCTTGACCAGCGTTACCTGTCCTGGAACGAGGACAAGTTTGAGACTTTGCCCGTTGCGTCCGGAGATTACGCCACCGGCACCAATGCCGCCGCGGTCATCAATTTGCCGGCTGCCGGCCCGGGTCGCAACCATGTGATCACCGGCCTCACCTTTGGCTACAACGCCACCCCCGCCTCCGGCGCCATCGTCAAGATTGAAGACGGCTCCGGCAATGTGGTCTACAAGGCCCCCATCACTGGTGCTGGCTTTGAGTCGGTCAACTTCTATCCGCCCAAGGTCTGCTCCCCCAACACCGCCGTCATCATCACGCTGTCGGCAGGCGGGGCGGGCGTGACGGGCGACATCAACATCATCGGACGCCGGATCCAGTAATGGCCTACCTCTTTTCGATCGACCAGGAGATCCGCACGGTGGCTGAGCAAGCCATCACGGATCTCATCGATCAGTTGGGGAAGACCTGTCTCCTGGTTTATCCCCCGACTTGGGAACCGTGCGCCAACTGCTTGTTCGACGAGATTGGCAACAAGTCCTCCAATCATTGGCGCACGGGTGGCCCCCTCCCCTTCCCGAACGGTTCCGTTTGCCCATCCTGCAATGGTCAGGGATTGCATTCCAGAGAGATCACCAAATCGATCAAGCTGTTGGTCAGCACAGTTCCTGCAAGATTCTTGCAGAATATGCCAACAAGATATCAAGTGCCAGATGGAGTTATCACCACTAAGGGGATGATGGCTGACCTGGCAGATGTGCTCCAGACCCGCAAAATCATCGTTCAGAGTGATCTTTCCAACGCCCTTCGCCTGACCTACGAGATGTACGGCGAACCAGTCGATACCAACAATATCGCTCAGGGCAAGTTTTGGACGGCCACCTGGACGAGGATCGGGGCGTGATCGGTTTTGACATAAAGGTTAATCCGGAAGAGTTTGGGCCAGCACTCATGGAGCGTTGGGCAATCCGGATTAACTTTGCTCTTTCTAGGGCCGCAAAAAATGCCCGGAATGAATGCAGAAGAATTCTTCGCCAGTCCCTAAAAACCAGCAGAGAATATAAAGCCCTATTCATGGAAGTCCAATCGGCCCGAGAAATGGGCCTACAGGGTGAATTAGGTATTGAAGACCCCGAATCTACTGTTAATGCGATTATCGAGGCGGTAGTCGGTGCATTGAGGGTCGATGTGATTAAATCCACAGGCAAATATTATTTCGGCACCGTTTCTTCGTTAGGTGGCTTGCGTGTGGTTATCGTTCCTCAAGACTTGAAATTCTTATTAAATCTGGGTGAAGCCTCATACAGCAGCTACGGCGGTGAAGTTGAGTGGCTTTCCTGGTTATTGTACAGCGGAACAGAAGTAATCATTAGCGATTACTATGTAATGTACGGCCACAACAGCCCAGCTTCTAGAACCAACGATGCCATCATGGTGAAAAGCGGAGAATCCAAGAAAAACTTCCGAATTGCTCCCTTTTATGCTGGTACTGCTGGAAATAACTGGATCACTAGAGCAGGAGTAAGAGCGGAAGAGAGAATCAAGGAAATTCTTGTCCAGAAAATTAGGGACGCCTTGTCATGAGCAATTTAACGAGATTATCCGGCGTTAGCCAGTATGGCGATCCCCTTGTTAGCGACCTTCTGGAGTGGTCCTGCTACCAGTTCCTTGATTGGGGGCTTCTCAGCGTCGGCGCCTTCACTAATGTGACTTTCCCGTCCGGGACCTATCCATCCGGGGTGGGTTCGCACGGGGCCGAGCCATATGTCCTGAGGCCAGCGCGTGACCCGCGTTACACGGCAGGGACGGTCTGGGAGGGGTTTCGCTCCAATTGGGTCTACGAGTCCGGCGTCGACTACAACCGCCAACCGATACAGGTCAGCGGCATCTATGTTGGCGGCATCTTCCGGCCCAACACCAGCGTCGGGGTTTCTGGCTACCGGATCAATTATCCGGAGGGGCGAGTCGTTCTGAATACCCCCGTGCCGACCGGCACCCGGATCGCCTGCGAGTTTTCGTTCAAGAATGTCCGGCTGGATATGGACGAGGCCCAGTGGTTCAAGGCTGTGCAGTTTGACAGCTTCAATCCGGCGGACCCCCAGTTCAAGTCGCCAGCTGGCTCGGGCGCCTGGGACGTCCTGTCGGCCAACCGGGTTCAGCTGCCCGCCATCGTCATCGGAGCCGCTCCCCGCGTCGACATGGAAGGCCTGCAAATGGGCAATCTGTCGCGAATCCACAGTCAGGATGTTGTTTTCCACATCTTGGCCGAAACCAAGTTTGACCGGAAGCAGCTTCACGACATCATTGTTAATCAATGGCAACGCAGGATTGAGGGCATCGATAAGAAGAGACTAGCCAACGACAATCGTTTCCCTCTTACCTACGATGGCCAAATTAACCCGTCTGGCTACACCTACCCGCAAATGGTCGAACCAGCCGGATCCGGAGCCTATACTTGGCGCAAAATAACTTGGGAAGAAATAAAGTCTGCCGAGATGCCGTCCAAACCCCCTCTTTTTCGGGCTGTTGTCCGAGCTACTTTGTCTGTCGATCTACCCTAGCCGGTGTACTTGATTGCGGTAAGCCCATTGGGCCAATTCCCGAATCAAGGAGAACACCGTGGCAAACAATCGCGTATTCTACGCCATCACTGCTGTTGGAATCGGCCCACACAGTGGCGCTAATGCGGGCACCTACACCCGCGTTCGTGGCCTTCAGAGCGCAACCATCACCACCAACTACAATCTGGAAGCTGCCTACGAACTGGGTATGCTCTCCCTGTACCAGAACATCGAAGGCGTGCCGGAAATCGAAGTCCAGCTCGAGCGCGTTCTGGACGGCACCCCGCTGATGTTCGACCTGGCCACCTCCGGCCGCGTCAACAACACCCTCATCGGCCGCGCCAACTCCCGCTGCAACTTGGTGCTGTCGGTCCACGCCGACACCGCCGTGTCCGCCAGCGGCACGCCTGTCGCCCAGTGTCTGGTGTCCGGCGCCTACGCCTCGGCCATCAGCTTCAAGAGCGCGATGGACGGCAATGCCACCGAGTCGATGACCGTGGTGGGCAACAACAAGATCTGGGCTTCCGGCGGCGGCTACTGGACCCCCAACGCCCCGGCTTCTGAGGCCCCCACCGCCGCTTCCGGCATCGTGCGTCGGCAACACGTCCTCATGGACGACTGCATCTTCCCCAAGGTGATCCCCGGCGTCAACAGCGGCACCGGCAAGCTGACCGACATCCCCGGCAGCGGCTACAGCGCCCACATCCAGTCTGTCAGCATCAACTGCAACCTGGGTCGTGAGCAGCTGATGGAGCTGGGCCGCAAGGGTCCCTTCTTCCGCTATGTCAAGTTCCCCGTGGAAGTGACTGCGGAATTTGAGGTCCTGACCCAATCCGGCGACTTCGCCCAGGCCAATGACGGCAATGCCGACCAGCTGAACGACGAGTCGATCCACATCTTCTTCGCCGACGGCACCGACATCGACCTCGGCGACAAGTGCAAGCTGCAATCCGCCAACTACCAGGGTGGCGGAACCGACGGCGCCAACCGCACGGTGACCTACAGCTTCCGCACCTTCAACGACCTGACCGTGAACAAGGTCTAAGCCTTGCCCGGTTAGTAAGGAATGACGGAGGGGGGGCCGCAAGGCCCCCTCTTCTCTTTGGAGGACACCTTGGATTTTGACCTTCTGATCGCCCGTATCATTGCGGGCTGTCTGCGCTTCTCCGTTGACGGCAAGCGGTATCTGATCCGCCAGCCAGGCCGTCTCCGTCGTTATAAAGCCCAGCAGGTTTACCAAGAAGCCTTAACTGAAGCTTTGGAAGACGAACTTTACAGCGATAGTGAAATAGAAAATCTGTTGCGATCCAATGGACTCTGGGATGACGAGCGACAAAAACAGACGGCAACCTTAGACAAGGATATTGAAAAGCTCAAGGTCGGGTTGTTTAGGGCATTCTTCAAGTCCAAGGAACGAGATGTCATCCGGAAGGCACTTTCTGCCGCCAAACAGGAACTCGCCTCCCTTTACGCACAAAAAAACATTTATTCGCCGATGGGAGCAACCGGCTTTGCCCAGGTCGCCCGCACCCGCTATTTGGTTGGTAGCGGCTTGCTGAACGATAAAGGTAAGCGCGTCTGGAAAGATGATGAGTTTTACAAGGGTAATGATTCCCTGCTTGATGAGGCAGTTACTGCTTATTCGGAAGCTCAAATTTCAGATGTGGTCATGCGTGCTTTGGCTCGTTCCGATCAATGGCGTTCGGTATGGAACTGCAAGGATAATTGCCTGGATATATTTGGTCGGTGTGCCGTCGATTTGACCGAGGAGCAGCGCAATTTGCTGTCTTGGTCACAGTTGTACGACAGCATCGCCGAACACCCCAACCCACCGCACGATGACATCATACGGGATGATGACGCCTTTGATGGCTGGTTGGTTATCCAACGCAGGGAAAGAGAGCGTCAACGCAAGGAAGCGACTGCTGAAGGCATGCTTTCCGGTATGAATTTGCCTGAATCCGGCGAGATTTTCTTGATGGCAGAAACAGATGAAGATTTACAAAATATTGAATCTTTGAACAGCCCCCAGGCTGCTGCGATTAAAAGAGAGAGACTGGCGCACATCGCTAAAAAGGGCGAAGTCGAGGAGCAACACATGCCTGATTCCCGTCGGGAAATCATGCTAATGGCTCAACGGTCTTTGCCAGGCCAGTAAGGAGGATCAAGTGGATGCTTATAACCAGATAGAGGCTGCTGCGGACGCAGCCCGTCGTAATGAGGAAGAAGCCGCTAGGAATCACGAGCGCAATTCACGCGTTCGTCTCCAGAGGATTCTCTCCACGAAAATGCGAACCGCTTTCATTGGTGCCTTGAGTGCCGTGGAACAAAGTTTCGGCGAGTTGTGGGGCCACAACGCCACGCCGGAACAGCGGGAAGCAGCAAAGGAGAAATGGAAGCAGATTTGGGAAACCTGTCGCTCCTCAATCCTGAACAACGGCAACGCCCAGCTGCGTGCCGTCGAATCAGAATTGGCCCAATACACGGTTAGCTGGAACCGTTGTCAGAAGACCCTACCCGTGGAGGATGAATCGTGAGCGCCAACAAGAAAGTGGTTAAGGTTGAGATTGGTGGAAAAGAAGTCGAGCTGGCTGTTCTTCGCCCGAACGCCAAGGTTCGCCAGGATGCCCAGAAGGTCTACAACAAGGCTTTCCGGGATGCTGTTGAGTCCGGGGCTATTCTCCGGGCCAAGATTGAGTCGGTGATGCGTGAGCAAAAGCTCTGGGACGATGCCAAAGAGGCAGAACTCCGCAAGCTGCAAGGTCAAATCGCCGAAAAGGAACGCAAAATCCGCGGGGGTGGCATCAAGCTTTCGGAGGCCCGAGAAATGGCCATCCAGCTTCGCCGGGACCGTGGTGAACTTCGCGCCCTCAATTCCGAGCGGATGAGCCTGGACAACAACTCTTGCGAGGCTCAGGCCGACAACGCCCAGTTCAACTTCTTCGTGTCGGCGTGTACTGTCCACGCCAACGATGGGAAGCCCTATTTCAAGTCCTACGAGGACTACATGACCAAGGAGGATGACCCCGCCGTCGGCCCCGCCGCCAGCGCCCTAGCGAAGATCATCTACAACCTTGAGGACGACTACGAGAAGAAGCTGCCTGAAAACCAGTTCCTTCTCAAGTTCAAGTTTGCCGATGACAGTCTTCACCTCATCGACAAGCAGGGCCGGAAGATCGATGCCGATGGCCGACTCGTTGACGAAGAGGGCCGGTACATCAACGAAGCCGGGGAATATGTGGATAGGGAGGGGAACCGGGTGGACGCCGATGGCAACTATCTGGTGGATGAAAAGCCCTTCCTGGACGATGAAGGAAACCCGGTTTTGACCGAAGCTTCTACCTCCACCCCGGCTCCCGCCGCGGTGTAATTCCTGTTGAACCGGACAGGCTTTGCGGGCGGTGGTCTCTTCTCCTTCGTGAGGTGGGGCCGCCGCCCATTTATTTTGCGGGGTTAATATGGCATTTGATATCACAGGACAGCTAAATCTACGCCTCGCATCCGGGGCAATCCGCAATATCGCCAACGAAATTAACACGGGCCTTCGTGGCACAACCCGTGGCGTGTCCGTCCCTGTCCGGGCCGACATGAACAATATTCGGGCGGTAAAAGAGGCAATCAGCGGGGCCGGCACGGCCATGGACAAGTTTGCCCAGCAGTCCGGCTTAGCATTTAAGCGTTTTGCCGCCTTCAGTTCGGCAGCAGTACCTTTTATTGCGGTGGCATCTGGAATTCGCAGTGCCGTAACTCAAGCTATTGAATTTGACAGAGAAATGGTTCGTTTACGCCAAGTGAGCGTTGAATCGGCATCAGAGGTTGCCCAGGTTGGCCAGGAAGTTACTCGTTTAGCTACGGCTTACGGCGTTTCTAGCAAAGAACTCATCAAGATGGCGGTGACGTTGAAGCAAGCAGACTTCAACATTAATGAAACTAGGGATGCTCTTGAGGCCTTAGCAAAATCTGCCCTCGCCCCCAACTTTGACTCAATGGCTCAAACCGGCGAAGGTGCCATTGCGGTGATGAAGCAGTTTCAAATTCAGGCTGCCGACCTAGACAAGGCCATCGGCTCAATGAATGCGGTGGCCGGAGCTTTTGCGGTTGAAGCTGGCGACTTGATCGAAGCCGTCCGAAGGACGGGTGGTGCCTTTAAGGCAACCGGTGGCGATCTCAATCAGTTACTTGCCCTGTTTACCTCTGTTCGTCAAACAACTCGTGAATCAGCGGAATCCATCGCAACCGGCTTGCGAACTATCTTTACCCGCATCCAGCGCAACGATACCGTAAACGCCTTGAAAGAGTTTGGGGTTAACTTGCGGTTCACTCGCGAGGAGGCCATGAAGGCGGGAGACCTTGGTCTCACCAATCAATTCGTGGGCGCATACGAGGCTATCCGGCGACTTTCGTCTGCCCTGACCCAATTGCCAGAAGCAGACCCAAGGTATAGCGCCATCGTTGAAGATTTGGGCGGCTACCGACAAATCTCTAAAGTAATTCCTTTGATTCAGCAATGGTCAACCACCGAACGAGCTTTGATGGTGGCAGAAGCTGGGCGGGTGAGTTTGACCGTCAATGCTTCGCAAGCAACAGAATCCTACGCTAATCGCTTGACCAAACTTCAAGAAAGTTACCTTTCGCTCGGCCGCTCGTTGTTGGACAACAATTCTTTTAAAGTGGCTTTTTCGGGTTTTGAGTCTCTAGCCAAAGGCATGTTGATGGTTTTGGAGGCGGCAAAGCCACTCCTCCCCATGCTTACGGCAATGGCCTCCGCAAAAATAATCCAAAGCATTGCCCCAGTAGCAGCTAGGTTTTATCAGGGGGTAACTTACCACGACAAGGGTTCTCTGCTGGCTCGCAACCAGGGCGGTCCTGTCGGTTTTGCGTCCGGTGGTATGGTTCCTGGCGTCGGCGACAAGGACACCGTTCCTGCGTCCCTCCCGTCCGGCTCGTATGTAGTCCGTAAATCTGCCGTTCAAAAGTTTGGCGCAGAAAACCTTTCTAGGCTTGGCAATAAAGCAAATGTGATGCTGACACCTGGTGAGTATGTTTATACTCCTGACCAGGCTAAGAAAATCGGTGCCTCCAGCCTCAATCAGATTAATCGCAGCGGGAAATTGCCTGGTTATGCTTTGGGTGGATTTTTCGACTATTTGAAATCCTACCTCAGCTCCCCTTCGTTGCCGGATGCCAATCAGACGGCTGCCCGCCCAACGGTTCGCTTGATCGACCAGATTTTGAAGCAAGGCAAGGATCCAAACAAAGAAGCCAAATTCCAGCAGTATGCTAGTCGCCTACAGAAAGAGGCGTTCAAATCAGGTAATTTTGCCGATTTGGCAAAAGTTATTCCTAGTTTGGCTGACACAAAGGTTGAATATGGGGTCTCATCAAAACCTCTAAGTAAAGCATACGGGTTTGTTGACGCAAATGAACAAAAAAATAAAGTATATATAACATCTAATTTGAAAAATGCACCGAACCCTTTGAGTACTGTTGTTCATGAAATGGCGCATGTTGCAGACCTAGCGGCTGGCCGAAAAATAGCTGGCAAGAAAACAGGTCGCAACTTTCTGTCTAATCAAGAAGGAACAGAAACAAATACTATCATTAAAAAATTGGCTCCGTTGTTTGAAAAGGGCTTGATGGGAATGGAGCCTGACGAGTTTAAGAATACAGGCAAAAACAAACAAGACTATATAAAGTATAGACTTCAACCACATGAGATTTTGGCAAAATCCGTCCAAGCAATGTCTTTGGAGAATCCTCTGGATGCCTTTAAGGATATGCAGGGGGTGACCAAAAAAGAACAAGCACAGCTATTGGCTCTGGTCAAGGAGGTGGATCAGACTTTCCGCAAGGAAGTTGTCGAAAAAATGGGGGCCACCCAGCCAAAGGCTGACTCTGGGCCAACAAAGAAGGTTGAACAAGCCCGGAAGAAAGTTGCATCTGTTGGCAAACAAATTACGGAAGCAGTTAAAAAAGTAAAGGAGCCGGAATCAGACCCAGTACCTGTTGCGGTTGCTGAACCAGCTGCCCGGCCCATGACCAAGGCAGAGAGTCGTGAGTACCTCATACGGCGCAGGGCCGAAATGGACGCAAAGCGAGAAGCAGACGCCAAACGCGATGTCCGGCAGGCCATGCGTGATGAAGGAATTGCTCCCGTTCGTGGAAAACGCAAGAAAAAAGAAGGGCTTCCGGCCAAACCGGAAGTCATTGTAAAAGAACCGATTAGGGAAATTCTCAGTAACGAAAAGACGCCTGGCGGCACTTTTCCAGAAAACTCCCAAGGGTATTTGGCAGCCCATGCCATTACCGAAAGAATGAATCAGGGACGCGCAGAACGCCACAAAGCTGTTTTGCCCACAGGTATTGCTGCTAATGAATTGGCAACTGTTTCGATAAGTAAGGCTACTGACAAAATAACCGGCACCCGTGTTGCGCCTCCAGGCCTCACTAGGGAAGATCGTAAGCGTTATGAAGCTTATAACTCTAAGGTATATGCTGAATTAAAAGAAGCAAGGTATTGGGGATTTAATTCCGTCAAGGAATATCGAGATTTTAATGATTATTTTGGAAGGCTAGATGGCAGTGGACCTCCTGGCAAAGGCTCCATTCCTACTGATGGTGGTGGAAGTCCTCCTAGCCCTCCTACTCCTTCTGATCTGCCACCTAGTCCTCCTTCTCCACCCCCTCCACCGCCCCCTAAAAAAAGGCGTGGCTACGCTGCTTTCAAATCCGAAATGAAATACCGGGAACTCATCGAATCAGCGATGAAAACCGGCAATCAGATCGGAGCATACTCCACCGAAATGCCACAATTTTCGGGTGCGGAGTCAATTCAGTTCTTGGGTGAATTGCGTAAAGTCGGCGGTTATCGGCCTCAAATGTTGCAAGAGGCCATTGGACAGAATTTGCGAACCAACAATCCCGGAATGAATGAAAAGGGAGTTCAAAAGGTTGCTGCGATGCAGACAACCCGCATCATGAAAGCGGCCGAACAGGTTAGCCGTGCTCAGGAGCGCCTCAACCAAGTCAGTAATATTCGCACTCAGGCAACAAGTCGGGCCGGCGATATCGATCAATACATGCAGTTAAGCCGGAACATAAACCGACTTCAAAAGAGAGCTGACTTTGACCCCGAAGCAGTTGCCGAAGCAAAAAGATTAACGACAACCCGTCAGGAAATAGCCAAAAGGATTGCAGATAACGAAGGTATTGATTTCAAAGAACTGGGTAAGATTAGCAAATCCGGGCGTGTATCGTCTACAAAGTCGGCTCGTGACCTACTTAAAGGTTATCGTTCTGGCTATGAAAGCGATGCCCGCGGAGCAGCAGCCGAGGAAGTTCGTCAAAGAGCCATCCTTGAAAAAAATCAAGAGAAACTCCAAGGAATTGGCATATCTACTTCCACCGATGCCTCTGGCCAGGTTAAGGTCAATTTCCGTGGGGCTGAAGCTGCCTACGGCGCAGGCACTATCCCGCCACGAGCCAATCCTAATAAAAATACTCTTGGAAAAATACTAAATGACGAAATACAAAAAATGTACGATGTCATCGACCCTAAAGGTCGTGGCAAAAATGTAAGCGATGCCCAGAAAAAAGACATCTCCGAAAACGCCAAAAACAATGTCATGAAACGGTATGTAGACAGCGTAAGTCTACAAGTCCAACAACAAAATCAAATTAAAGATATAGAAACCGCTCGCTTTCTTACCACTCAAAAGTTTGAACACGCACTACGCAGCGGTGCGGAAATCGTTGTCAAAAATAACAGGTTGCTTGATGCCGAAGCCTTAAAGCAAGGTTACGGCGGTGGCCTAAAACAGAAGTTTTCAAATGCTTTAAATTCTACAAAAGGCGTATTGGGTAATGCTTTTTCTTCTCAATCTGGATTTTTGGGTGGTCAAGTAATTGCCAGTTATGTGTCGGACGCATTGTCAAATGTTGCTGGAAGTGCTGACAATGCCGCCGTCAACGGCAGAGAGGGTTCTTATAAAACCGCCAGAGTGCTTAGTGGTGGATTGTCTGGCCTTGTTACGGGCGCTCAGGTTGGGTCTGCTTTTGGTCCTCTCGGAGCTGGTATCGGTGCTGCGACAGGTGGCCTTTTTGGTCTTGTTAATTCCTTCAAAGAAGCTGCTCAAGAGATTTCTGAAGCTAAAATCGGACTAGCTCTCAAGAAAACAACCGATGCGCTTTCCAACTTTGCCAAAGGCACTTATGCCCTTACCCCTCAAAACTCTAAGACTATTGAGGGTAATTTTAACACAATTGATCGGGAAACTGCCGCAAAATCCGGAAGAAATACATCCTATCTTTTTGGTTTAGTTTCTGGGTCTCAGGAAAACTTCCAAACTGAATTAACAAAGAATATGCGGGAGGCAATGGCTGGTCAAGCCGCCTCCATGATGGACGCACTAACCAAATTAGTGCAGGAACAAGCCGTTCGTAATACTGGTAATGCAGACATTCAAGATACGGCTTCACTTCGCAAAGATTTTGAAGCCGCCCTTTCTCAAAATGGTGGTATTGGCTCTCGCTTGTTTTCAAGGGTAGCCACCGCCACGGAACAAGACCCTGAGATGTTCCGAAAAACCCTGTTTGATATGTTCCAAAAAACCAAAGAAAGTGAGGTTCTTAAACGCCGACAACAAACTTCCGAAACTGACATTAATCGTTCCGCTGCCACATTTGGCGGTTTGTCTTCTGCGGTTGAAGTTGCCACTCAACGATTAACACGGATGACTGCGTCCCTTAAAAATGTTTCCGACTTTATGGATGGCAGCACAACTCCGTTCTCTGGTTCTGGCTTAACAGAATCCCTCCAAAGACCACTTGGTTCCGACCGTGAAGATTTTATGGGGGCTGTTCGTTCTATTACAAAGACTGCTGGTGTAGCGGGTGGAGACGCAGAAAAGACTGCTGACGCTGTCACCGTTGCCGGACGTCTTTTGCCTGGCATCATAAACGCCGTGCGTTCTCAACCGGTCGCCAATTTGGCCACCGGAGCCGACATGAGCGTTCAAATCGGGGAAAACCTTCGCAAAGGTCTTGCTGCCCGCGGGGTCGATAATACTTCTGCGGCCATGGTTACAAACATGGTCTCTAGTCAGTTGGGGTCAGAAGATTTCAGTAAAATGCTTCGTGAAACCGGCCAGGATATGGGCAAGGTTATCCAGAAGCTCCTTGGCCCCATGGCCGAACCTCTTAAGCAATCTTTTACTGAAATCGCCAAGAACCTCGATGAGCGTGGCCGCATGTTTGCGGAAGGCTTGTCGGAACTCGCCAACAGGACACGCGCCACCGGAGAGTTGATGGACAAGGCCAATATGGCCGAAATGGCTTCGGTGCGTAATCGCATCCAGGTTGGACTCAAAAGGCGTTTGATTTCTGAAGACGCTGCTGACGCAGGTCTCTTCAACATGAATCAAGGCCTACAACAAGCAAGGCAGCAAAGGTTGACTGGTTTTGGCGGACCCGGTTCCGGAAATCCCCAATTTATTGCTAGTGCCATGGGTGGGGTGTTTGACGAAATTCGTCGAACGGAAGAGCAGATAGCCAAGGCAACAAAGGGTGGCAACATTGCCGAACAAAATGCGGCAATCACTCAACTGTCATCCCTTAAAACCAAAGCCGCCGAACTCGGCCAAGCCCTAAAGCATCTGACGGATGTTTCCGAAAGGACATCCCAAGCCCAGGAGAAACTTTCCAAAATTCAATCTGACCGTGAAGGCAGGCAGGCTCTTGGGCTTCGCTACGCCACGGCAAATACGGAAGGTCGAGCAGAAATAGCATCCTCATTCAGGTTGCTTGCGGCTGCTGCCCGCATGGGGACTGCGGCGACTTTCTCGACAAAACAACAAAATCAAATCTTTGGTCTGCTTTCTTCGTTGTCGCCCCAAATGAAATTGCCAGGTTTGGGTGGTATTAATGTCAAGGATTTGACCACTCAACTTATGAAAACAACTTTTGGGGGCGCATTTGACCTTGATCCTCAAACGGCAGCTCTTGAGCGCGCTTTGGATAATTTTGTTCAATCAAATTATGATGTTGCTGTTGAAGCATCACGCATTCAAGTTGAAATGCAACAAAAGTTGCAAGCAGACTTTTTCTCAAGACTTCAAGCTGGCCAGCAAACTTTTATCAATGAACTTTCCCGAGCAATGATGGAAAATCAAAAGCTCATGCGGGAAAGCCTTCAGATGCAGGCACAAAGTCGTCTGGAGGGCTTGGAGAAACAAGTTGGCCAGTCTTCCATGCTTGGTAAAATCGGAGTTGGAACCGATGATCAGTTCAAAGCCTTGAAAGATACTTTGAACGATCCAAAAAATAAGAGTATTGATGCTATTTTTGAGGCTGGAAAGAACCAACGAATTGTCCAAGGCAAAACCGATAAGGCATTAGGCAATACCAATAGTTTTGTTGATGATATTGTTGCTTTAGCAGGCAACGATTATGCTCGAGGGACTGCAAAAAGTGATGTCTCTGGCATCCTGATGAATAAGTTTGGTGACATGGGATTCACTTCTGCCGTTGACCAAAAAAAACTGCTTTCATTATTTTCGGAAAGCATGGATGCGAAAGCGGGATATCTTTCGACTCTTAGCGGCAACAAAGAGAATATTGCAGAAGCTTTCCGTTACGCAATTACCACATACCAGAAAGAATCCAACGAACGAACAAATTCAAATATTTTTCAAGCCGGAAAAGATTTGCGCAATCAAGGCACCATCGATAACAAAATCATTGATAATCTTATTAAAGCCGCAAAGGAAGAAGGAGACAACATCACCGTCAAAACATTGCGCGAATCTGTTTCTGCTGTCGGAAACACGAACAAAAAGTTCTCTGAACTGAATGGCGCTCTTGATCAGGCGCGACAACAAGTCCAGGGATTTGGTGAAGTCTTAGCTATTAGGCCCGAAGGAAGAGCTAACGGCGGTATGGTTCGTTATTTCAACAAGGGCGGCTGGGGTTCGGGCGGCAGTCTCAATCCCCATTCTTCTGATACCGTAAACGCCAGAATTAACCCTAGTGAATTTGTTGTTGCGGCAGGACCTGCCCAAAGAAACAAAAAGCTTTTAGAGAAAATAAACGCCGGATATGCAGATGGTGGAACGGTTGAAGAAGCCAGAAATAATATTGCTAACGCACAAAAAAATATTGGAGCAGATACTACGGATATTATAAATCCTGTAAAAACTATGGAGGCTGCCGAGCAAGCTCGCAAAGTGGCTCGCGCAAATTCAGAAATTCTTTTCCTTCTTCAGCTCAGAAACATGAAGCCTGATGAGCGATTTAAATTTGTCAACAAGCAAAAAGATTGGATCAAATCTATTTCTGGCAAGGAAACAGATGAGCAACTTGGCATCAAGAACGCCCTAGCTCAATTAATGTCAATAGAAGATCAAAAAAATAAAACTTTAAATTTCCGAGACCTTGAAAGTTATCATGTTGGCAAAAGAAAAATGGGAATCGCAAAGGCGATAAAAACCCTACCGACTAAAATTGAAGTCGGCGTTTCGGAAATATATGAGGCAGTAAAGAAGTTTATCGAAGTAGGAAAAGAAGCTGAAATTTTCACAAATAATGTTAATGATAAATTTAAAATTGGAATTGGTTCTAGCTTGAATGACATAATTCAATCAGAGCCAGATTTGAAAAGGCATTTATTCCTTAATAATGTTGATCGTATGGCAAATACCTTAAACGAAGATGGAGCGTTAAAACTTTTGGGGGATATTGATCCTCTCCGCAGAGAATTTGAATCTCTTTGGACTGACACAAAAATATATGCTAAAACTGCAAAAGATTGGACATCAAGTGTCATTTTTGCAAATGACTATAACGAAATTGGAAACTTGCCTGTAATTGGCGAATTGCAAGAAAAAGAAAAACGAAAAATTGACACAAAAATACTTCAAAAATATTATCCTCCTGGAATTTTTGGTAAAATTTATGGCGACGCCCTTCAGCGTCTAGCAATTACTTCCCCGAATGAATTTTCTGGAGACATGGATGCGTGGGCCAAAAAAACAGATAGAACCAAAAAGCTTGGTTTAGATTTTGATTTTGAAAAAACGATTTCGGCCCTTATTGATAAGGCTCAAAATGATTTAGCAAATCAAAAAGCAGAAGGTCAAAAGCTTGCTAAAGCTAATGACTTGGTAAAAGGAATTCAGCAAGGTAGAATTGGTTCTTTGCAGACCCCAGAGCAAGGTATCGCTAAGATTTTTGAAGAGCGCAATAATGCTCAGTTTGGCCCTAAACAAGATATGGAGTTGATGAAGCTTCAGCTTATGGCCATGGAAGCCGATGCCTTTAATAAATTGAACCCTGCTGTTCAAACTAAGCTTTTGGAGATTAAAAGGCGTCGCATACTTGAAAATAAGTTGAGTCCTGCTGAACAAGCCCAAATGACTGCTATGGGGCTGGACAAGCTTATTAATTCCACCGAAGATGTAACGGGAGATGAAATTCGCGGTTACGCTGCAAACCGCAACAAAATGACCCTAATCCAAAGAGCAGCTCTAGATGTTCTAATGGGCAAAATTGCCGCTCAATCTCAAGGCAAATTTAATGAAGACCCAGACAGTTTGAGTTCAGCAGAGAAGGCAGCTTATCTCATTGCTGTGGACGCAGAAGGCCGATCAGCTGCCCTTGATGAAGTTAATGGCCGAAAAAATGCGATGACCTTAAATCGAATCGGGATGTGGATAACTTCCAACCCGGGCGCAATCAACAATATGCTAAAGAAATCTGAAGACAAAGGTCCTTTTGGTTATGCCAAAGACGCTGCTCTTCTTGAGATTCTAGCTAGTGCTTATGGTGCACCCACCACCTTACCAAAGGCCTCTGATGTATTTAAGGACAGAAGCCTAAAAAACAAAAAACAACTTGATGAAGCTGAAAAAGTTAAGCAAGATTTTTTGAGCCAAAAGGAAAATGCTATTGCTATTAGCCAAGCTGTTTTAGGGCCTGGTGTCGCAAACGGACTAATTGAAGCATTCAAATCTGGCAAAGGTCTTCTTGGATTTGCCTCTGGGGGTCTGGTGCCTGGTGTTGGTAATACTGACTCTGTCCGAGCCAATTTGCCGGTAGGCAGCTATGTTGTCCGCAAGTCTTCCGTTCAAAAATTGGGTGCTGACACCTTAGCTGCTCTTCCTCGCATGGCTAGGGGCGGGGTTGTTCCAGCCATGGTTATGCCTGGCGAACACATTTTCACGCCAAGCGAAGCTTCCAAGATTGGGAAAAACAATCTCGACCATATTAACTCTACCGGAAAATTACCAGGATATGCAGAAGGTGGCGATGTTGTCATCAACGGAGTCAAATACAATTTGGTTCCTGCTGGCGCTGCGAAGTGGGGCGGGAACCGAAATATTCAAATGGGGTTCCAACCGCAAACTGTTAAAAATACAGTCAATCCTTTAGCAAACAATAATAATGGCAATCTAAATGAACAACAGTTCCTCGCTATGGAAGCGATGAACCAAATGATTGGTGGCAATGGCGGAATCACGGGTGCCAAAGCTAAATTTTTCTCTCTTCGTGACGAACTAAAAAATCCAAGAAATAGAACCAAAGAAAAAATTGCTGAATTTCGACAACTATATGCAACTTTGACCAATCCGTTAGTTGCACAAATGGATGCGCAGCGTCAAATGCTTGGTGCTCAAGACGCATTCGCTTCTTTTCAGCAGGATCCAAAAGCCTTTATCGCTCGGTCGAAAGAACTTCGGGCGTTGGCGGCAAACACCAAAGCCTCAATGGAAGAACGTGTAGCAGCTAAAGAACAACTTAATCAAATGAACTATGCTGCTAGGTTCATTGATCCTCGCGCACTTAGAGGAGCGGCAGCAGCAGCCCAAAAAGATCAACAAATCAAACAGCAACAGCAATTTATTGCTGCCGGGAACGATCCATTGCAGGGTGGCCTGCTGCGTCTCAATCCCGCTCTTGCTAACGAAAATATGGCATCCGCTTCAAATCCAGTCGAAGCCCACAACGCAAGAGTTAGAGCTAACGGTCAAAATAAAGCCGAACCAAATCGTCAAGAGGCAGAAGCCAATCATCTTAAAAAGATGTTGGAAATTGCCCAAGAAAATTATCTAAAAACTGGCGATCCACGCTATCTCCAAGAAATTAACAAAATAAAAAATCCTGAAAAGGTTCGGGCTGAAGAAGAAGCTGAAGCCAAACGCAAGATGGATGACTATCGCGCCAAAAAACAAAGCGAAGAACATGGCAATGAAATAGCTCGTTGGCATGTGCGAGAAGGCATTGAGGACATTAGAGATCCAGGTGGAGTTAAGCGTGGAGCAGAAAAACTAAGGAAGTTTTACGCAGAGAAAGATAAGCAAAGGCAAGAGTTTGAAGGTCGGGTCTTTGCCCACGCCCCGACCTACGAAGAAAACATGCCAAAAATGCAGAAGGAATGGGATGAAAAGAATAAGGGATTTGTTGAAAATCGCCTGAAAGAACTTAATAGAGAAAGCAACGAGCGCCTCAATCGCAACCCAATACATGCTGCGATGTATGCTCGACTGGCAGATTCTCCTTATCTTGACAAAAAAGACATTGTTAAAAGAGCTACGGGCGGCATAGTGCCTGGCGTTGGGTCTGGAGATACCGTCCCCGCCTTGCTGGAGCCAGGCGAACTAGTCGTGCCCAAAAGACAGGTCCAGAAATTCGCCAACGGCGGCGTGGTGGGCGGCATCCAGGGATTCGCCAACGGAGGAATGGCACAGGGCGGGCCTGACCTTCTCGACGTCGCCGCCCGCTTCAACCAGGCTGCCACCCAGATCAGCCAGGGGCTGTCCGGCTTCTCCACCTCGGTTAGTACCTTCAACGGGGCCGTGGCCAACTTCGGCACCTTTGTGGACAAGTTCGACGAGGCGGTGGGCAAGATTCCAGGCCAGATCGAACTGTCTGGGGCGAACGACATCGTGGTCAACCTGATGGGCCAGGATTCCATCGTCAAGGCGGTCACCGAGGCTATCGGGCCGATGATCGCCCAGGCAATCCGGGATAGTCAGCCGGTTGAGCAGAGGGCGCAGTGATGAGTGTCTTCACGGGCAGGCTGGGGGACATACTCGCCACACCCGGGGGACTAGTCCTCGGGTTTGGCGGCGAGTCGCTTTCCTGGGAGTCGTTGAATCTGTTCCTGAAGGTCACCGAGATACCTTCGGGTGGGAATTCGCTGCCACTCCACACCCTTGGCGTATTTTCCGGCGTCGCCAACACGCTCCCCCTAGTCGTTAGTGGTAAGGCTTATGGCAAGGGGTTAAATTTATATATCTTGTGTAATAAATCTGATAGCCAACAAAACATGAATTTGTTTGTCGAAGGAGCCAACAAGAACCTTTCGGGTTCATTGTCTCTGGTGACAGTCAATAGTGCCACCGAATTGGTGGAAAACGCATTGCCGTTGATTTTGGAAGCCCCAGTCTTCGGCACCGGCTTGAATCTCGTGGTCTGGCGCACGCCTGAAGCCTTTTCCATGTTGCCGCTGACGGTGACCGGCTATGCCCAGGAAGCCAGTGCTGGCTGCGTATTGTATTTGGCTGGTCCGGCTGGAAGCAGCGGGTCGCTGGCCATGATCACGGCGGGTACTGGCGTGGGCACCGGTTCTCTTGATCTGACTATAGGAGGCAATTAATGCCAGTTCTTTACGGCCCGCAGGGGCAAGAAAAGGTTCTCGCCCCAGGACCCTTTGTCTCCATCTCCACCCAAATTGACCGGTTTGAAGATGGTCGCGTCAAGAAGTACTTATTCAATATCAGCCTCAAAGGGCGGATGCTGGCCTACAAGGGCGGGGTTCTTGCGAACACCAGCACGGCCGATTTGCTCAGTCAGGCCAACCAGCAACCGTCTGTGGTTACGCCAAACAGTCGTCAGGCCGAAATCCAAAAGAAAATAGGACAACTCAACGAGTTGTTTCGTCCCAAAAACCCGCTGAATCCGACCGAACGCGTCACCCTTCAGATCACCCCGTGGGACGCTTCGGGTTCCCTCTCCACGATCCTCTGCTATCCTCGCGTCAAATCGATCGATATCCCCGAGGGGCCGTTCACCGACTACTTCGAGTACACGATCAATCTGGAGGCCGACTACCTCAGGATCGGCACCAACACCATCGGCATGGACGCAGAAGACGATGTCGGCGTCGAAGAATCTTGGTCGATGGAGCCGGATGACAGCCTGCGGAAATACAAGCTGACTCATCAGGTCAGCGCCCAAGCGACGACACGATGGGTGGGTGGCACAACCAACCGGAACATGCGCGGCTTTGAGATTGCCCGGGCTGCGGTTCTGAAAAAGTTGGCGTCAGATACCGACCTTTCCGACAATGCCGCTCTCTCATCACCACCCTCCAGCAGAATCAAACTGAACGATCAACCAGCTGGACTCAGTTATTTCGGTCTTGGCGGGGCTTTGGCCAACGCCTTCAGCGAACAGCCTTCTGCTGGCCAAGACACGGTCAGGGCCTACGATGCCATCCGAACCGTCACGGTCGATGAGGCGGGCGGCAAGTTCAGCGTCAGCGAGTCCTGGACCATTGTTGATTTGGCGAAGGCAAACGCCGATCTGCTGGGGGCCTTGTCGGGCAACAATTACATCCCGGCTCTGGAAGAATTCAACATTAGCATCAAGGACTCGGCAGAATCCACGCTGAAGACGATTTCCATCGACGGCACCATCACCGCTTTGCGAACCAGCAGAACGGGGGCTTTTGAGCAGCCGGAAACCAAATATGTACACGCCAAAAGCAAATGGGATTTGCTGGCTGCCAACGAGTACAGATTGATCCGCGACCGAGTAATAGCGGTTTTGGGTTCCGAGTATTTGTCAAACAAACCAGCTCAAGTGACAATCGGCCACAACAAGGTGGCTGGCACGATCACTTACAATGTCGAATTCAACAACAAATACCGCCCACCTGTATTTGTTGACGCCAAGTTCTTTGAGGTTAGTTTTACGGACAATGGTGGCGGGCCACTTTTTGCCGCCATCGATGTCTTGGGGCGGGTCGATGGGGCCAACCCGCTTGGCAAGGGTCCTGTCTATCAGAATTTGATGAATATCACCAAGACAACTCGGGACATCACCATGGAAGTGGTAGTGGGCACGGTGAATCAAACGGATGGGCGTCCGGTCAAGCCGACCAGAGAACAGGCCTTCACGGCGCTTGCCCAACTCAACATCATCCCCAACACGGCCATCTATCCAAAGTTATTTGTTGAAAAAATAACCGATGGATTCAACTACACGACTGGCCGCTACAACTTCAGTGTGACCTATGCCTACGGAAAGTGACTTCCAATACCTTGTGCCGCAGATCACACACGGTTCCAACAACCGGACCCTGTTGGGCTTTTATGTCCAACAGGCTAGCAGCAGTGTCTCTTGGGGAGATAACGGAAGCTCTCTAAATATATCTCTTGTTAAAGAAAATTCTGACTTTAATTATTCTTACAATGATTTCCCGTGTCAGGTTGGCCACCCCCTACGATTTCGTTTGGGCGGTTATTTTTTTGGCGGCATTCTGTCCAAAGTCACCCAGAAAAAACAGGTTTCCGGTCTGGGCTACGATATCGTCGTGGTGGATCCGCGGGAAATCCTGCAAGCCACACAGGTCATCATTGGCCAGTATGTGGGGGCGATACCGGTAGGCGTCACTAATGTTATCAACGCCTATGGTTTCTGGGAGAATATTGGTTTTGGCTTTTCCGGTTCCGATGAAATTGGCATGCCGTGGATCACTTTTTTCAGGGCGGTGCTATCAATCTGCAATCAGCCCCTCACAACCCCATTCGGTGGGCCGATGCGGTGGGGTTTGCCGACACGCGAATTTCCAGACGGCGTCTACTACTCGTTGGATCTCAGCGAACTGCCGATCCCCGATCCCTATTATCGGATCGAAGGCAACTCGGTAGTCAGCCTGTACGATGTCATCAACAAGGTCTGCCAGGATGCTGGATTTGATTTTGTCGTTGAGTTGGTCGGCTACACGATCAAGATACGCGTCATAGACAGAAGGTTTGCGCCCAGCCTGGGGACTATCGGGGCGATCGTCAACCAGCCAGGCTCAAACGCCACCGCCATTGAGCACGGCATTGAGATGGCACAGGGTCACCAAACGGCAGCGATGCTGATCGGCGGCCCCTACGAGGGAATGTACGGGAAAGCAAACTACTGTTCTTTTTGGGGATATGACCAGAACAAGAACCCGATCCTGGGCCATCCCGGCTTCGTCATCCTGGCCCCCAAGCTGCCGGGCGAATCGCCCATTTCCTACCCCTGTGAGATGATGAACCTCTACGCACAGGGGGTCGAAGACATCATCGGCTCATCGTACTACTTCTGTTCGACACTTGAGCTTCAGTTCGCCATGGCTGGCATTGACAGCTGGATGGAGTATATCGAGAAATACCGTCCCGATGTCTTTTTCGCCATGACCGGCTTTGAAAGCACTCGCGGAAATCAGGTTCTTTTGAGCGGCGTCAACACGGGAAGTCTGGTCCAGACCAATCCGCAAGCCATCCTTGCTCGCGCTCTGGAAGCCACCTACGACAGATCGGAGGCGCGCCGTAGATTCTTCAGCTGGCTGTCCGGAGTGGCCAATCAGTATCTCGGCAAGGAATTTATCGTCAGTCTTGGTATTTCTGCGTCGACGCTCGACAGCAATGTGCCGTTCAAGGCCGACCTTCGTCCCAACATCCGCTACGAGTTCGACATCGCCAGGAGTGCCTTCATGGAGGCCGAGGGCGCACCCTTCGGCCTGAGTCCGCTTTCTTGCACCTATTTTTCTGATGACCAGAGTCGCTTTGAGCCTTTTGTCGTTTACAACTATCAACGGCTGATTCAGACTGGCGCCTCCATCGACAATCCGCAGGATGTGGTCATGGATTCGCTGGGCGCCTATGTCAAGGCGTCTTTGGGAGAGAAGATCGAGGAGATGTACTACCCCTCGTTCACCACGCCATACAGAACCAGCCAGTACATCGGTTATGTTCTTGCTGGCGCCGGGATGATTTATCTGGGTGGTCCGCTGGTCAGAATGACTGTCCAAACACCTATCTTCTCAAAGACACTAGATCCATCGGGGGATCACAGCGTCATCAGCAGACTTCTGGGGACACCAGCAGGACTTTATCAAACCAACGCTGAATCATCGAAAACGCGCATCCATCCACCGCCGGTCTACCCGTCTTTTTTTGTGGTGCCACTCAAGAGCAACCGGATCACCTACGGCCCTTACTGGGTTTATTCCGGTGTGCCTGGTCGCGTCAAGGTGGAAGTTGACAACGAGCTGGTGCCCAGCAATTTCGGCTCAATATATGTGATGAACCGCGTGGCTATGGCGAGATTGTTTGACGGATCAAGCCGCATGGCGCTGACGGAACACGGACGAATCACTCAGGTGGATTACCCAAAAGTTTCTTTGGGTCAGGCTCTTCAGGCCAGCGGCCCAGCCGTGACATCGATTGAGATTTCCATCGGCACGGGAGGGGTTACCTCAACTTACGCCTTCCAGAACTACAGTCCGCGCTTTGGTGTCATCCCGAGGCAGACTATCGACCGGATGCGCAAGACAGGCCAGCTCGGTCTTCAGTTGCGCAGAAACCTGTATAAACTGGCCATTGACCAAAACAAAGTGCGCCAGGGGGCGGTCAGAGCCAGTGCCGGGGCATTCTCTTTGTCGATGACAGCCGGGGCTTTCGACAAGTTCCACCGAGTGCAAACGCCGCACGAGTGCATGGCCGGGTTTGCCAGCGCCAACGGCAGCGCCGTGCGATTGGATGTGAAATCGGCCCCTCTCCATGAATTGATGTCGAATACGGACGCAGACAGCCCTGATGTCTACGCCAACAGGGCGATCACCAGTCAGGACGCCCTCTTCCGTCCCTTCCGAACGCCGACGGTCAATGGCGGCATCACAGTCAACCAGCACGGCTTGACCTACAAATCCCTGCCCAGCACTTCCTTGTTGCCGAAGGTTGAGCTTCCGGTCAACATTTCTAATACGACAACGGCAACCAGCTTGACCCCGAGCGCCTACCCTGGCCAAACAGACATCTCAATCGTCACCTACCAACAGGCGAACGGATTGCCGTGTGAGATCAACAACTGGAATTCCGGTGCTGGCAACGGGGCCTTTGAAGGGCGCAGTATGGGGCTGCGCGGCCCCTTGATGGTTGTTGGCTACGGTCAGGACCTCTATAACCCGGGCCAGATCGCCCCGACCAATGTCGATCTTGCGTACCGATCCGACCAGCACAAGGCGGGGCCAACCGATCTGTTGTGGGACGACATCCGGAAAGTCTGGTCTGGAGCGGGAGTTACCCGGGTTTACATTTACGCTGCCGCAGCCTCCGGAGCGCCCGCTTCGGGCTATCCTTATGTCGGCAACTCCTTGGTCAACAAGGCTATTCCGGTTCATCCGGTCGGTTCCGGCCAGATCAAGGCTGGCTTTGCGTTGGCTCACTTTGTGCCCAACGAGGGCAGGTGGTACAGCGGTGGCGGCGGCAACAGCTTTGATGCCAGCGACTACAAGCGCATCACAGTTGTCACCAACCTTGTCTGTCAGAGCGGCCTGCTCCAGGTCACCAAGAAGACTTACGACTTTCTGGGTGCCGTGGAGGTTGTCTGATGGAGATTGAATACATCGACTGCGCCCCCTGCTGCCTGGGTTGCGACCGCGAAACCGACTACATCATCTATGTCTGCAACAGCAATGCGGCCACCGATGACAACTTCCGCCTGATCCTCAACGGCAAGAACATGGGAGACATCATCCTCAACTCCAACAATTGCATCGGCAAATTCTTCCGGACCAACTCCACCATTGAGCCGACCATCGACCTGCTGGAGCCTGGCATCTCCTGCTGCGGCAACAACCCCGACAACGGCACCCCCCGAGGTATGACCCGGGTCACCCTTGATGCGGGCGACCTGCTGGAAGGCAGGACCAACACACTGGTGATGCAAAACATCCAGAACAACGGCAACGGCAACTTCGGCAACGTCGTGGTGGCAGGCGTCTACTTCGACGAGACACAGCAGAGGTGGGTGATGTGTCGCCGCTTCTTGAACACGGTCTATTCGGGCTTTAGCGGACAGTCTTTCAGTTTCACCTTTGAGATGCCGGACTACTCATGAACTGCCCCTGTCAACCCAATGTGCCGTGCAGTCAAGGAAAGGCTTATGTCCTTTCCGAAGAGGAATATCGCATCTGTAACGGGGAGGGAGTTACCCAGCCCGAACAGATCGCCTTCATCAAGGATTTGTGTACCGGCAAGCTGGCCTGGGACAAGGAAAACAAACTGCCCAGCCTGCTTCAGCAGGGGGTCAACTTCGTCACCGCCCTCGCTCAGCATGTTGCCGGAGGATTGCAATCAGCTGATAGCGAAACCTATCAAAAAAGAATGGCGATTTGCAAGACTTGTCCTAAACTTCGGCCTGACAATCGCTGTTCTGGTTGTGGTTGCTACATGAACCTGAAGGCGTCCTGGGATGAGCAGAAGTGCCCGGACGGCAAGTGGTGACGGTGTAATTTCTCAAGGAGGTACTAGACATGCCCGCGTCGCTTTCGTTTTACGCAGGACAGTTTGAGGACGGTGGCACGTTCTCGACGTTCCAGATAGCCAGCTTGGCTGGCTCAGGTCTGGGCTTTTATGGCGGCGGGTTCGGTCTATCCGTTCCGGTCGGCGAAGCACAAGACAAGACCTTCATCACCAACTCAACCGGGACCAACCAAGGCCCCGAAGCTTGGAATGTGAAATACGCCAACGCAGGAAGCGGGCTGGTAGGGCGCGGCACTTCGGCCATTCCCCTCAGAGCCATTCCCAACTGGCAAAGCAGCCTGAATGTGCGCTTCACCGCTGACTCGGCGGTCAAGACACAGAATGTCAAAGCCTACATCTATGACAGAGTTCTTCCAACCAATCCCGCTTCCGGTGTAACCACTTATCTAGCCGAAATTATTCATCCCGTGACCGTCCAGGATTCAGGCAATCCGACGGGTTCGGGTTCGACAGCCTGGGAGGTCTTCACGACCGCCAACCAGGCCAATCCGGCGCAGCGTGAGCCAGTTACATTGACCGCTTCGCCAGGGACCTCGGGGTTGCGTCCGTCGGGTGCCAACACGACAGATGTCCGCCACGACTGGTATCTGGCCTTGTCGGCCTCACCGGACGGGATCGGAAGCAAACAGTTCGGACTCTGGGTCCAACTGGAATACCTCTGACCGATCCCCTCCTACCGCAACGGAGAGACCCGCCCAAAACGGCGGGTCTTTTCGTTTAACCAAACCCTCCTCGACGCGCATAGAACCATATGACGAGGAGAATCTATGGCGGAACCACTTCTAACTATCGGGATGGCGACCTACGACGATTACGACGGGGTCTACTTCACCCTGCAAGCGTTGCGGGCCTATCACGACCTGAACGATGTCGAGTTGCTGGTGGTGGACAATCTGCCCAATGGCTGCCCACACACCAAGAGCGCCGCCGAATGGGCCAAGGCCCGTTACCTGCACAGGGGCCACGCCACCGGCACCTCGCTGCCGCGCCAACTCGTCTTTGAAGAGGCTCAGGGCGAGTGGGTGATGTGTGTTGACAGCCATGTTCTGTTGACGCAAGGGGTGGTCGCCAAGACCAAGGAGTTCATCCGTTCCGGCGAGGCCGGGAGGAAGAACCTCTACCAAGGCCCGTTGTTGTACGACGACCACATCAACATGGCCACGCATTTTAACCCGACCTGGCGGGACAGCATGTACGGCACCTGGGCGACAGACGAAAGAGTGAAGCTTGGTGAGCCGTTCCCGATCCCCATGCAGGGCCTCGGCCAGTTCATGATGTGCAAGGAGGAGTGGCCAGGCTTCAACACCCTGTTCAGGGGCTTCGGTGGCGAGGAGGGGTATATACATTCCAAGGTCCGCAAGTTCGGCGGCGAGGCGATGTGTGTTCCCTGGATGACCTGGCTGCACCGGTTCGGCCGACCCAAGGGTGTCCCCTATCGCCTGTTTTTGGAAGACAGAATTTTCAACTATGTCGTTGGTCGCCGTGAACTCGGCCTGTCCTACGAGGATGTGGTTGAACATTTCCGTCCCAAAGTGCCCGAGGCCAACTTCAACAATGTGCTTGCGGAAGCCGAAGCCGTTGACCCAAACCAGGGTGTTTTTCCTGAACGCTTTCGCACCATCAAAACAGTTCGACGGACCCTGCCCTGTTTCCACCGGAGTAGCACTCCGATCGACACGGGGGACTGCAACTGCCCGCTCAAGTTCGTCTACAAGTGCGAGCTTCACGAGAAATGCCGTCCGTTCAGGGATTACGGCGATGGGATTCGCTGCTGTCAAAACTGCAACGACTACGAGGAAGTCTGATGCGACTGGAAGACTTCCCCAAGGACATTCGAGACGCCGTGGAAATGGCGGGATGGGCAGCGGCAGACGCTTTCCTGTCGACGCTCGAAGAAAGACTGCCCTTCTGTGAGTGGGGCGGATATCAACCCGAGATTGGCCCTCTGGTTGCTGGCCTGATGCGTAACTTGCGTGGCGCCCTAGCCGGTGGGCCGATTAAAGGTGAAGTGACTGATGAACGAACGAGGATTCAACCATGACAGGCCCCGAAGAAATCGATATTACACCGGCCCTCGAATCTCCGACCCCGGAGTATACGGCGACGGTAGACCAGTCCGTCCTGATCGACCCGCGGGTCTTTTTGCCGTTCCAGGTCGTCGCCCACCCGATCGATCTGGTGGTGGTCGAGACCGAGCTTCCTAGCCCGCCAGCAGCAGAATAAAAAAGAGCGGGGGGTAACACACCCCCCGCCCCCTTCAAGGGAATCCCGCCAAGGTTCCCTAGTCTTTCTGTTCCCCACGGTACCGGCTCCAGCCATTGTGCTGGCCGTAGGTGCCGTTTTCCCGATCCGGCTGGCCGTCTTTGTCCAGCTTGCGGACGGGGAACAGGCCGCTACCATCCTGGTACTGCCCAAAGGCCAGCTTGGCCCGGCATTTCGGATTGTTGCAGCAAATCTCAAAATACTCGTACTCGACCTTGCCCTTGGTCACCCGGCGAACACGGGGGGCGATCCGATCCTCACCGCAGGCACCGCAACGATGATCTCCAAAAACCTCGTGCGTGGCGGCGATTTGCCGGAACAATTCCTTGACATCGGTGGCGTCGATTTCAATCGTGCCGTGAGCGGTTGGGATATGGGCTTTCATGGTTACTCCGTAGTCTTGTTGGCGTTCTTCTTCCAGTCAGCATCGTACCCTTTGAATCTCGGGTCGACCTTACTCCTGTCCCTCTGAAGCTCGTTCAGATGCGCAATGATGAGCGTGGCGCTCTTGTGGGGGATATCCTCCAGCTTGCCGTTCCACTTGAAGGATTTGGACGACCCCAGATAGGCGTCGATGTTGATGTCGTTGCGGCTGCACAGGGTCTGGATGAACGCATGCTGCATTTCCGTTGACTTGCCGCCATTGGACAGATCGGCGTCGTGGAACAGGGCTGAAGGCTCCTCGGCGGTCAGCACCCGACGCAGACGCAGGGCCTTGCGCAAAGCCCGACCCTCGGCACGGGTTTCGGCCATCGCCGTGGCGAACTTGGAGAACATCCCGTCCGTGTTGCCGGAATTGACATCGGCGGCAGCGGTGAAGGTGACCTCGCGGTCGGTATGAATGGAGTGGTAGGTGTAGCTGAACTCGGCCACCGCCGTCATGCCGTTGTCGGGTGCGGGAGACTGGACAATCCGCACGGTTGACTTGAGAGTCGGCCCCAGAACCAGCTCGGCCACCCGGCGCAGACCGTCGCAGGTGGGACGCCCTTCGGGAGACAGCTCGTCGGGGGACAGCTTGGACAGAACATATTCCGTCCAATCCGGATCAGTCGGGCAATGTTCTTTGTAGAGATCGGCGTCAAACTGCTGGGGTTCGACTGCCACTTCCTGGCCAACCTGGGTCACCAGGACATCGCTGTTGAACTGGACGCCGTCCTCAACCACCACGGGGGTGTCAAGTGAGACCGTGTCCAGCACACTTTCGCCGTCCAAATCCGCAACGGAAACAGGCTTCTTCTTAGCCATCGACACCCACCTCAATCTCGTGATATGACCCCACCCCGGGGTCGGTCTTCGCCAATTCTATGATGCTCAACAGCTTTTGTAAAGTAGTTCTCATACGAATTTCAGAAGGACTTCCTTTGGTGTCTTTGATAATGATCACTAGGAAGTTACTTCCGACGAGCATCCCTACCTTCTTCGCATCAGAGGCCGCTCTTTTTTCATAATAATCGTCGCCCCAGATCGGTTTGTAGTGGGAAGGACCGTTGACTTCGATCGCTATCCCCTTAAACTGACCGACTTTACGGCCAACAACCATGTCGATATGCTGGCGGTCCAATTGGACATGGAAATCCACCGGATACTTGGCTTGAGTCAGGCCGCGGATCAGGTATTTTTCTAGGCGACTGCCGGTATCGGCGGCGACACGCACAGCGTCCAGGGCTTTCTTCTGCAACGATTCCCTTCGCCCCTCGTCCATGGTCTCCCATTGTTTCTTGGAAATTTCCGAACGACGCTTCCGTTCCTCGTCGGACATCGATCCCCACTGCTCGGCCATCCTCTCGCCGATCTGGACTTTGCGTTCGGGGGACAGTTTCTTGCCTCTGGTGGGATGTTCCTGCCGGCCCTGCTCCAGAGCGACCAGCTGGGCCTCGGAGCGACTGCGGACGGGGATGCCGAACTTGTTCAGTGCCCGGCGGACACGGTTGGGATAGGTCCCAAGCTCCTCGGCAATCTCGTGGGTCGACCTCTGTTTGTTGACGTACTCCTCGACAAGATACTCGTAGGTCATGGACATAACAGCCTCTCAATCTGATCTGCGCTGAAATCTTCGACAATATGGCTCACGTTTTTTCCCCAAGTGTTCTGTAGGATGCGTCTGTGATGATCCGATCTTGCAATCAGGGGAACGGCAGTATACATCGGATGCAGGTCTCGCCAAGCGAAGGCTTGGCCATTCAGCCACTCCATATCCCAGGCGTAGAACCAGACATCCCGTTTGATCGGCGAGTTCACGGCCAAAGCCAGGCTTGAGAGCGTCGTGACGATCAGCGGACCCGGTTGCGTGTACGCATAGGCGGCATCAAACACGGGGAAGTGGGGTCTGGAAGGGGGCGCCCCCTTGTCTTCCACAAAGACATGCACCTCGTGACCTTTCCGAACAAGCTCGTTGCCACAATGGACAAGGGCTAGTGCCTGATGCGAAGACGCCAGTGTCGGGACGAGGAATTGGACTCTCATGGCTTCAGCGCAGCCCTCAGACCCGCCCCCTGATAGCTGATTTGGAACGGCAGTTTTTCCACCCCGACTATGCCGGAGATCGAACCGTGCCATTCTGGAGAAGCCAGACAGAACAATGTGTTGTCTCCGCACCAGACACACCCCCACGCCCCGTTCATCCTGGCGTCGGCGTAGGCGCGGATAATCTCTGCCGGTGCCTCCTCCCGGACGAGCTTCCAGGACTGCTCCAGCACATCCCCGGCTTTTTCCCAATCGCCAGCGGCCATGTTCTTGACCAGCATCCCAGCCATGATGGTCAGGCTGGTGGCGTGCCTGGGTTCAATCGGCTTTTGCCAGTTGGTCGAATTCCCGTCAACCCGGAGCAGGATGCCGTTTTTCTCCAGGCCCTCGCCGAACGGCAACACGAACGGGCCATTGACACCGATGCTGTCCTTAGCCAGCGACACAAGGCCTCCGGCACGAGCGCATATCTCGTCGATGCTCTCCGATATGTCCACCTTACCCGGATACCAGCTGTCATCCTGCAAGATTTTGGTGGACAGGTTGCAGGACAGATCCTGGCTGAGATGGGCGTCCGGGAAATCCTGAAAGCATTGGACCCGCTCCTTGTGACGGACGGCCCAGACGCCGGATCGCAAGGCCACCTTGATGGTATGGATTTCGCCGTCGACGGTTCCGCATTGATCGGTGCCGACCAAGGTCAGTATGTAGGGCGCAAATGCGATTCTCATTTCGACCAGCTCCCCCGCCCCATGGTCAGGTTTTTTGTGGCCTTGACATCCTTGTTGGTGAACTCCCAGATTTCACCCGATTCGTAAAGGATGACCGCAAACAGCTTCTCCGTTTCCGGCCCGTAGTCGGTGACGAGCCAAACCCGCCCCTTGCCTTTGGGAGTTTCCACTTCCAGCGATTGCTTTGGCTCAAGAACAAACATTTTCGTATGTGATCCTCGAGTCTCGCTCACAGAGTTGGATGTAGAGGTCTGTGTCTTTCGACCATTCCTTGCCGGTCCAGAACTCAAAACCTTCGTGGCGTGCCTTGTAGATGCTGGCATTCTCATAGCCTCCCATGACGTAGTACCAGCGACAGCCGTTTGACCGGGCCAGCATGGCCTCGACATAGGTACTAACCGAGCCGAGGGAGAGCTTGGGGTCGCCATAGTCCCAGGCGAACTGCACGCCGACAAAGGAGCGGGGATAACTCAGGTAGGCCAGAAAGGCGACCGCGCTGCCGTCCACCCTGTAGGTCAGCCAGGAAAACTCCCGGTTGGCCGCCAACTCCTCAAAGACATGCCCGCTGGCGAACTGGTGCCGGACGAGATAACTAGCCACGATCCGCTCGTAAGCGTCCATATCGGGCCTCTCCTCGTGCCAGCTGGCGGTCTTGAGGGCCTTGCGGAAACTCTTTTCGACTGTGCGCCCGAAGGTCATCCGTTCCAGATCGTAGCGAACCGAGCGTGCCGGGAACCACTTGCCGGCCCAGGGCAGGAATCCCATCTCCAGCATCTGATCGTGTGACTCTTCCTCCCGGATGACCCAGCAGGGGGAGTGGATCAGGTCGTGCTGGGTGATCTTGCCCCAGCCCTCGATGTGGTCAAACTCGATCTGCATCGGGCGGGAAACACGGGGTGTCGGTGCTGGACAGGAAGGGAATCTCTCCGGGCACAGGCTGCCCGACCGATACCGGCGGTCCCTCCATCAGGAACACCTGGGCGTCGACAAAAGGAAGCTCAGCCACCGCGGTTGCCGAACCGGCTCCGATCACGCAGTATGGGTTTTGATCGGCCTGCACTTCCGGTGTCTGGTGCGGCATTCTCAGGCAGTTTTGCCGATACCCCTCCGGGAACCAGTAGCTGTACGGGTCGTACTCCAACAGCATGCCATCCGTCCTGTAGACGCAAGCCCTGCCGGTCTCGGATGCCTCTAGGACAGACAAGGCCTCACCCGTTATCAGCAGGCGATGACTCATGAACACGGGCCGCTCGGATTTGGCCAGGTGTGCGACAGCAAGGTACCCGGCGTAATCCTGCGGGCACAGGCCTAGCTTCCAGAAAAAGCGTGAGCTGAACGCCTTCAGGATCGGCAGGATATCCCTGGGCAGACCGTCCCAAGGCACGATCACTTCGGTCTCAGGGGACGGGCGGTAGGCGGCAACCATGGACAGGCAGCGGCACAACACATCTAGATTGTGCGGCTTGTCAAGAATAAGGCTCAGCATGTGACCATTGTCCTCAGGAGGGTTTCCGCCGTGTCAACAGGATTGTTCATCGAGAACAGGTCGACGAGATAGCTGTTGATTCTTTCCTTGGAACCGCGATCGTGGATGATCTCAAGCATCAGTTCGATGTAGCCGTCTGGCTTGCCACCGTAGGGAAGCAGTTTATCGTCGCCCACCGCCATGGGCACCGCCCCGGCTCTGACGATTTCGTACATCTTGCGGATGTCTCTGGACTCGTCGGCATACATTGGGCAAACGATGGTGGAAGCGATGGCGACGGTTCTCTCGCGCTGGTCAAGAGTGCCAGCATAATAGGGTACGGGCCAAGGTTTTTTGCTGTGAATCCTGGCCACAACCCCTTCTTTCTCAAAGAGAGGCATGAAAAAAGCATCGAACCCGGGACGGTACTCGTCAAGGAACAGGATGTCTGTGGCCATCTCGTCCCGATAGGGGGTCTCGGCCAGTGGCAGGTAGGGCCACGGGATGTAGGGCAGGTCGCCGTTTTCCTCGCTGACGGAAAAAAGAAACACATTTGCGGGCGTTTCTTGGAAGAATGTGCTCTCGTCCTGCCAGAGGGCCAGCCGGCTTTTCCCAACCGACCGCTGCACGGCTGGAGTGTAGGAGGAGGTCGGCCCGATAAAGAGATCGGGCTTTTGTCTGTCGAAAGCCTGGTAGGCCGGCATCTTTTCCGGAGACCACATGGCGACATCATGCTTGAGTGCGGCAAATCCATGGGCCAAGGCGCCGCTGCCAACACCGTTGTCGTCGTTGACAATCAGGACATTCATGCAACCACTCCCTTCCGACGCAATTTACTAACCATGCTCTTCGCCCTGTCGATGTCCTGGGTGCTGTCGATTTCGACCAGATAGGATTTCTTGGGGTAGGTCGGTGAAATCACGCCCCCAGCATCAATGACGGCGTTCAGCACCTCGTAGGCGAACCAGCGTGCGCATTGGTCTCTGGAGGCGATCCGTCGGTAAAGCTCAAGCTCCTTGTCGCCGAGGATCACGGCCTGCCCCCATTTTGGCCAGACGCCGTAGCTGAAATGGCAGATGCGGCCCTGATCGATGTTGCAGCCGACTTCCGAGGAGCGATGGTTGTGGTTCTCGTCAATCACGGCAGCCGAGCCATCATCCGGCATGCTCGACAGAAAATCAGGGCCGAAGACTAGGTCGCCGCACATCAGCACCGCCCGGCGCGCCTGGCATTCGGACATGCCCATCAGCAGGGAACGGGCCACATTGGTTTGCTCGTGGTCGGTATTGTCCACCCAGCGAACATCCTTCGGCAGGGTCTTGACCACCTTTTCTTTCTGGTAGCCGACCACCACGACCAATTCGGCGTTTGGCATGGCTTTTCTTGCCAGCGCCAACTGCCTGCTCAGCACGGTTTCGCCACCGCCGATGTCAATGAGGGCCTTAGGCCCCCTGGCCTTCATGCGCCGACCGGCGCCAGCGGCTGATATTACGACAACAAGCTCTGACAATGTCGCTCCCTGAGAGTTTGTAGTTGCTTGGCGTAAAAGTCAGACTTGGTCCGACGCGAAAGCTGGTATTCTCCCTCGTTCACATCCATCATTGCCTCTGGCAAATGTAGGATGACTCGGTTCTTGGCGATCCTCATCCACAACTCGTAGTCTTCGGCTGGCGGCATGGATTCGTCATACAGGCCGGTTTCATCCAGCACGGATTTCCGGATGACACAGGCCGAGTGGACCATGTTGTCAAAAGCAAGTTCGCGTTTTACGAACGACTTTTTGCAGTGACGAAAATGAACACCATTGCGCACATGGTAATAATCCGTATAAACCGCACCGGCTGACTCCCCGTACTTTTCCAGCAATTCGACGCAGGCCGTGAGCCTGCCTCTCAGGAACCTGTCGTCGGCATCAAGAACGGCAAAGTAATCTGTCTGATCCCAGGCGACACGCATCCCCCAGTTGCGGGCAGCGGCAGGTCCACGCGACTCATGCGCTGAAAACAAGCGGATTTGCACGCCGTCGATATGTCCGACCAGCGAGGGCACGCCGGCATGATCCTCCTCGGCTGCGTCAGACAGCTTGCGAAAAACAACGCTCACCGAGTCATCAGTTGATCCATCGTCAACAATGACGATGCGACCCGGCTTTTCGGCGACGGCCGAATCGATGGCTTCCGGCAGGAAGTGACCGTAGTTGTGGTTGGCTATAACCACCGAAACCCGGTCAAGCGACATGGGGAAGTTCCCCGTCTAGAATCAGGTACTGCGAATTCTGGCTTTTGGCGATGCGTTTCAGTTTTTCTGCGACGCTGGCGATTTTTTCCTCGGTTTCCTCCCAGACCACCTCATGGAATCCGCCCACCATGTTGAAGGCCATGGTCTGCACAAGCATGCCGTGGATTTTGCCGGGATCGACCAATACGACCCGTTGATTCTGATCATTGATCAGATAGTCCAGATCGGCCAGGTAGCAATTCTCCAGAGGTTGTCCAGCCTCGACGAAGAGGATGAAAACCGATTTCAGGTTGTTGCCGACCCCTTCCTGGAGGGCGTCCAGCTCGGTGTAGGACGAATCCATGACGAAACGCAGCGAGTACTGGTAGGAAAGATCAAGGTCGCGCAGGGTTGCGAGGACATCTTTCGGCTTGACCTTGGATCGGGCGGTGATCACGAAAACAACCTCGGTCGGCTTGAGCTTCTGTTGCTCCAGCATCTCGGCTGTCCGGGCCACATCCGACAACTCGCCTTTCTCACAGGAGACCAGAGAGGCCACCGCCAGCGTCCGCTCACGACGGGCCTCCGCAACCGCCTGTTGGTGGTCGAGGTCCGCCATCCAGTCGGCGGGACGGAACATCGGACAAAAACAATTGGTCGTTTTGTAGGACTTGGTGTCTTCAATCGTTTCCAGTTCGGCTTTGCCTTCGTCCAGAAAACGCTTGAGTATGTCTGCCTGGCAGCCGGTCTGGTCGCCCTTATCGTCCTTGATGATGAAACGACAATTGTGACACGATGTACTAATCACGGACGGCCTCCACATAACTCATGAAGTCTTTGACATAGGAACGAACAAGGGTCGTGCCCATCAGCGAGAGCATGGATTTCAACTCGGGAAGTGTTCCCGCGCTCTGGCGTCGCTGACCACCGGAACCGAAGACCAGCTGGCCGAAGCTGTTCGCTTCCCCAAGCATGACATGGCGACAAACTTCGACGATTTCACGGGTGCCGACCAAAATCACGCCGCCGCGACTCAGCCTGGAGACCCAATGGCCCAGCAGGCGGTGACGAAACTCTCCTGGATAAAAATCCAAGACATCGGCGGCTACGATCTCAAGGGCCTCACCTTCCTCGGCATGTCTCGACAGATCGGCAGGATTACCGGGATTCTCCTGGCTCAGCGGATCAATCTGGACAAACCCGGGCAGGCTCATCTTTGAGTCGCCCACACTCAAGCGCAACTTGACCATTGTTTCCTCCACCACGGGGCGTCTACGGCCAGACGCAGGGCCTGGTTCCATTTCTCCACAAAAACACTCAGGTTGTGGCGACCGACAGCCTTTTGTCTGGCTGCTGCGCCGATCATCTCGCAGTACGACGGGTTGGCCATCAGTCTCTTGACGGTGGCGTTCATCTCTTCGGGGCTGTCCACCAGAAAACCGTTTGCTCCATGCTCGATGGCTTCCTCGATGGCCGTGGCCCTGTAAGCAACGACGCAACATCCGGACGCCATGGCTTCCAGGACGGTTGTCGGCAGGGAACTGTTGGTGGCCGTGCAGAGGAACAGCAGCGAACTGCGATAGGCGCCAGCCAGCTCTTCCACGTTGGCGGCTGCCCTGGAAAGCCCCGGAGTGTCGCCCAGCACGCGGACAGGAAGATCCTTCGTGGCCAGCTTCCAGAAACTGAACCCGCAGACATAATCGCGCTTGATCCAGTCGTTGACCACGCTCAGGCAGACCGGCTCGCGCCGCACTCCCTCTGTGGGCTTGAACAACTCCGTGTCTATGGCGTTGTAAATAACCAGATCGCCGTCCCGGCCACCCCATTCCCGCATCTGGTGATTGGTTATGAAAACATTGAAGTCTCCGCACTTGGAGGCGGCGAACTTGCGGTCTCTCTCCGACCAAGTTTCGTCGGGCAGGCAATGTTCTAGGCGCAGCAGCGGAACACCCAGATGCGTCGCAGCCTGTAAAGCCCGGTCGTACTGGCTAAGATGGTGCGTGATCACCAGATCGATATCTATGCCAACGGGGACATCGGGCGTCGACGGATGGAAGGGCAGCAGGATGTGATTGGCTGGCATGGGCGCATACTGGTGCATCCACGGCTTGGCCTTCTCGTCATTCCACAGAAAGAAGTTGGCGTCCACCCCGCCCCAGGCGCTCTGGTACCGTTCGTGCGTGACGAAGGTGAGGACATTAATCCTGTCAGGCTTGCGAACGGCAGATTTGAGAATGCTGGCAATATCTGGCATGGATAAGATCCGCTGAGACGACCCGGATGGTCATCGCTAACGATCTTACCCATGCCGGACAGGGATCAGTCACCCAAACGCTCAAGAATATGCCGGATCAGCCCGTGACGCTGCACGTCCTCCGGCCCCAGAGTGACCTTGGCGATATCAGAATGGCCCAGCCTGTCCCACACCCAGATGAGCGGATTACCCTCGGAATGGGGCAGGTCGGTCTGGGTCACATCACCGCAGACGATCACTTTGGAGTTCTCGCCGAAACGAGTGAGAAACATCTTCATCTGTCGACGGGTCACATTCTGGGCCTCGTCCAGGATAATCACCGAATTGTGGAAGGTCCGGCCACGCATGGTCTCCAGCGGGACCACCTCGATGGTCTCCTTGTTCCGACAATGCTTGAGGAAGCCCGGGTCGAGGAAGTCGCCAAAGGCATCGAACATCGGAGCCATGTAGGGGTCGGTCTTTTCCCCGAGCGTGCCGGGCAGGGCGCCCAGCCTTTGGCCGCATTCCACGATCGGTCTGGTCAGGATGACTTTCTCGATCTTGTTCTCGCTCAACCAATTGGCTGCCAGCCCGCAAGGGATGTAGGTTTTTCCGCACCCAGCCGGGCCGGTGCAGATCGTCAGCGTGCAGGCCTCGATGTTGTTGATGTAATTCTGTTGGTTCGGCGTCCTTGCTTTGATCTTCTTAACAGCCTTCTTAGCATCTATCCTTTTTTCGACATCGGCGTCCCTAACTTGTTGCCACGGAATGAGTTCTGGATCATTATCATCTTCAAGCAAATCGGTCCACAACTTGTTTTTGCGTCTCATGGCTAAGAGCCTCCAGGAAGGTCTTACCGACCTTCAGGGGGATGAATTGGTACGCCACTTCCAGACCAAGCGAAGCTTTCGCTCGACGCTGGTCGTCCTCCCTGTAAGCCCTTCGCATCGCATGGGACAGATCCTTGGTAAAAGGAACCTCCCATTGTTCGTCTCCACGGTAAAGCTCAGCCGACTCGTCCTGACCGCCCGAGCACGGCTCGTCGTAAACAGGAACAAGATAGCCAGTCTCATCCGAGATATAAGAGCGATAGGTTCCGGTGTCTGGGACCACCGGAGTCCTGCCCATCGCCATTGCGTCAAAGGCCGGATAAGACCAGGCTTCACCGCAAGAGGCCTGGACAAAACATGTTCCATGGGCGTGAAGACCCATCAACTGGTCTTCTCCCAATCGTTCCGTGATCACGACTATCTCCGGCAGATAAGGCAGCTTCATTCCCTGCCCGATCTCACGCATCATCGACTGGACATGGCGCGGGTCACCGTTTGTCTTGATGACCAGCACGACATCTTCAGTTGGCAAGAACTCGCTGTAGTAGGCCTTGATCAGACCGCCAAGATTCTTGCGGCGGACATTCTCGCCGATCGTGTAGAAGACAAACTTCTTCTCGTCGACGTATTGCCGGATGAACTCTGGCACCGGGTACTTTTTCAGATAGCGATGGGCATCGCTGGGGAGGGGCAGGCTGATGGTCGGCTTGTTGACACGGCTGTTGGAGCAGGCCGCCGTGGAGATTCCCGGCGTGGTGACGACGACATCCATCATGTTCAGGCGCAGATCCCAGCCGGCGCTAGTGAACCTGCTCGCCTCGTAGTAAAAATTCGCGACATTCAAACCGAGCCTGCGGTCAAACTTCATGACGGGAGGCAGGGTGTGCTGGATGACCGCGTCGAACCTGGCGGGCATGCTGCGCTCTTCCAGCTCGTAGATCTTGTCGTGGCAGGGCTGGGCGCCGCCGTTGAAGGTGATCGGCCGGCAAACCACCCTCGCCCCTGCTTCTTCCAGCGCAACAGCCGTCTCACAGCAGGCTCTGGCGTAGCCGGTGCCGTCATGAAAATTGCCGATGTAGAGGATATCGTTCATGATGTCCGCATCTCCTCCCAGAACTCAATCCTGCGCCGCTCAGCACACAGTTGATCCCAGGCATGATCCCGGTTGAAAGCTCCTAGCTTGCCGCCGGGGCCAAAGCTTGTGTACTGAGAAGGCACAAAAGTCGTGTCGCAATAACCACGAGAAAGATCACGCAACATCCTTTGCGCCAAATATCCAGCTTGCGCAGAAGAGATACCGAGAGCCGACGCAAAAGCTTGGTCAACCCATTCTTTGTTTGATAGATAGTCTTCTGGTCTAGATAAGTTAGGCAATATTGTTTTAGTATCTTGATAGCTTTTTGTTGGTTGTTGCAATTTATTTATTGCATTTAACCATACATAAGCAGCATTACTATAGCTAAATTTAGCACTAGCCATATCTCTATGTTTTTGGCCGATCGCCCGACGCAATGCGGGCGGCGACGAAAAGAAGTTGGTCAAGGTGGATACCAGGGCATGGTTGTCTGGCAACGCCATCATGCGCCCGGTTTCCAGTTCGGGGAAAGCGCGTTGGACTGGGATGGTTTCAGCCCCGATAGCCGAGGCCACAGAAGACATGGCGGTGAAGTCAACTGAGATCACCGGGACACCACAACAGGCTGCTTCAACCTGTGGCATTCCGAATCCCTCGCACACCGAGTATTGCACGAATATGTCCATGGATGAATACACCGGCCGCATGAACGACCGGGGAAGGCCAGAGGCCACGCCGGGGGTGGTCAATTCGCCACTAGCACAGTACGGACAGTACCCGGATGGCAGCTGCCACAGCAGGGCAGAGGCCCGGTCGCACTTCTTGCAAGCGAATGTGAAGAGGGTTCTGTGAGCGACATTGTGACGCAACAGATATTTGGGCATGTCCCAGCCGACATCGGGCCAGGCCGTGTGGCAATACAGATAAAGCCGGTCAGCTATGTGGGGCGGCGCAGTATCCAGCAGCTTCTTGAAACTTTCAAAAAGATCCGGGTACAACTTGCGCGCCTGGTTGCGCATCACCGTGCCGACAAGCAAGGCGTCCTGGGGGATGTTCAGGGCTTCCCGAGATTCCTTCTGGCTGTGCGGGAAGAAGACATCCGGTTCAGCGCCCGGGGAAGCGACCCCGGCCAGATTGAGGCCGGGGTACTGCTTCAGCACATTCAAGCCGTAGTCCGAATAACAGAGCACGGCATCGGTTTGGTTGAGGATCGCAACCCACTCGTCATCCTGCGGTTCCCCATCCACCGGATGCATGAAAACCCACCGGTAGTAGGGGCGCAACGGGGAATAGGCAATGAACGCATCCTGCCAGGGGTCACGCAATGAGATCACGACATCCGGCTTGAAGCGCAGAACCGTTTCCTCAAAAATCGTGGCCCCCAGCGCAGGATTGGACTGGTTGATGGCCAGAGGCGGGTAGTTGTCCGTGTTCGTGGTCACGAAAAAAGCCGGCCACGGGCTTGAGGCCCGCCTCGGATCGCTCGGGACACCGTAACAAGCCAACTCCCCGATCTCATGACCGGCGGCTTGGAGTTTGTGCGCAATCTGGCTTGCATAAGTGGCGTAGCCAGTCTGCAACCAAGTCGCCTCGCCAACCAAAAGGATGCGTGCCATTGCTATTCTCAGAAGGGGATTTCTTCGCCGTCAGCACCGCTGGCAAAACCGACGCCCTCGTCCTCGGCTCCGACACCGGCAGCCACCGCCTTGCCCGTTTTCGTGTCGGCGCCCTTGCCACCCAGGAAGGTGAAGTTGTTAACCCGGAACCTCAGGGTCGAACGCTTGGTGCCGCTCGACTTGTCGGTCCAGGTGTCGGTGCGGGCGGTCGCCTGGATGGCGATCTTAGACCCCTTCTTCATATACTTGCTGATGGTGTCAGCCGACTTGTCCCAGGCTTCGCACTCAATGAACGCAACCTCTTCTTCACCGTTGCGGTTCTTGCGGCCACCGTTGACAGCGATGGCAAATTTTGCCACGCGGTGCTCGGCCCCGACATTCTGAAGCTCGGGGTCGCGGACGAAGTTCCCAATAAAAATGCAATTGTTCACGAATTCACCTCATGACATCTGAAAAACCTTGCGCACGACCAACGAACCTTTCTTGGGGTCTCGTTCGCCCTGCACCAAAACCGTGTTCCCCTCAGTCAGGAGGTGTTTGTACTCCTCCCAAGGCTCAGAGAAACACACCACATCGTCCAGCATCCCGGACGAATCCGATAGAGAAAGGAACGCCATCATGGTTCCCTTCTTTGTCTTGAACGACCTGACGCCGCGCACCTCAACGCCCAGCAGCAGGAACCCGGTCTTGCCCGCCAGGAATTCTCCGCAGGTCGTGTTCGCATCACCCAAATCACAGCCGTCGACACGAGAACAGGTCAGAGCGAATCCGAAGACCTGCTCCTCGGCCCACGCCATCCACGCCGGATGGTCGCTCAACGGGGTCGGCGGATGCTCCAGCAGGGTGGCCTGGCCGTTCACCAGCGAACCACGCTTGATATTGGCCACGCCGCCCCCTTCCTTTTTGGGTTTGGCCAGACGACGCAGGACATCCACAAAAGGCTCGTCGCCATTGCAATTCTTGAGAATCCAGGCCTGCTCCTTCTTGGTGAGCGAAGCCACGACATCAATCTCGGCCAGCATCAATTGACGCTTTCTTCCGGTCCAATCCAAGGCTCCGGCCATGATCAACTTGTGGTTGACGGAGGGGATTTCTGCGGCGACATGCACAAGCCATTCCATCCAGGTAAAATCCGTGGCTTTTTTGGCCAGAGACTGCTCGGCCTTGTCCATGACCTCAAACAACTTGTGCAGATTCGACTGCCCCAGCCCCTTGATGTTGGACAAGCCAAAATAGATGTCGACTCCGTCCGTCCAGAAAATCATCTGTTTGTGACGCACATCCGGAGGGAACACGGTGATTCCCGCTCTGCGGGCATCCTCGACCAACTCCATGACTTCCTGGTCAGGATCAACCTTGTCCTCAGCAAACGCCAACCACGAGGTGTAGAACTGCACCGGGAAATGGGATTTGAGGTAGGCGGTGTCGTACCCGGTCAACCCGTAACTCATACTATGAGATTTATTAAATTGATAGCGCCCGCTCTTCTCAATCCAACTCCAGATAGTTTCTGCTATATCCATGGAGACAATCTTGACTTTTTCAGCACCCTCCAGAAAAAGCCGCTTGACCTCGGCCATCTCCTTCTGATCCTTCTTGCCGATTGCCTTGCGCAGACGGTCCACCTGCTTGAGGTCGAAGCCGGCCAGCTTGGCCCCGATCTGCATCGACTGCTCTTGGTAAACCAGAATCTGCTCGGTAGGCCCGAGGATGTCATCCAAGGCGGGGTCGAACGAGTCAGCAGGCTCTTCCTTGTTGACGCGACGGCAGTAGTGTTCGGTCAGACTGATGCCGTTCTCGTCCTTGGCGGCCAGACAGCCGGGGCGCAAGAGGGCGCCCAAGGCTGAAAGGTGCTCGTCGTTTCTGGGCTTCAGTTTTTTCGACCAAGTCGCCCCCAACCGGCTCTCCAGTTGGAACACGCCCTTGGTGTTGCCGATCGACATGATATCCCAGGCCAGATGACAATCCGGCAGGCTGGCGACATCGACATCAAGAAGCGGCAATGCCCCCTGGCGTGGTGGATCGCCGACAACGGGCCAAGAACAACCGCAGGGCATGTGATGCTCGGCCATCAGATGATCACCGAGTTTTTGGCGCACGCACCGCGGAACGGGATTTTGGCGGCGTAATAGCGATGAACCTTCAGGAAACGCACTATCAACTCCGCTGTCTGTTTCGTGTCAATCATGGCCGAGTGCGCCCCGTCCCGGCTCAATCCAAAATACCTGCGCAAGGTATCCATCTTGCGATCCGGCAACTCCTCGGAGTCGTGAAACCAGAACTCAAGCAAATCCTCTAGGTCATAGACCTTCCGACGATGGAACAGGTTTTGATCCCCGTTCTTGTCGGCAAAGCCGTACTTGGCGCAAAGGCGACTGAAGATCGGCAAATCAAAGGCGCGGATATTCTTTCCGGCGGCTATGGGGGCCGTCGTGAAACTGTTTCCCTTCGGGTTGAAACGCTTGATGAACGAGCAGAATGAACGCCAGACCGCTTCCTGTTCGGGAGCCGCCTTCAACTGATCACGCGTTTTGCCGTTGACGGCCAACGCCTGGTCTTGCAGCAGAGAGAAATCGGTCGGCTTGCACAGGCTGTAGAAGGTGCCATCCGGCACCACCGACAGCGTCCTGGGGTTGATGGCGACCGCAGCAATCTCAATCGGCTCGGTGGTTTTGATGTCCAAACCGCCGGTCTCAAAATCAAAACAGATGATGATGTTGTTGGTCATTCGTCGTCCCCCTCTTCAACTTCCTCAACCCAAAAACGCAGGGCTTCGCCGTTGGACAGAATCTCGTGATTCAAAGTGCAGGTCGGCGATTCGGCAGCGGCGATGAAGGTGCCATCCAAAGTGATCTCGCCCCCGAATTTGATCAGGATCGCCTTGATGACATTCCCCATCTCTTCAGCCATGCGCTTCTTGGCTTCAGAAGCCTCGGCAAGAGCATCAAGCAGGGCCAGGTTGTGCGCAACCATACGCTTGGAAAGTCCAGCTTCTTCTGATTCTTCATCAAACACGGACAGATCCCCCCTTCAACAAAGAAATGGCCCCTTGCATCTTGTCGAGAGCCGCAACCCCCAAAATGTCAAACTTGACGAAACCCATGGCTTCCAAGTCAGACATTTCCACACCGCAAATGCGACGGTTTGTAGACTTGTCAAATACCATAGGGCAGCAGTCGGCCAACGATCTAGGCGCAATGACCACACCTGCGGCATGTTTTGATTGGTTTCGCTTGGTTCCTTCAAGACGGATAGCTTGGGCAAACTCTACGGCCAGCGGTCCTTCCAATTGGCCGCTGTCGTTGACCCGGCACCAGGGCGAAAGCTCCTTGGCATTGTTTTCCAGCGCCCACATCAAGATGGAGGCTTCGCCGGTCTCCTCGCGCATTTCCTGGAGTTCGTCGGAGATAGCGGCCTCGTCAGGAATATGCTCGGTAATTTTGTTGATTTCATCAAAAGTGCCTTTTTCATGGGCGCGTAAAACATCCTTGATCGCTGCACGCCCCTGCAATCTTGAAAATGTGACCATTTGGGCAACGCGGTCTTCGCCGTAACGATCCCGCATATGTTGTACAACTTCATCGCGGTGCGAGATGGGAAAATCGCAATCGATGTCTGGCAACGACACCCGCCCAGGCTGGTTGCGGCCCGCATTGTAGAAACGCTCAAACAGCAGATTGTATTTGACCGGATCGACATTGGTGATTCCGAGCAGGTAGCTGACAAGGCATCCTGCGCCCGAACCGCGCCCCTTGCCAACCAGCCAACCCTGGCTCCTGGCCCAATCGCAATACTCGGACACGATCAGGAAGTAGGCTGACAGGCCCGCCTCGGTGATGACGCCAAGCTCCTTCTTGATGCGATCACCATAGGTTGTGTAGTCAGGACTGCCCTGGATAGCATGTTTCAGCTTCTTTTTCCAACCTTCACGACAAAGTTGGCGGACATAATCATCAGCCCCCATGCCATTGGGGCAGGCAAACTCAGGCAGTTGTGGTTTGGAAAGGATGTCGTAATCCCCGCAGATTTCGCTGATTTCTAGAGAGGCCTCAATCTCAGGGCCGAGATGCAGGCCTTTGACTTCATCAAAATCTGGAATGTGATAACGATTAGACCTAAAAAAACCACCAAGAGAAACATCTTCTTGCTTAGCTAATGCTGAATGTATCGTTGGCAAAGTTGTTTGCATAGCAGAACAAAGCAAAACCCTCTGGTCTGCGGCATCTTCGCTAGCTGGATAATGTGCGTCTGGAGTAGCCAGCGTCTTGATGTTGTGCTTTTTGGCAAAATGACGCAACGCCTTCACCGTCACCGCAGCAGCTGGAAGGTTGTCCTGGTCAACCGCTTGTATCTCAATCCAAAAATTTTCGTCCCCAAAAAGATTTTTGTAACGGTTTGTAACTGTAAGCAGTCTTTTTTCCCAGTCTGATGGCACCATGGCCCGAGCCTGCTCGTATGTCTGGCAGCCGTAGGCAGCTTTCGGATTTTCAAACAGCGCATTGCAGAGGTCACTACCGGGATGTCCAGAAAAAACAATGAACTTGCCATCCGCATGTTTTGCCAGCAACTCCAAATCCAGCCTAGGCTTACGATAGAAATGGTTGGGGTCATTGGAGTCGCTCGAGGCCTGCACAAGCCTTTTCCATCCTTCCTCCCCCTTTGCCAGCACGCACAGATGCGACAGAGAGCCATTCTCAGGACGCTTGTCGTGTGCGGGTCCAGAGCAAAGGTAAAACTCCGATCCAAGAATCGGCTTGATGTTTTTCTTGCGGAGAGCCTTGGAAAAAGCGGCGACGCCAGAAAGCGTGCCATGATCAGTGATCGCACAAGCCTTGTAGCCCAACTTCTCACATCTGCTAGCAATAGCATCAGGCTTGCTAAGCCCATCAAGCAAGCTATACATGCTATGACAATGCAGCGGAACCCAACTCATTGACAACCCCCACCCCTGAAAGACAAAAACCAACCCCTACCCCTAAGCATCCCCGAAAAAATTATGGTAACGCACCGCATCCTTTAGCCACATATGAAAGGTGTCCATCTTGTCAAAATGACCGTCAACAGTCAGATGACCACGACTGTTGTACAACCTAGGGAAAAGAATAGCTGTTCCACCGTGCTCAAAAAAGCGTTTTGTGTTGACTTCGTAATCGTCTATCAGGATTTTGCCGTAACTGGCCATGAGGTGTTTGGAGGCGCCCACAACAAACCTGCGCGAATAAGCCGGAAGATGTTTGTTGATCCAGGCAATCTTGCCCTCAACACACCCTGGCGTTGATGCTGGAGAAGTAGCTATTACTACTTTGTCACCAAAAACCTCTTCCACGATCGACAGTACGGCATCATGCTCTCTGGTCTTGGGGAGGTTGGCCCAGAAATCAAAACCCATAGGCTCCCAAAACTTCTTCTCGTTGTCGCCCTGGAAGCCTAACTTGTGGTGAAAATCCCAACAGTCCACATCCTTGTGAGTGACCGGGAGCTTGTGGAGGGAGATGGCCCCGGCGGTAAAATCCGCCAGGACCCCGTCCAGATCAAGGTAGCAGGTCAGCTTGGTCACCGATTGTCCCCGCTGCCCGTGATGGTGCCACGCTCTTTGCGACTGTTCAATTTGGCCAGATTGATCCTAGCCACTTCGTCAAGGGTCACTCCCAGATCGGTGGCAAGGTTGGCAACATACCAGAGGACATCGCCCAACTCGTCGATCAGTTGAGTCCGCTTCTCCTCAGTCATCCTTCCACCGTCGTCGCGCAAAATCTTCTTGGTTTTGTTGCAGACCTCACCGGCCTCCCCGGCCAGACCAAGAGCCGGATAGATCACCTTCGCTTCGGGTGGGTAGATAGCGGTCGTGCGGGCATCCACCTGATAATTGGCAAGACTCATGGTTGCTCAACAAGCTCCTTCTGATCCGCGGCGTAGGTCGGGCCGTGGCCCAAATTGGTGAGTCTCTCCTGCCGCAAGAGGTCGTCACTTCTCATAAAGCCCCTAAACTCATAGGGGCCGGGAAACTCGCCCACAATGAGCGAATACGCGTCAAGATCGTCTGATTTGTTGGCCTTGCCAGGGACAGCCAAAAGGCGACCGCTTCTATAGCGGGTGGCCTTGACATCCACGGTGGTGCCACAGGGAAGAGTTGCGTCAAAGTCGGGGCGTTCATCCAGTTGCAAATCTGGATAAACATTGGTCATCTTGCAGAAAGCGATCTCGGCAGCGATTCCTTCCAGATCAGTTGTCTCGCAATCCTGCGGCCCCACCTTGCCGTCTTTTGTGTTTGACTTCCTGTTCTGCATGTATCTGGACTTTGCCAAAAACTTAGCCAGTCTTTGTTCGGCTTCGTTTAATGTGGTTTTAGTCCCGATCTTCAAATGGCAGTTAGTCACGACACAACTCCCGAAGATAGTACGGCTTGATTGGCGGTTTCGTCAACCCTTTCTGTTCTACCGCCACCAGACCCATACCCAGCCCAGGGTTCGCCCAGAGCGTATTTGGCAACAACCCGGTCGATGCCAAGTTGAACAATCTCGTTCCTGTAGTGCTGACAGGTCGAAAGACCGGATTCCGGATGTTCGTCATCAAAAAAAGAACAGAGGCGACTGCATTTCCAGTTGTTTGGGTCGCGGTCAAGAATGCGGCTGGGGGCATTGTCCCTTTTGATCTTTTCAAACTCACGACGGATCATCTGGAGGGTGTCGGGCAGATCGGATCGTTGCAAGCAAAGAGAATAAGGACCACCGTCCTGCACAAAAAAGATCGTCATTAAGATATCATCGTCTGGATAAAGCTCGCACAATGCATAATGATATAGACGAAGCTGAAAATCTTCGTACATATCTTCGTATTCTTTAACTTTGTCTTTTACCCAGCATCGACGCTTGCCTGTCTTCCAATCGATGTACTCAATAAGTCCAGGCCTGACCCTGGTGACAAGATCCATCGTCCCACGCAAGATCAATTGACCTTCGTAGCGACGGCCATCCGGCAACGAATATTCGTATTTGGCCCAATCGTGTGGCAGAGTGATCTCAAAATACTGCTCAGGCATGACCACATTACGATTGACCGGAGAAAACATGCCATCATTGAACAACAAGACATCCCAAGTCCATTGTTCGCATTTGTTGCGATCACCTTTGGTCCAGGGGTGGATGGTTCGCTCTGGATTCGTGTAATGATCCCATCCGGCCTGAATCGCCAATTCTGGAGTGAAAGTGGCGGTATCAAACTCTTTCTCGACTTCCGGGTCGGAAAAAGTCCGTTCTTTGTTTTGATGCGCCAGTTTCTTTCGGGCCAACAATTCCAAAGCTTTGTGGACTATATTTCCAGATTCAGCTTTTTTGCCGGATGGTTCCTTATGGCCTAAGTTGCTTGTGATAAAGAACTTATGAGGACACCACCCGTAAGATCCAACTGAGCTGGATCGCAAAAAAGTGACGATCAACGGTAGCTCCTTCTTAGGGATTTTATGGCAGCTTCAAGTTGTTCTTCACGAGACATGCCGATATTGTCTATCAACACATCAAAAGAATAGTCGTCTAAAGCATTTTCGCTAGTGTGATTGTCACCTTTTTCGCCTCGGGTTAAACCTATGACGATACCTCCATCTTCTTTAATGGCTTGACATTCATTTGGAAAACGGAGATCGGCAACGACATAAATCCCTTTGGATTCGGACTTTTCGTCATATTGTGCGATTGCGTTCAATGTGGCATCGATATGAACTTTTGAGTACATCTTGCGACAGATTTCAGTTCCGAAATATTGCAACACCTCCCGCACCGTCATGAACCCAGATGGTTTGGGATTTGGCATCAGCGGATAAGTAGGCATATCCTCCCATTTCATGTGGGTGGGTTGTTCCTTGTCCTGCTGGGTGCCGTAGACCAAGTCGGCCTGGAGGCCAAGCAACTTGATGCACACTTCCTTGAGCGTGTCGGCCATATGAAAGACCTTCCCGCCGCCGAAGTAGCTGTTAATGCGGTAGGAACTTCTCACCAAATCCATGGCCAGCGTGTCTTTCCCGGCACCTTTGCGCCCAGCGATTCCTATCAGCATCACTTGAGTCTCCCTAAAATCTCTTTCACTTCGTCAACAGACAGATCGGCAGGGTCGCGACCCTTGCCAGCCCGGGCAGAAATCACACGAAAAGATCGGGAAAGCTGACCGACAATTTTCTGTGAAGCAGTCTGGCCAGCCTCATCGTCATCCAGGAAGACAATCACCCGACTTGCGCCAGAAGACTCCAGAAGGACTTGCTGGGCGTCGCTCAGGGCGACACCAAACAGTGCTACTGCATTGTGATAACCGGCTTCCCAAAGGCGCCAAACATCACAGGGGCCTTCGGTCAGGATGATGGTGCCGTTGCGGCGGGCGTCCCGAAAGGCGGTGAACTGGTTGTAAAGAACGCGTGAGCGGGAAAATCCCTCGGAATGACGCCATTTTGGCTGGATGTCCCCGATAGCCCTGGCAGAAAAGCCGACAGCCATGCGACCCGTGTAGTCATAGACGGGAACGACAGCCCGGCCAGCGAAAGGCCCCTGTCTCGTGTCGCCGATGTCAAAATGGTTCAAGACCTCCTGGCCAAATCCGCGCCCCTGGAAAAACTTGCTGGGGATTTCCATTCTGGATCGAACCAGATCGCGCCCCCATTTGCCGACCGGCCCGCTTTCAACCTGCATGATGCGGGTGGCCGTGACAAATTCCCGCTGGCTTTTGTCCACCTGAGGAATGTCAGCACCTGGAGTGATCGCCAACAGGGCAGACAAGAACTTCTCGGTCTCGACAACCGTGGCTACCTTGTCACCCTCGGTCACCCATCCGTAACGCTGGCGGGAAAGCGCGCCCCGGACGAACCCGAAAGTGTCGTCCCGGAAAACCTTTTCACACCCGCGGGTGAAGCATTGCCAATAGCCCATTGAGGCGTTGTAGTAGACACGACAGCCGGTCGGATTGTCGCCACCATGCACGGGACAGGATGTGAAGAAAGAGTTTTCGGCGGGCTTGTACTCAAGACCAAGGGCGTCAAGGACAGTCTCCATCTTCTGTGTGGCTGCGGCGGCTATTTTCCGTAGTCGCTCAAAATTCTGCGGACTCTTGGGGGGGATTGTCGAAGCCTGACCGCGTGGGCCTGCTCCGGAGTAGTCCGTTCCGCGTCGGTCCTTCCTTGAGTCTGCCATATTCGTACTGCCCCTGAATGTTGATGTAATCCCCGCCATCCAACCCCTTCCCGTGCCTTGAAACGACCGGAATCAGTTTCAGGTTGTACCTGACACCGTCCGGACCAACCCCCTCCTCGGCCATCTCCTCCTGCGATTTCCACTTGTAAATGCTGAAATTGGAGCAGAGCCAGATGATCCGGTCGGAACCGCTGGCCGTGCTGGTATCTTCAGCATTGATCCCGTCCCGGTTCAGCTGGACGAAAGCCAAGACGGGCACCTGATAACGCACTGCAAAATTGTGCAGGTTGGTCATCAGGAAACCGAGCGCCTGAAACTCCGAGATGTTTTTGGTGATGCTGCGATCGTCCATCAACTTGATGTAGTCAAACACGATGAGTGCCGGCTTGGTCTGGCCGGATTCATCAAACCCGACATGCCGATACAGCCACCGACGCATCGACCCGACCGTCTCCTCAAACGGCTGACCGGCGATGGAGGCGTAATGGTAGGGGATATTCTTGAGCTTCTCCTTGGCCTCGTAGACCGCCTTGGACTTCACCTCGTCGGCGCCGAACTTCCCGCTCTTCACATCATCCACAGTGACATTGGCCATGTTCGCCAACATGCGATGCCAATGCTCCTTGGCCGACATCTCCGTATCCAGATTGAGCACGGGTATGTTTAGCTTGGAAGCCACATGCAGGGCGATGTTGTCTGCCAATTGGGTCTTGCCAGTCTTGGGGCGGGCACCGATCACATTGACTGTCCCGCGCTGAAATCCCCCGCCAATGGCTGCGTCATACTGAGGAAGACCCGAGCTGATTCCCATGACCTCTGACGGATTCGCCGCCAGATAGTCGATGTACTCGTCCAGATCCTTGGAGATGTGCGCCAGGCTTTCCGACTGGTTGCCCAGATTGCCGACGAAATTGAAGACGGCCTCTTCGCCGATGCCCAGAATTTCCCCGAGCGTCTCGTCCCCGGAAATATTCGCCAGCTTCTGGGCTGACTCCTTCATCACTTCCGAGAACTCGTTGGCCTTGTGCAATTTCACCAGGCGTGCAGCCAACCGGCGTAAATTGGATGGTTCAACCGGAGTGACCGCCAAAGCCCGCAGGTACTTCTGCTCTTCCTGGGATTTGAATGTGTCCGCAAATCCCAAAGTGCCAGCCGCCGACACAATGGAGGGGATGTCTGCCTTGGAGTTCGGTTCGGCAAGAACCTTCTCCAGGCAACGGTAATAGACGGCGTTGGTGCCACAGCTGAAACAGTCTGCCGACAACACATCGGAGACATCCACCCAGGCCTCGTGGCCCCCCTTGAGAAGAGCCGCCAGAACGGCCCTCTCCGCTGCCGGATCCTGATTCATGACCTTCCCCTCTTCAGACAGCCAGCGCAAACCACCCCGGAATCGATCTCGCGTCGCAGCGCCGCCTGGACGGCAGCAACCTGATGTGTCCTGTTGCACTTGGGACAGACCACATCAACCATCCTCTGGTTTTGCGACGGGGGTCTGCGGGCTGCCGGACGCATCTTCCGGTTCAGCTTCTTGTCGGTGGCTATGTGGCTCTTTTCAAGAGACAAGTCGTCCTTGAACTGATTGGTCGAAACAGACTTGACGGGTTCCGGTGCCTTTTTGGCTTTCGGTGTCTTTTTTGGTTTGGCGACAGACTCCGGAGGAGGCGCCTCCTTGCCCGCCATCTGACTGGCTACTTCAGCAACGGTCGCCCAATCCTCGGACGCCATCGCCAAAGCCATCTTTTTCAGCAAATCCTTGTCGCTCATTGTTGTCTCCTTTTGGTCGCAGCCAAAGACGCAAACATGTCAGCCACCTTTTCCAGACGCAGGGAAAGGTAATCGATCCTCTCCAGCCGGCAGGACAGGGAAACCTCCTGCCTTTTGGTGTTGCTGGCGAAATCGTCCTCCTGGATTGCCAAGGCCTTCCTCTCGTCGGGCGAGTTGTACCGGTAGTTCGCAGTCCTGCTGGCAATACACTTGAGGATGGCCTCGTTGCAATACCGGATTTTTGCCCGTAGCTTGTTGCAAGCCTTGGCCACATGGAAGGCCAGGCTCGTCAACATGACGGCGGCCTCGTTGCATTCCTCGGCGGACATGGCATTCAATTCATGCTGTGACATGTTGATGTAGCGCATCGCCCCCTTGTCTTCCGCCGGCAGGATCATCTTCTCGTAACTATCCAACATCTCATCGACCGATTGTGACGATGACTTTACTGCCTCAGCCTCTTCTCCCATTGCTCGTCCTCCTCGTTGTAAGGCAACTCAATCACCTGAATGCCGTTCAGATGGCACCAGTCCAACTTCTTCTGATCTCTGGCCTTGGATTCCAGAAAACCCATGAGTGTACCGTGAAAATGAGCAACAAAACGATAGTGCTGCTCACCGTGCGCCTCAACCACCAGATTGCGGAGGGGTAGATAAAAATCCACCCGCAGGCCGTTGGAACCCGGCAGGCCGACCTCCTCCATGATCCTGTCAACCGGATAGATTCTGCGCAGGATTGTCCTGACGCGACCATGCAGGCCGGAACGAAGGGGGGCCAGCTCGGCCCCCGAATGCGATCTGCCGGTGAAAGACCAAGTGTAGGTCCTCCCGTCTAAGCCCTTGACTTTCATGACGGGTGCAGCATGGTATTGATTTCTGACTCAAGGGCCGCAATCCAGGAGGGGTTGTCCTGAAGCAGCTTGTACAGCTTCTCGCCGCCCTGGGTCTTGACCCGTTTAATGGCGTCATCGTTCCACTTGTCGACGCCCATCAGGTCAAGGTGGCGTTCCATGTAGTCCAGGCTCATCCACGCCCCGGCCTTGCCGATCAGCCCAAGTTGTGCGCCCAGGTTGATCGCCTCGTAGACATGGTCAATGCCGATGCCGTAGCGGATGTAGCTGTCGACCTCCATCTGGGGCGGGCCGAGAGCACACGATTCGATCAGCCAATGAACCTGTTGGCCGATCTGTTTTTCGTTGCCGCCCGAACCCACCTTCCAGGCGCGGTCAAACTTGACCCGCATCTGCACATCAGCCTGGTATTGCAGGGTGCGACTTCCCTTCTCGACAAAGCCGCCATACATGCCCTGGGACTGCGTCAAATGCAGGATCGCCCAGACAAAACAGTTGCGCACGGGCACGACATTCGATGCCTGGCGACAGAATCCGGCAAAAATCTTGTTGCCAGCACCGCGATTCTCGTAGCCAACGCCCTCGTCCATCTCCTTCTCGTCACACAAAGCCGAGACCGAATCGATGATGACCAGACAACCCGGGTCGGTATTGATGGCCTTCATCGCCAGGGTCAAATAATCCTTGGCGGTCAGGATGCGTTCGGGCGTCGACCGGAAGATGGTGAACTTGTCCAGATTCAGCCCGGCAGTTCCCTTGAGGTTCATCTCCTTGAGACGCCCCTCGATATTTAAGTAGTAAACATGCCGACCACCGTACTCCGGCTTCTGGCATTGCGCAGCAAACGACAACGCCGTGGAAGTGTTGTGGGTGACGATAAAATTGTCGGTCAGGTACAGGCCATCCTCGCGGAAAACCTTGATGCAGACAGACTGTTCATCCCGCACATAATCCACCGCCACAATCCTGCGGGTCATGGCCGTTTTGACACGCTTCTGACAGCGGGCCTTCTTGCGGGGAAGGCGAAAGATGGACGACATGTCCGACATGCGGATATGGCAACGGTAGAAACGGAAGAGCTTGCCGTTGAAGATGCGACGACAGGCTCTGACAGAACAGAGACCGCCCAAAGATTGCACAAGCCACTTGACTTGATCGGCCAATCGCTGCGAGACAGTGGTGAATTCGGCACTCCCGCACTTGCCGACCGTGCCGTCGGTATCCATCAATCCCTGCAAGACAGCCTGGCGAACCTCGACCGAATTGTAGAGATAGCAGTCCGGCACATGTTTGGTGTGCGAATTCCTGCCGATCAATCCCAGACGCTTGAGGGCGGTCTTGAGCTGCTTGGCCCCGGTCAGCCAATAGCTGTAAGTATTCGACTTAGACGCCGAAATATCGCAGTCGCCATGGTCGGCCACAGCAACAGCCAACTCCTTGTCGGCGGCGTAAAAGCTCAGCTGTTTCTCGGTCATGGAGCCATTGCCCAACATCAGGCCGACAACATACGGATGGACCGGAACCGGCCGGGGACGGAAAAACACAGGCGCAGTCAGGCGGACATGCCACTTGGGGCGTTGTCCCCACCGGTTGTTTTTCTCCTTGTAGTAAAGATCGTTCTTGAGATCTTTCAACGCAACAACTTCGGGTAACTTGCGGGCTTTTGCGGACACTTCCCAGAGATGCTCCAAACCACATTCAGCCGTGTCCCCATTGTCGAAGGTGACCCGGTAAACCGGCTTGACCCCCTGAGGAAAGACGCCAACCACGGCACAGACTGACCCATCGGGATGACAAACAGCATCGCCCACGACTAGGTCGCCGATCTTGCGGGGGCCGTTGGGAGTGTAAACGGTGGCCGAAACCGGTTGCTCCTTGCCCGTTTTGGGCTGGCCCGAACAGGTAATCCAGGAACCTTCTGGTATGCCTCCGTGCAAACCGACATTCAAAGCCGGGCCGACAGGCACCACCATCTTCTTTTGGCTCTCTTCCTCCAGCATGTCTCTGGCGGAAACAGCAACACCCTCGCCGTACTGCTTGACCAGTTCCTTTTGCAGTTGTGTGTCGTGGCTTTCCTGCTTGCTCTTACTCACGCTCAAAATCCTCCAATTTGCTGCGCAAAGAACGACGGGGAATGAAGGCCGGCCTTGGCGCTTGATCGTCAACGACAGGGTCGGGCGGTGGCGGTGGTGGTGCGGCAGCCAGACTGGCTATCTCCGCGTCATACTTCTCCTGCTCTCTCGCCAAGACATCCTTGAAAAAGGGTGCCCCGAACGAAAAAACCTTCTTGCCCTCGGGCGACCGTATCGCCCTTGAGATGACAGAGGGGTGGTGTTTTTCCAAAAGCTTGAGCGCCAAACGCAGCTGAAGGAGAAAAATCTTCTTCCAGCGAGGCAACTCCCAGAACTTGGCTGGCAAAGAAGTCTTTTCCTTGGCAGCCTGGCGTTCGCACATCACCTCGGCCAGGATTTGTTGCGGGGCAACCCATCCGCCGCCGTAGCGACTTTCATACCGGCTGTGTTCAGTAGCTTTCTTGGCCATTCCCCAACCCCTCAGGTGAGAGAATAGGGGTGAGACTAGGACGTTATCAAGGACCTACCTACAGTTTCTTGATCGTGACGATTCCGACGATCAGAATTTACAACCAAAAGCTCAGGCACTACCACGGTAAAGGTTTGTACAGTTTGCCCATCTTCTTCAAGATGCCCAAGCACAAATAGGTTGTACTGTTGAATTTGCGCCGACAGGGAAGCGCCCACCCCGGGCCGAAAGAAATAACCCTTGGCATCCCGTGGGCTGACTTCCAGCCTAGAAGAACGGAAGCGGACACAGACCGCACGAATCTTCTCGGGCAACTTGGCGAGATTGGCCCAGTCCTCATTCGTCCCATCCACCACCGCAAAGTCTCCCGTGGCCATTTCGACCAAAAGGAAAGCGCGGTCCATGGGGGCGTCAGAGAGAGCCTGAGCCAGCGGGCCGTATCTCACTAGGCTTCGCCCCGGTACAAATCCTTGGCGTAGCGGGTCATGAACTGGTTGCCAGCCCGCACAGCCTTGCCGTGGTCATCACCCTCAATTGAGGCGGCTTCTGTCATCACGGTCACGCCCTGGGCGGGGCGACCAAACTTGCCTGGCGACTTGGCCTTGGCTTTCTTGTAGGCGTCAGCGATCTGCTCCGGCTGACAGCCAAGGTCTTCGGCAATTTCAGCCAGACTCTTCAGGCCAGCCAAGGATTCCAGATAATAGTGCTCGGCCTTGGTCAGGGTTTTAGGTTCCACTTTCTTCTTGGCCATGATCAACTCCTCTGGGCCATGCGCAACATGGCCTGGTTTCCGCTCTTCAGGAACTGGACATACTGGTCGAAGGATGTTCTGCTGACCTCGCGCCAGCAAAAACGCAACTTGCCGGTGTGGCTGTCGAACCGCACAAGATCGTCATGATGATGGTTGAGAGGGTTGAAGAACAGTCCCGAATCGATGCCCCGAGTGCAGACGCGCACCTCGCACTTCTCAAGACCAGTCTTCTCATGCACAGTAATACGCGCAACGCACCCATGATTTTCAGCATCGATGGGATTGGCCTTCTTGTCGTAGGAGATCACCTCGACCGGAT
>Ga0315899_10000246_pt1 | contig 66703 bp, 61 predicted proteins | sample LakEriMetagenome_2_FD_203518 | JGI IMG/M metagenome (GOLD analysis project Ga0315899, IMG submission 203518) | Freshwater fungal communities from buoy surface, Lake Erie, Ohio, United States - Buoy 4 MA112 | ecosystem: Environmental > Aquatic > Freshwater > Lake | place: USA: Lake Erie, Ohio... | reverse complement strand
AAGACCGCTGACGGTCGCGTTCTCATGGGGTCCGGCTCAGGACCGATCAGTTTTGGCGGTAACACAAATGATCCAAGCTTGACGACGGATGGGGCGTCTGCGGCTCGCGCTGAAAAGGGATTGAGACGCTTGCTTCCGGAATTTGCTGACGTCGCGATCGACAAAATTTGGGGTGGAGGTATCGATGTCTCGGCTGACCGCTTGCCTTTTTTCCAAACAATACCAAGCACGCGAATTCATTTCGGTGCCGGATATTCGGGCCACGGCGTGAATCCAACCTACATGGGGGGACAATGCCTTGCCTCGCTCGTTCTCGGCGTGAAGGACGAATGGTCGACATTGCCACTCTGTACGCGCCAAGTGCCAAAACTGCCTCCCGAACCTTTGAGAGCTGTCGGTGGGAGGCTGGTCCGGTGGGGAATTATAAATTGCGAAGAGGCAGACGAGCGGGAGCAAACAGCTGGTTTATTGGAGCGAGCTGCTGCTGCCATACCGAAGACCTTTGGGTTGAAGATTGGGACACGTTAATGCTTAACTTCTGCCCGAAAATAGGAACATGATCCTGTTACACAGATGGTGCACGCACAAAATGTGCAGCGAATTCACCAATAAAATCAATGTCTTTGCTCGTTATCGATAATAATTCGCGCTAGTAAAAATTAGCTGCTAGAACACAATATCTAGTAGTTTTATCAACAATTTAGGCGTCAACATACCATATGTTGACGCCTTTTTTGTTACGCACGTGCTACACAGAACAAAACGTGAACTGTATTGAAATTGGCTGACTTTATTTTGGCGAACGGCTTGGGCGCACACGCGATTGCACACGTTCGCTACACAACCATCGGAAACCGTCGGAGCGATTTCGGGTGATGATGGGAACGCGCGGGTTGTCGAATAAACTGGCGCTGACACAAAATCAAAGCAGTTTTCACGAAACCGTGAACTTGTCGCTTATTGATGTCTTGAAACTCCAAATCGAGCTTTATCGGCCAGTTCTCGTATTTACTTAATTCGCATGTTGAAAGAGCTTATTTGGTGTCGTCCTCTTATAATGGATTGATTGCTAATATGTCTCAGAGCACAAATCCTAGGACTAACACGCGGCGTGCTAAAGGCCGGCTTTTAATCCGCGCTATTACAATTCTCCGTGATCGTAATACGTCGTACCGATTGAATTATAGCGAAGAAGAGATACGGCAAGCGGTGGAAGTTGTTCGTCAATGGCAACCTGATCATGCGCTTTTGCGTTACAGCGAACGCAAAATCGGCTATTAATTCCTTTGAGGTAAATCGCAATAACCAAATTATGGTGGAGTTTCAGTATGAGTAATCAAGAACGCGTTGCCGTGTTTATCGACGGTGCCAATCTTTATGCCGCCACCCGCTCCCTAGAATTCGACATCGATTACCGCAAGATGCTTGCGGAGATGAAGAGTTGGGGCCGCTTGCTGCGGGTGTTCTATTACACTGCGATTGTAGAAGATGAAGAATACTCTTCTATCCGTCCTTTGCTGGATTGGCTTGATTATAACGGCTTCACTGTGGTGACCAAGAACGCCAAGAGCTACACCGACGATACGGGTCGTCGTAAGATCAAAGGCAATATGGACATCGAGTTGGCTGTTGATGCTTTGGAATTAGCGCCGCACATCGATCATGCTTATATCTTCTCAGGCGACGGTGACTTCACCCGTGTGGTGCAAGCTATGCAGCGCAAAGGTGTGCGTGTGTCGGTAGTATCCTCGCTTGCCACTCGTCCGCCCATGATTGCTGATGAACTTCGTCGTCAAGCTGATGAGTTCATCGATATCAAGCATTTGGTGGATAAGATCGGTCGCGATCCTGAAGTCCGCGCTGAGCGCATGCGCAAGCGTGCCGAAGCAGAAGCTGATGCTGACGGTGAATAATAATTTATTTAATCAACTTTGAAATAGGCTGCCTCGTGCCGCCTATTTTATTTGAAGCATATGAAAGCTCGATCGGTGATCTTGGGTCACAGCATACCAGGCGATGAACCCACATATGATCCCTAATGCTATTATGAGCACAGCTAGTGTGTAGTGGCGTCTTGTCTCTTCCATCCAAGCCAAATGCAGAAATAGCTAAAATTGTTCCCGCAAAGTTTGAGGCTCATGCCCCAGGCAGAGATTTATGCCTGCTCTTATGCCAAGAGTTTTAATAACGTGCATTCCTATTCAAAATGGTTCATAGTGCTTTTGTTCATGGAGATATTTATGAGTGTTTTTCTTGTTGTTCTTAATGGTGGCTTAGGCGCTATCCTTGGATCTGCTATCTTTAATTCGTACCTAATAGGTGGAGCCACAGGTGTCGCTATAATGCTATTTTTTGGTTATCTCATCAGCGATTAACCCAGTTCTCCGTTCAAACTCTCAAAATTGGATTAGCCGTCTTGCTCTGCGCCCGCTTTGACGCAACATTTTTGTGAAAGCGAAACGTTGAGTGAGGTGTTTTTGCAATGCAATGTCACAAATTGGGTCGAGTAACTAAAGACCAATTTTACAGCAAATGTGAGCGGTGCCTATCATGATCGATATGGCGCACGCGAAGGATCAGGTTTCCATCGCAGACGGGCAGATCACGCTTTATCGGCGTGATGATGTCAAAGACCCCACATGGCAATGCCGCATAAGGGTGAAGGGCCACCGAGGCTATATCCGCAGGACAACGGGTCAGAAGGATCTTGTGAAAGCCGAGCAGGCTGCGTGGCAAATCCTGGGTGAGCTCAATCAAAGAACCAGCCAGAACCTGCCTTTGAAGAACAAGAACTTCATGGAGGTTGCTACCAGTTTTCTCAGGGATGCCGAGACACGGCATCGAGAGGGGAGAACCAGTGAAGGCCGCTTCCTCGTCGTTCAGGGGACACTCAAACGCTATTTGATCCCTTACTTCGGTCGGAAAGAGATCACGCTCATTCAGAAGAAGGAGCTGTTGGAGTATCGGAAATGGCGACAGGACTATTGGATCACGGGTCCAGGGAAGGGTGAGCGTAAGAAACGGATCACGCCCACCACAGCCACCCTCAAACAGGAGTGGAGTGTCTTAAGGGGTGTATTCACACACGCCATCGAAATGGGCCTCGTTTCACCCCTGATCCTCGCCAATCTCAAACACGATAAGATCAGGATCAATAAGAGGCCTGCCTTCACCTCAGAGGAATACAAGCGCCTTTATGAGTTCATGAGGGGATGGGTCAAAAAGTCGGACCATCCCAAGATCCAGAAGGATAGGGCACTGCTCAGAGACTACGTCCTGATCATGGCCAATTCAGGCATGCGGAAGGGAGAAGCCCGCATCCTCAAATGGCGGGACGTCAACAGCTACACCAATGAGCATGGGGAATGGGTAACCCTCAGGGTCAAGGGCAAGACTGGCGAGAGGCTGGTGGTCTGCCAGCCCGGTACCGAGCGCTACTTCAATCGGCAGCGCAAAAGGGGCTTCAGGACCGATCCTGAGGACTATGTGTTCTGCCACAAGGATGGCTCGCCCATTGCCGACTGGACCAGCTTCTCATCGCTGATCAAGGCTGCAGGGCTTGAGAGGGACACGAACGGCAACAAGCGCAGCATCTATAGCCTCCGCCACACCTATGCGACCTTGAGGCTTGAGAACGGCACGAACGTCTACTGGCTCAAGCAGAACATGGGCACGTCCGTGACGATGATCGAGCGCCATTATGGCCAGACCCGTGTCCTCGTCGGCATTGAGCATGAGACGGCAAGGCGTAGAAAAGCCCCAGCGACTCCTGCTAGGCTCACTTCTGCGACTTCTCCTGGGGATCCTGTGCCGGACGGGGCAGTGGATCCTACCCCCGCCCTTCAGGGAGACGAAGACTAATGCCGCACTACAAGGCGATCCTTCTGCTCAAAGCCAAGAACGCAGAAACCAGCGATACAATTCCGATTACCATCCAAGCCAATAACGCCATCCACGCCAAGGCGATCCTCCAGGATCAATATGGTGATGATGCGGTTCAATCAGTGACGCGTGATCAGATGCCAACAAATTCGTCAGAGCCAAATGATGAAAGAGCTGGCGCATAAATAAGTGCATGCGTATCAGTGAGATTGATCCCAAGGCCAATTTGCCAACCGCGCAATATAGTTTTGCTGAAAAGCCCACGGCACCCAAGCCGCCAAAGGCTCCCACTGCAAGCAAAGCGCCTGTCAAACCCAAAGCCAAAATGATCAAGCCATTGCCGCCCGATAAGGCCATGGTGGCAAGCCTGCAGCAGAAGATCCAAGCTATGCGCGATCGGCTTAAGGCTGTTCGGCAGTCGCAAAAGCAAACTAGATAATTTTACTTAGGCTAGTCCGCATTATGCGAACTAGCCCTTTTCATATTCACTCAGAATTACGGTCGATGAACAACACATAGCTTATTGCCATCAGGATCTCGTAGATATGCGAGATAAATCGGCCCCGTATCACGCTGACGAGGGCCGGGCGGATCCTCAATTGAGATGCCGCCATGATCAACGCCAGCCTTGTGCCAACCGTAAACTTGATCGGGATTATCAGCTATGAATCCTATTGTTCCGCCGTTGGCTGCTGTCGCGGGCTTTCCATCAAGTGGCTTAGTAATGATCAGACGACCGCCTCCATGAGCAAAGATCAGACGGTCTTTTGCATCTCGCGTCGCTGCTGGGCCGCCAAGGGCAGCAAAAATCGCGTTGTAAAATTTCTCTGATTTATCAATGTCGTTACTTCCCAGCATAATATGACTAAACATGAGTTACTTTCCTTCTGAAGACTACCAGATAAGACAGTTAGCATTACGTAGTTCTGCTGTATAGATTTTGACTGAAGATCGGAAGGGCACAAACTGCTGCTCGGGCCTTTGCCCAAGCCCTGCGCGCCCCGTACGCTGGGATGCAATCCTGTGCTCGCTACACGTGTAGCGGGGTAGGGCAATAGCGCGCTGTATGGCGCTCTAAAAGCATTTGTGACGATGGCACTATTAGTAGTGCCGATGAGTGCTATACGGGGCTAAATGCCGTGCTGTTTTTTGCCTGCATTCGGCCTTTCCTTCAGGCCACGATTTTTGATTTTAGCACATTGTGCTTTGTATCTTTATTGTGCGTCTATTAAGGGGAAGGGCAACCGGAAAGAGCCGCAAAAGAGCGTCCAGAGCCTCAAAATAAGTCCAGTCATATCAGCTGTTTTAAAGCCCTATAGATCACCCCAAAATCCACTCAAATCCACCAAAGATCCACCCAAAATCCAGTCAAAACCATCTGAAAATCCTCGAAAAACTGGGGTCAAATATCCTCCGAAATACGATGCAAAAATCCATCAAAAATTGGGTATCTTTCCGGTTGCTCTGCAGTCACTTCGAGTACACACTTGCATTATAGCGCATGTGCTAAATCTCGTAATCGTGGCTCTGGCGAGCAGGCGAAATTCATTCAAAAATATTCAGGTTTGATGACGTCTTTTCGGTAGGAATGTGCTGCAAGTGACAGCACGCTTGTAACAGCTCAAACGTACAAGGAGGCTGTTATGAGCGCTAAACTAAACTTTGTTTCACTGCCCAAGAACTTTCGTAACGATCCCGTTATGAAGCGCCGGGAAAAGATGCTGAGCCAATTGGAACAGCAGCGTAATCTTGCCATGGACCCTAGCTACACAATTGTGCAGCAGCGCTGGGTTAAAGACGAGAACGGGGTTAAGCAGCCCGTAGAACGCCATAAGCAGATTAAGCGCTGGTGGCTGCGCAATGGCATGGGCGACTGCTTGCTGATCATCCGCTATGGCAGTCGTGTGCTTGAACTCCAAAAGGGTAAAGCAGCCATTGATACGGGTGGGGAAGCCAATCTGGTGTCAGTGATTGAAGAGATCATGCGCATGACCAAAGAGGGCGAGCTTGATGGTCTTTTAATGGATGTTCAGCGAGCTTATCCCAAAAAGAAAGCCGCTTGATCAAAAGTGAAGAGGAAAGGGCGTGTACGACGCCCTTTCTTTTTATGTCCATTACCCTTCATTCATTTATCGAGAACGCCCCATGAGCGATGAGGCAAATCCGAGTAACGGCATTACAGTGAACTGCAGCTCCTTGGCTGGTCCGGACTTGGTCAAAGTGCTGCGAGAAGATGTCATCCGTGACCTTCAGGATCAGCTGAGATTAGCTCGGCTCTATCTCTCAGTGCCAGACCCCAGCCCTAAGCACTACCAGACCGTGAGGCCCTTACCTGATCCTTGGTGGATCCAGCGTCCGGACGGCAACCTGCTCTTTGTCATCTACTGCCTGAACAAGCCCGTCGAGATCCGACCAGGTGTGGCGGCCATCCTGATTGAGGGGAGAGAGAACCTGATCCTCGCGATCAAGGCCCTGATCAATATTGTCAGGGACGGGCGGCTCGATAGGGCTATGGTTCACTCATAAGGAAAGAGGCCCGCCCATGGAGGACGAGCCCATCCCGAAGCACTAGCTGGGAAGGCTATCGCTATGCTCAGTATACCGACGGTAGCTCTTGAGGTTGAAGGGCAAGGCAATCATGGCGGCTCAATTCCGGCTCAGCGCCAAAGAAAAAGCCCGCCTGAGGGAGCGGGCCAGGTAGGAAGGTTCTTCGGGGAGATACACTTCAAGACGCACATTATGAGCACGGGTTTAGCCGAAAGGCACTAAGGCAAACCCCTCATCAACTGGCTTATTGCCCTTTAAGTGAACGCTTAATGAAGCAACCCAAGGTCAGCTTGTGTCTCGGCCTTGGCCTTGATGATCTCCCATAGCCCTCGAACCAGCTTCTTAGCCTCAGACTGTCGGGACTTAGGCAACCGGAGCGGGATCATATTTTCAAGGCTGACTGCCAGGGTGACCATGGCATCCATTGGCATGGCCCTATCCACGCTTTTAGCGCAGCTGAGCCAGCTCTCTTTCTTGCCGCAGATGTAACCGAATTCATATTGGCTTTTGACGAGGCCTAAGTGACGGGTTCCGTCATAGAGGGTTTGGAGGAAATCTTTGTTTTGCATGTCACTATTTAGCAAGCGACATTCATTGCAAAGCCAATGCTTGGAAAATATCAAACGGCTTAGCTTTTATAGCAACAGAAAAATGTTAAAATTCAAATTCATCTAAATTTTAGGAGGTTATCGTGGCGCTTTTTCCTAAAGACTTTCTCACGAACCCATTGGGTAATGGCCATTCACTGACAAGCTTCCGCAGTGAATATAACAAGATGTACCGTGATTTTTTTAAGATGTGGGTGCCTACCTTAGAAGACGGTCATCCAGCTATCAATCTCTCCGAAAATGAAGATCATTTGATTGCAACAATTGAACTGCCTGGCGTTGAGCAGAAAGACATTAAGCTAACAATCGATGGTGATATCTTGTCTGTAACAGGCGAGAAGAAAAGCCAACAGGATATCAAAGATCATAATTGGCATATTATGGAGCGTCGTTTCGGGTCATTCCATCGTTCAATCACATTGCCTTATGCGCCGAAGGAGACTGAATTCGAGGCGTTCTTTTCAAATGGAGTTCTGGCAATCCTTATGAAAAAGCGATCTGATATTCAAACCCATGAACATGAGATACCAATCAAAACAACATAGTGAAAAGTGACGAAAGGAATACTGAAATCAAAGAAGCCAAGCATAAATCCTTACCCCGATTGCTTTCTGCTATAAGCTAATGAAAGGATAGGATATGGCCAATATCAGGAAGTTAAAAAACGATTGGGAAAGTGCTTCTGACTCTCAAATATTTTCGCCAACAATGACAATTATGAGCTTAATGATTTTCACGATGATCTTGTTTCTTATTATTCTTCAGAGCTAGTGAAATCGATCTAATATTATACAAATAAAAGAGATAGAAGCATGGATCTTCATTCTCTTCCATTAGCCATGCTATGGATGATCTTCTTTGCATTGATATACTTTTATATCGTTTTTGAATTTCGCTATGTTCTGTCTGGTTAGTCAAATTATTTTGAGTGATTGTATTCTGTGCTCATTCTTGACTTTCTTGACTTTGACCATTCTTGAATGTCTTCGAATTCTGTGTGGTTTTTTGGTATCGTTTTGATTAACTTGCCAATATTAAGGCTACAGCAGGTTCTTACACCTGCCGCCTTCTTTCCTCTTGGTGTCTTCTCAAAGCCACAAACGACGCTGTGCTTTTATAACGATAACTCTTCGTTTCGTTTAGTGGTGGTGTATTTCGGGAAGATATGTGTTTTTGTCGTCGATGATCGCTAATGGGTCATCGGATGTGTCAAAGGTAAACTTGCTGAGATAGCTGATGTAATCGGTACGAACCGGTCCTATCTCAATCAAGTGCTTTTCAAATTTGACGCTGGTAAAGCGCTTCATATAACGCTTCCATTCGTTCACAATGATGGCTGATGTCGCTGCCTCGTCCAAATGGAGCGGGTTAGTCAAAAGCCCATGCACATGCCAGCCAACCTCGTCCTTATCTTCAAGGGCGATAATACGAGGCAGGCGTTCCGTTCGGTTCTTATGGGCGGCTTTGTAGATCTTGCGATCCACGCGATTGAGATAGCGCCGAAACTCCTTGGAATGCCAATGATGATCCCAGCCACCAAAGTATGACCTAATGCGTTTGGGGAAGTGCCAGGTGACAGCAATATTCCATGTGTGGGCATGGGCGTTGAGCCAGCGTAGCTCATTCAGCTTGGTACGCTGGCCGTGGGTCAGAGAGAATTGGCTGCAATCCATGCTTGCTTCTCCTCTTCTGTAAATGTCCGGCAACGGCTCGCTGGTCCGAAAGTGTTTTGACGCCATGGCTGGATATGTCGGGTTTTATATCCACCCCAGCGATTTTGAGGCAGGCCTCTGAGTTCAGGGGGTAATAAATTGAAGTCTTGTTTTGGCTTCTTTTTCTTCTTCATTGCTCAATTCCTTATAAATACATGCAAATACGCATAATGTATTTATACACGTCCAAAAAATAGGAGCAGAAATTGATTGAAGACTTGTACAAAGAATTAAAGGAAATTGGTGCCGTCCAAAATATGAGTGACTTTAGCAGAGAATGGCTGGGTAAGGAGAAGAGCTATTATCGCGTGCTACTTTCAAAGCGCCGTTTTCCAAGTGCAGATGCTATATCCTTCTGTGCCTCTCGCCTGCGCTCTCTTCCCATCCCCGATGATGCTCCGCAGAAGAAGCAATTTATTCGCTTGAGCGATCTTTGCATCCAAGCGCTTTTATCAAAGCATGATGTTCAATGCCGTGTTGGTTGATAAATGTCGCTGATGGTCGAATGATATCGCTTATCAATTAGTTCAAGAAAACCGTTTGTGCAGGTGCTCACTTCTTATCCCAATATGAGTGCGCTCCAACAGCTATAAAGTTAATAGCCCAATATATTATTACTGGCGATTGAGCCTATAAAAAAAGAATTGCAAGTCGCTTGAGACTTCCCGAAAAAACTCGGGAAAGTCTCAATGTGATTGAGTTACTCATTCACGCTGAGACTTCCGAGAAAAATGCGAGGAAGTCTCCTATGAGCTAATCACTCAAAAAGTACAAGATTACGTTATCGTTTTGATGATCGTGATCTCATTAATGTTGAAAGTGCAGCGTTACAGTCTGCGCTGTAACGATCAGATATGTTCTTTTGTTATGTTACACAAGTGACAACATTCTCTATCGTAGGAAAAAGCATGGTGTCGAGGTCGTGAAAAGTAGAAAAAACGTTTGATCAAAATGCCTATGAAAAGATCTTGATGAAGTCGTTTAGTGCGTTTTTGCAGATGCGAACACAAGTGGTAGCATGTCAAAAAAATAGTTGAAAAAATATTCGCGAATTCTGTTGACGTATTTTGAAAGTGATTCGGACAATCCCTCATTAACCATTTTTGTGAGGGAGAGTTCCATGAAAGACGCCATGCAATATGTGTCGATGAATTCTGAAATCGATACCGTAAAAGACTATGTGACGAAAGCGCAGGCTTCTTATTCGCAATCCAAAGATAGCGCGATGGAGACGATTGGCCAGCTTTATCTGCTCTGGCGGACGGTTCGTTCGCCTGTGTCGTCTAAGGATGGCCAGAAATGGTTCAAGGAAGAAGCGGAAGCCAGAAACGATGCTATCGAAAAGCATAATGACCCGATCAATAAGATCCTGGCCAAGGTCAAAAAATATGAGACGGGCAAGCTTGATCCTGAGGTCGAATACGCGACCAAGGGCAAGGCAGAGGAAGACGCTCAATCAGTTAAGGACGAAGAGGCATTCTTTTGGAAATACGCCGAGCTGAAAGGCCGGGCCCGTTATTATGGTAAGCAGGTGAAGCTCAATCTTGATGTGGAAGCCTTTGAGTTCACCTCGATCGTTCGATTTGGTCTGAACCTCTTTGATGCCGTCTATAATGATGTTGTGAGCCGTTATGCGACAGTGCTGCGCCATGTCGCCAAAACCATGCCTGTCAATTTGGTCTCGGAGGCCTCTCAGGTTGTCGACTTCCTTCGTAACCAGGGTGGCTTTGAGGTAGTTCTCAAAAAGGCATCCGATCTGACCGGTGCGGACCGGGATAGCGAAGATGATGATGAGGTCATTGAGAAGGACGCTGAGCAGTTTGCCCGCGATGCAGTCAAGGGACTGAGCGGCAAGGCCGTCATTGAGATGGAAAGCCGCTTTGCCAAGGAGGGCTATGTTCTCATGGTCGGCCGGTCCCATAGCGGCATGGTCGAGGTCTTGGGCGAAGCGCCGATGACTGAGAACGATATCAAGCGGGCAGTACTTCATCTCGGTAATGAGGCGCAGATCCCCGATAACGACAATAGCGAGTTCTTTGCTCGTGTTGTTGGGATCAGCCATATCATTCGGGATGGGCAGCCGTCAGGGGCAACACGCGATAACACCCAAAGCGGCGAGAAAGTTAAGGTCGAAAAGACCATGGTCATCCGCCAGCAACAGGATGGCCAGCGCTGGATTGTGGTCTCAAACCGCAATGCGGAATCCTCGATTGTCATTCATGCCCGTCCGAAAGAATGGACCGAGTTCGATTTGATTAATCGCGACGTCATTCTCGATCCTAAGAATATGCCGCGGCTTGTGAAGGATCTATCGAGTTTGGCGAAGCGCCGTCGGATTGAATATTCCTTCGTCAACCGGCCTTCCAATGAGAAGGGCGAGATCGACGGAAGCCCGGTGTCATTAGAAGCGCGGTATGAAGCTTTGGTGGAAGCGGGCCGCAATAGTGCGATTAAGCAGTTCTTCTGGTCTCGCCTCGAGAAGGTGACCCATAAGCCGCTAGATGTGGATCACTTTGGAGCCCAGTTCGTGGCCGAGATCGATCACACGGTCATTGGTGAGCTTCTCGCTGGCCCATACGATGATTGGGAAAGCAAGCAGGCGGGCAACAAAGCCAAACGGACCACGAGCTTCCTGTTCGATGATCAAGAGCTCACGGTTCGGGCAACCCCTGCGCCAGACCATGCCATCAAGCTGCGGCAATCGGTGGGTGGTGCGTTCACGCTGACCTTTAATCAGAAGGACGTCTTTGATCTCCTGAAGCTTTTGGCCGATCAGAAAGCGGCGAAGTTCCTGATTGAAGGGGATGAAGCCGGTCTGATGGCGATCAGTTGGGAAGATCGGCTCGGCACTTATGTCATCTATCTCCCAACGGTGACAAAAAGCGGCGGCCTTGAAACACGACGTGTTGCACCGATGCGTGTCACCGCTCAGGCGCAAAAGGCAGCCGAGTAAGTGCTATGGCCAAAGCGGGGAGGGGCTCTGTTCCTCCCCAGCATCTTCAAGCTTGCGACAAAGCGAGCCTGTGAGAAGCAAAAGTTAATAACAAGCCTTGCGATCTTTGGAGGTGTTATCCTCCAAATGGAAAAATAGATGAGATCGACGCGTCCTGCCGATCTCCCTGTCTGTGAACCCCGACAATTGACCCTGTTTTTAAGGCGGAGGACGCCATGAATATCGTTGTGCCCAATTCTGAGAAGGATCGTCATTACCCAGCTGTCACAAATGATCTGGTGAATGATCCCACGCCAAAGGATCAAGCGATCTATATCCCCTCGGTCAGTCCTGGCTATGCCATGACGGCTTATGCCAAGAGCTGGAAGAGGGCTCTGCCGCAGGGTGTCATGGCAGAAGATATGAACTTCCTCGATCCTACCAATAAGCTCTTCCGTATTAGCCATGTGATGAGCTCGGCAGGCCAAGCGATCAGCCAACCTAATCCATGCATTATCACGGAGCGGGATCGCTCAGCCACATTGATGGTGGGCGACAGTGGCGGCTATCAGATCGCCAGTGGCCGTCTGAAGATCTCAGGCTCAGGGGATATCCAAAAGATCCTGGATTGGCTTGAGACCCATGCCGATGTGGCCATGACCCTTGATGTCCCGACAGGACCGGTCAAGCGGCCTGACTATCGCTATAAGTCGTCGAAGGACTGTCTCGCTGCGACAGAGCATTACCTCGCCTTCTTCCGCGACAAGCGCAAAGGCAAGACCCGCTTCCTCAATGTGCTCCAGGGCAACACCACCCAGGAGAGCGACGCTTGGTATAAAGCGGTCAAGAAATACGAGTTTGAGGGGTGGGCCTTTGCCGGTGTTCTACGGCACAACTTCTTCAATCTCTGCCGCCGTCTTCTCCAGATGATTGATGAGAACCAGCTTCAGACCAAAAGCTGGATCCATGTCCTCGGAACAAATGACCTTGAGACCGCGATAGGCCTGACAGCCCTTCAAAGAGCGCTTACCAAGTATGTCGGGACCAATATCCGGATCAGCTATGACACCTCAAGCCCGTTCCGGAATCTGAGCTGGGGAAATATCTACACAACCCCGCGCTTTGAGCGGCAGCTGATGAGCATGCCAACCGCCAAGATCCCAGATGATCCTCGCTATCTGGGAAGTTCGCTCCGGTTCCCCTGGCCAAGTGCCTTAGGAAACAAGCTGACAATGGGCGATGTCTGTGCCGTCAATGCGGCCCAGTTCAACTCAACGCTCGATGTTCAGAGCCAGCATTACATGGCTCTCCATAATCTCTCAGCGCTCTGTGATGGGGTGGCCTTCGCCAATCGCGTCTTTGACAGCGAGGGTATTACGCATAAGCACTCCATCGGCACAGCCATAGGGGCAGCGGTCGAGGCTATCGAAGAGATCTTTCGAACCGGCAAGCAGGACACCCTGCTCAAATACCGCTCCACCTTCATCAACCTGCGTTACGGCGAAGCGCCGGATGCGGGGGATGAAGAGCGGGCAATCTAAATACTGCGCTGCGCCGAAGAAACTTGGCACTCAATCAAAATAGCTAACTCACGAAAGGAATATGAAATGTCCAATACAAAATACTTCAATCGCTATGAGACTATCGCTGTTGTGCTTGATGATGAGGAGACTTTTGGATGTTCGCCAGAAGATAGCTACATTATTTTTGATCCAGTTCTCGAGGATGACGATCAGATCGATTTTGATGCCTCTGATAAAAAGATATCAGTTTTGGCTTTGCTTGAATTTTATCTTAAACATCATCAGATAAGTTAAATTAAAAATAACAAGCTGCGATCATAAAAATCGGATTTTTTAGCTCGGCAGTACTCTGCCGGGCTTTTTTATTGTTTTATGTCCTCGATAGTACTGTGAGAACCTCGACGGCTTTTCGCTTTTGATCGGGCGTGACCTCTATATATCTCTGAGTTGTCCCAAGCTGCCGATGTCCGGCAAGTTCCATGATGACCTTCACGCCGATGCCAGCATTACTAAGCTGGGTTATGAATCCCCTGCGTCCTGAATGGCTGCTGGCGCCCTTAATGCCCGCTTCCTTGTAGATCCCGTTGATCAACTGACAGAGCGTATTCGCTGAGAAGCCGCGCCTGGCCCGGTTGGCCTTCTGGCTTAAGAGGACAGGGTCATTGGCGCTGGGGCTAGGGTGGTTCTTGATATAGGTAGCTATCTCTTTCTTGAGTTTGCTGTTCAGGTACACCACCCGGCCTTTCGAGCCTTTGGTACCGTCAGGGGCTAGCAGAACTTCATCCAACACCAGCCCATCAGGGCTTAGCACTCTATCCCTCGTCAGTGCTGCGACCTCACAAACCCTCATGCCAGCCCAATGGGTCAGCAGCAGGGCTAAGCGATCACGTTCAGCAAACCTGCGGGCAGCGACTACAGCGAGCGCACGTTTGAGCTCTTGTTCAGAAACAATCTTCGCTTGGGGCATCGTCCAAATCCTGCGTTTGATGCCCAAAGCATATTTTCTGAGAATCCCAGCGAGCAACCGGAAATGGCTGCAAGCGACGAGGACGCTTGCGCTAGGCGCAACTGGAAAATCACATAAAATCTACTTGTGGCCCTAGCTTTGTACGAAATCATTTTATGCGTATAAAATCCTGTAAGCGCGCGGCCAAAGAATTCAAGTGGTTAAGCCAAAATCAAAGGGTCTGTGTAGACTCTTATATTTGCAGAAAACAAGTTCTGTTGTGTTTTGAAATCGTCTATTAAGTCTTTTTCTATTTACAATACTTGGCTTAAAAATGCGCGGGTTCGATCATTTTTGGCTACTTTGAAAATATCGGTTGGCGTACCGGATTCAACAATCATTCCGCCATCTGTGAAGTAGACGTGGTCGGCAACTTCGGAAGCAAATCCCATCTCATGGGTAACAAGAATACATGTCATCCCTTCCGCTGCTAGATCTCGGATTGTGAAGAGAACTTCTTTTTTTGTTTCTGGATCGAGCGCCGCTGTGACCTCGTCAAAGAGCATGACTAACGGGTTCATCGCGAGTGAGCGTGCAATAGCTACGCGCTGCTGCTGGCCGCCCGATAATTCACCTGGATAGGCATCTGCCTTCTCCGACAATTTTACCTTCGCGAGGAGCTGACGGGCCCGCTCATACGATTCCTCTTTCGGCCTGCCGAGAACATTTATCGGTGCCATTGCAATGTTCTGTATCGCGGTTTTGTGGGGAAAGAGATTGTATTGTTGAAAGACGATCCCGACCTTACGGCGCAAGGCGAGCTTATCGAGGTTCGGATCGTTAACCTGAATTCCGTCGACGATGATCGAGCCTCTCGAAACTGGAACGAGCGCGTTGATACAGCGTAGCAAAGTCGATTTGCCAGACCCTGATGGCCCGATGATGCAGGCGCATTCGCCCTTTGTGATCTTCATCGAAATATCACGCAACACCACGGTGTTGTGGAAGGATTTTTCGACGTGATCGATTTCGATCAGCGGCTGACCAAGCATAGTGGTGTTCCTAAAACTTGACCGCTACGCGGCGTTCGAGCGATTGGGTCAGACGAGCGATGGGATAGCAATAGGCAAAGAACATTAAGAGCAGCATCGTGTAGAACGGCAGGTAAAGATCGAGACGTCCTTCGGCAACGAGGGCAGCTTTCGTGAGCGTCATTGAATCTTGAATGCCGACAACCGATATCAGTGTCGTTGCCATGGTGAGGATGGCGTAAAGATTCATCCAGGGTGGAATCATCCGCTTGAAGGCTTGCGGCAGAATGATTTGCCACAAAATCTGCCGCCGCGAAAAGGCCAAGCTCTCAGCCGATTCCCATTGGCTAAAGGGAATGGATTTGATGCCGCCGCGCACAATTTCCGCGACATTGGCCATAACGGGCAGCGCTAGGCCGATGATTGCCTTGAACCATGCAGGCAAGGGAAGCGTGAGGCTGCCGAGTTTCAGCTCGAATGGCAAAAGAAACATTACGAAGAATAAGAGCACGAGCCAAGGGGAATTCCGGAAAAATTGAGTTAGGAACCAGCTGATCTTGGCGATTGAACGGGAGGGCGAAATCTGGCCCAGTCCGAGAAGAACGCCGCTCAAAGTTCCAATCGCCATTGACGCGATGCTCACCGCAATATTGAACAGAAAACCACCGCCGATGAGCGGAGCCCACTTCAGCAATACGTCGAGAATGGAAGGCTGCGGCTGCGTAGCTCCGGCGGATAGAGCGGCGCTGATCCCGCAGGACAGAATGAAGCCGCCCACGAGAATGATAGCAAGCGCGCGTGATTGAACGAACGTAGTGAAGGCAGGCAACGGCTCAAGTGCCGTGCGCGTTGGCGTGAGTAGAACCGGGAGCAAGTTTGGGGATAGCGCTTTCATGCGATGTACCCCGGAATACGCAAGGATCGTTCCCAACGCTGCATCAAGCCCACCAGCACAGCGACCAGTGCCACATAGGTAATGAGCAGAAGCACCATCATTTCGCGCACGTTCATCGCTTCCGACCAGATCTGTGCGGACGCGTAAAGGAGCTCCGGCACCCCAATAGCGTAGGCGAGTGTCGTCGTCTTCACCAGATTGACGAGATTGTTACCGAGCGACGGCAAACAAATGCGGAACGCAATCGGAACGACGACAATACGGTAGATCTGGAACCGCGTGTAACCGAGCGATTCGGCAGCTTCCGTCATCGCTGTTGGAACCGCTTCGATGCCCGAGCGGAAAATTTCGATATTGAAGGCGCCGGCGAACAACGAAAAAGAAATGATTGCCCAGCCGAGATTGTTGATGATTGGCGCCTGTGCACCGAACTGGTCAGTCAAGGTCGGCAACAATGAGCTGACCGCATAGTAGAAAAATGCGAGTTGTACGAGGGGCGGCGTATTACGGAAAAACTGCACGAACATCGCTGTGCCAATCCGTGCAGCACGCAAGCGCGAACCTTGTAGCCACGCGCCGATCAATCCCACCATAATGCTAAGGAAAATGCAGGCAAGGGACAAAAAAATGGTAGTCTGCAGGCCCTTGAGAAAAAGCGTTTGATCGTAGCTATCAAAAAAGACGCTGTAATTCAGGCCGTGGGTGCTCGACAGCCATTTAAACCAGCGTGCGATCGGTTCTATCATTGAAAGAGAGCCAAAGCGTCAGAGAAGAGTGAAGGCAGGGTTCCTGAGAACCCTGCCCGAATTTGGCGCTCAATTGCCTTTCAGCTTTTTGTTCGTTTCGATCAGATAGGGGCTCTGTTTGATGCCCCACTTCTTTTCGAGTTCAAGCAGATAGCCGGTCTTGTGCCAATCAACCGACATGTCCTTGACCAGCTGGCCAAAGGGGCCGTTGAGGTCAGCAAGGCGGACGCCGATGGCCCACAATTGCGGATCTTCTGAATTCAAAGGCATTTCATAATTTGCCCATTTCGGATCGCCGCCCGAAAGTGTTGAAACGATGAGCGTGTCATCGAACAAGAAGGCAATGCAATTGCCGCCCTGCAAAGCGTTGAGGGCGTCCGGAACAGCCGGGTAAACAACCAATTCCGGGCTATACATTTCTGTCACGCGGCGATTGTAGTAAGCGCCTTGAACGGCGCAAACTTTGCGACCCTTCAGGTCGCTCCAATTTTTCAGATTGGCGGATTTCGGTGACAAGATGTTCGTCGCGCCCGCGTAATAATTTGGCTCGACCATGCCGACGACTTTGCGGCGTGCTTCGGTGTCGCCCATTGTTGCGATCACGAGATCGATACGACCCTGATTGAGAAACTCCATGCGGTTTGCAGCCGTCACCGGCACTAGCTCAACCTTAGAAACGCCGATCTTCTGGGCGATGGAATTAGCGAGATCGATCTCGAGACCGACAATCTTGCCCGACGGATCGAGGAAGCCCCACGGCTTATAGTCGTTTTTGATCCCGACGGTCAGCGTCCCCTTCTGCTTCACCTGGGCGAGTGTGTCCTGTGCTTGCGCCATGGACGTGCCCCACACGGTGGCTACGACTAGATCGCAGTCGGCGGGGCATTCGTCGCCACGCCAGGCGACGTGCCCGTCGGGGCGCACGAGCACCAGCTTGCGCTCATAGAGGCCGGCCGCCTTCTCGTCTTCGATGGCGTGGACGGCCAGAGGAACGCCACGCCGGCGTGCGGCGTCGACCAGGGGTGCGATATCGGCTTTGGAAAAGTTCAAGAGAACGAAGCCGTGTCCGAACAGGTCGAGGATGGACCGGCCGTCCGCAAGCCAGGCATGCGGCGCGCGGCGCCCCGGAAAGGCGCTCGGCGTGTAGTCAGTCAGGTCGTCGTCCGGCTTCGGCGAGCCGTCCGCAACCACGATCGGTGACGGCCAGTAGCAGTAGCCAAGATGGACACCGACGGATTGCCACGCCTTCTCGTTCTCCTCCACCAGAAGGCGCCCCAGCCTGGCGCGCGCGTTTTCGCCCTTCTCGTCGGCGCGGGACAGGTCTTCCTCCAAAGGATATTTGGTCAGCCGATAGTAGTTGGCGAGCGATTCCTCGGCCGCCCTGGCGCTGGCCGGGCGGCGTTCCATGTCGTAGCTGTCGACCAGCGAAGGCCCACCCCAGCCCTGCAGCAAAGCCGCCAGCTTCCAGGCTAGGTCAAAAGCATCCTGCATGCCCGTGTTCATGCCGAGGCCGCCATTCGGCGGATGGGCATGAGCTGCGTCGCCGGCCAGGAAAACACGCCCATCGCTGAAACGGTCGGCGACCGTCATCTTGCGGATCCAGGACGAAACATCTTCGAAATGGAATTCGACCGGGGTGCCCGCCATGCGTTCCAGCACCTCTCCCACCTGATCCCGGCTCAAGTCGGCCGAGCCGTGGCCGATAAGCTGTATGCGCCAGAGATCGCGACCGTCCATCGTCGTCAGCACCGCCCAGGGACCGGCGGGCTCGACGAAGACGAAGCGGTAGGCATCGCCCAGGCCGTGGACGGTCCGCAACTCCGAAGAGCGCACATAGATGCTGGTCGAGCGGTCGAGATGCTTCTGGCCCCGGATCTCTATGCCCAGGAGCGCACGCACGGTGCTGGAGAAGCCGTCGCAGCCGACCAGATAGTCAGCGACTATCATGCGCCGGCGGCCGCCTTCATCCTCGACGACGGCGCTGACGGCTTCCTCGTCCTGCGAGAGAGACACAAGCCGGGTCCTGTACTCCAGCCGGACGGAAGGCAGCGTCCTAGCGAAATCCCGCAGGATCGGATCGAACCATGTCTGTGGGCACGGCCGCTCCCGCTCCGGGCTGTGGGGCGTGTCGGCGACGGTCGACAGCGGTGGCGATTTCACCCGGCCCAGCTCGAACCCGTTCAACGAGGTGCAAAAGACGCTGTCCAGCGCGTGGTCGAGAGGGAACCCCCAGTTCCGGACGGTGTCGGCTATCCCTAGTTGTCGGCAGAGTTCCATCGTGCGCACGCCGACGACGATCATCTTCGCCGTCCCGACCGCATCGTCTCGCTGCTCTACAAGCGTGCATTCAACGCCCCGCTTGCCGAGACCGGCCGCCAAGGCAAGCCCGATAGGCCCGCCTCCAACCACGAGCACTGAGGTCCGAACCAGTTCCGGTTCCATACCGCTATCGCCTCCCAAAACTTGACACCAAAATATTTGGTATGCCAATTATTGTCAAGCGCATTCACCGACCTGTCAACCGCTACGACGTAAGGCGATTTCAACCTTTGTTCCTAGGTCTTACGGCGCCCTTCGACGGTATATGCCCGCCCCGTTCTCGAACATCAGCGTTGATTCAGGGTTTTAACACGCAGGTTTCTATTGTAGCCAATAGTTGCTGCACCAGCATAATGAGGATCAGGGGTGAATCGACATGGCGGAGCTCGGCAAGGTAAATGATGTTATTTCCTACCGTCTGACGCTGCTGTTGCACCGGTTGGTCGGAGTCCTCGTCGAAGGCTCCGCACCGCAGTTCCGCAACGATGGGCTGAGCATTCCAGCGGCCCGCACCCTCGTCAGCCTGCTTGAAGAAGGTGGAAGTGCTACGGTCGGAGCCGTCTCGGTATCGACGAGCATCGACCTTTCGACGACATCCCATATCCTCAGGAGACTTGAGAGGCAGGAACTTGTCAGAAGGGAACGTCAAGACTCCGACAATCGCGTTGTGGTGGCAGCCCTCACCAACCAGGGCCTAGATGTCGCCCGTCGCTGCCGTCAGGCGAGCCTGGACCATGAAGCTCTTTTGACCAAGGGGATGAGCTCCGAGGAAATCGTTATTTTCAAACGTCTGCTTATCGAAGCCTTCAGCAATGCGAAGATGGGCTTTAAGTTGAGCTAGACGATCGAGGGAACCGCCAGCGTCTCGGTAACGCTTCGCTCCGGTCATTGACAGTACCTCGTGCAACTGCGTGATCACCGTAGGCAGCAAACTGAGTCCATGTGGAGCAACGCTATTGGTAGCCATTTCGAAAGTGGGTCGAGCGACTGAGGTTCGTACACTTCCGGGAGATTAACGACTTTCCGGAGATCGCCATGTGGGCCCTAGCCGGCGACATCGCCTAGTCCATGGTTGTCCCTCGCTTGATGCTTGGGGCCGACACAATCGAACCCCGTTTCAACATCATCACCCTGAGGGACAGCAGCCTTCCTGGCTATGCGAGGAGCGTCGGCCATAAGGTATCTAGTCGATCTGTGGCGTCATGCTGACGTGGTTGATCGCCGACACTGCTGCGGCTTCATCATTGTCTGACGTATCGCCTGTCACGCCAACCGCGCCGATTAGGCGCCTGTCGCTATCAAGCACCAGAACACCGCCAGGCACAGGTACGATGTTGCCGCCCGACACCGCGTTCAGACCCGCCACGAAGTGCGGCCTGTCGGCAGCGGCCTTGTCGAGCCATCTGGAGCCAAACCCAACAGCGAGCGCGCCATAGGCCTTGCCGAATGCGATCTCAAACCTCAGCATGGACGAGCCATCCTGCTTCTGGAAGGCGATCAGATGTCCGCCAGCGTCGAGGACGGCGACACTAAGGGGCTTGAGATTCCTGCTCCTGCCCTCAGCGAATGCAGCCCCGACAATCATGTTGGCCTGTTCCAGCGTCATCGCCATTTTTCATTCTCCCAATTTTCAATCCGAACACAGAATTTCCAACCCCGACGGCGCCGTGATTTCGCCCCCGACTGCACATCGCGTCACCGCGTGCGCGCCACTCCTTGGTTTGCCCCATCGTCGCTGCGCCGTATACTGACCGGTCTCTCGCCGCCGTACGCCCAGTTAAGCAGTTCGACGGTATGTACGATGGGCATACCTGCCCGATCGGCGATTTGCGTCATGCAGCCGATATTGCCGGTCGCGACGAGGTCGGCGCCGGTTGCGGCGATATTCTTCACCTTCCTGTCGCGCAGTTTGGCGGAAATCTCGGATTGCATGATGTTGTAAGTGCCGGCCGAACCACAACAGAGGTGTGCCTCTCGAGGCTCGCGCACGTCAAAGCCAGCGCGCTTGAGGAGATCCCTGGGCTGGCGCATGATCTTCTGGCCGTGCTGCATCGAGCAGGCAGAGTGGTAGGCCACGGCAAGGCCCGGTACTGTCGTTGGTTCGGGCATGTCGAGGGTAGTCAGGTATTCTGTCACATCCTTAGCCAGCGCTGAAACCCGCGCCGCCTTGTCGGCATAGGCCGGGTCCAGCCTCAGCATGTAACCGTAGTCCTTGATCGTCGTGCCGCAGCCCGACGCGGTGATGACGATGGCGTCGAGCCCTGCGCTGTCGATCAGCCGCGACCAAGCATCGACATTGCGTCTTGCCTGCGCAAGCGATTCCTCTTCGCGGCCGAGATGATGCACCAGCGCGCCGCAACACCCCTCTCCAGGCACAGCCATGATCTCGATACCGAGCCGTTCCAAGAGCGCCGCCGCCGCCTCGTTGATGCCCGGATTGAGTACAGGCTGAGCGCAACCCGTGAGCATAGCCACCCGCCCGCGCATCGGTCCGTTCAATCCGCGCGGGCCGTTCTGCGCTTGCGGAAGGGAAGCCGGCACCAGATCGAGCATGGCGGCGATCGGTTTCAGCGCCGCGGACTTCCTGAACAGGCCAGCAAACGGGCGGCTCAGGGCAGCCAGCTTCAGTGCCGCGCGGAATCGCCCAGGATAGGGTAACACCTTCGCTAGTACTGCCCGGATCAGCCTGTCCATCACAGTACGACGGTAGGTCTTTTCGATATGCGCCCGGGCGTGATCAACCAGATGCATGTAGTTCACACCTGACGGACACGTCGTCATGCAAGCGAGGCAGGACAGGCAGCGGTCGATATGCGTGACGATCTCGTTATCCGCCGGACGCCCGTTTTCCAGCATGTCCTTGATGAGATAGATCCGCCCACGGGGGCTGTCGAGTTCATTGCCCAGCGTGACATAGGTCGGGCAGGTCGCAGTGCAGAAACCGCAATGCACGCATTTGCGCAGGATCTTTTCCGACTCTGCAACACCCGGATCGGCGAGTTGTTCGGGCAGAAAATTGGTCTGCATAGTCAACCAGCCATCCGTCCGGGATTGAGAATGTTGTGGGGATCGAAAGATGCCTTCACGCGGTCGCTGAGATTGCGCAGGGCTGACGCCTGTGGCTCGAAGGCCAAAACGGTCGCGCGCGCTTCAGCGCTCGCCCGCACCAGCGTCGCGTGCCCGCCGCCGTGCCTTTTCACCAAAGTGCGTAGGCACTCTGCTTCCGGCTCTCCGCCTTCCATGCGGAGCCAGATCAGGCCACCCTGCCAATCGTAGAAGAAGGACGCGGGCGTGGTGCGCCGCAACTCCATCGTCATCGCAGGCGCCGCCGAGGGTCGCATCGACACACGCCAGACAGGTGTTTGCGTGCCGTCAGCGAATGGGATGCAATCGCGTACATCGCGCCAGATCGTCGAGGATCTATCCTCATCGAATACCTGCAGATCGGCCGTTGCCAGGAGTTTGCGGAGCAGTTCGAGGCGATACTCAATTGACGGCGGCAGGCCTTCCAATCTCAGCAAGGTGGCCGGCTCCGGTCCCAACGCGCCATCGCCGACAGCTCCCGCCAGACGCTCCGGCAGATGCGCTGCACTGGAGACCTCGGCGCTGGAACCCATCGCCTGCGCCATGGCCGCCGCTGCTTCGCGGTCTTGCAGGCCACGAATGGCGAGGGTCGTTTCCGTCTGAGCGGCGGGCAGGACCTTGAAGGTAACGTCCGTGCAGACGGCCAGTGTGCCCCATGATCCGGCCATTGCCTTTGATACATCGTAGCCGGTGACGTTCTTGACGACGCGCCCGCCCGCCTTAAAGGCCTCGCCGCGCCCGGATACTGCGCTGACGCCAAGGATGTGGTCGCGCGCAGCGCCAGCTTTCAGTCTGCGTGGGCCCGACAGGTTGGCCGCCAACGCGCCGCCAATCGTACCTCTTCCACGTTGAGCTCCATGCAGTGGACCGTAGTCCATAGGCTCGAAATCCAGACGCTGGTTCCGATCGGCCAGCAGCTTTTCGATCTCCGCGATTGGCGTTCCGGCTCGGGCCGACAGCACTAGTTCGTCGGGCTCATAGAGCGTCACACCAACAAGCTTCGAGAGTTCCAGCGTGTGTTCAGTCTGCGCGAGCCATCCAATGCCGCGTTTTGACCCATTGCCCGTAATCTCCAGCGTAGCCCTTTCGCCCGCCGCCCATTTGACGACAGACAGGACTTCCTCCGGTGTTGCTGGTGAAAACGCCGCCATCAGAACCTTGGGATGTCCGGAAATGGAAGCTGTCCGCGATGCACGTGCATGCGGCCAAGTTCCGCGCAGCGCCGCAGTTGCGGAAACACCTTGCCGGGATTGAGCAAGTGATTGGGATCGAATGCGCATTTGATCCGCATCTGCTGGTCGAGATCGGCCTCCGAAAACATCTCCGGCATAAGATCGCGTTTTTCGACGCCGACACCATGCTCGCCGGTCAGCACGCCGCCGACCCTCACGCACAGCCGCAGGATGTCTGCTCCAAACTCTTCTGCTGCAGAAAGCTCGCCGGGAATATTCGCATCATACAGGATGAGCGGGTGGAGGTTGCCGTCGCCGGCGTGAAACACATTCGCCACCCGCAGCCCGTGCTTCACGGAAAGCTCCCGCATGCCGGCCAGCACGCGCGGCAACTCCTTACGCGGGATCGTGCCGTCCATGCACAGATAGTCAGGCGAAATGCGGCCAACCGCGGGGAATGCAGCCTTGCGCCCCGCCCAGAAGGAAAGCCGTTCCGCATCGGACATCGAGACGCGGCAGGTCGTGGAGCCATTTTGCCCGGCAATCCGCTCCACTTCCGCAATCAGGTGATTGACTTCGGCGGGCGGGCCATCAAGCTCTATGATCAGGAGCGCTTCGACATCGAGCGGATAACCGACCCGGACAAAATCTTCGGCCGCCTCGATGGCTGGGCGGTCCATCATTTCCATGCCGCCGGGGATTATGCCTGCCGCGATCACGTCAGCGACACATTGGCCGCCCTGCTCGCTGGTCGGGAATCCGATCAACACGGCGCGTGCGGTTTCTGGCTTCTTGAGGATGCGCACCGTCACCTCCGTGACGACGCCGAGCAGCCCCTCCGAGCCGATCATCAGGCCCAGGAGATCATAGCCTTCAGAGTCCAGATGCTTTCCGCCAAGACGCACAATGTCGCCATTCACCAGCACCATTTCGATCCCAAGCACGTTGTTGGCGGTCAGTCCGTATTTCAGACAGTGCACGCCGCCTGAATTCTCCGCCACGTTGCCACCGATGGAGCAGGCAATCTGCGAGGATGGATCTGGCGCGTAGTAGAACCCTTCGTTTTCGATGGCGTTGGTGATGCCGAGATTAGTCACGCCCGGTTGCGCTACCACTGCTCGGTTCGCGTAGTCGATTTCGAGGACTCTGTTGAAACGGCTCATCACAAGCAGAACCGCATCGGCCAGCGGCAACGAACCGCCCGACAGCGACGTGCCCGATCCGCGCGGCACGACGCGAACGCCGTTGTCATTGCAGAAGCGCAGGACGGCCGAAACTTGTTCGACGGTTTCCGGCAACACCACAACCAGGGGCAACTGCCGATAGGCAGTCAACGCATCCGACTCGAAGACGCGCATCTCATTGACGGCGTCGACCACGCCTTCGCCTGGGACGATCGCACGCATCTCGGCAACGATCTCCGCACGGCGGGAAAGGACGCTCGTCAGTGGCTCGGGCATGACAATCGACAAGGATCAACTCCGATATCAAACGCCTCGGTTACGCATTGAGAGCGATCATCGACTTCTCACAGTTTGACGCTGCGGCGGTTCGGTCAATTCTTGCCGAACATGTTCGTCCACTCGTCCGTGCCCGGCTTTGCTTCCCAAGTCTTCTTCTCGGCCAGCGTGTTCAATCCCGTATGAACGCCTGGCCTGTTCTTGATGGCATGGTACCAACGATCGATATTGGGGTAGTCAGCCAAGTCGCGACGATGCAACTTGCGCGTACGCACCCACGGGAATGTGCTGATGTCAGCGATCGAATATTCGCCGGCGAGATATTCTTCTGCGCCGAGGCGCTTCTCTAGGACGTTGTAGATTCGTCCGGCCTCGCGATCATAGCGTTCGATAGCGTAGTCAATCTTCTCTGAGGCATAAACCATGAAGTGATGCGCCTGGCCGAGCATCGGCCCCATGCTGGCATTCTGAAAGATGAGCCACTGGATCGCCTCATATCGCCTCACCGGATCTTCCGGCAGAAAGCGCCCGGTCTTCTCGGCGAGATAGAGCAGTACTGCCGCCGATTCGAATATCTTGATCGGCCGGTTGTGCGGGCCATCGTGATCAACGATGGCCGGCACTTTGTTGTTGGGATTGACCTCCAGATATTCCGGGCGGAATTGTTCACCTGCCGTGATGTCCACGGGAATGACATTGTAAGGCAGGCCCAATTCGGCGAGCATAATCGCCGCCTTATAACCGTTCGGCGTCGGCCAGAAGTAGAGATCAATCATGGCCAAGCTAGCCGACAATCTTCAGGGGAGGGGCCTTTGCGCCCTTCGGACGGTCGAGCAGCAAGCCCGGATTCAACATCCAGTTCGGATCGAGTTCCGTCTTCACAGCGCCTAGAACCCGCTTGAACGTCGGATCGGCTTCCATGTCGTAGAACTCCCGGAACGTCTTGCCTACCGCGTGATGGTGAGTACACGTCCCGCCGAGCTCCATCAGAGCATTTGAGGCGACGTCGTGCAGCAACGTATAGGCTTCGAGGCTGTTGGCGTGCGTTGAAGGCGCCATGATCGAATAGTACGGTGCCGGTCCATCCGGATAGAGGAACGAGAACCGCCGGCAAATAATTCCGCCCCCAAGCTCCTTTTTCTGGACTTCGCGAATCCGGCGCATGATCTCGGTATCGAGCGCTTCGAACTTGTCCCAGGTGTAAGCCGTTTCAAAGGTGAAGCTGACGATGCCCATAGCTGCGCGGGTGTGCATAAGACGGGGCAGGTAGCGGAACTGGTGACGCCAGTTGCCTTGTGCGCCGCTTCTGCTGGTTTCCAGAGCGTTGTCGCTGGTTCCAGCACGCTGCTTTACCGTGCCGCCGAAGTCCTGACAGATCTCGATGCCGCGATCGAGCCATGCGTCGACTGGGTGATCGGCGGATTCAAAGCCGAGCAACAAGACCGACTCCGTTCCATCGCCCGCGCCGTAGAACTTGGCGTCAAGTTCATCGAGGTAACGGCAGTTCGCGGGAAATAGCGCCGCCTGGGTAATCTGGCGCACAGCCTTGGCGCCTTCATAGAAGGACTTGAACGAGATCGCCGCGTTGGCGCGGAACTTGACCCGTCCCTGCAAGCGCATCCAGGCCTCGGTGATGATCCCGAGCGTACCCTCGGAGCCGATAAAGATGCGGTTCGGATCGGGACCGGCGCCGGAGCCAGGCAAGCGACGGTTCTCAAGCGTGCCGGTCGGAGTTACGACCCGCAGGCTCTCCACCATTTCGTCGATATGCGTGAGATGGGTCGCATAGTGACCGGCAGATCGGGTGGCAATCCAGCCGCCGAGCGACGAGAATTCCCAAGACTGTGGAATGTGGCGCAGTGTCAGGCCGTGCGGCTTCAACTGCTCCTCAAGAGCCGGCCCGAGAATGCCGCCCTGAATGCGGGCGGCGCGCGATACCGGATCAATCTCAAGGATTTTGTTGAGGTTACCCAGATCGACAACCACGACACCTGGAAATGCGTCGCGATCGGGGCCCCAGAAACCGCCTGTCACACTCGATCCGCCGCCGAAGGGAATACAGGCGTAGCCGTTCTCTCCACACCAGTCGAAGACGGCTGCAACGTCGGCCTCGTCTTGCGGATATGCGACGACATCAGGAGCTCGGCTGAACTCACGCCGATAGACAAGCGTCAGGTCTTTGAAGCCCTTGCCATAGGTATGTGCGACGCGATCCCATTTGTCCGTCGTACAGAAGGCCTCAAGCGACTGCGGTATCTTGATACGGCTTGGGTGAAGCTCGATCTCATCCAGCGTCGGGTCAGTGAGGATCTTGATGTCCTTGATGCCGAGGCGCTGTTCAACGCGCTCGCGCATGACATTGATTTCTTCGTTCGAATTATCTTCGCCTTCGTAGCCCCATGTCCAGAACTTCCGGCGCTTGCCGTAGTAGCCGCTCTTCTGTCTCGCCACCGGTTTTCCTCCTTCAGTTTACGCCAAGCCAATGTTTCCGCCTGGACGCAAGTAACTACCTTGCGTGCCAAGGTATTCCATTTTGGTAAACCAATTTGGCATATCCAAATTGGATAGTCAACGCGTAAGGCGGGTAAATCGTGGCGTGGTTTTAGCGTTTCTTGCGAATGGGAAGCGCACGCAAGCGGCGATCATCGCCCGGCTCTGAGGCCAGGTTTGTCGCGCTCACGCCCGATGACGGCCGGCGCTGTGCCGTCATCCCGGATTGGTGTAGGCGGTCTTCACACTCGTGTAGAATTCCGCAGCATAGCGGCCCTGCTCGCGCGGTCCGTAGCTTGAACCCTTGCGCCCACCGAACGGAACGTGGAAATCGACGCCGGCCGTCGGTGCATTGACCATGACCATGCCTGCCTCGCTGTTCCGCTTGAAATGGGTGGCGTATTTGAGGCTCTGAGTAACAATTCCCGATGATAGTCCGAACGGCGTGTCGTTCGCCAATGCAAGAGCCTCGCCGTAGTCCTGCGCTTTGATCACGGCGGCAACCGGTCCGAAAATCTCCTCACGCGAAACACGCATGCCGTTATGAGCTTCGACGAAAAGCGTGGGCTGCAGGTAGAACCCGGGAGTTTCCCGCTCAAGCCGCTCTCCGCCAAACGCAATCTGGGCACCCTCCCCCTTGCCGATTGCGATATACTTCTCATCCTGGTCCAGTTGGCTTTGATCGACGACCGGACCAATATGCGTGCCGGGTTTCTGCGCGTCGTTGACCACTGTCTTTTCCAGCCTTTTGACCACGGCTTCGACGAACGCGTCGTGGATGCCCTTGGTGACAATCAGACGCGAGGACGCAGTGCAGCGCTGTCCTGTAGAGAAGAACGCGCCGTTGACGGCGCATTCGACGGCGGTAGCTAAGTCCGCATCGTCAAGCACGACGAGCGGATTCTTGCCGCCCATCTCGAGCTGGAACTTTCTGTGATGTTCGACGGACGCCAGCGCTACGTTCTTGCCCGTCGATGTCGAGCCGGTAAAACTAATCGCCGCGACGTCGGCGCCGTCGAGAATCGCCTGTCCGATCACCGAGCCACGGCCCATCACGAGATTTAGGACGCCAGCGGGAAGGCCCGCCCGGTGCAGGATATCGGCGATCGCCCATGCCGAGCCGGGAACGAGGTCCGCCGGTTTGAACACAACCGTGTTGCCATAGCAGAGCGCCGGCGCGATCTTCCAGGCCGGAATGGCGATCGGGAAGTTCCACGGCGTGATGATGCCGACCACACCGACCGGCTCGCGTGTGATCTCCACAGAATAGCCGGACCGAATCGACGGTAGGACTTCGCCGGCGAGCCGCAAGGCCTCGCCGGCGAAGAAGTCGAAGATCTGGGCCGCGCGCACGGTTTCGCCAATGCCTTCGGCCAGCGTCTTGCCTTCTTCGCGCGCAAGCAGCCTGCCAAGTTCGTCCTTCCGCGCCATTATCTCGATAGCTGCGTTCTTCAGGATGGCATTTCGCTCAAGCAGTCCCGAATGCGACCATTTCGGGAAGGCGGACTTTGCGGCAGCGATTGCGGTAAGGGCATCAGCCTTGGTCGCCCGCGCATAGTCCCCAACAACGTCATCGGTGTTCGATGGGTTGATGTTGGGAACCGGTTCGCCGCCGATCCATTCGCCATTGATCAGATTCTTGTGCAGTTCAGCCACGGGGTTGCTCCTTGGGAGGATGCTCGATCACCGGCTTCCAGAGCCGACCTCGATCGAAGGGAAATCGCTTTGCGGGGCGACGCTTGCTAGAATGCCGGGTCAGTCTTCAATCGGGGACTGTTGCGCAAACTTCTTCAGTTCATGCTTTCTGATTTTGCCGTTCGGAGCCATCGGCAGCTGCGGCAGGACGACAATGCGTTGCGGTCGCTTGTATTGGGCGAGCGTGTTCTCGATGAACGCCGACAACTCGGCTGGTTCGACTGCCCCGCCGGGGACCAATTCAACGAACGCAATAATTTCTTCGTTGCCCTCCACCGGAACGCCGATGACGGCCGCGTTCAGGACCGCATCGTGCGCGTTGAGCGCCGCCTCGACCTCCTGCGGATAGACATTGAAGCCGGAGCGAATAATCAGTTCCTTTGACCTTCCCTGAATGGTGATTTCGCCCATTTCATTGAGGCTCACGAGATCACCAGTGCGCAGGTAGCCATCGGCATCAATGACGTCCCTGGTCAATTCCGGCTGCCCATAGTAGCCGAGCATCACATTTGGCCCCTTGACCAGAAGCTCGCCGCTTTCTCCCTGGCCAACTTCATTGCCGTTCGCGCCCACGACCTTAACCGTGACGCCCGGAATCGGGGTCCCGATGTTGATCTCGCCAGTGCCCTTCTCATAGATCGTGCGGCTGATCGTCGGCGACGTTTCTGTCAGGCCGTAACCGTTGTGCAGCACGACGTCGAAGATATTCTCGACCTTCTGGCGCAGCGAAAGGTCCAGCGGGGCCGTTCCCGAATAGACGTAGCGAAGACTGTTTGGCGTCATCGTGAGATTGTTCTTCTCGACATGCGCGATCACCCGGTTCAACAGCGCCGGAACCGCATTCAGGATCGTCACCTCGCCGCTCGCAACCGCATCCAGCGTCTTTTCGACATCAAACCTCGGCATGATCTTGAGGCGGCCGCCGGCGAACAGCAACCCCTGCAACAGCACCAGCCCATACGAATGCGAAATCGGCATGACACACCAGGCGACATCTTCGGCAAACAGCGTCTTCATTCGCTGGCCGCGGCAGGCTACGTACAAGAGGTTCCGGTGACTGAGCATTACGCCCTTTGGGCGCCCTGTCGTTCCCGTGGTGTAGATCAGAACCGCGACCTGTTTCGCCGCGTCCTCATACACCTTTTCCGGCGCTGCACTTTCATTCATCTTGCCGACTTTGACCTCTCCGATCCCGCTCATATGCAAGGTTTCGGCCGCGGCATTGGTCGCGTGAACATCGGCGTCTGGTGACACTAGGCTGGTGTAGAAGACCCGTCTTGGCTGGCTGTCGTGCTCGATCAATGCGATCTCGCGCTCGCTCAGGCGCGCGTTCGTGGTCACCGCCCATGCATCGAGTTGGCTGGCCGCATACATCAGGATGATTGCGGCTACCGAGTTCTCGCAAACAATCATTACCCGGTCGCCGGCGCGAATGCCAAGCTCGCTCATCTCGGTCGCCACCCGATCGACAGTGGAAATCATCCGGGCATAGGACCAGTCGTTTCCCAGTTCGTCGGTAATGGCGACGCGCGTATCACCCTTCTTCGCGCCCTCCTTGAGAATCTCGTGGATGCGATCCGGCAAGTTCGAAAGCAGATCCATGATGACTAGGCTCCATCCCTAACGCCCCGAGAATGCCGAGACGTCTCAAGTTTTCCCGACAGAATGGTATACCATTGTGGTATACCATTCTGAGTAATGTCAAGCTGCTGAGCGCAGCCTGCGCATGCCTGACGCTGTCAGTTTTCCACCCGAACTCCATTCCGGATCCGGTAAGTCGGGGAATACATTGTAACCAGTTCCTCAGCCGCAGTCGGATGCACTGCCATCGTGCGGTCGAACTCCAGCTTGCGCATCCCGGCTTTCAAGGTGATCCCGAGCAGTTGGACAAGCTCGCCAGCGTCGGCGCCCAAAATATGCGCGCCGAGAACGACATCCGTCTTGGCGTCAACGACCAGCTTCATGAGCATGCGTTCGCTTCGGCTGCCAAGCGTGTTGCGCATCGGCCGGAATTGCGCACGGTAGATATCAATGTCCTGAAACTGCGCCCCAGCCGCCTCCTCGGACAAGCCAACGGTGCCGATCTCCGGTTGCGAGAAGACAGCAGTCGGAACGAGGTCCAGATCGGGGCGTGTCGGATTATTCTTCCAGAGCGTCTCGACGAGACACATCGCCTCGTGAATCGCTGCAGGCGTGAGTTGCACCCTGTCGGTCACATCGCCCACGGCCCAGATATTCGGCGCGCTTGTGCGTGAGAATTCATCGACCAGCACCTCGCCGAAAGGTCCGACTTCAACCCCGGCCTTCTCCAGGCCGAGGCCTTGCGTATTCGGTTCCCGGCCGATGCACATCATGACTTGATCCGACGTCAGCTCTTCGCCCGTGCTCAGATCGACTTTGATCTCCGCGCCGGATGGTCGGGCGACGCGCTCGATCGTCGCCTCGGTGATGATCCTTATGCCCTTGGTCTCCATTGACGCATGCAACGACTGGCGCAGATCGTGATCGAAGCGTCGGAGAATTTCCTTACCGCGGTAGACAAGGGTGACCTTTGCCCCGAGCCCATGAAAAATGTTTGCGAACTCAACCGCGATGTAACCACCTCCGGCGATGACGATCGCGTTCGGCAGCGCTGGAAGATCGAAAACCTCATTGGATGTGATGCAATGTTCGATGCCAGGCAGGTTGACCGGCAGCGTTGGCTTGCCGCCCGTGGCAACCAGTATCTGGTCAGCGGTAACGGTCCGCTGCTCGTCCTCAAGAAGGAGCGTGTTCCTGTTAACCAGCACAGCTCTCGACCGGATCGTATCGCCGCCTGCATTCCTGACGCCGTTCTGGTACAGGCCCTCAAGTCGCTCTATTTCCCTGTCCTTGTTAGAGACAAGCATCTTCCAGTCGAACGTGGGCGACGGCAAGGCCCAGCCAAAGCCGGCGGCGTCCTCGAACTGCTCGGCAAACTGGGCGGCATAGACAAAAAGCTTCTTGGGAACGCAGCCGCGGATCACGCAGGTGCCGCCAAACCGGTACTCTTCGGCCAGTCCTACGCGCTTGCCCAAAGCAGCCGAAACGCGGGCCGCCCGCACACCGCCAGATCCCCCACCGATGACAAACAAATCATAGTCGTACTGCGCCATCCGTGATCCTTCTCAAAGCCTGCGGTGTTCGATTGACGGGATTACCAGCCAGAGATCGCCTTCACCTCGAGAAATTCCTCGATGCCCCAAATCCCGCCTTCCCGCGCACGTCCGGAGGCCTTGACCCCTCCAAACGGCGCCCCTGCGGAGCGCGGCTTGCCATTCATTTCGACCATGCCGGCGCGCAGCCGCTGCGCAAGCCTACGTCGCCGCGCATCGTCCGTGGTCTGAACGTAGTCCGTCAGGCCATAGGGCGTGTCATTGGCGATGCGAACGGCGTCATCTTCGGTATCGAACGGAATAATAGACAGCACAGGGCCAAAGATTTCCTCCCGTTCGATGGTCATGCCGGGCTCAACATCGGCGAACACCGTCGGCTTGACGAAATAGCCGGAATTGCGACCGTCGGGCCGGCCGACCCCACCCGCGACCAGCGTTGCGCCTTCATCTATTCCTGTCTGAATGTACCGTTGAATCTGATTCCATTGCCGAGCGTTGACGACCGGCCCGATATGGCTGCCCGGCTCGCTTGCAGGACCTACATTCGTGCTAGCTGCAACCTGCCGCGCGATGTTGACCGCCGCGCTATACACCGGACGCTCGACCAGCATGCGTGTCGGCGCATTGCACGATTGGCCGGCATTGTTGAAGCAATGTTTCACGCCGCGCACCACCGCCTGTTCGTCTGCGTCAGCGAAGATCAGGTTCGCGCCCTTGCCTCCAAGTTCAAGCGTCACCCGCTTCATCGTTTCGGCGGCAGCCTTTGAGATGGCGCGACCGGCGCGCGTAGAACCCGTGAAAGAGATCATGTCGATATCCGGGTGTTCGGACAGGCGCGCGCCGACGCCCGCTCCATCACCGTTGACAAGATTGAAGACACCGGCCGGCGCGCCCGCGTCATGCATCATTTCGGCGAAGATCAGAGCCGATATCGGCGCTTCTTCGGAGGGTTTCAGCACGCAGGTGCAGCCCGCCAGCAATGCCGGGATGACTTTCAGGGTTATCTGGTTCGTCGGCCAGTTCCACGGCGTGATGAGCCCGACAACCCCGATCGCTTCCATCGCGATCATGTCGTTTGGTGCGTGGACGCCGAGCGGCCTGATCCATTTGATCTCGTCGAAGGCGGTCAGGAAATTCTTCAGGTGCCACGGCAGGCTGGGTGCCTGAGAGTTCCGCGCAAAATCGATGGGCGCGCCCATCTCTTGGCTCATCGCCTGCGCCAGATCTTCCTTGCGCTTCTCATACTGCGCGAGAATCCGGACCACGAGCGCGCGTCGGTCTGCGGCGTCAGTCGATGCCCAGTCCGCAAGTGCGGCGGAGGCAGAGGCAACGGCACGGTCACAATCGGCAGCGGAACCCAGGCTGATAGTCGCGAAAGGCCGTTCGGTGGAAGGATCAATCACATCAAGATCGTTCGGCGCAATCGGGTCAACCCACTGCCCTCCGATGTAGAACTGCTTTGATCTCAAGATCGTCACTCCCAGATTGGACAGCGCAAGGTTGAACTGCTCTTGCGATGGAAAATCGAAACAAGTCTGGTTGGCATCCAACGAATTGCGTTGTGGCCTGCTGGTTGTCAGCCGCTCTGATCAAGCCCTGGATTGCTCGAAAACGCGACGTTAGATCGCTCCATGAGCGATCTGGTCAGCGATCTTCTCCGCCATGGCCATGATCGGCAGATTGGTATTGCCGCTGATCAGCGTGGGCATGACCGAGCCATCGACGACGCGCAGACCATCGACGCCACGAACCTTCATATCAGGATCGACCACTGAATCGTCATCCGCACCCATGCGGCAGGTGCCGACGGGATGATAGACTGTCTCGGACTTTTCGCGGAGGAAGGCCTCTAGCGAGCCCCGCCCTCTGAAAGCCGCTGCATCGATCGGCCGCTTCACGTGATCAGCGAATGGTCGGCGGGTGGCAATATCGACCATCTCCGCCATGCCATCGCGAAGGCTTTCGAAGTCCGCATGTACGGACGCGAAGCGCGGATCGATCAGCGGATGATCAGCAGGATTGGCGCTGCGCAAACGCAGCGTGCCGCGGCTTTCGGGGCGGAGCTGGCAGACACGGAGCGCAAAACCATGTGCGATGCGCTCGCCCGGCGGCGGATTGCGCAGAGCCAGGATGAAATGCGCCTGCCATTCGGGGAGTTTTGATGTACGATCCGGCCCCCAGAACGCGCCGGCTTCGATGCCGGAAGCAGCGGCTGGTCCGGTGCCTCGAAGGATATATTCCGCCCCCGCCATGCCGCCCTTGAGCAAGCCGAGATATGGCGTCAGCGTATTTGGCTTCGAAGCCTCGAAGCGTATCGTGCAGTCGAGATGGTCCTGAAGGTTTTCGCCGACGCCGGCCCGGTCGATAAGCGTCTTGATACCGACGGAGGCAAGGTGATCGGCAGGGCCGATACCTGAGAGCATCAGAAGTTGCGGCGAGTTGATGGCTCCGGCGGCGACCAGCACTTCCCGGTCCGCATAAACCGTGGCTTCGCGCCCGTTCGACGCAATGACGACGCCCCGCGCGCGATTCCCCTCCATATGCAGCCGGTGGACCCTGCAATCGGCCATGACTGTGAGATTGTCGCGACCCTTCGCCCGCTCGAGATATTTGAAAGCGCCCGAGCGTGTTCCGTCGGCGATCGAGAGTTCATAGAAGCCTGCGCCGATCTGCGAGGCTCCGTTGAATCCGCGATTGAACGGCAAACCCGCCGCGCCGGCGCTATCGATCAGCGCCTGCGCTGTTTCTCGCTCGGGACCGTAGGATAGGCGGATTGGTCCTTGGTATCCGCGCTGTGGGTCTTTGTTGCCTGAAACGAGCGTGGCGTCTTCCAGTTTACGGAAGTACGGAAGCATCTCGTCGAAGCCCCACTGCGGCATGCCTTCCTTCGCCCAATTGTCGTAGTCCCACGGGTTGCCCCGGATCGCGATCATCGAATTGATCGCGGAGGATCCGCCAACGACGCGACCGCGCGGGATGTATATTTTGCGGTTGTTGAGATGCGTCTGTGGCTCCGTCCAAAAGCGCCAGTTGTACTTCTTGCTGTTGTAGAGCACTCGGATGCCGGCAGGCATGCGTACGAAAAGCGACTTCGGGGCGCCAGCCTCTACCAGCAGGACCCTGACGTCGGGATCCTCACTCAGCCGCGAAGCCAGAACGCATCCGGCGGAGCCCGCTCCGATAATGACGTAGTCGTAGTTCGACACAGCTATCTCCAAACATCACGGGTCTTCGCCAGCCTGGCCGTACGCTGTTGGACCTGGCCGAACTTAATCAATGCTGCGAATGCTCAACCCTTCACGGCACCGGCTGAAAGGCCGGCCACGAAGTATCGATAGCAGAACGCGAACACGACGAACAAAGGCAGCGCGATCAGTGACGAGCCTGCCAGTATCTCTCCCCATCTGAGGTCCTGCGCGCCGAGCATCGATGCTAGGGCGACGGGCAGCGTCTTCTTCTGGTCGCTCATGATCAGGATGAGTGCGAACACATAGTCGGCCCAAGACAGGAGGAACGAGAAAATTCCAACCGTAATGAGGCCGGGTGCGGACAGCGGCAAAACCACTCGGAAGAATGCGCCAAACTGCGAGCAGCCATCGACCATTGCGGCCTCTTCCAGATCGAACGGCATCGATTTGAAGAAGCCCCACAAAAGCCAGACACCAAGCGGCAGCGAAATGGCGAGGTGCGCAATCAGCAACCCCCATAGACTGTCAGCTAGGCCGATCGAGCGAAATACAGCCGCCATCGGGATCGCCAGCATGAGCGGCGGAAACATATACGCAAACAGCATGGAAGCGATCAGGATCGTCTTGCCGCGGAAGCGCAGCCGTGTTGCGCCATAGGCGATGAAGGCGGACAGTATCATGGAGACGATGATGGTCCCCGTCGCCATGAGCGTCGAGTTCAGGAGGCTACTTAGATAGCTCGTGAGTTGCAGGAGCGAGACATACGAACTGAAGTCGGGCGGCCACGCCAGAAGCGATGTGTCAAAGAACAGCCGGTCCGGCGCACGCAGGCTTGAGACGATCATCCAGTAGATCGGGAAGAACGAATAGACGCACACGACGACGACCGCCGCGTACAGGGCGATACGCTTGAGCGCCTTCAGATAGCGTCCCTGCGAGTGGCGGACGGCGCCGGCGACCGTCAGCTCTGCATTACCAACGTCCGGCCGACCAGCGAGCGAATGGGCTTCTTGCTTCGACATGGTTACCGCCCCTGCTTTGCGTCTTCGAGAGGAAAGAGCCTGAGATAGATGAGAATGACCGTCGCCAGCAGCAGAAACGAGATCGTCGCAACGGCCGCACCGGCGCCGAGATTGAATTCCAGAAACGCCTTCCGGTAGGCCAAAGTTGGAAGCGTATCGGTCTGGTTCAATGGACCGCCCTTGGTCAGCAGCCAGATCACGTCAAACTTGTTGAACATCCAGATGCCGCGAAGCAGCACGACCACGACCAGAACCGAACGAAGGCCGGGGACGGTGATGTGCCAGAATTGGGTCCAGGGACGCGCACCATCAACGCGCGCCGCTTCATAAAGCTGCGATGGAATGTTCTGAAGACCAGCAAGGACACAGGTCACGACGAAAGGCGTCCACAACCACACGCTGACCAGGACAATCAGCCCTTTAGCTGCATAGGCATGGGAACTCCAGTCGATCATGCCGACGCCGATAGAGTTCAGCCAGCTCTTTATCAGGCCATAGTTGGGGTCGAGCATCCACTGAGCCACCAGGCATGCGACGACCGTCGGCAGGAAATAGGGCAGAATAGCCAGCGCCCGGGCAATCGTTTGGCCGGCGAACTTCTGGTGCAGCACCATTGCGATCGCAATGCCGAGGATCACCTGGAGTGAAATTGCCGAAAGGGCAATGACAAGGCCGTTGGTGAGCGATTTCCAGAAAAGCGGCGACTTCAGGGTTATGAGATAGTTGTTCAGTCCCACCCAATGCGGCTTCGCGATGAACGAGTCTGCCGAATAGAAGGAGAGATTGATCGAATAGAGGAGCGGCCCACCTATGATGATGCCTAGGATCAGCACGCTGCCGACAAATAGGGCAATGATCCGTTTGTCTTGTTTCATACCGCCTGCCTTAGATTGAGCTGAGGCGTTGCTGCCAACGCCTCAGCGAGAATGAGATTTGGCAATCAACCCAAAGAGCGAATTCGTTCCGCTGCCGCCTTGACGCAGTCAGCAGAAGAAGCGCGTTTGAGCACCCGATTCTGAAGCATCTCAGGCATGATGTTGGCGTTGAAAATCTTACACGGCCTTATGTCGATAGACGGCCCCGTCGTATCGACGGCGATTAGCTGCATGTCCTTGTCTTCAATGTAGGACTTCATCTTCATCATCGTGTTCCAATGCTTCTTGATCATCGGATGGCTGTTCCAACGCGGGTCCTCGTAGATGTCCAGCCGGGCCGGCTGGAAATTCATCCAGGCCGAGTGGAGCCATTCGATGTAAAAGTCATCGATGAACCACTTGAGGAACTTCAGCGCCTCTTCGCTCTGTGGAGACTTGAAGACGACGAACCCGTCGAACGCATAGGACAGCGCCTTCTTCCCGGAGTTTCCGGGAGACGGGAAGATGTCGTACTTGTCGGCCAGTTCGGGATTCGTCGCCTCAATCGTTTCGACGAGACGGCCTGAATAGTTGGTGTGCGCAGCCTTGCCAGTGACGAAGAGGCTCATCAACTCGGCATAGCTGACCCTCGCCATGCCGGGTGGCATCGTCTTGTAGGCTTCCGCATAGAAATCAAGGAAGCTTGCAACCTGCTGCGCGGTCTCGCCCTGGTCGAGAATGACGTTCCAGGAATCGTCGTAGAATCGTGGTACGTCTGCAAACAGGCTGCCAAAACTTGCCCAGTTGGTCGCACTGTCGCTGGCAAGAGGCAGGACGCAACCGCCAACATCCACTGATCCGCCCTTGGTCACCGCAAGCGCGCGGCAGTTCTCCAGATACTGATCTCTCGTCTCAGGGACCTTCAGACCCTTTTGTTCGTAGAGATCCTTGCGATAATAGGTTGCGACGAGATTGTAGTCATAGGGGTAGTACCAATTCTCGCCGTTGTACTGCCAGGCCGCCCTGTTGCCCCATTCATATTTGCCCACCAGATCGGTCAGCGGAACCAGGACATCCGCCTGGACATACTGAAGGATGTCGGCGATGTAGCCCTGTGTCGCCAGGTCGTAGGGCCTCCCCGCATTGACCGCAGCCAGGATCTTCTGGCTCGACCCGCTGATTGGCGAAGAGTCTATGATGGTCTTGACGCCGGTTTTGCTTTCGTAGAGTTCGCACGCCTTTTTGAGAACGGCCATGCTGCCTGCGGACGTCTCGGAACTCAGGAACCGCAACGTCACGCCGGATTGAGCGAATACGGCAGGCGCCGCGATCGTCGCTCCGGCGAAGGCCGCCGATCCCTTCAGGAAACTTCTTCGGTTGACCCCGAAATTCAGAATACCTGCATTCCAGTGACTTGGCTTATTCTCACTCACGGATAACTCCTCCCTTGGTTGTATCCAATCGATTACGCCAGTCGCAAAGTCCGCCCCGTTGACCGTGTAAAGAGATGAATTCGTTCTTTTGGCAGCATGACGGGAATGGTCTGCCCGGGCACTACGTCGTCCTTGCGGCTCAGCACTGCGCGGAACTTGTGGCCGGAAATGGTTCCGAGCACGTAGGTCTGCGCACCAATCTGTTCGACCAGGTTGACGTTCATGAGCACAGGAGAACTGTCCGCAATGGAGATGTGCTCCGGCCTGATACCGAGCACGACATCCTGCTCGGATTCGGAAAATGCCTTTTCGGGTAGCTGAAGATTTAACCCGCCCGCACGGACGGAGAGTTTGCCGCTCTCGCGAACAAGCTGCCCTTCCACGAGGTTCATTTCGGGCGAACCGATAAAGGCGGCGACAAACGCATTGGCAGGCCGGTCGTAGAGCTCAAGCGGCTTGCCGGCCTGCTGGATCAACCCGTCGCGCATGATAACGATCCGGTCCCCCAGCGTCATCGCCTCGACCTGATCATGGGTGACGAAAATCATCGTCGCGTTCAGGCGCGCGTGAAGGGTCGCGATTTCCTCGCGCATCTTGACGCGCAATTTTGCATCGAGATTTGAGAGCGGCTCATCGAGCAGAAATGCATCCGGGTTGCGCACCAGGGCTCGCCCCAGCGCAACGCGCTGCATCTGACCGCCGGAAAGTTGCCGCGGCTTTCGTTCAAGCAGGTGGCCTAGATCGAGACTTGCGGCGGCAGCGCGCACACGCCGATCAATTTCGGCCTTACCCTCGCCGCGAACGCGAAGGCCGAAAGCCATATTATGGTAGACTGTCTTTTGTGGGTAGAGCGCGTAGTTCTGGAACACCATCGCAATGTTCCGGTCCTTCGGAGGCAGTTGGGTCACATCCCTGCCGCCAATCGAAATCGTTCCCGATGTCGCCTCATCTAACCCGGCGAGCATACGTAAAGTGGTGGACTTTCCGCAACCCGAAGGGCCAACGAATACGACCAGTTCACCATCGTCAATATCCAACGAGAAGTCCCGTACGGCCCATGGTCCGGCGTCACCGCCGAATGACTTCGATACGTTCTGGAGCGTTATTCGCGCCATAAAGTTACCGCCTCCCTGATTGCGCTATCGACCAGCGGGTCGTAGCGCGCGCCATCTCCTCCAGATGGCCTTATTGTAGACCAAATTGGGTAGACCAGCTTGGAAGCCGAGTCAATTGGATTTGGCTCAACAAGTAGTTCTGGTACACACATTTGGATTGACCAATTTGGTATAACCATATAAGTGATTCTTAACCGCGCCGGGGCGGACAAGGCGCGAGTGCTATTGGAGGAACTATGGCTGGCCCCTTGGTTGGATATCGCGTTCTGGACCTTTCCCGAATCCTTGCCGGCCCATGGCTCGGGCAGATACTTTCAGATCTCGGCGCCGACGTCTGGAAAATTGAAAAGCCCCATACCGGAGACGACACCCGCCATTGGGGGCCTCCTTACCTCAAAGGCACGCAAGAAAGCGCATATTTCCTCAGCGCCAATCGCGGCAAGCAGTCGATCTGTATCGACCTCGCCACTGAAGAGGGGGCTGACCTCGTACGCTCGCTGGCGCAGCAAGCCGATATCGTGATCGAGAACTACAAGTTTGGCGACATGAAGCGCTACGGCCTCGATTACGAGACCCTGCGATTAATCAAGCCGGACATCATCTACTGCTCGATCACCGGCTATGGTCAGACCGGCCCGATGAAAAATGTGGCCGGTTACGACATGGCGATCCAGGCCATCTCCGGCTTGATGAGCATTACCGGAGAGGCCGATGGCCGGCCGGGTGGCGGCCCGCAGAAAGTGGGAGTGCCAATCTCCGACCTGTTGACAGGCATCTATAGCGCAACTGCGGTGATCTCCGCATTGCTCCACCGTGAACGAACAGGCGAAGGCCAGAACATTGATATGGCGTTGCTCGACGTCCAAGTCGCCTCGCTGGCCAACCAGAACTTGAATTTCCTCACCACGGGCAATCCGCCCAGGCGCTACGGCAACGCCCACCCCAATATTGTTCCCTACCAGGTTTTCGAGACTTCGGACGGGGCTTTTGTTCTCGCTGTGGGAAATGACCAGCAGTTCAGGAAGTTCTGCATGGCCGCCGGTCTGTCGGATTTGGCCGCGGACGAGCGCTTCAAGACCAATACAGACAGGCTCCGGCATCGCGAGGCGCTCATTCCATTGGTGTCTGACCACCTCAAGCACGCCACGTCAGAACACTGGATTTCTCTGCTTGAGCCGATCGGCGTGCCCTGCGCGCCTATTAACAAGCTTGACCAGGCTTTCGCCCATCCTCAGGTGGTTCATCGTGGGCTTCGAATCGATTTGCAGCATGCGAGCGGCAATTCAGCGCCGCTGGTCGCCAATCCTATCCAATTCTCGCGCACCAAGATCGAGTATTCCTCCGCGCCTCCCATGCTTGGCGAGCACACTGATCAAGTGCTCACGGATGCTCTGAACCTCAGCATTGAGGAGATCCACCGATTGCGTCAGCGAGGCGTCATATATTCGTGGAACGCTGAGGCGGTCGGAGCGACGCAGAATGAAGCTGTCGGCGGATAGCTGGACAACCCGGATTAAGCGATTCGATTTTGGCCGGTATTCGCTGAGAATGTGGGATTTTGGCAGCTGGCGGGGATTGGGTCGCCTTGGTTCCGGCCTTTGAAGGCCGGTCTAAGCTGTAGTGACGATTTAGGGATTCCGTTTTTGGGAGCTTCGTGATTCAAGACTGGCTTTTGGAGGTCAGTCATGGACATGGATGCGCTGAACGATGAGCAGTGGACCCGGATTGAGCCTTTTGTGCCGGGCGGTCGCAAAGGACGTCGCGGTCCGCGCACCAACAACCGGCGCTTTGTCGATGCCTTGATCTGGATGGCGCGCTCGGGCGGGCGCTGGCGCGATCTGCCCGAGCGCTATGGCAACTATCAGACCGCCAAGCGGCGCTACTACCGCTGGATCGAGATGGGCGTGCTCGAAAGACTGTTCGAGGCGCTGGCCAAGGAAGCAGACCTCGATTGGGTGGCGATCGATTCCACCTCCATCCGCGCTCAGTCGCAAGCCGCTGGAGCGCGGCGAAAAAGGGGGGAGCGGACGCCCAAGGCCTTGGCCGCTCACGCGGCGGGTTAGGAACCAAGATACATGCCGCCGTCGATGCGCTGGGCCTGCCGGTGCGCTTTGTGCTCGCACCGGGCCATCGCGGCGACGTGATCTACGGCAAGGACCTGCTGGATGGCCTCAAACCCCGCCACGTCATCGCCGACAGGGCCTACGACGCCGAGCACTTCCACGACACCATTCTCGACGCCGGAGCTACTCCCGTCATTCCGCCACGGCCCGAACGGCGGCGCCCTCATGCCTGCGACTGGCGCCTCTACAAGGAGCGCAACCTCATCGAGCGCTTCTTTGCCAAGCTCAAGCAGTTCCGACGCGTCGCCACCAGATACGACAAGCTCCTCGCAAACTTCCGAGGCTTCGTGCTCATCGCCGCAATAGCAATCTGGCTCAGATAGTTAAATCGTCACTACAGCCTAGGCTGTTTCGGGCAGATTCATGCCACACACCGCAAGAAGCCGCCGCGCCCGACATGCCTGCGCCGACCCGTCGCGCCAATGCCGGAAAGTCGGTCATCCGCTCCCGCGTCGAGCATGTCTTCGCCGCTCTTCATTCGCACCGTCGGCATCAAACGTGCGCAGATGAAGATCGGCATGGCCAACCTCGTCTACAAATTCCGCCGCATTATTACCTGTGGCGTATCAACGCCGCATGACCGTAGCATCAGCCGCCGCAGGCGTCATCACAGCCTCGGCGCAAAACCCGAAAACAGCTTCAGAACCGCGCAAACCGCGAAACTAAACTATCCCGCTCGCCAAACGCCGTTCTTCGAAACCGTCCAGTTGTTCCGAAAGTCCGAATAGCGTCCGCCGATCCATTGTCCCGTCTCCAAATTGTGACGGACGTGAGAATCATTAAATCCGCAATCTCGCGAGGTTAACGCGGTTGTCCAGTTGGCAGCTGAGTTACAACAAGCGCGAGCGGCCCTCGATCATCCTTTCGGGGACTAGTCTCGCTAAGCAGGATCTGCCAGGTCGCCAGGGCCTGTGACAGATGTTGTGTCATTCTTTTCCCGGCATCGGACGCGCGGCGTGCCTCGATCGACTCGAGTATGCCAGTATGGTCTTCATAGGCGCGCTTGCTTCTCTCATGATCTGAGAAATATATCTCACGGCGGGCCCTGGAGAGCTCGTAGAACGACTTTACAATTCGGACAAGTATCCTGTTCTTCGTGGCCGAAACGATGGCCATATGAAATTCCTCATCCTCTTTCTGTATGGATTTCTGCTTTTCGAGGAGCTTTTTCGTCTCTTTGAGAATGTTACGCATATTCTCAATGTCTTCAGCGGTTCTGTTATCACAGGCAAGCTTGACAGCCTGAACTTCAAGAATTCGCCGCACTTCGAAAACGTTGGTCGCTTCCTCCGGGGAAAACGGCAACCCGGACGCAGCATGAAGCACCAACGCTTCGATGCTGCTCTCGTCGGAATTCCGCAGAAAGATCCCGGAATTGGGTCGTCTTTCAATCACCCGCATCGTTTCAAGGGAGGCAAGGGCTTCGCGCACGGCAGCTCGGCTGGTCCCGAATCGCTCCGCAAAATCCCGCTCGGAAGGGAGCCTCTCGTTGGGTTCATAGCGACGCTGATAGATGAACGACAGAATCTTCTGAACAGTGTTCGGAGACGTGGCCAGATCTTCGGTTCGACTTTTCATTGCCGCTTTGTCCATCGTTCAGGCCTTCTGTCTCTACCCCGAGAGGCGCTCTATAAGCCCCCAAATCACGATATTGTGCAGCTTGGGTCAGAAAAGCTCAATGCTTAACGCAGCAATACCCGTTAGGAGACTGCTGAAAATGCGCTGGCTTTCGCGAGGGTTGGATCATTCAGTGCCGCTGCGGGCGAGAGGTTGTTGATTTCCGCCGAGGGCGACGTCACGGTAACGGGTTGTCAGAGACATTGCGATAGAGGCAGGTGGATGAGCACCTCGCCGATTAGCTACAAGCGCCATCGTTTCCCACCGCAGATCATCGCCCATGCTGTTTGGCTCTACTTTCGGTTTCCGCTGAACCTGTGTCTTGTCGAATGAAGTGCTGATGGAACGCGGCATTGTCGTTTCCTGCGAAACGATCCGCCGTTGGGCAAAGAAGTTCGGCCCGGACTACGCCCGTCACCTCCAAAAGCGCCCGCTGCGGGAAAAGCGCCTGTCAAACCCAAGGTCAAAATGATCAAACCATTGCCGCCCGATAAGGCTATGGTGGCAAGCCTCCAGCAAAAAATCCAAGCCATGCGGGATCGGTTGAAAGCTGTGAGGCAGTCTCAAAAGAGATGATAGGAAGACGCAATAGCCAAGGCCGTAGCAGCAACTAGAGTAACAATGATCCAAATATCGAGGTCAGTGTTTCTCATCGGCTCCGTGGCAAGGTCTCATCAGTCTTCGAAATACCAATCGACGCTTTGGCCTTGGCATACCAATCAGCAGGTTCGATCTTACTGGTTTTCTTTGAAGAATCTTTCGAAGGCTTCTTCACGCTTTTGGTGATGCTGTCTTTGATTGTCTTGGCCATGATGAAATTCCGTTAGTGAGCAAGACGCATAGCATCGTGCTCCGGCGCTGTATATCGTTTCCATTGGGAAGTGCGGGTGTGCACTTTGGGATGAGGGCTTTCGTCCAAGCCCTACGAACCCCGTACAGCGGGGTGCAATCCTGTGCTCGCTAGCTGTGTAGTGGAGAGCTGTAAAATCCTGCTCTAGGGCGTTCTAAAAGCGTTTGTGAGCGTGGTGCTATTAGTAGTGCCGCAGAGCAACTTTGAGCACAAATAAGCGGGCTGCTTTTAAGCAATCATTCGGCCTTTTCTCCAGGCCACGATTTTTGATTTTAGCACATTGTGCTTTGTATCTTTATTGTGCGTCTTATACGGGACAGGGCAACCGAAATTGGCCGCAAAAGAACGCCCAGAGCCTCAAAATAAGTCCAGTGCTTAGGGGCAGTTATAACCCCATATTTTGCCCACAATCATACCCAAAACCAGCTCAAAACCACCCAAGATCCACTCAAAACCAGCTCAAAAATGCTGAAAATCATGATGCAAATCCAGCTCAAATAGCCCTGAAAAAACAGCTCAAAAAAGCTGGAAAAAATCACTGTCTTTCCGGTTGCTCTGCAGTCACTTCGACTACACACTACAAATATAGCGCATGTGCTAAATCTAGTAATCTAGGCTCTGGCTCGCAGGCGAAAATCTGACAAAAATATTCAGGTTATTTGACGTCTTTTCGGTAGGAATGTGCTGCAAGTGACAGCACGCTAATAACAGCTCAAACGTACAAGGAGGCTGTTATGAGCGCTAAACTAAACTTTGTATCCCTGCCCAAGAACTTTCGTAACGATCCCGTTATGAAGCGCCGGGAAAAAATGCTGAGCCAATTGGAACAGCAGCGCAATTTAGCGCAGGACCCTAGCTTTACAATCGTGCAGCAGCGCTGGGTTAAGGACGAGAACGGGGTGAAGCAGCCCGTGGAACGGCACAAGCAAATCAAACGCTGGTGGCTGCGCAATGGGATGGGGGACTGCTTGCTGATCATCCGCTATGGCAGCCGCGTGCTGGAATTGCAAAAGGGCAAGGCGGCTATCGATACGGGCGGGGAAGCCAATCTCGTCGCTGTTATCGAAGAGATCATGCGTATGACCAAAGAGGGCGAGCTTGATGGTCTCTTGATGGATGTGCAGCGGGCTTACCCGAAAAAGAAAGCTGCTTGATCCAAAGTGACCCTAGCGGAGAGGGCGTGTGCGACGCCCTTTCTTTTTTTCGCAATCAAAAACTTCATCCAATGATTGAGAACGCCCATGAGCGATGAGCAGCAGGGCAAGCGGCATAAGCCACATGTCGATGGACCAGTCCCCACACCTGACCTCGTTCAAGTCCTACGAGAGGACGTGATCCGGGACCTTCAGGACCAGCTGAGACTGGCTAGGCTCTATCTCTCGGTGCCTGACCCCAGTCCCAAGGATTACCGTACCGACAGACCTTTGCCTGATCCGTGGTGGATCATGCGGCCCGATGGCAATCTTCTTTTCGTCATCTACTGTCTCAACAAGCCGGTAGAGATCCAGCCGGGTGTGGCAGCCATCCTGATTGAGGGCAGAGAGAACCTGATCCTAGCCATCAAAGCCCTGATCAACGTCATCAGGACAGGGCGGTTGGATAGGGCGTTGGTGCATTCATAAAGAAAAGGCCGCCCGAGGGAGGTGCTCTTTCGAGTGGGTGGCTGCGAGCCATTCATCCCCAGTGCGTCTATAATTGCGTCCTTAAAGGGTTTGGGGCGTCGTATAACTTAATCAAGAGATCAAGGCTGTCTCAGCAAAGAAAAGCCCGCCTGAGGGGGCGGGCTTAATTAGAGAAAGTCCTTGGGGAGGTTTCATCTTGACGATGAAAACACGACCTCATATGGACCTCTTGTTCGGCTTTTGAATAGCTCATTTTATGCATAGCTGCCCCGTAATTTGGCGCCTGGGGCTGCTGCTCAAGGCAGGGTTGGTATTGTCTCCGCCTTGGCCCTGATGATGTCCCATAGGCTGCGAACCAGCTTCTTGGCCTCCGGCTGCCGTGACTTAGGCAAGCGTGTGGGGATCATGTTTTCGAGGCTCACAGCCAAGATGACCATGGCATCTAAGGGCATAGCCCGATCCACGCTTTTGGCGCAGCTGAGCCAGCTTTCTTTCTTGCCGCAGATGTAACCGAATTCGTATTGGCTTTTGACCAAGCCGAGGTGACGGGTTCCTTCATAGAGTGTTTGGAGAAAGTGTTTATTTTGCATGTCGTTATTTATCAAGCGGCGGCCAAAACCACCGTTCAAATGGTTCAAATGCAAGGTGCTTAAAACAAGGCCAAAATAGTGAGAATCGTTGCATCGCAATATCTGTGGTTTTGAACCTGTTTTCAGCGGTGCTTTTATCAAAGTGATAAATAAAAAGACTAAAGAAGAGGGGAGCCAAAATTCCCAACGTCTATCCAATCAAACAGGACCAAGAAGATATCTCCTGTTTTTGGATAGGCCACTGCTGATAAACACCTGGCATGGGGTAGATGAGACATGCAGCTAACCCCTTGGGGATGCTTCGTTCGGGCAGCAGCGTTGATGGATGTCACTAACCTTCTGAGGGAAGGATGAGGAAGCTCCAGCAGAGCTGGTTCCGTGGATAAACACTAACAAAAGCTGTCTGACATCCCATAGCTGTTCAAACAGAATGGTAAAGAGGCACACGGTTGCGTATCAAAGCTTGCGAGAACGCGCTTCTCGCATCAAGCACTTGGGGTATGACGACGGTAACCCCACATCGACGACATCCAGTGGTAGTGATCATCCCAAAAGTCACTGGACGAGATGAGCAGGCACTGAGCGTAAAAGGGAGGCAATCGTAACAGCCCCTTTCCTCTCCTAAGAGGTTGCGACTTGTTGGGTAGACTAAGAACTCATCAAAAAGATCTTTGTTGGCACGACGGCAGCCTGTCGTCGTGTGACATCAAATCTATCAAAATGATCCTTTCATCAACCAACTTGGATCAGCATTAATGACCCAAGAAAATGGTAAGAAGAAAAGGCTTGAGCTTTCTGGAAGAAAGCGACAAGCAGCCAATCGCGCCAGCGATGGCTCAAACATCATTATCAATTAGAATAATAAGTCCGATTGTGCACTTGCTCAGTGGTGGCCTAATTCTGAGTTTTTCTCAACAACGATAAAGTTAACGACCCAATAGATCATCACGCAATGATCTTCGAAGAAAACCGCGATTGAAGCAATGCGGGAGACTGGCTTTGAATATTTTTGGAGGTCTCTTCTTTCCTGAGTAACTCAGGAGAATGGAGACCTGTTTTTAAATTGATTGGAGGTCTCCCCATGTCAGTGACCTAAAAAGATCCCAAAATCAAGTGTGAACCAAATCGCATGGTTCGTTCTGGTGAGAATAGGCACATCGCTTCTCATCGAGGGGATGATCATAGATATCATTTGCACACTGACACGAATGCAATCATTCAAGAAATATCATTCACTATCTCTGACTTGAGTGTTCTCCTGAGCACAATAAATCGCTGTAAAAAATCAATTGATTGAATTTATTTGAGGTCTGTTTGTGTTTTGTTGCATGTGCTCACGCTAGAGCTTGTGCCTTAAAAAAATTTTCAATGGATTTGCAGAAAAGTGTTTGACGCTTTTCAAAAGTGATTCGGATCATAGCGTGGTTAATGAATGTGAACGGAGGAGACCGTCATGGACCACGATACTGAAACCACTCGTTTTGATACTGGCAATCAAATGAAATCATCGTCCACTCCCATGGTAAGCGAACGACGCCCGCGCCTTCCTGTCGAGGGCGAAGGAAATATGCCGCTCGTTGGCGCAGAGGAGCGCAAGCTTGTTGGCTATATGGCCAATGCGCAATTGGCCTATCGGGCCTCAAAAGATGCTGCGATGGAGACCGTCAGCCTGCTTTATATGCTGTGGCAGGCCACTTTAAGTAAGGCTCGGACCAAAGAGGCTCATGCCTGGCTGATTGCGGAAGGCAATACGCTCAATTCTGTCATCAAAATCCATAATGATGCCGAGAGTGTACTGGCCGCTCGCGTTAAAAAGATTGATGACGGCAATACGACGCTCGATAAGGAATATCCAACTGACGATAAGAGCGAAGCAGAAATCAAAGTGATTGAGGAGCAGAAGCGCCTGTTTCTTCAATATGCGGCGCTTGATAGCCGTGAGCGGTCACATCGGCGCAAGATTATGGTCGACTTTACCGATAAGAAGACGGTCTATACCAACATCACCCGTTTTGGCTTGAGGCTCTTGGATGGCATCGAAACCGATGTGGTCAGCCGTTATGCCAAGGTCTTGTGGTTTGTCTGTCAGCATCATCTTGAAGAAGCGGTCGAAGACCCGGCTGAAATTGTTGCTTGGCTTAAAGCGCATGGTGGCTTTGAAGCCTGCCTGCACCGCGCCAATGACTTCAAGGGTGATGAGGGTGATGACGAAAAGGACGATCAGCGCCTGATTGATGAAGATGCTGATGAGTTTGCTCGCTCCTTTGTCGCTGGACTTCCGGCCAAGGCAGCCATTGAGCTTGAGAGCCGGTTTGCCAATGACGGCTATGTGCTCATGGTCGGCCGGGTCAATGGCGGGGTCACCGAGGTTCTCGGCGAAGTCCCCATGACTGAAAACGAGGTCAAACGCGCCGTTCTTCATCTCGGCAATGAGGCAGAAATCCCGGCCAATGATAATTGCGAGTTCTTTGCTCGGGTCATGGGTCTGAGCGGAATCATTAAAGAAGGTGATGACTCTGGATTAACCAGAGACAACACGGAAGCCGGTCAGAAGCTTAAGGGCGAAAAGGCGCTGGTTATTCGTCGTGATAGCGAGCAAGGGCCCGTCATCGTGGTCTCAAAGCGGTATTCAGACTATTCACCTGTGATCCATGCACGGCCGAAGGCCTGGGATGCGTTTAATCAGATCCATAGCGATGTGATCTTACCTCCCAAGAACTTGAAGCGGGTGGAAAAGGATCTGTCATCACTCGCAAAGCGTAGACGCATTGACTACGAGTTTGAGCTTTCGCCCACACGGGCTGATGGAACCAAAGCCGAGAGCCCGATCGCACTTGAGGTCCGTTATGCCGCGCTTGAGGGAAAGCCCGGTAAAAAGCCGATCAAGCAGTTTTATTGGAATGCGCTTGCTTTCCATGAGAACAAGCCGGTGGACGTCGATCATTTTGATCCGCAGTTCACAGCGGAGCTCGATATTGTCCGTGTCAGTGAGCTGATCGCTTACCCCTATAAGGATTGGGTCGGAAAAATCCGGGGTGATAAGAACAAGACCAATACCGATCTGATCTTTAAAGGTCGCGATCTTACGATCCAGATCACGGGTTTGCCCGCTTATACGGTCCAGCTGGAAAACGATGTGCGCGGTATGTTCAAGCTAACGTTCAACAGCCGGGATCTCTTTGATCTCTTCAAGCGCCTTGAAGAGCAGCACACCCAGAAGTTCACTATTAAAGGGGATGAGGGTGGTCTGATGGCGGTCAGCTGGGAAGACAAAGTGGGCTACTTCGCGGTTCATCAGCCGATGGTGAATGCCAAGGGCCAGCCGATTACCAGACGTCTTGCACCTATGCGGGTTAAAGCCGCGATGGAAGCGGCCGAATAAGGGCTGCTTGAAAAGCGGGGAGGGGAAAGCTCCTCCCCGAGCATCTAACGCTTGAGACAAAGCGCGCTCATCAAGCGAGTAAAAGTTAACAAAGGTTAACGTCGCCCAGAGCGATCCAGATCGACGCCTTTTGCCGATCTGATCTCACCAAACCCTCACAATTGATCCTGTTTTGCGCTGGAGTTCGCCATGAACATCGTCGTGCCTGCATCTCAGACCGAGAGCCACTATCCAGCTGTCATCAATGAGCTGGTGAATGATCCCACACCGAAGGATCAGGCGATCTATGTGCCCTCTGTGAGCCCTGGGTACGCCATGACGGCCTATGCCAAGGATTGGAAACGGGATCTGCCTCAAGGTGTCTCAGCTGAGGACATGAACTTCCTTGATCCCGCCAATAAGCTCTTTCGCATTAGCCATGTGATGAGCTCAGCAGGGCAGGCGCTTAGCCAGGCGCGGCCCTGTATCATCACCGAGCGGGATAGATCCGCTGCCCTCATGATCGGCGACAGTGGCGGGTATCAGATCGCCTCTGGCCGTCTCAAGATCAATGGCGACCCCGACAAACTCAAAATCCTGCGCTGGCTGGAACAGCATGCCGATGTGGCCATGACCTTGGATGTGCCCACCGGGCCCGTCCTGAAACCCGGCTATCAGTACAGGACATCAAGAGACTGCCTTGCAGCAACTGAGCATTACCTCGCGTTTTTCCAAAAGCACCGCAAAAGCAGCAACACGAGGTTCCTCAACGTCCTGCAAGGCAACAACACCAAAGAGACAGACGCTTGGTATCAAGCGGTCAAGAAATATCAGTTTGAAGGATGGGCCTTTGCTGGGATCATGCGGCATAATTTTTTCAATCTCTGCCGTCGCATTATTCAGATGCTCGACGAGAACCAGCTCTCAGATAATAGCTGGATCCATATCCTTGGCACCAATGACCTCGAAACTGCAATTGGTCTGACTGCCATCCAGCGAGCACTCACAACCCATGTGAACCGGAACATCCGGATCAGCTACGACACCTCAAGTCCATTCCGGATCTTAAGCTGGGGGCTCACCTATATGACGCCTCGGTTCGAGTTGCAGAAGATGAGCATGCCCTCGACCAAGATCCCGGACGACCCTCGCTATCTAGGCAGCAAGCTCCGGTTTCCCTGGCCAAGCGCATTGGGTAATAAAATGACCATGGGCGATCTTTGCTGCCGCCCTGCAGCCACAGGCGATACAACTCTCGACGCCCAGAGCCATCATTATATGGCGCTGCATAATCTCTCAGCGCTTTGTGATGGGGTGGCCTTAGCCAACCGCGTATTCGACAGCGAAGGCGTAACTCACCAGCATTCCATCGGCACCGCAATCGGTGCTGCGGTTGAAGCTATCGAAGAGATCTTCAAGACCGGCAAGCAAGAGACCGTTCTCAGATATCGCACCACCTTCATGCATCTGCGCCATGGCAAAGAGCCAGAGGCAGGTGATGACGATCGTGATTTTTGACGAAAATTTTGCGAAAAGGAAGGCAATCATGACAACGTCGATCCTAATCATCTATCCTAGAAAGCTCAGTGAAACAGAGATTAAGCAAATCAGTGACCTATTCTCGGGTGTTGAGGTCGAGACCATGCCCGACTATGTCGGAAAAAATATTGCCATGGCATATGGCGTCACTCACGCAACTCAAGAAGATGGATACTGCTATCGAATTCATACAAAGACTTTAGTTTCAGCAGCTCTCTTCATTGGGCCACAACCGATTTATGTCGGCAAGTTCTCTCATAAGGAAATCATGCAAATATGGGATATGAGCCAATATTTTGAGGGTATCGTAAGGTTCCAGGAATTTATAAAAGTCAAAACGAGACGATATTGTAACCAATATAAAAAGCACTTTCGATCATCAAGCTCCGTAAATATGACCCCAATCATACCAATGATCAAAGAGTTTGGGAAAGACCTCGGCTTTGCACGCCGATCGGTTGCCGCCGCATTCGAAATCCATCGGCTCATATAATTGGGTCATGATCGACAAATATTGATGCAGGAAAGGCGTACAAAATGATCTGTCCAACAAGCACTCTATTTGAATTTTCCAACGAAGACTTTGAAGAGGCCTTGTTAAGGTTAGAGACTATCGAGTTCCAGCCTGTCGATGGGGTATTCTCTGTCGATATGCTTCTGGTCCTTGGCCTGTTTGGGCAATACGTTATTGATAGGGCTCCCCAAATATTGATCAAAGCAGCTCTTGACTTCACGCTGAATGAGCGAGGTTTACCTCTTGAGTTGGCCTCAAACGTAAGTTTTGCTTCAGATTATAATGCATTGAGGCTTTCATTTTACGCGACAATTGAATCTCATGATGGTGACAAGCTGGAACCTAACACAGACTTGATTGAAGGTACCGATTATCAGGTCTTATCACCGCGCTGTATTGAGATTGGACCAACAGGAATTATTAAAATCGGTGCTGATCCCGATCTCATAGCTGAAGAGGCGCTGTCACTTCTCCCTCAGCGTTATCATTGGATTGCAAAAGAAGATCACTATCAAAAATTTTTGAAGTGCACAGAGGCAGGCTGCTTTTTCAATCTAGAAGATATTGATTACGAAAGCGTGATCCAAGAAGGTCATGAAGATGATGAGCCGCTAAATCCAATGGCTTACTTGTTCCTTATGAGTAAGTTGCGGTTGTGGCAGTAGGCTGTGTATTCAAAAGTTAACGCGAGAGAGCTGTAATGACTTCAACAGCCTTCCGCTTCTGCTCAGGTGTCACTTCGATATATCTTTGTGTGGTACCAAGTTGTCGGTGTCCGGCGAGCTCCATGATGACTTTTACGCCGATGCCAGCGTTACTGAGCTGGGTGATAAAACCCCTGCGCCCTGAGTGGCTACTGGCTCCCTTAATCCCTGCTTCCTTGTAGATGCTGTTGATCAGCTGGCAGAGCGTATTGGCGGAAAAGCCCCGACGCTTGCGATTGGCCTTCTGGCTTAAAAGGACGGGATCATCTGGCCTGAGGCTGGGGTGGCTCTTGAGATAGGCCGCGATCTCCTTTTTGAGCTTGCTATTGATATAGACCACCCGGCCCTTTGAGCCTTTGGTCCCATCTGGGGCTAGCAGCACCTCATCAAGCACGGACCCATCTGATCCCAGCACCCTGTCTCGGGTAAGGGCAGCAACCTCGCAAACCCGCATCCCCGCCCAATGGGTCATCAACAGCGCCAGCCGGTCCCGCTCGGCAAACCTACGGGCTGCGACTACAGCCAGCGCCCGCTTGAGCTCCTGCTCGCTTACAATCTTCGCTTGGGGCATCGCACAAATCCTGTGTTTGATGCCGAAAGCGTAGTTTCTGAGAATCCCGAAGAGCAACCGGATTTGGGAGTGTATTCCGCTGCGCTTGCGGAAAAGCTATTGCGCTAAATCTAATGAAATCCATACGCGGGCTTTGTTTTGCAATGAATAATTTTGAGCACAGCAGAGACAGCTTTGATCATACAAAGAATTTCAAATAGCTGCGCGGAAACCAAAGACTCTACACAATCCATTAGATTTTGATTTCTAGGAAATTCTCTCCTGGCGACTGCAGCATTACGAAACGCTGGGCAGCTGGCCCAGTCCCAAAGCGGGGAGCGTTTCGTAATGAAGCATCTACAAAAACTCAAACTGGTCGCACAGCAGCAACGTCGCTTGCTTACAAAAGTAGAGCAACGTCGAGCAAAGCTGATTAGCAAGCTTGAAGAGCAGCTGGCTTTGGCGGAGGCATTGATCAGTGGGGAACGGTACGAGCCATTAAGGCGAGTATGGGCTACCAGGTCGGACGGTGAGCGTGTTCGTATCGAACGTCCCAAGCGGGTTAGGCCATGGTATTGGCTGAACGCAGCAGGCTGCTTTTTCAGCGTCTACTATGGAAGCAAGCTTTTGAAGCTAGATGGAGAGATGACGGCAGTATCCCTTGGGGATCGCTCAGAGCTACCGGAGGCCATCAGAGCCGTCATTGAAGCGGTTAGGGCAGGGGAATTAGACTTTGCTATTGAGGAGGTTGCAGAGAAGAGCATTCCAGATGTCAAGCTACGTAGACACGTGAGAGAGAACGGGGGCTTGCCCTAGGTAAATCTGAGCGCTATATTGAGATGCATGAAAAGGCTCAGTGTGATTCTTTTGATCTGTGCCATCTCGCTGTTCGGAGCAGTGGGAACCAAAACCTTTGGCTTTGCACCAGCCACTAGCGAAGCGTCAGAACTCTCACGTGTTGGAGCCGTGCAGATAGAGATTTCTTCTGCTGCGGAAGTCCATACGGCTGTTGGCCACGTGCATGATCATGAGGATAATGCGGGATCCTCCGCTGACACAAACTGCAGCAGCCTTTGCTGCACGTTCGGCTGCCATTTTGTGACGATTGATCTCCGGCGGTCTGTTCAAGAACCGGATTTTTCATACGACCCCGTAAGACCGGTCCAAACGCCCCTTCTGGCCGGAAAGCAGCCGCCTGGGCCTGAACGTCCGCCCCGAATTGCCTGAATAGCCGCCCCCAGGAGGGCGACCACCCGCCGGCTTAGGCCGTGCGAGTATTCAGGTTATCGAGGTTTCACACTATGATCCGTACTGTTTATGTGGCGCTACTTGCAGCCACGCTCACGGCGTGTGCTCAGGCGCCCGCCTCCCTCCTTGCCCCTGCCAATCCGCATGCTGGACTGCACACAAGCCCAAACGTGGTCCTTCTCGCGGGCGCTCGACGGGACGAAATCCAGGAGCCAGCCGACTGGCAGCAGCTCAACGAGCAGGTGACCCCTAAGGGAGGCCACCGTGCCCATTAAGCATGCCTTTCCCCCCGCTATAGCGGTCCTCCTCAGCACGCTGCTGGGGGGGTGTATGTCTACGAGCGAGACATTTGCTCCCGTTCAGGCCGTCACGACGTCCGAGCTTGGGGTTTCGCCGCAGATCATTGCGACGGAAGACGACGCAATAGCGGCCGAGGCGTTGACCGCATCGCTCGTCAAAGCGCCGCTCACGGGCGATGCGGCGGTCCGTATCGCGCTGCTCAACAACAAGCAGCTTCAGGCCGCATACAACGAACTCGGCATTGCACGGGCTGCCGTCATTAAAGGGAGCGTTCCAGCCAACCCCGTGATTGCAATCGACCGCACCACGGGGGGTGGAGCTTTAGAGATTGAGCGCCAGGTGCTCATCAACATTCTCAGCATCGCGACCATCCCAGCACGGCGCGAGATTGCGATGGAGCAATTGCGGGCCACGCAAATGCGTGCCGCTGAGGCGACATTGCGAACCGCGATGGACGCGCGCCGCCAATACCTCCGGGCCGTTGCCGCCAGCGAACGCATCGCCAAACTGCAAAAAATCAAACAGCTGACCGATGCCGGCGCGGACATTGCCAAGAGGCTGGGCGAGACAGGCGGCATGAACAAGCTTGATCAGGCGCGTGAATTTGCGCTTGCGGCCGAACTCGACAGCGAAATCGCCCGCGCAAGGCTTGAGGAAAAGCTCGAGCGCGAACGCCTCGTCCGCGCACTCGGCCTTTGGGGCGATCAGATTGCGATACGCTGGCCATCCCAATTGCCGTCCCTCCCACGCACGTTGCGCAAGGAAACGGATTTGGAAGGGCAAGCGATCCAGCGCCGTGTCGATTTGCAGGCAGCACGCCACGATCTCTCGGCGCTTGCTACGTCGCTCGGGCTCACACAGGCAACCCGCTTCGTCACTGATGCGGATTTGCTTGGCAATCGCATCTTTGACCGTGCGAACACAGATGGCGGTCGAGAGACCGCGCGTTTGACAAAATTGGGGCTGGACCTCGAAATTCCGCTCTTCGATTTCGGAACGGCGCGCACTCTTGATGCTGAGCAACGCTACATGCGCGCAGCCAATCTCCTCGCCGACAAAGCCGTCAAAGTTCGCTCAGAGGTCCGCGAAGCTTATATTGCCTATCAGGGCACGTATCAGATCGCGCGGCATTTCGACACGCAGCTGCTCCCCTTGCGCAAAACCATACAGGAGGAGTCGCTGCTGCATTACAACGGCATGTTGTCGGACGTGACGGCATTGATCGCCGATACGCGCGCAGGGATCATCACCCAGATGCGCGCGGTTGACGCGAAACGAGACTTCTTCATCGCAGAAAGCCAATTGCAGGCTGCCATTGTCGGCGGCGGATCAGGTGTGAGTATCGGCTCTGGTACGCCCGCCGTCGCATCTGCTGAACCTGCTGGTCATTAAGGAGCATCCCTATGACGATCTCACGCAGACATCTCGTCCAGGCCGGCGGTGGTCTCCTCGCCACAGCGGTCGGTCTCGTCAGCGGACGCGCCGCAGCCGCTTCCATTCCTGAGGCGGCTATTGTCAAAGACGCCAAAACCGCCCCGCCCGCTTTTCCGAAAACCGGGCCGGATTATCAACCCGTCGTAACTATGAATGGCTGGAGCCTTCCTTGGCGCATGAATGGCGATTGGAAAGAGTTTCATCTCGTTGCCGAGCCGGTGGTGCGCGAAATTGCACCCGGCATGGTCGCCAATTTATGGGGCTACAACGGACAATCGCCGGGCCCGACGATCGAGGCGGTGGAAGGCGACAAGGTGCGCATTTTCGTGACCAATCGCCTGCCGGAAAATACGGCCGTACATTGGCATGGACAGCGCCTACCAAACGGCATGGATGGTGTCGGCGGCCTCACGCAGCCGCACATCCCGCCTGGTAAAACCTTCGTTTATGAGTTCCAGCTCAGGCGCAGCGGCACCTTCATGTACCATCCGCATTCAGACGAGATGGTACAGATGGCGATGGGCATGATGGGCCTTTTTATCGTCCATCCGCGCGATCCGGCATTCCGCCGCGTCGACCGCGACTTCGCTTTTCTCTTAAACGCATTCGACATCAAGGCCGGCGCGCGTGTTCCGAACGTCAACACGATGCTCGATTTCAATCTGTGGTGCTGGAACAGCCGTGCCTTTCCCGGCATCGATCCATTCGTTGTCGGCAAGAACGACAAGGTGCGCATTCGCTTTGGCAATCTCACCATGACGAACCACCCGATCCACATGCATGGCTACGAATTCAAGGTTTCGGGAACGGACGGCGGCTGGGTGCCCGAAGAAGCAGCCTGGCCAGAAGTGTCAATTGACGTTGCCGTTGGCCAAATGCGCTCGTTCGACTTCGTTGCCGATGAGTTGGGGGATTGGGCAATCCATTGCCACAAGAGCCACCACACGATGAACCCTATGGGCCACGCGGTGAAAACCTATATCGGCGTGAACAAAAAGGACATGGCCAAGCGTCTCGAAAAGCTCGTGCCAGGTTACATGCCCATGGGCTCCAATGGCATGGGCGAAATGGGATCAATGGAGATGCCGCTGCCCGACAACACTCTGCCGATGATGACTGGCTTTGCGCAGTTCGGTCCAGTTGAGATGGGCGGCATGTTTTCCGTTGTCAAAGTGCGCGAGGGGCTTTCACGGAACGATTATTCCGATCCCGGTTGGTTCAAAAATCCCGAAGGCACTGTCGCCTATGAATACAAGGGCGCGCCTCTGCAGACGCCCCCGCGCGCTGACAATGCCAAAGGAAAACCGGCATCGTTTTCAGCTGTCGATCCGCGCACAAAGCCTGCCGGCAGCGTCCACAATCATCACTAAGGAGCCGTCCATGTTTAGGCCAACTATCGCTGCGATGCTTTTGTCTGCCGCCCTGCTCACACCAGCGTCGGCAGGTCCAGGTGCATCCGGTCACTCTCATAGCCACGGCGACGAAACCGCTTTTGGTCGTCCAGGGGACCCAAAAAAGCCATCTCGCGTTATCAATGTTGTCATGAAAGAAGGCAGCGGAACGATGGAGTTCGTGCCAAGCGTCATCACGATCAAAAAGGGCGAACAAATCCGGTTTAAAATGCGGAACGACGGCGAGCTTGATCATGAACTCGTGATCGGGACCTTGGAAGGCAATATGAAGCACGCCGAGGAAATGAAAAAGAACCCCGACATGGAACATGACGATCCGAATGCAAAACGGCTCGCGCCTAAGAAATCTGGCGACATCGTCTGGCTTTTTGACCGTAAGGGCGAATTCGATTTTTCCTGCCTCATCCCGGGGCATAGAGAAGCTGGCATGACCGGCAAGATCATTGTTCAATAAAAAGGAGCGTCCAATGAAACGAATGTCCCTCGCCGCCGCTTTGCTGCTCGCCCTATCGTCGGGTGTGTCGTTTGCACAATCGACGCCAAAGGTGGCAGGCGTAATCACAAAGGTTGATCAATCCGCCGGGAAAATAACGATCAAACACGAGCCCATCCCTAATCTTGATATGGGCGACATGACGATGGTTTTCAAAGCGGCAGATGCTGCAATGCTTAAACAGGTCAAACCTGGCGATAAGGTCCAATTCACCGCTGATCGCGTCAATGGTCAAATCACGGTCACGACGATGACAAAAGTTAAATAGCTTTCCGCATTCAACACAAGCCAATGGAGGAACTTGCCATGAAGTCTCTACATTTGATGTTAGTGTCGTTATTGGCGACCACCAGTGTTGCACTCGCGCAAACTGACCAGCATCAAGGGCACCATCCCGCTGGTACAGAGAATCAGCCAAATCAATCTCAACCAACCCAAGCGCAGCCAGCGCCATCTCAATCAATGCCGCCCGCGCCATCCTCTACAAATCCTCCGTCGGGTTCTCCACCGATGCAGATGATGGGGAATATGCCTGACCATTGTCGTCGTATGATGCAGAATATGATGCAGAACATGCCGCAAGACTGCATGCGGATGATGCAAGACGGCATGATGAAAAATAGCATGATGAAGAATGGAATGGGTGGCATGGAAGGGATGCCGGGCAATGCAATGAAGCCGGGAATGGCATCAGGATCTATTTCCGATGCAACCTTCGTCAGCGAAATGATCGTACATCATCAGGCTGCGATCGACATGGCCAATGCGGTGCTTAAGAGTGGCACGGATAAAATGGTCAGGAAGATGGCAAAAAAAATTGTCCGCGATCAAACGCGGGAGATCAAGGCCATGCAGGATTGGCAGAAAAAGCATAGCAACTAATTCGGTGGGGCCGGCAATGCCGGTCCCGCTTCTTCATTCTTGCGGGGTCCCATGACTGAGCACAAGCATCATCACCCAGACCGTCAAGGCGCGACTGTAGAGCACGCTGTCAAAGATCCCGTGTGTGGGATGACTGTTGACCCCCATAAAGGGGAACATACTTCGCAGTATCGCGGGCGCGCACATTATTTCTGCTCGGCAAATTGTCAGGAAAAATTCGAACATAATCCAGAGCAGTACACGAGCAAGGATGCGACGGTAGCTGATAAGCAAGACACAGAAACGATTTACACTTGCCCAATGCACCCTCAGATCAGACAAAAAGGCCCCGGCAATTGTCCGATCTGTGGGATGGCGCTAGAACCGCTTGTCGCCGGTGAGGAGGGCCAAGAAGCATCTGAACTCAAGGATATGACGCGGCGCTTTTGGATTGGCTTGGTGCTAAGCCTTCCCGTCCTGATGCTTGAAATGGGGGGACATCTTCTTGGTCTCGACCATCTCGTTGAACGTTCAACGTCGAACCTCGTCCAATTCGTGCTTTCGACGCCCGTGGTTCTTTGGGCTGGTTTCCCGTTTTTCCAGCGCGCTTGGTTGTCGATTTTAACGCGCAACCTGAACATGTTCACCTTAATCGCCATGGGAACGGGTGTCGCGTGGCTCTACAGTGTCGTGGCTACCTTCTACCCGTCTATTTTTCCGATGGCGTTCCGTGGAGCTGACGGGGCGGTCGCTGTGTATTTCGAGGCGGCTGCTGTCATCACAGTTCTCGTCTTGTTAGGACAAGTTCTTGAACTCCGCGCTCGGGAAAACACTGGCGGTGCCATTCGCGCTCTACTTGACCTTGCTCCCAAGACTGCGCGCTTGGTCGAGGGCGATACCGAAAAGGATGTGCCTGTCGAAACCGTCAAGGTCGGGGACCTTTTGCGCGTGAGGCCTGGCGAGAAAGTCCCGGTAGATGGCGTAGTGATAGAGGGCCGGAGTGCGGTTGATGAGGCGATGGTCACTGGCGAGGCTATGCCAGTGACAAAGGAGGTTAACGCACGGGTCATAGGGGGCACCGTGAACAAGAGCGGCGGGCTGGTTATCCGTGCTGCAAAGGTTGGCCGCGATACAGTACTCTCTCAGATTGTTCAGCTCGTTGCTGAGGCGCAACGAAGCCGTGCACCGATCCAACGGCTTGCTGACGAAGTTTCTGGCTGGTTCGTCCCAGCGGTGATCATCGTTGCCGTGGCGGCCTTTATCGCCTGGGGGCTATTCGGTCCTGAGCCGCGCTATGCCTTCGGATTGATCGCGGCTGTCAGTGTCTTGATCATCGCCTGCCCCTGTGCACTTGGGCTTGCGACCCCAATGTCGATCATGGTTGGCGTTGGCCGGGGAGCGCAGACAGGCGTTCTCATCAAGAATGCAGAAGCACTTGAGTGGATGGAGAAAGTTGACACGCTGGTCGTCGATAAGACAGGAACGCTCACGGAAGGACGCCCCGCCGTAACGGCGATCCTCACAGCTGAGCACTTCGGCAAAGAGGAGGTTCTTCGTTTGGCCGCGTCGGTCGAAAAGGCAAGTGAACATCCGCTCGCGCTGGCCATCGTAGAGGCAGCTAAAGCTCAAGGTATTTCGGTTCCGAGTGTCACGGAATTCAATTCGCCTGTGGGACGTGGGGCAGTCGGTGTCGTTGAAGGGCGACGGATTGCCCTCGGGAATGCGGCCTTTATGCATGACCAAGGCGTGGATCCAACCCCACTTTCCCCTGATGCTGATCGCGAACGTGAGAACGGAGCAACCGCAATCTTTATTAGTGTCGACAAAGCTATAGCAGGCGTCTTTGCCATTGCTGATCCAGTCAAGGCGACAACGCGGGATGCCCTCGATGGACTGCGCAGCGCAGGCGTCAGAATTGTCATGTTAACAGGCGATAACAAAACGACAGCTGATGCAGTAGCGCGTAGTCTCGGTATCCAAGATGTTGAAGCAGAGGTTCTGCCCGAACAGAAAAGTGCGATTGTTGAACACTATCGAAAGATGGGTCGTGTTGTGGCCATGGCGGGAGATGGTGTGAACGACGCGCCTGCTCTTGCTGCTGCGGACGTAGGTATCGCGATGGGTACCGGAACCGATGTCGCAATGGAAAGCGCCGGTGTGACGCTTCTTAAAGGCGACCTTACAGGGATTCTCAAAGCGAGAATTCTCTCTTCAGCAGTAATGAGCAACATCCGTCAAAATCTATTTTTTGCCTTCGTCTATAATGCAGCCGGTGTCCCCATTGCGGCCGGTATCCTCTATCCCTGGTTCGGGGTTCTTCTTTCTCCAATCATCGCCGCGGCAGCTATGGCATTGTCGTCGGTTAGCGTGGTCTTAAATGCACTCCGTCTGAAAAGGTTCGCGTTATGAACACTGAAAATCTACGTCTGCCGCTATTCTGGATGACCGTTTCCCTGATCTTTATCGGATCATTTTACGTTCTTCGTGAACATTGGGGACATGTGCTGGGTCTTGCCCCCTATCTGCTGCTGCTCGCATGTCCGTTGATGCATTTGTTTCACGGTCACCATAGGCATGGATCCAAATCATCAAGCAGCGAGCAATAGTATTTCGGACAGCCGCAAGCTTAATGGCGGAATTTCCACTTATTTTGAGAGGCCTATCATGTCAGTCAGCCGCCGTTCTTTCGTCGCGATATTGGCCGGGGCAGCGTTTGCTCCTTCTGCAAATGGACAAACGGGGCCTGAAATGATCGTCTACAAGGATCCAAATTGTGGCTGCTGCCGTGCATGGGTGAACCATGTTCGAAAGGCTGGCTTTACGGTTCGCGTTGTGGAGAGTGATGCGATGGATATGATCAAAAAGCAGTATGGCATTCCAGACGCTTTGGCTTCGTGCCATACTGCAGAGATCAGCGGTTATGTTATTGAAGGCCATGTCCCTGCAGCAGAGATCGCCCGCCTGCTCAAGGAGCGCCCGGCCGGGAAAGGACTTGCTGTGGCTGGCATGCCCGTAAATTCACCGGGAATGGAGGTTCGCGGTGCCGCAGACGAACAATATGATGTGATGCTGTTTTCAGACGTCGGCCAAGCAAAGCGTTTCGCTGTCTACCGAGGAGCGATGCTCGTCGGTTGATAGTCCGCTAGCGGGATCGAAGGTATTTCACGAATGCTGCGATCCCTAGAACGAGGAACGCAGTGATCAGGAGCCAATAGAGCAGCATGGCAAACATGCCCCCGCCGTTGTTCATCATTCCATGCCCATCCATCATGGCTGACCTCCAGCTCATAGACTAAGCTTTGGAATGGCTATGAGCATTGCGCTCGATCAATACAAAGGTGCAGTAGGCCCATTCGGATCATTCGTTGGAACTAAGGTTGCATTTCCACGGCGATACTCGGCTGTTGGGCTTAGGGCAGTGTATTATGGGCTTGCGGGGATAAATTTCTCATGGATTGGACGGCTGATTTACTCAAGGCCTGGAAGGCCGATCCGAGCTCCACATACAATAGTTGGTTCCTCTGGGAGGAGCGGCTAAAAAATTTCAGGTCAATACGGCGCGGCATTCAAACGGTTGTTGATGAGATCAAAAGCGATACGTTCGGCAATGCATATCGCGGTTCTTCGCTAGAGACCGTGATGGGTTCAATAGCCGAACAACGGCAAATGTTCAAAGGCGCAGACCATGCATTCCTTTGGAAGCCCAAGCTAAGAATACCAGACATTTATGAGGACAGAGAAAACCAACTCGCGTTTGGCCGATTTCTTGATGCATGCCTCTGCTGTAATACAGAAGAGCAAATCATCCGCGTCGTACACGAACTGGACCATCGTAAAATTAAAGGATTGGGACCTGCCGCAGCTAATTTAATGTACTTCCTTCACCCGACGCTGATGCCTCCGTTCAATACCGCTATCGTAAACGGATTTAATGAGGTATTCGGCGCGCGCGTTAAGCTGGGCCGTTGGACTGAATACCTTGCGATGCGCGAGGGCATGATTCGTTTCAATAACACGCACCGGCAGCTTCTCTCTAACGATTTTGGCGCATTAGCTGGCTTCCTTTTCGATGTAGGTAGCGGTCGTTATGCGGTCCCGTCAAAAGAACAAATTACACTTGAACAATGGCGCGAGGACCTCATTGCGGCACATAATGCTTCAGCTGCTGCAACGAAGTCGGCCGAGCTGGCTCGAAATGCCGATCTAACACATACGCAAATACAAGGGTGGTTAAGAGATTTAGGGATTTCATTAGGCTTCTCGGTTTGGATCGCCTCGAACGATGTCCGGCGGCCATATGATGGAGGTGTGCTGGGTGATGGCTGTCTAACTGCCTTGCCCGGTGAGTTGGCTCATCAACCTGACGGCTCGATAAAGCTAATAGATGTGCTCTGGTTTAATTTTGATAAGAGTCTTGCTGCGGCATTTGAAGTCGAGCATTCGACAAGTATCTACTCTGGTATCGTTCGTATGCTTGATCTTGCACTTGGTTCAGATGCCGCATTGGCGCGGAATTTCTTTTTGGTTGCGCCAGATGATCGAGAAGAAGAAGTGAGAGCACAGTTTTTGCGTCCTGCATTTTCCCGCGTAAATGATCTCGACTTGAGGTATTTGCCATACAGCCAATTGAAAATGCATCGCGAATCTATGGCTCGTTTTGGCAGTGGATTAAAAGCGGTTCTCTCTGTTGCGCGTCCCCTTGGAGGGCCTAAGTAGGGCCATAGCGACTCACTCCCAGTTCCCGACAGGCTCACCCCCATACCAGGCTGCTGATCATTGGGGACACGACCTTCGACGGGATGGCTGCCAAGGCAGCTGGTATACCCTTGTTGGCTGTCTGCACTGGCAAGTACGACCGTTTAGCCTTCACCGACAGTGATGCTGTAGGCGTGATCGATACGCTCGCTGATGGTTATGAGGCTATTTTCGCGGTTATGCTGGGTTAGGATGCTCGATATAAAAAATCTTGCTCTAAGATTGAGCGTTCATTTTTTTCAGCCGCAAAAGTTCTTCCAATTCGGGTTGATTCATATCGATATTGCAATTGTCTGTCTGGCCTCGGCAAATCCCTGAAAGGTTCCAACGTGCACTGATAAGATCATACATGCCGCCCTGTAATGTTCCCACAAAGCAGTCTGTGTCAGTCTCATCAATCTCCCGAATAGTCGCTTTGTAGCCGCCTTTGGTAGTAATCGATACAGGTTGGATTTTCATTTCGTATCGCTCCTCGGAAAACGGTCTTAGCTAATTCTAAAATCTAGAGAACGCCAAAGTTCAAAATCATTTATACATTGAATACCAAAAGACGCGCATATGTCAGGTATCTTTCGGTTTCCACGTTGTGCTGAAGGCTTTGAAATTTCGCGTGTTACGACTACTCGATCAGCGCCACTTAGGGCTGCAGAAATTAAAAATGGGTCTCTCCCAATTTTTTCTATTTCAATATCATTAAGGTTATTTGCGTAGCCCTCGCAAATAACCTTCGATACTGTCTGGGCATTTGTACCTTCAGGCAAAATAATGGCCTTCTTTACGTCAGAAGTGTTAAGCCACTTGCCGAGTAGGTCATTGGACTTTGCTACTTCGTCAAAAATCTCACGAGGCATTTGTACTGTTCTAGAAAGTGCCTTCTGAAATAGCCAATCCCAAAATGGTTGAAACCGAGTTATTGGATAGTAATCCGCATCAGCTCTGATAAGAACATTTGCATCGATAAGATAAATCGTCATCTTATGCGCTGCCGTTCTTGCAACAAAGTATTAACAGAGGTTGGTGCGACACCTAAAATTCGTGCTGCTTTAGTATGCGTGAGCGCCTCACTTTCTAAAGCTCCACGAACACTGTTTAAAAGACCAATGCCTAATCGAGAGCGTCGCACAAGATAGTAGCTAGGCCCTGCTTCATCAGTAGCCTTGCTTTCCTTTTTTCGACTTTTCTCAGTTTTCCACCTTTCAGAAAAAAACGTGAACAACTTTCCGGCAACAATATTTGTGATAAAACCTTCTTCATGAAGTCGGAACGCAACAACGGCCTGGCTAATGTTCCATGCCTTTCCAATAGTTATAGTAATTTCGAGTGCGTCATCAAAATTTAGCTTTTCTTTTCGGGAAAAAGAAAGCTCTGCAAGCGCGCTCTCGGGCAACAAAAACTCTCCTGCTACTGAATTACAAAATAGCTCTAATTTATTGTCTTCGGTGGCGCGTATTGGGCCACTTACGCCAGAGGCTCCTATCCAGATATGTGCGAGCTCATGTATTAATGTAAATGATCTGGCTGCCACTGCGTCATTATCGTTGATCACAACAAAAGGCGCGACGTTATCAGCAAGTGCAATTCCACGGAAAACGTCTTCGCTGATGTCGGAGTGATAAGACCCGAGGTCACCAACCAACAAAACAAAAACACCGGCGCTTTCAGCTGCGTTTCTAAGTAGTTGAAATAGAGCCTTAGTATCGCGAGCGCCGGTTTGATCGGCGGCGGTTATCTTAAGCACATTGCGAATTGAATTTTCTACAAACTTGAATCCATCCTTTGGATTGCATGATGAAACAAAGCCTAGCTGAGGCCGATCTTCGTCTTCAAGTAATGCCTCTCGAAGGAGTTGTTGTCGGGTTCTTATATCGCGAATCAGTGCATCAACGTCTGCATTTTCTTGCGGTCGCGTGGCTTCTTTTACCGTCCGGTAGTCCTCTCCTCTTTCGCCGCGGGGGGGAGGATGGGGGAGATAAAAGGAAACTAATGGACGCCTATAGACTGATACCGCTTTCTCAAGCATGCCGCGGCCGATTGGGCGTTCACCGTTTTCGACCTGTAAAAGCTTATCGGCTGCAGTGGCTTTTTTTGTTGATTTTAAGCCAAGCTTTACCGCCGCCTCTTCGGGCTCAAGCCCGGCGGTTTCGCGAGCCCAAGAAAGGATCTTGGGATTTATTTGGACTTCCACTGGCATGGAAAACATCATACTTCGTAAGTCGCGAGAGATCACGCGCGATACGGAGTGGTACTCCCTAAAATGGAATATGGCTAAGAAATTAGGGAAAATAGGAACAACGTCCTGTTACACAGATGCTACACACCCAAAATGGGGTGCAAATTATTCAATAAAATCAATATCTTTGTCCATTCTCGATAATAATTCGCGCTAAGCTAAAACAGCTGAAAAAACACAAGATATAGTAGTTTTTTCAACAATTTAGGCGTCAACATACCATATGTTGACGCCTTTTTTGTTACACAGATGTTACACAGAACAAACCATGAACTGTTTTAAAATTGGCTGTTTCAGTTTTGGAGAACGGCTTGGTGTGCACATGAAGATTACACAGGCTGCACACAACCATTGGAAAACCGTCGGCGCGATTTCGGCTGATTACGGGTTGGGCAGTGGCTGTCGAAAGTGGTGTGCTCAATCGGTCGAGACCGCACGCAGTGCGGCCTCTTAAATTCAACTAACACTGCGATCCTCGGTTCACTTTTCAGGTAAGAGGAAAGTTATGAGAGCGCGAGCGCCAAAGCCCTTCGGGCTGGCCTGACCCCACCGTGTGATCCGATTGCTATGTTAGTTTAGAGTTGTTTTTGACGCTAGCCGTTGAGTGGGCGGCGTAGCTGGTTGGTGTTGCGAAGCCGGCCACTGTAAAACCTCAGGTGCTGGCGGTTTATATCGAAGTGATGAGTGCGGCCGGATGGTGTTGTAGTGCCGC
>Ga0315899_10000245_pt1 | contig 66707 bp, 45 predicted proteins | sample LakEriMetagenome_2_FD_203518 | JGI IMG/M metagenome (GOLD analysis project Ga0315899, IMG submission 203518) | Freshwater fungal communities from buoy surface, Lake Erie, Ohio, United States - Buoy 4 MA112 | ecosystem: Environmental > Aquatic > Freshwater > Lake | place: USA: Lake Erie, Ohio... | reverse complement strand
GGAATGGGAATGGGAATGGGAATTAGGCGACGGGTTTCTCCGTGTTCTCTGTGCCTCTGTGTTTCCCAAGACCGCGCAAGGTGCCTCTGTGTTTCCCAAGACCGCGCAAGATTGCCTCCCAGTCCCTGAGTACTTCCTTGAAATTCGGATGAACAATGCTCAAAGCACTCGGCTTGGGTTGGCCGATAAGCCCTACATGACGACAACGACGGCCGATTCGATTCGGCACCAATTCCGCGAGTGGGTCAAGCTTGAGGCAAACGAGGATAAGCTTCCGCAGATGATGCGGGAGACAACTCTTCTGCGCGAGGGGTGTTACGTCGGCAGGCGATTCTCTTTAGCTGGTTTCCACCTTGTATGGCTTGCGGCTGACCAGCAACTAAAACTTTATCGAGATGACGGGTTGCTTGTAGAGACGAACTGGTCGCTGGTGCAAAGCTCAATATAAGTGTTTCAAGCAGAGTTGCGACCACGTTTCCAATTGATGCGATTGTCCATTGATAGTTTCAATGCTTTCAAATCCGGCATCGAGCAGATGATCTTCGCGCGCCGTGGCTTTGCACGTTGCGAGTTGCAGGACGTGAACAATACCCAGGTGAACACGGCCTACTTCGGAGGTGTCGTCGTAGATCAAGCCGACGATTTGGTCTTTGCCAGAGCACTCTATAACGACTTCTTCTGCCAACTCGCGCTGCATTCCGTTGCGATACCAGTCATCTCCTTGCGCATCCTCTACAGAAATGTGTCCACCGATGCCGATGGACTGCAGAGCGTGAAGTCGTTTTTCGCCTTGACCCTTCCCGCGTGTGTATCGAAACAATCGAGTCTCGTTCTCATCGTTGCATTCGAGAATCACGTAAGGAATCAGTTGTTTGAACGACGGATCGTCTTCGACCAGACTTCTTGGCCGGAACGACTGGTTCGATCGATCGAGCAATGCCGGCAAATAACGATCCACCGAGCGGAGAAATCCGGAAAAAGGGCCGAGTTCCATCAGGAGCGATGCCGGGACAACCAAGACTTCTTCGTCTCTTGCCATGTTCAAACCATGCGTGAAAAGGTGGGGGAAATGAGGGGGTTCTCAGGGGCTTTGGCCGTCAATGGTCAAATCCCACGAGGGTGGGCGGGGGGGCCGAAGCGTCCCCGCTCGACCGATTTTTCGTTACGATACACGCTTTGACAACGCATGGCTATTCGGCCTTTCCTAAGAATACCACGAATGGAGAATCCTCCAGTGCGACCAATCCATAGAGTCACATCCCGAGTTGTTCCGTCCTTTTCCTCCCCGATTGCACGTCAGCGACGCTGGGTTGCACGTCAGGGAACCTGTCTGAATCCTTTGGGGGCAGCCCTGAAAATTTGTTCGCGGGCAAAGGCTCTTGGGCTTTGTCTTGCTTTCGGATTAACTGTCCAAGCTGCCGATCCGCTTCCAAAAGCGATCGATTTATTTCCCGCGCAGACGCAAGCCTTCGTAGCATTGCCGAACTCCGAGACCTTTTTGGCTCAGTGGGGCAAGACCCAGCTTGGGTTGCTCGCCGCAGACGAGCGGATGAAAGATTTCTGGAGCAGCCAAAAGGAAGAGCTTCAAAAGCGATTCGCTTCCGCCGGCTGGCAAATGAGTTTCAAACTCGAAGACTTGGAAAATTTGTGTTCAGGGCAAGCCGCGGTGGGTTTAATTTCCCGTCCTGAGCTGACCAACAAACCATTTTCGTTGGCGGTTGTAATCGATGTAGCTGAACGCGACGAAGTGCTAGCGAAATTCCTTGAGCGCGTCGACGAGGAAATGAAGGCTCAAAAGGGGACGGTCGAGACCATTGAAACGAATGGATTGCAGGTCAAGCACTACAATGTGCCGAAGGCGGCCAGCGATGCTCGCCCTCGAGATACTTTCATCGCCGTCTCGAAGAACCAGCTTTTCTTAGCGGACGATTTGATTTCGATCGAAGAATTTGCTAAGGCTCAAACGGAGCCTCGCGAAGATTCGCTTGCTAAATCCTCTCTGTACACGCGAGTCCAGGAGCGAATCGAACACGACGAGCATTCGATAGAAGTCGAATACTTTGTCCAGCCCCTTGGGATTGGAAAACTATTGCGAAGTATTTCCGGCAAGAAGGGAAAGAGCCAAGTCGATATCTTGAAGCTTCTTGAGGAGCAAGGCTTCGGAGCAATCCTCGCTGCTGCCGGATCCGTGCAGCTCGCTAAAGAAGACCTTGATATGCACCATCAAGGATTCATTCTTCGCGAAGAAGAACTTCCTGAATCTGTTCAAATCTTGGATTTTCCCAACCAGACCGCTTTGGTTCCTCCCGCTTGGATCGCCAGCAACTCCGCTAGTGTCATGGGCTTTTCATGGAACTTCAGCGAAGCCTTCCCTAAGCTTCGGGGGATCGTCAACGCCTACATCGGCGGCGAGCAATTCGATCGCATCATCGATGAGATCAAAGCTGATCCGAGCGGACCGCAGATCGACATCCGCAAAGAAATCCTCCCGTTCATCGGTCAGGAATTTTACGCAGTGACGGAAATCATCGAACCGATTACTCCGGAATCGAAACGATCGTTGATCTGCATCAAGATTAATGACCCAGAGAACAAGCTTTACGGAGTGTTGAATCGATTCTCCAAGAGCGAACCCGACTCGACGATCGAAGATGTTGGCGATTATCGAATTTGGAAGTTCTCCAATGAAGAAGAGGAAGAAGAAGTCATCGAGTTCTCCACCGGTGGGGATTCGAACAGCGATGACGAGGAAGAAGACGAGAAGCCATTGCTGAATAAATGGGCCGTTTGCATCGTCAAAGACCACTTTGTATTCGCTTCGAATCCAGACTCGCTCTACAAAGTGATCGAGAATGCGACGAACGAATCCATCCAAGGTGACTTTGAAAAGCAAGAATCGGTTCAAAGCATTCGTGCCATGCAAACGAAACTGTTGAGTGCCGAGGGGATGAGTTTCTCCGAGGTCGATTTGGCAGATCGTTCGGCCGAGATGCAATACGAGCTGTTCCGCCAAGGGATCCTTCCTCAAAGCCGATCGTTGATGGCAATCATCGCCGAGCGAGTCTTCAAGACGGACAAGTCGAAGCCTCAGGAGATTCAAGGTGAGAAGCTTCCACCCTACGATCAAGTCAAAGAGTTTTTCACTCCGCGAGGGATGATCGTGCGAACCGAGAAAGATGGATGGGGAATCGACGCCTTCATCTTGGGTAAGAAGAAGTAAGCACAACCGACGAGACGCTTGGGGATAAGTAAGCTGCGATTATGACAATCCATCACTTGCGACGAGATTACCGATTCGGGTCTTTGACTCGAGATCAAATCCCTGAGTCCCCTTTCGAGCTCTTCAAGACGTGGTTTCAAGAGCTCTTGTCGATGGATTTGCCGGAATGGTTCGAGACCAACGCGATGACACTTGCGACTCACAAGCCTTCCGGCGGCGCGGCTTGCCGCATCGTCTTGCTCAAGGAGTACGACGAACGAGGATTTACGTTCTTCACAAACTACCTTTCTGACAAGGGCGAAGAGATCGACAACGATCCATCGGTCGCACTTGGATTCTTTTGGCCGATTTTAGAACGTCAAATTCGCATTGAAGGTCGAGCCACCAAGGTCGATGCAAGTCTTTCTGAGAAGTACTTCCGATCGCGTCCACGTTCGAGTCAACTCAGCGCGAACGTTTCCCCGCAGTCGGAAATTGTTCCAGATGACTCTCACCTCGCAAAGTTAGTCGAAGCTCTCGATGCGAGTTTGCAAGGAGCGGATGTACCTCGACCCGATCATTGGGGAGGGTACCGTGTTGAACCTTCGGCTATCGAGTTCTGGCAGGGGAGACCCTCGCGACTGCATGACCGATTTCGCTATGAGCGAACGGATCGAGGCTGGCAAATCGACCGCCTCGGACCCTAACGAATAATTCAGATAACTCAGATAACTCAGATAACTGAGATGACTCTGATAGTTTTCAAGCCTGTCATTTAGAATGGAATCAACCATGAACAGCCCAATCGAATACCGACCACTTGCCGTCGCCTTGAGCATCGGAGGATCCGATCCGAGTGGTGGAGCGGGCATTCAAGCCGATTTGAAGACTTTTCAGCAACTCGGTGTGTATGGCGCAAGCGTCTTAACCATGATCACCGCTCAGAACACTTTGGGTGTGCGTCGTGTTGAACCGTTGAGCACGGAGCTTGTTATCGATCAACTTGATGCGGTGTTGGATGATTTGCAGCCCATTGCAGCGAAGACCGGGGCGCTTGGATCGGCAGAGACCATCCAAGCCATCCATGAACGTGCTCAACGCTTTAACTTTCCACTCGTTGTCGATCCGGTGATGGTCAGCAAGCACGGTGATTCGTTGATACCTGAAGGGGAAGCAGGACAAGAAGTCATCCAAGCGTATCGGCGGTTGATGCCTAGAGCTTTTCTAGTTACTCCCAATCGCTTTGAGCTTGAGCAACTCACAGGGATCAAATTGAATTCCTCGCAGGATGTTGCAAAAGCAATCCATGACTTGCATCAGATGGGAGCCCGATTTGTTCTTGCGAAGTTGGGGGATGTCAACGGGCACTCTGAGCATGTTCTCGGTTCGGGCCAAGAGAACATCGCCATCCAAACCAATCGCTTTGACACGCAGAACACACATGGAGCAGGGTGCGTGCTTTCCGCACTGATCACCGGTTTGATTGCACTTGGTGAGACCAATCTCAAACAAGTTGTTCAGCGAGCGATTCGTCAAATATCGATCGGGATTCACAATACGCATCCGATCGGCAAAGGTCGCAGTCCGGTTGAAACACGCGTGCTGGCGAACGAACCAAACGAGCTAGCGGAGAAGAACTAGGCTTTAGACTGTAGGCTTTAGCCTCTGTGTCTCTGTGCCTCTGTGTTTCAAAAAGACCTCTGGACCGCGCATCCTTCCTGCGCGATATTTGGAAACACAGAGACACAGAGAGCACGGAGAAGAGCTCCGGTCCTGCTTTATTCAAGATCCCTTCCGCCCCTTACTCTGTGTCTCTGTGCCTCTGTGTTTCAAAAAGACTTCTGGACCGCGCATCCTTCCTGCGCGGTGTTTGGAAACACAGAGACACAGAGAGCACGGAGAAGAACCCCGGTCCTGCTTTATTCAAGATCCCTTCCGCGCCTTACTCTGTGTCTCTGTGCCTCTGTGTTTCAAAAAAGACTTACGGACCGCGCATCCTTCCTGCGCGATATTTGGAAACACAGAGACACAGAGAGCACGGAGAAGAGCTCCGGTGCTAATTCCTAATTCCCCCCCCCAGGTTCGGCTTCTATGCGCGCTGCAATTTTCCGAGAGTTTCGTGGTCCGATACGGATCGAAGAAGTTCCTGTTTCGCCGTTAGCGAGTCATGGGGCGAGGATCTTGGTCAAGGCTTGTGGGATTTGCCGAAGTGATTGGCACGCTTGGATGGGTCACGATCGCGATGTGCCATTGCCACATGTCCCAGGCCATGAATTGGCAGGGGTGATTCACGAGGTTGGTAGTTCAGTTAAGAGGTTCAAGGTTGGGGATCGCGTTACAGTTCCATTCTGCTGTGGTTGCGGCACATGTTATCAATGTTCGATTGGCAACACTCACATCTGCGACGCCCATAGCCAACCTGGGTTCACTCATTGGGGAGCTTTTGCAGAGCAAGTCGACATTGAGCAAGCGGATGTCAATCTTGTAGCGTTGCCAGATGGGATCGACTTTCCGACCGCAGCGAGTCTTGGATGTCGCTTTATCACGGCGTTTCGCGCGTTGGTAGACCAAGCCAGGGTTAGTGCTGGTCAATGGGTAGCGATTCATGGGTGTGGTGGAGTCGGGTTATCAGCAATTGAGATAGCCAAAGCTGCAGGCGCGTTGGTGGTCGCCATCGATATTCAGCCTAGTCGGCTTGATTCCGCCAAGCGACTCGGTGCGGATGAGCTCATCGATGCGAATCGGATTGATGTTGTTCAGCGCATTAGGGAGATTACCAATCGGGGAGCGGATGTTTCGATCGATGCGTTGGGGCATCCTCAAACATGTTGGAACTCGATCGCTTGCCTGGCGAAAAGAGGCAAGCATGTTCAGGTAGGATTGATGCTGGCAGATCACGCCGCACCGGCGATTCCGATGGATGCCGTAATTGCTAAAGAGCTTGAGATTTACGGCAGTCACGGCATGCAACCGACTCAGTACGGACGAATCTTTTCGATGATCGAGAAAGGTTTGGTCTCGCCACAAAAGCTCTTGAGCGATACCGTTAGCCTACAGCGAGGTGTCGAACTGCTAATGCGTTTCGCAGAGTTTCCTAACTCTGCGATGACGGTTATCGATCTTACGCTTTAAGATCACATGCCTTGAGTTCACACATCGATAGTCATCACCGAGTTTGCTTCTTCCGCTAACGATCCACGACGATACTTCATGCAAAATCAACGCGAGTTCACTGAGAGCTGGCTACAAGCCCTTACACTCAGCGCCGACCACAGCCATGCGCGTTCTATTCGACCTTGGCTTACTACCATCCAAACACTAGCAGCAAGCGAGCCGAATGCGGAGCAAGCCCAAGAAGCAGAAAAGCTTTGGGATTACGCAAGTGGACACGGCTTGCTGTCGCTTATCACCTGTTTGCCTGCTCGCTCGAATCCGTGGCGTTTCGAAGATGATGAATGTTATAAATTCACGCCAGTAGATTCTGCGTCGAATCCGACGCCAAATGGCGATGCCGTTGGCACAGCTGATGGGAATGCCATAACGAAAGAGCGATGGTTGACCGAATTGGGGATTTCACCGGTTCGGATTTCAGGGGTCGCCCATGTGACGGCCGCCGATTGGTCAAACGCTATCCGCAAAGAAGCGGTCAAGCGCGGCAAACCGTTGAATGTGACTTCGATCCCGGCAGGGAGCATGCTGGATTTGCCTTGCACTATGGAGTGGGATTTACATCATTGGAAGGTCAGCTTTGCGCAGCCGAGCTGGATGCAATTGACCTATGAGTCGCCGTTTCAAGTCGATCGTCCGGACATGGAGCGATTGACGGAGTACTTGATGGATGCGTTGGGGGTTGGGCAAGAGTTATTCAAGCCGATGCAAAAGCTTTCGGCATTTGAGCCTGAGTCTGCTCCTTGGACTTTATGCATTCCTGATTTCTCCGAGTGGCATCGGGAGGTTCTCTTCTCGCAGAGTATCGGTTTGTCCCCTTGGATGCGTCGCACTTGGAATTGTGTGTGGCCTGTGATCATGCGGGAACGCAATCGCCTCAGGGGGCCTTGTGACTTGCAGTACTTGCGAACGGAGCTGAAGGCTTGTTTTGACAGCGAGCCGGCGATGGTCCAGTGGATGTTTATTCTTGCAAGGTTAGCTTGCGAAGTGCGTCTGGGCACGGGACTTGGTCTGTGCGGGGATTTTCACTAGCGGTTTGTTGGCGGTTTATCGATTCAAGTTGTGGCGAAGTCGGTGAATGCAAGTGCTTCCATGCCATTGAATGCAATCGGCCGGTACTAGAAGTAGTACCGGCCGATTGTTTTTTGAAGTTAGGGCTGATTGCTTGTGGCTCACAGCCTTACATTTGAGGATGTGCTAGCTGCATCCGAGGCTATTTCCGCAGTTGTGGCAGAGGTAGCAATTTCCGTTTCGCACGGTAACAGCACCGCAGTTATCGCATGCGGGTGCGTCGGTTTGGAAACGTTGAAACTGTTCTGCTCTGCTTCCTTCCTGCAAGGATGTTTCTTCTCGCATTGGAGCCGAGGAGATCTCCCAAGATGGACTTCGATCTTCGTGGCTAACGAACTTCGCTTCGGTTCGCAGAGAATCGGCAGCTTGGATGGGCAACGAAGTTGTTTTCGGTGCTGCGCTCTGCTTGTCGTTTCCGTGCTTATCGTTTCCGTGCTTGTCGTTTCCGGAGATCAGATCCGCTTTGGCTTTCTGTTCTTCGCGGAAGCCGGCGAGGAAGGTCATTCCGAGCCAACGGAAGATGTAGTCGACGACGCTCTTTGCGATGCGGATTTCTGGGTTGGTCGTATGTCCGTTTGGTTCGAACCGGGTGTGGCTGAATTTGTTGACAAGGACTTCGAGAGGAACGCCGTATTGCAGGGAGATGGAGATAGCGGTACCGAAGCTATCCATCAGGCCGCCGATGGTGCTACCTTCTTTTGCCATGGTGATGAAGACTTCACCGGGTCGGCCATCTGGGTAGAGTCCGACGTTGATGTAGCCTTCGTGGCCGGCGATACTGAATTTGTGGGTGACCGAGTTTCGAGTATCGGGCAATCGTTCGCGACGTGGCTTGAAGACGATTTTCTCGGTGACCTTTTCGATGATCTGGGCCGCTGCTGCGTCTTCGGCTTTCTTCCCTTCGGTCTTTGTCGAGAGTGGTTGGCTTTGTTTCGAGCCGTCGCGGTAGATAGCGACAGCTTTCAAGCCGAGTTCCCAACCCCAGTAGTATGCATCTTCGATATCCTTGATGGTGGTATCGTGAGGCATATTCACGGTTTTGCTGATAGCACCCGAGAGGAATGGCTGGGCGGCGGCCATCATCTGGACGTGGGCTTGCCAACGGATGCTTCGGGTCCCGTTTGCAGGGGTAAAGGCGCAGTCGAAGACCGGTAGGTGTTCGGCTTTGACGTGCGGAGCGCCTTCGATGGTATCGCGATCGTTGATGTACTTGGCGATATCGGTGACTTCAGTGGCGGAGTAACCGAGGTTTTCCAAGCCGAGAGAAACCGAGCCGTTGACGATTTTGAGCATACCGCCGCCGGCGAGCTGCTTGTATTTGACCAACGCGATATCGGGTTCTATGCCGGTGGTATCGCAGTCCATCATAAAGCTGATGGTACCTGTGGGGGCCAATACGGTGGCTTGGGCGTTTCTAAACCCGTTCTTTCGACCGGCTTCCAAGACGCGATCCCAAGTTTCCCGGGCTGCGTCTTTGAGGTATCTCGGTCCGGAGTCTGGGATTTGCTCGACGGCGTTGCGGTGCATTTGCATCACTCGCATCATCGGTTCGGCGTTTTCGTCGTATTCGGCGAAGGTTCCCACGACACCGGCCATCTCAGCGCTTGCGAGGTTCGCTGCGCCGTGGAGCAGCGCGGTGATCGAACCGCAAAGTCCATGGGCGGTAGCTGAATCGTAAGGAACGCCGCTGGTCATGATCAAGGAGCCCAAGTTGGAATAGCCGAGTCCCAATGGGCGGAACAAGTGGCTATTGTGAGCGATTCGATCGGTTGGGTAAGCGGCGTGGTCGACCAAGATTTCTTGGGCGATGAAGAACAAGCGGGAGGCGGCCATGAAGCCTTGGTAGTCGAACGATCCGTCCTCACGTCGGAATTTCATGAGGTTAATCGAAGAGAGGTTACAAGCCGTGTTGTCGAGGAACATGTATTCCGAGCAGGGGTTCGACGCGTTGATTCGTCCGCTGTTCGGGCAGGTGTGCCACTTGTTGATCGTCGTGTCGTATTGAACACCTGGGTCACCGCAGTGCCAAGCGCAGTCGGCCATACGATTGAGGATCTCACGGGCTTTGTAGGTTGGTGGTTCTTCGCGGCACTTATCGGAAATCCAGCGAGTCTTCCAGTTCCCGTCAGCTTTGACGGCTTCCATGAAGTCATCGGTCATGCGAACCGAGAGGTTTGCATTTTGGAACATGACCGAAGAGTACGCTTCGCCGTTGAAGTTCGATTCGTAGCCTTCGCGGATCAACGCGTGGGCTTTTTGCTCTTCTTTCCATTTGCATTCGATGAATTCCATGATGTCTGGGTGCCAGACTTTGATCGATTGCATCTTCGCAGCGCGGCGAGTCTTGCCGCCGGACTTCACAACGGCAGCGATTTGGTCGTAGACACGCATGAACGAGAGTGGGCCGCTGGGTTTTCCACCCCCGGAGAGTGTCTCGCGGCTGGAGCGAATCGTCGAAAGGTCGGTTCCGGTACCGGAGCCGAACTTAAAGAGCATCGCTTCGCTCGTTGCCAAGCGCATGATGTCTTCCATGTTGTCGTCGACGCTTTGGATGAAGCAAGCGGAGGCTTGTGGGTACTCGTAAGGATTTTCGGGTTGTTCGAGTTCTCCTTTTTCAACGTTGTATCGCCAGTTGCACTTCGTGCCGATGACGTTGTATTGTTGAAAGAGTCCGACGTTAAACCAAACGGGAGAGTTGAACGAACCGACTTGGTGCAAGCAAAGCCAGGTTAGATCACGGTAGAATCGTTCCGCGTCTTCGGCGGTGTCGAAGTATCCGTCTTCTTTGCCCCAGTCGGTAATGGTTCGAGTGACACGGTGAATGAGTTGACGGACCGAGTATTCGCGTTCGCCTGGGTTTTTCGGATCGCCGTAGAAGTACTTGCTCACGACGACGTTGGTCGCCAGTTGGCTCCAACTCGAGGGGATTTCCGCATTGTTTTGTTCGAAGAGAACTTTGCCGTTCTCGTCCTTGATCGCAGCGCTGCGGACTTCCCATGTGACGGTATCGAAGGGATCTGCGACGGTTGTCGGGCAGAATTTGGATTCGATTTTAAGTCCGTTACGATTGCCACGAACTTCCCGCGTCGTTCGGGTCCGGGTGCGACGCTCACGTCCCATTTCTACTGTTGCCATTCCTTCGTACGACTCCCAAATTTTCGAGGTGAAAAACCGCAGTGACAAGGCTCGAGCGGTTCGGAAAAGCCGACGAGGGAGCGCAATTCAGAGCGCTGCGTTCGTTGGAAATCCTTTTTAAGCTCGGTTCGCACTGCGAAGTGGAAAAGACCGATGTTTGCGACCATTTTGGGTTTCATACCCAACATCCTTACAAGCCTCCGACGCGCTTCGTCCGGCCACCTGATCGCAGGTTGATGGCTGGTCGTGAGCGAACATGTAGTTTGTAGGACTCGGTAAAGTACCCCTGGAATTTCCAGTGGTTCTATCCCAAGTATCGGAGAAAACTACTACCAGTAGTAGTTAATTCTTCGAGAAGCCACTACATGTTGCGTCATGGCTCCGCAGTTTATCGTTTCCGCTCGGCATGTCAAACTTTTTCTTTGAGCGACCGTAAAGCCCGAACAAGTCCGGTTTTAGGGTTAGGTAAGCGTTGCTACTACTGGCCAAACTGGGGTGTTTGGAGTCCTCGCAGGGGTGCTTAAACATTGGATAAACCGACAGTTAAGAGAATGTGAATCGGTGCAGTGACTAGTTAGGTCACTGGGGAAAGAATTTGGGAAATATTTTCCCGAAAGCCGTACCTTGGAGGGGGCGGATAGTGGCCGGTTGATTGGATTAGTGGCCGGAGGAGAGGATTAGTGGCCGGAGGAGAGGATGCGGGGTTGGGCGAGGGTATCGGGGAACCAAGCGAGTATGTAGGAGTTTTTTCCGGAAGTCATGGAGACTTGATGGGTATTGGTTCGGTGGCTGATTCTGCCGAGATGTTCGGGTGCGAGGCTGATGGTGTGAGATCCAGCGGGGATTTCGACCCGAAGGACTTGGATTTTTCCGGGTAGCAATCCCCAGCAACGCGTGTCTGCGTTTTCAAGGGCTTCCCAAGCGACGCCGGCGGCATCGAAGCCCAGGGAGGTCAAGGAGTTCTGGGAGGTTTGTTGTTTGACGGCCGCCACGGTGGCTTTTTTAAGAACGCGGCGAGCCACAGCGCGGGCGATGAGTTGAGTCCGTGCAGCTTCAGAGGTATCGACGGCGAGTTGGTCGATGTCGGCGATGGAGACAGTCGAACCGATCGGTTGGCCGTTGACAGCGACGTTAACGGAATCGATATCGAGGTTTGGCGCGACGACTTTAGGGACTTTGATCGGCGCGATGGTCGGAGGGAGTTTGTAGGGGCCAAGGGCGGAGATGATACGGTCTGCGATAAGAAGTGCGTCGCTGGTAGGCTGTTCAACGGATTCGACTTTGTGGGGGCCGCGGCCGACGAGTGTGAAGATATACAATGCGCCGCAGCCTGGTTGAGAGTGTACTCCTTGGGTGGCTCGGGCGACGTCCCATCGGATCGGTTCGCAATCGGGTAGCAGTTCCGCGACCTGCGTGTAGCTTCGTAACGCATCATCGTAGTCGACGTGAGTTTGTTCGCGGAGCATACCTCGCAAGTAGAATCCGATGGGTAGGCCGCGAAATTTTTTGGTGTTCAAATCGCCGGGGGGCTTTGTATTGTCAATAGAGGCCCCCCAAAGTCGTTGCATGACGGCGTCGTGTTTGTCTTGTATTTGCAGCGTATAGCTTTCCGCATCTACGCCATCTTGCATGAGGCTTGCGAGCGCAAGATAGACTCGGATAAGGATTTTCTCGTAGTCTTCGCCTGCATAAGATCGAACCGTATCATCGGTCCACATCGATATGGTCTTCTCGCTGATCGACTCTTGTTCAAGATGATCGAATCGATCGCGAACTTCTTTGAGCCGCGTTTCGGCTTCTTTGCATCGTCCTTCAAGCAGATCGACGACGGCGAGATCAAGATTGGCCACATCGCGATCCTGCCTGTGGCTTTTGTGAAGTTTTTCCAAGCGATCGCGGCACGCATCGAGCTGCCCTTCGTAAAACAGCGATCGCGATAACGAGATGCGTTTGGCGTGCGTAGAGCAGCCCAGGCCCGAGAGCAGGCTAAGGCTAATGCTGATCAAACTGACGAGCAGCCGCGGTCTCATTTCAGCGGCTGTAATTCCAGAAACTTCCCATTGCGGATTTGTGATAACCCTTTCGGATTTCAGCAGACTCCTTGCTGTAAACACCGGAGTGAACGTTGGTCAGTTCCAGGGTCAGTAGGTAGTCACGCTGTTTCGATGTGTTACGTTGCGTAGTGCCGCTTGTGAGTTTCGCGTAGAGCAAATAGTCGATCGGGGCCCCTTGGCGTTCGAGGACGGCAGTAAAGAGCCGCATGTTGTCGGGGATCATCAAGGAGTCGGGTCGCAAGCGGGTTTCTTGCAACGCGGCTTCGACCATCCGTCGGCTTACGGGACGGAATACATCGGACTCAAGGATCTTGCTGTCGATTTGTTCGTAGAGTTGATCTTTAAAGTCGCCGATGTCTTCGGACATTTTGTTCTCGACGCAAACGAAGCAGATGGTTTTCTTCTGCGGCGAGCCATCTGGGGCGATGCTGCACTGTTCTTCCTGGCGAGTGAGCAACTTCGCTACCGACTCATCGACGAGTGGATGGAAGACTTCGGAACCCGCTTCGTGGCTGCCGACGAGATCCTTCGCGCCGGGTTTTATAAGGTGGCCGTACTGGTAACCCCGGCAACCGGCGATGCCGCTGAGAATGGGTGCAAGGCTTGCGCATGCCAAGGCAGCGCGAAGCCACTGGCGGCGGCTTGGTTGTTCATAGTCGCATTCGCCCTCGTGAGCGCAATGAGGCTCGTTGAGGTGGTCGGGCTGGGCCAGTTTTAAGGATGGCTTGTTGGGCTTCATGGGGATTCCTTTCCCTGTATCACAACGGCGAATAGTTCGGCTTCGCTCGGGGCGAGCGTGGCTGATTCTTGGAATTTCCCCTCGCGGGCACAATAGGAACTTGGAGATTAACTTGCGGCGGAGGTTTTTTTCTGACCGGGGGTTACGGGATTGAAAGGAAAGTCGATTCGGGCTGTACTGACTGGTGGGTTTAGGGGGGCGGGGAGGTCGGTAACGGGGCGTTAAAATCGGAAATTTCACTACAGTTGAAAATTCTGAAAAAACTGGAATTCTGCGGATTGTGTGGTTAACATTGATCCTGCATACTGTGGCGGTTTTGAGGGTGGTGCGGGGGTTACCGGAGCTTTGGTAGCACTCGCAAGGGGGGTGTCGAGTCTGTGTCTTGGCTCGATCGAACGATTTTTTGCATTTGTCAGACTTGGACACAAATCCCGATTATGATGACTTCGTCTAGCGAAATTCAGGAGTGTGGCCTCCAGACTCAAAGCGATCGGGAGGTAAGTTCGCTTCGAGTAAGTGTTATTGTACCGGTATACAACGGCGGGCTAGCTTTTGAAGCCTGCTTGGAGAGTCTGAAGGTGGCTCGCCCTGCACCGGCGGAGATCATTGTGGTCGATGATGGGAGCACGGACGGTTCGGCGGATCGGGCTCGGCGTGCGGGTTTGAAGGTGCTGAGTACTCCCAAGGGTCGTTCGGGGCCTGCAACGGCTCGCAATTTGGGTGCTCAAGCAGCGACTGGGGATATTCTGTTTTTTGTCGATGCGGACTGCAGTCTTGCTCCCGACGCGCTGAGTCATATTGAGTCGATTTTTGACAGCGATCCCCAAGTAGCTGCTGTGGTCGGTTCGTACGATGAAGAGCCTTCGGCGCGAAATCTTCTTTCGCAGTACAAGAATTTGCTTCACCACTACGTGCATCACAACAGTGGTCCGACGGGCTTTACTTTTTGGGGTGCTTGTGGGGTGATCCGCCGTGAGGATTTTGAAGCGGTCGGTGGATTCGACACGTCGTACAACACGGCATCGATTGAAGATATCGATTTGGGGTATCGCTTGAGGGCGGCGGGCAAAGAGATTCGTATGTATCCGGCTTTGCAAGTCAAGCATCACAAGTGTTGGCGTCCGAAGAACTTGTTCCATGCAGATTTCTTCCTGCGAGCTATTCCTTGGAGTCGGCTTATCCTTCGTACGGGCAAGGTGGAGAACTCATTGAATATCAGTCGGGTAGCAAGATTGCGCGTGGCCTTGTCCGGTGCGTTGGCTGCCAGTAGCGTGATATCCATTCTGTTTCCGATGATGCTCTGGGTCGTAGGCGCTTTGGCTTTGATGCTCCTGGCTTGCGACTGGTCGGTTATTCGTTGGTTCAGCCGCAAGCGTGGGGTTGGGTTTGCTTTGGCTGTTGTTCCATGGCACTGGTTCAGTCACTTTTATTCCGGTTGTGGGCTGTTGGTTGCAATGGTTCAGCATTGGATGGATGGGGTGCAGGCCAAGGGATTGGAAAAAGCGACAGATGCCGAGCTACCGGCAGCATCTGCAGGTTGAGTAAAATGACTCGAAATTCACGAGGTTGGGTGTGAGTTTCGCAAGCGGCCTTCAGGAGAATTGATGGGGCTTGCTGCTGCTGAATTTAAGTAACCCGGTGAGATTAGGATGTGACTTCGCGGGTTAAAGTCAGGTGGTCCTTAGATTTCCTGCACGGCGCGGTTGCACTGCGCGGTTGCATTGCGATTTGGTTGCATTGCGATTTGGCCCGTGTTTTAAACGTACAACATCAACTCTTATCTATAAATCATGCAGCGACAAAAAGTTGGAATCATCGGGGCAGGACCAGCAGGTCTTACCGCTTCTTGGAAACTCAGTGAGGGGGGAGCGGACGTTACGGTCTTCGAAGCGGACTCGAAGTATGTCGGGGGGATTGCCAGGACAGTTGAGTACAAAGGGTTTCGCTTTGACATCGGTGGTCACCGGTTTTTCTCGAAGTCCCAGGAGGTCGAGGCTCTATGGGAGGATTTGCTAGGGAAGGATTTGCTAACCCGTCCTCGTTCGTCTCGAATTATGTATGACGGCAAGTTCTACGCTTATCCGTTGAAGGCTCAAGAAGCGTTCTTTAATCTTGGAATCATCGAGACTGCCCGTTGCGTTGCGTCGTATGCTTGGGCGCAACTCTTCCCGCGTCGTCCGGCGAAGTCCTTTGAAGACTGGGTATCGAATCAGTTCGGGACCCGGTTGTTCCAGATTTTTTTCAAGACCTACACCGAGAAGGTGTGGGGGATGAGTTGCAAAGAAATTTCGGCCGATTGGGCTGCGCAACGCATTAAAGGACTCTCACTTGCCAAAGCCGTCTGGTCTGCAATTTTTCCGCAGCGAGGCAATCAAAACTCAGCGCAGACGATCAAAACGTTGATCAACAGTTTTCGCTATCCTAGGTTGGGACCAGGTATGATGTGGGACGCTGCTGCCGATCGCACTCGAGCAGCGGGTGGCAAGGTTCACATGGGTACAAGAGTTCAAGGGATCGAGAAGCTTGCTGACGGCAAGTGGAGGATTTTTTATAAGCCGGAATCGGGGGTTGAAACCCATGAGGATTTTGACCATGTCATCTCTTCTGCACCGCTTCGGGAGTTGATTCATTGCGTTAAGCCTGCTCCGAAGTCGGATGTTTTGGCCTCTGCTGATGCTTTGAGGTACCGCGATTTTCTAACCGTCGCTTTGGTGGTAAGACCATCGAACCCATTTGATGACAACTGGATTTACATTCATGATCCCAAGGTGAAGGTTGGGCGTATCCAGAACTTCGGTAGCTGGTCACCGGAGATGATTCCCGATCCGAAGTTGGCTTGCTATGGCTTGGAGTACTTCTGTTTCGAAGGAGACGGATTGTGGAATAGTTCGGATGAGTCGTTGATCGACCTAGCCAAAGCAGAGCTTCAGCAATTGGGATTGGTCAAACCAGGCGATGTACTTGATGGCAACGTTGTGCGTCAGCCGAAGGCTTATCCGGTGTATGACGATGATTACGCCAAGCACGTCGATATCATCCGCTCGGAACTTGATCAGACCTACCCAAATCTTCATTTGGTCGGTCGCAACGGCATGCACAAGTACAACAATCAGGACCATTCGATGATGACAGCGTTGCTGGTCTCGCGAAACATCCTCAGTGGAACGAAGCAATATGACGTTTGGTGTGTCAATCAAGATGCTGAGTACCATGAGGAATCGCGAAGCGTTGAGGATTCAACCGGCAGGCAGGTACCAAGGGCAACTCAAGGCTGATTCGTCCTAACGAAGGTACGTCGTGAGAAAGCTGATTTTTCATGTTGGAATGCCAAAGACTGGCTCGACGTCGATTCAATCGACCTTGTTTAGTAATACCCCTGACAAGCGTTTTAGGTTGATCACTCTCGATTCGGTGTTCGGCAGTCGTTGCCTTGTCGCAGGGTTTACCACCGACGAAAGAGCTAAGCATGGATTCTTTTCCGAGACGGTACCCGAATGGTATTATCCCATATTACGTCGTTCGTCGAAGACTTACTTGAAGCGGGCGATGCGAGCTTGTGCTCAAGCGGATGCCATACCGATCATATCCAGCGAAGTCGCTTGGCTCTTTCAAGAAGTTGATGTGAAGTCGATGCGGGAATTCTTCGAATCGGAGGGATACCGTACAGAAGTGTACGGTTACTTGCGCGCACCGCTTGATTTTTATGAAAGTGTTTTTCAGCAACAGGTAAAAGTTGGACTGTCTCCAAATCTTCACAACAATAAAAACACACAAGCCAGTAAGCTATACACCGATTGTATTGCATCGCTTCAGAGAGTTTTTGGTAAAGAGCATGTGCACTTGAGAGTCTTTGATCCAAAAAGCTTTCCTCAGCGATGCGTCGTCAGGGATTTCTGCGGTTGGATAGGAATGGATTTTGGGAATGCCGAGGTGATTCGAGAGAACGAGTCGATCAACAGCGAGGCAACGAAGCTGTTGTACGCTTGGAATCGTGTCCATAACAAGAATATCTTCGGTTGGTATCCTCGTTTAAAGCGGCGGATAGTGCTTGAGTCTTTGAAGGATCTACCCGGGAAACCACTTCGTCTTCACGCTTCGCTGGTCAAGGAGTTTGAAGCTGGTTTGTTGCCGGTAGTGACGGAGATACAGGATGAGAATGGGCGGATTTTACCTTTGACAATTTCCGAGCGTGAGAGCACACCTGGCGTTAAGACAGTTGATGACTTCTTGGATTTCAGCGAAGAGACCTTGCAGTGGCTTGCGGATCGAACGGATCATCAGCGAGTTGTTCAGTCAGATCCCACAGTGAGGCTTCAAATGGTCGTCGACCAGTTGAGGTATTTTCGGTTGTGGAGGTTTCCTGGTATTTTAGGCCGTTTAATGTGGAGTGAATTCCGATTGAGATGGCAAAGGATGTGGAATAAACGGCGAATGCAGAGCCGTTCCTAGCAAATCGAATTGTTTTGCGAGTCGTCTGCCCTGGGTTATAATTTCAACCCCGGCGTTTGTTTCTCTGAAGAATTATTTATCCATTGCGCGAACAATCCATTTTGAACGTGCCACTTGTTAGTATCGTCATTCCAACTTTTGCTCGCCCGGAGCGATTGTCGAATTGCCTTCGAGCACTGACTGGCCAAACCTTGGCCGCTTGCGACTTTGAAGTCGTCATCGTGGATGATGGAAGTCCACAACCGCTTGACGCGATTGTTGCGGATTATGCGACGGATTTGAGTATAAGGCTTGTACGGCAAGCCAACGCGGGGCCAGCAGCAGCACGAAATCGCGGAGTGAAAGAAGCGACGGGTAAGTGGATTGCTTTTACGGATGACGACTGCCTGCCCGACCCACAATGGCTTGAGCTTTTACTCGCTCGAGAACGAAGCGATCCCGGTTCCCTTGTCGGTGGCACGACGATCAATGGATTAACGAACGAATTGTTCGCCTCGACAAGCCAATTGATCATCGATTTGGTTTACGAACATTTCAATTCAGATCCAGACAATGCTTATTTTCTCGCAAGCAACAATATCCTGTGCGAACGCGAACATATCCAGGAGATGGGTGGGTTCGATTTGGAGTTCGCGCAAGCCGGCGGCGAGGATCGGGATTTTTGCGATCGATGGCGCAGTTCAGATCGTCGACTTGTCTGGTGCAAGGAAGCTAAGATCGAGCATCGCCACTCTCAATCGTTCAAAAACTTTCTGCGATTGCATTACCGTTATGGCAAGGGAGCTTATTCTTATCACCGCAAACGCAAAGAACGTCGCAGCGGTACTATGCAGAAAGATTTAGGTTTCCACAGCAGTCTCATCGCATTGCTATGGCCCAAGCTTGGTAAAAAGTTGGGCTATGGTAGAAGCTTGGGAATCCTTGTGGGGTTCGTCCTATGGCAAATCGCCAATGCTTGTGGTTTTTTCGCGCAAGCATTGGCGGATTTCCGGCGCGGTAGATAGTTTCGTTACTTTCAATAAGCACTGCGTCTAATCGGTTGGGGGCCTAATCAGCACGGCGTGTGGGGGAAGGTTCGATTGGATGGTATATCTTGCCTTGGATACTTACCGGCATCGAATGCATCACGGGTTGCTCCTCCCCGTTGGCCCTTTGTGCACCCCGTATGCGATACACGTTAACCTTGTCGATGTCCTTGATCGGTAGTTTGAAGGATTTTACAAGCTCGAATCCCGGGAGTTCAACGGTTAGTTGCAGGATCCGTTCAAGAGACTTTAGTGTCTGAGACTTTGGGGTTTCTAGAACAAGCCAACGGCAGCCCGACTGGATCAAAAGATCTGCGGCCGCCAAGGGCTTTGCTTGTGGACTTAGAGGATTAACGGGTAGTAGAAGCGATTTGGCCAAGACCATTTGGCGTTGGAATTTCGGATCGCGAACGCGCATGTAGTACCCGAAAGTACCATCGAAGCGTCCATCGTAGATGATGGGTTCGTCGGGCGCGATCTGCTCGACGAATTCGACGACTTGTTCGATCGAATTGACTTTGGGTAACGCTTTGTTCCAAGCCATCAAGCCAGCGAATCCGAACAGGCATGCTAGGCCGGCGAGGATCGCAAGTTCGGATGTGGCTGGGCTCCACTGGGATCGTAGGAAATTAGCCGTCGCATGGATGTAGTACGCGGCAAGCCAGATCGCCGTCGGGCATGCTAGCAGAATGTAACGCGGATCCTTGGCCCAAATCGGAGCTAAAGTGGCGAATGCGATCAAGAATGCCACGAGCACTCTCGCGATATCGGCTCGAAAACCACGATAAGCCAATCCGCACAGCAGGCCCAAGCCTCCGAAGCAGATTGCCCACCACTCGGTTAGTTTTGGCATCGTTCGGAAGTAGAAGGTCAAAGAGGGTAGGCTTATGAGACGATCAAATTTGTATTCGGCTTGATTAAGCTGTTCCGGGCTTACGACCATCACGACCGCAAGCAATCCGAGGAGACCTGCGGCCACAAGTGTTCCAATGGAGATGACTCGCCAGTCGCGAAACAAATGGTATTTCCTTGAGAGGATAATCCACGCCGGACCGATCAGAAGGATGTAACCGATGGTTGGGTGGAAGAGAATACTAAGAATTGCAAGGATCAATCCCAAGGCGATTTGTTTCGATGCGGCAGGATTTGCAGTAGTGCTTGAGCCTGTTGTATCGGCTAGTTCAAGCCCAAGGCGAGTATGGAAAACAGACGCAACCGCGCAGCATAGTGCGGGGGTATTGAGCATGACCGCATTGGTCCAAGTGAACATGCCAGGCGTCAAGAACAGCAGCCCTGCTGCGATTCCGGCTGTCGGAGATATCCAACGGCGCAAAGCCACCAGCAAATAAATGCCAGTGATGAGCCCCATCGTTTGAGCAATCCCTTTCTCAACTCGCGATGAGATGCCGAAAACTTCTACCGCCGCAGCTTCCATGAGGTAAAAGAGGGGTGGGTACCGGGAAGGGGTAATCGCCGGATAGCGGGCATAGTAGCTTTTCGTGAATTGAACCGGATCAGAGAGCCCCTCGCGGATCAAGTCGCGAAAAAACACCCCGTTGAGCGCATGGCGAGGCGAGTCTCCTTGAAACCACATCCCGTCATTGCTGAAATGAAGAGCGATGACATAGACCCAACAGCCAAAGAGCAAAGCGAGTTGTAGCCAAGGATTATCTAGAAAACGGGAGCGGTTCATGGATACCGTAAGTATGCAGTTTCAGAGTTTGGCCACCTCAGAGTTCGGCCACCTCCGTTGTTGTGGCCGAACTGATTCTAATTACTTGGAAGCGAACCGTAATCGGATTTCGCCAATCGAAGGTTCCAAATTGTCCATAACTCTGATTTGGGCGAAAGTCATCTCACGCCACGTTTTCACCTTAAAACATTTTTAATTACGTCGGCGCTGTTTTAATTCGACTGGCTATGTATCAATTCCACTGGCAGTGAATTAATCCTACTAGCACCGTGGAATTGCTTGGCGGCAGCCTAGCTTCGTGAAGCCGCAGGGCTGAGGAAGGTTTTCCATGATTGATACCGAGGGTCCTTGAGCGTCACCGAGATACCTGGGTTTGCTGTCGGACGGATCGGTTCGCTCAGTAACTTCATACTCGCTTGCACCGGTGTGCGGCCACCTTTTTTGCTGTTGCACGATACGCACGAGCAAACGACATTCTCCCAAGTGGTCTTACCCCCTTGAGAGCGAGGAACGACGTGGTCAAGACTTAGTTGACTCATCGGCTTGGATTGCCCGCAGTATTGGCAACGGTGCGAATCCCGAGCAAAGAGCGTCTTGCGATTGAACCGAACCGTCGATTTCGGCACCCGGTCGTAGAGCACCAACCGAACGATCCGGGGAACCTGTAGATCCCTCGAAGGTGTCTTGATGTAGTCTTCCCCAGGTTGTTTCTCAAGCGAATGCAATTCGGAGAGTTCACACCAATTCTCGAAATCGTAGTTGGTGTACTGATCGTCTTCGATCGTAATTACCTCCGCACAGCCTCGATACAGTAGGGTCATTGCTCGACGGACGTCGATCACTCGGATGGCCATATAAAACCGATTCAGCACCAGTACGCTACAATCGAGACAAGAGCTATCGCTCATCGGCTTCCTCCTACGGGATCCCTGTTGGGAAGTTTTAAGTTTTTCGTTGAATTCTCTTTAGACTACGCCATTCTTCAATCAAAGGACTATGGATATCTGTTGCTTTTCACGCCGTAGCAGTCTGCCTATCTCAGGCTTGCCCGCGCAATCGCTCCGTCAGTTTAATCTATTTTCCGACCGAATTCTCGCCTCCATTCCCCCCCTCGCGAAACCTTAACCTGACGAAAAATGCAGTTCATCCGGCATTAGTCCCCGGCATTAGACACGGAGTGCATTAGTCACAGAGTGCATTAGTCACAGAGTGCATTAGTCACAGCGAGTTTTTGAAGTTAGGATGGAAGCGGCATTGTCGGTGAACCTTGGAAGATCGTTCGGAGGGTATCATTAGGCCTTGGCGTCAAGACACAATAAGCCCTTTCAAGGTTCGCGGTGCGGAGCGATAGGATGCTTGGAATCCAACCCGCAAAGCGTGATTTCAACAAACAAGTCGATTTAAGAAAGAATTCAGCCGGGGTGACTTGATGGAAGAATTGGTCGTAATCGGAGCCGGCGGGCACGCAAAGATGGTTATCGAGGCCGCAAGGTCTCAAGCCAAACTACACGTGGTCGCTTGTCTCGATCTGCAAACTTCCCTCACCGAATGTCTCGGGGTCCGCGTGTTCGAAGAGTCCGACGAGAGGATCGACTCGTTTCACCGATCGGGCTCCTACTTTTTTGTTGCTCTCGGAGATAACCGACTTCGTGAAAAAGTCACCCAACGACTCGCGGAAAAAGGTTGCCGTATCGCGACGATCATCTCCGCCTCGGCAACCGTGTCCCCTTCCGCATCGATTGGCGAAGGAACCGTCGTGATGCCAAACGCGACGATCGGAGCTTGCGCTCGCGTCGGAAAAGGTGCTATCCTGAACACAGCTTCGTCGATCGACCACGATACTCTCATCGAAGATTTCGTACACATCGCCCCAGGTTGCCATTTGGCTGGGAACGTGAAAGTTGACGCAGGATCAATGCTCGGTATCGGTACGTGCGTGGTTCCATCTATCCATATCGGAGCGTGGGCTACACTCGGAGCAAACTCGACGGTGATACGAGACGTTCCAAGCCATTCGACTTGGGTCGGCTCGCCGGCTCGCTGCGTTCGCATGGAAAGCGGCTCGCAATCGTCGCAATAGTGGTGATCAGCGACAACATTATCGCAGGCAACCAGTAAACGGGTGTTCCATCAACGAAAGTCGATTAGCACAATCCCATGAATCACTCCAACTCTGTCTTTATCAAACGATTTCGAATGAAGATCGAGCTCGATGGTATCGCGAAGTGGCTTGATGAAGCTCGCCCGGCCAGCGCAGAACCGGTCGCTGCAGAACTGGCCAGCGCAGAACCGACCAGCGCAGAATCTCCCGTGCAGTGGCTTCCATGGAACCATCGATTATCCGGCCACCATGCCCATGCGAAATGGGAAAGCTTCCGCAATGAGATGGACGCAAGCGTGTTCGCTTGCTTAGCCGACCGAGAAGGTTGCAGGCAACTCATGCGGGATCTATCCCACCGAGCCGACTTTGTCCCCGAAGCCACCTGGCTTGCAATAGGTAAAAACGAAGCAGGACTGGACACACCGCTGGCCACTATCCAAGGCTTGCGCAGCGGTCCGGTTCAAGGTTCCATTCAAAACATCGGAGTCGTGCCAAACTGGCGAGGGCGTGGATTGGGAAATGAACTTATCCGCCGCTGCTTGGCGGGCTTTCGCGATACGGGCTGTCGAAATGTTACGCTCGAAGTCACCACGCATAACTTAGCGGCCATTCGACTCTATGAGTCGGTGGGTTTTCGCTCTGTGCAGACCGTGTTCAAATATTGTTATCTGTATTAATCGCTCACTGAGACCCAGAATACGATGCAATTCCTAACTGCCCAATTCTTAACCGCCCAATGGAAGCATTTGATCCTTGCGAATTACGAAGTTGCTCCGCAACTGCTCGAGCCTTACGTACCCGCAAAGACCAAGCTCGATTTGTTTCAGGGGAAGTGCTACGTCAGCTTGGTCGCGTTCCTGTTCGATCAAACACGTGTCCTTGGAATTCCAGTCCCTTTCCACCGATGTTTCGAAGAAGTCAACTTGAGATTTTACGTAACGCCCGACCGCGAACCTGGTCTACGAGCGGTGACGTTCATCAAGGAGATCGTTCCACGATCGGCGATTCCTTGCATCGCTAATACTCTCTTTCATGAGAATTATGTCGCGATGCCTATGGGGCACCGATTCGAGTCGAAATCGGACGTGAAGGCTGACTTAGTTCAAGCCGATTCCATCGAGCGAATCACCAAGCTTGAGTATCGCTGGGGGAACAAACTACAGAACTGTTTCTCGGCTGCAATCCAAAGGGACTTGCACTACCCCACAACTGGCTCACTCGGGGAATTCATCACCGAACATTACTGGGGTTATGCAAAAGGACCCCGCAAGACCCGTGAGTATCACGTCCAGCACCCGCGATGGTTAAGTTGCGAAATCGATGACGCGAAGATCCATGTGGACTTTGGAGAATTATACGGTTCGAGCTTCGGATTTCTTTCGGAGACTCGGCCAGCGAATGTTCTCTATGCGCTCGGCTCACCTGTAGGTGTCTCGTTTCCATCAAGTCTCTGAAATACTGGACAGCGAAATACGGGACGGGGAAATACTGGTCCGACTTTGCGATACTAGAAGTCGAGTAACTTCAAAGACGCGGTTCGCCCTCTATAATCCAGATCCTTCGTTTTCGACCGAAAGGGTCCTTGTGGGACCGATGTTTACCAGCCTTTGCCTTGGCGACGAGCGACTATGTTGATGCTTCGAGAGAATCAAACCAATTCACTGTCTTTTCTGTGGTTGATAACCTTGGCAATGGCATTGCTCTGCGGTTGCCAGCCCGAATCGAAAAACCAGAATGCGACCGGAGACGGTGGCGAGAATAAGTCCGAGTCGACCGACGATGGGCTAAGTGCGAGTTCTGCGCTTCAAGCCGTCACAGGTGGGATCGACGGAGAGAATTCCGATCCACCTGCAGTTTCGCAGAGCCGTCGCCCGGCTGCTGGTAAAACGGCCATAGAATCGCGTGCATTGCTGGAAGCTTGTTTGCGAAAATACCAGAAAGTTCTTAGTTATGAGGATTCTGGGCAATTGGTGATTCAAGGAGGAACCACACTCCGATTGCCGTTGCAGGTCGCTTGGGAGCGTCCGAATCGACTAGCGTTGCGCACCGGTTCTTTGGATGGTTGTTGGAGCGGTCAAATTTGGGAAGCGAGATCGAAGGGGTTGTCGTTGCCTGCACCATTTCCCAATCAGCGACTAGTCCGTCCGCTTCCTGAAAAGATCGATTCATTCTGGCTTGCGGATGATTCACTTGGCGGTCTGCTTACTGCCCCGATGTCCAAACCGATTCAGTTGGAATTGTTGTTAGCCAATGAGCCTACGAATGCATTCACCAGCGAGGGGACGAAACTGACGTACCTTGAATCGGCAGTCTTTGATCGGATTTCATGTGAACGCGTCTTCGTAGAAAAAGAAGTTAGCGGAAGCAAGCTTGAATGGGTCTTGTGGATCGATCCAGCGACGTCGTTGCTTCGCAAGATTGAATTACCAGTGGAGTTTTACTATCCGAATGCACCACCGGAAGCGATAGCAGGGGTGCAGTGTTCGATAGAGTTGATGGATGTAAAGGCAAATACACCGATCGATTGGTCGCAATGGAAGTTAGCGACGGAAGTCGCGGGAGAGTTAGCGGTACGGCGTTGGGTGGCAGCTCCTCCGATTGCATCGACACCTATTTTGGGAAAGGTCATCGCGCCGTTGGATTTCAAGACTGCATCGGGAACGGTATTGCTTGATACCGCCGAGCCACGTAGACCGTTTAGCATTCTTATGTGGGTCGATAATCAACCGTCGCTGAGGCCATTGGTCGATGACTTGATGAGCATGCGTCGAACGTTGATTGAAAAAGAGCTTTCCGCGGTGAGCGATGTTTACTTGGTAGCGAATTCTGCGGATCAAGCGAAGTTGACTGAGAGTTTTGCGGCATGGAAGTGCGATTTGGGGTTAGCGGTCGATCAAGACGGAGCGTTGCAGAAAGCGTTTTCGTTACCGGCGGCGCCAGCGTTGATCATTCTCGATCGCGAGCGGCGTGTGCAGGTCGCAGAGTTTGTTGTGACACCCGAGGTTATCGCTTCTGTTCCAACGCTTATTGCGCGGTTGCGAGACAAGCAAGATCTTGCGAGTCGTCAATTGCAGCAAGATGCGGACAATCAAGGTCGATACATAGCCGCATTGCATCGGGTAGCGATTGACAAGGAGGAAGCATCGAAGTTGCCCGAGATACCCGAATTTCAGTTTTCGATGCATGGGATGCGACGCGAGTGGAAGGTCGATTTCAAGTCCCCGTTGATCAGTGCCAATGGGGTTTGGTCACCGCGTTGGGCGGTAGATTCGTTGGGGGCGAATGCATCGCTGTCACCACAGAACCTAGTGATGGCAGCTCTTGATGAAGACGGTTCCGTGTATTCCGTACAGTTAGATGGGGTAGCCAAGGTCATTTCGAGAGTTGAGCCCGAGCAAGCCGATGGTGCGAAGCGGATCGTAACCAGCGTTGACCCTTGGACGAACGGATGGGTTGCGATTTTGCCGGAGGGGCTTCCACGATTTTGGCTTTGCCCCACGAATCCAGCATTGAGTGCAGCAAGTGCCTCGGTTGCAGCAGCAACGACATATAGCACCCAAGCGGCGGAGACACCCGTAGCGCATGCATGGGTTCCGGGAGGCAATGATTTAGAGAATCTTCGCAGCGGCAAGCCGCTTGAGGGGTCACGTTTAGCAATTGGAACGAGTGCAGCGAGGATGTTAGTGATAGATCCGAAGACCGAGCAGCGGCTTGATGGCACCTTTCGTGAGAATCCCGTTGCATTTGTACCGGAGTTGGATGTTGCAGGACGCATTGATCAGTGGGATGTGTTGTATCAAGACGCAACGTTGCACAGGATTCCGAATCTTACATCGAGTGTTCCGTCGAGTTCTGCAGATAAGCCGTTAGAAGCGAGGTTAGAGCGGTTGCCAATGCGGATAGATGCCTCGACGTGGTATTGGGGGATGCATCCGAAGCGGCTGATCGAGGCGTCGATCGGTGGAGGAGATGCGGTGGTTGCTCAAGGCGAGGTGAGTGGAACGGATGTATTATTGCAGTACCATTTAGGTCGATTAGCCAGTGGGGAGACAGGGTTATTTGTAAGTGATCGATATCACAGGGTGATCAATCAGCGACCGTTGACGGTGCGGCCCGAGCAAGCGAAGGTGTTAGGCACGGTGCGGTTAGCGGACGGAATGTTATTTGGAGTAGCGACGGGGCCGAATCGGGTTTTGCATTTATTTACTGGGGATCTTCGGGTGGTGGATCAAGTGTCCTTTCGGGGACGGGTACTTGCGGCAGCGTTGGTACCGAAGGGAGGAGATCTTCAGTTGATAGTAGCGATGGAGAACGAGGTCAGTTGTTGGCACATTGACATTCCGGATCCCGTGGCGCTTGCTGTGCCGTAAGTCCCCTTCTCATCCTACGGGAGGAGAAGGAGAGCCAAGACAGTTCAGTAACACGACTCTGTAGCGACCCCGTAGCATGGCCCTCTGTGGCCGTGCGAGGGGTGAGTATGGCTCACGCAAAGAAGCAAAGACGCAAAGAAAACCGCGAACCTGGATGTGTCATGCTTGGAGCGGAGCAACTTCTTTGTAACACTCCTTGTTCCCGCCCGGGGGAAGAGAAGGAGTTGGGGATGAGGTGGGTGAACACTCGCAGTTTGCGTTTTGCGAACTGCATGGAGTGCGAGAAGAGAAGAGACGCTCGCGGCTGGGCTTTCGGTTCGTATCGTACTCAGCAACGCGGTACTCGTACTCAGCAACGCGGTACTCGTACTCCGCGAAGCAGTACTCGTACTCGAACCCACCGCAATCGTCATCGCAGCGATGAACGATAGATCGTGGCTTATCGAAGTCGGAGTTTCTCGAGTACGAGTACCATTGCATTGAGTACGAGTACGAGTACGAGTACGAAAACTAGCTTCCTAGCCTAGCTAATGATTGACCTGCAACAAGCATCTTCAAACGCAGTCCAGTGCTCTTCGCACCCTCATCCCCCCCGCCCCTTGCTCCCGCCCGCGGGAGAAGGGGAGCCAAGCGTATAAGGCTTATCGCCTTTGAATATCAATTTGTAGCCACGATCGCTTCACGCGGTCAGGTAAGGGGCCTTGGGGATGTACCCTATTTAATCGTACCTCCCCTTTTCCTCCCGGGGGAAGAGAAGGGGTCGGGGGATGAGGTGTGTGAAGCCGCGCAGTTTGCGTTTTGCGAACTGCATGGAGTGCGAGAGGAGAAGAGTCGCTCGTGGCTAGGTCTTGGGGTTCGTATCGTACTCAGCAACGCGGTACTCGTACTCCGCGAAGCAGTACTCGTACTCGAACCCACCGCGATCTTCATCGCAGCGATGAATGATAGATCGTGGCTTATCGAAGTCGGAGTTTCTCGAGTACGAGTACCATTGCATTGAGTACGAGTACGAAAACTAGCTTACTATGTTGCAATCCGGACAGGTCCTAAAGGAGCTGCTCTAGGTCGGCTACGGAGCGTGCTACCATATGGGCTCCTTGATCTAGAAACTTCTGGGCTATCTGCTCAAGCTGAGCTTGAAGTTCGTTTGGGGCTAACTCATCGCATTGACTGCGACTCAATCCTAATGCGTTGCCGGATTGCGCGACAGCTATCGCCCAACATCCTGCCGTACGTCCCGCCGAAATCCCCGCAATCGAGTCGTCCACTACGGCAATCGCTGACATCGGATACACGTCGAGCCTCTCTGCCGCTCGGAATACTTGCCATGGTGCCGGACGACCCGCCGCAACTTCGTCTGAACAAACGGTCACCTGTGGCGCATAGCCTTGCTCTGCCGCCAGCGGCTCGACTACGTCCATCAACGCTCGCGTGTAACCAGTCGTCGAGCCAATGCGAATACCAAGCTTACGCATCGCGTCGACCGTTTGAGGTATTCCAGGGATCACATCGGAGTGCTCCGACAGCACCTTCCGCTGCAACGGTAAAAAACGTTCGTAAAGCTCCGTCACATCGTCGTCGCATGGAGGGCGGCAGAATTTCTCCGTCCAAGCCTGTGATATCCGAGGTACGCTGAGCATCGCTCGAATATGATCCACCTTGGCTTGACCCATCGGCCCGCGAGCTTCAGGCTCGCTGACCTGCACGCCAACTTGATGAAACACTTCGCGGAAAACTTCCACAGGTGCTCGACTGCCGTAATCAATCGTTGTACCAGCCCAATCAAAGAGTACCGCCCGCAACGATTTAAGATTAAAAGGAGCAGGCTTTCCGCTCTGCTTTCCTGTCCACCATAATCCAGCTTGTGTGGGTCGATCCATGGAATGCTCCAGACTTTGATGCGTCGTTTGTCGTGTTGTTATGGAACGGTCAAGTGTTATCGAACAGACTGGTTGGATTTCTCGTTGGGAAGCTTTCGATCCCAGTACTCTTCAGCTAATCCAAAAGAAAGAGTCATGCCATTACCTCCCAATCCGGTGAAGACGTGTAAGCCGGGTGCTATCGTACGCTCAAAGAATAAACCTTCGGAATACTTGGCATAGATACCGTGCCAGCGAGATTCGATTTCCCAAGTGGGAAGTCGGATGATTTTATGCAGTTCGCGTAAGATCCATTGATCGATCCGAGCGTCATCGAAGGGCTCTACGTCCAACCCGTATTGATGGGAGTCGCCCAAGACGACTTGGCCAAACTGATTTTGAGAGGCCATGACATGAATGCCGTATTGATTGAGCTCAGGCGATTGCGACTCGATGCGAGCAGCGAGTTTCTCAAGGCTTGGGCAGGAGCGAAAGTTAGGGTAATGCCGAAGTGTCAATCCGCCCGCAACGTGTGGCCCGATTCGCCAGTTGTCTGGTTGCCCAACCGTACGCATCATGTGCAATTTGCAAGGGCGGATGGGTTGATTATGGAAGACTTCGGGAAAGAGCGTTGCGAAATCTTCTCCGGAGCAAACGATGATTTCATCGAACCGGTGTCGCTCCCCAACGCCGGTGAGCAATTCCCCAGCTTGTGCTTGGACGACCGCCGTCGAGAATCGAAATTCCACACCGTAGGTTTTCTGGAGCCAAGCTGGCAGCGAGCGGACTGCAGAAGTTGGGTCCACGCAGCATTCTGTCTGGCTCCATAAGCTACCGAGCAATCCGTCTGGATTGGCAGCAGGACTCTTGAGCAACGTTTCTTCTCTGCTTAATAGTCGCAGGTTCTCGCTTCGCTCGCTGTGGCGGTGAAGGTGCGAATACTCTTCGAGCAGTCCCCATTCATCGGGATGATGAGCGAGGTGAAGCGACCCGCAGGGTTCTACCCATATCCCAGCTTGATCGCGCAATGTCAACCAGCGACTTCGAGAACGAAGTGCGGTCGACTGGGCTGCGTCGGGTTGTCCGATCACCCAAATCATTCCAAAGTTGCGAATCGACGCGCCGCTGGCTTTAGCGGTCCGCTCGAAGAGGGTCACTTGTGCCCCTCGCTCGGCCGCAGACCACGCATGCGCTAATCCTACGATCCCTCCGCCGACTATCCCGACCTTCATCGATCTCCTCCACCATGTAAGTACTGCATGTTCGATTCAAGGCGATTGAAGGCTACCGCATTTGTCAGTTCAGCCTCTGACCGCTGAAACTAAACAGTAACTGTACGCTTCTCAGATCGCATGGTATTTCCGGCTGCATCGACCGCTTCGATTTGAATCTCGTAAAGACCGGGTTCAAGTCCTAGTTGGATGGATGTCCCCGAAATGGCTGTACGGATTGGAGTCAAGCTTGAGCCAACTGGACCAGCCAGAAGGTTGTAGCGTGCTCCGCTAGCTGATTCACTCCACGAAGCCCGAAGTTTACCTTCTCGTCCGACGAGTGAGAGAATGTTGAATGGACTTAGGTATTGTGTCAAGTTAAGGAATCGTTTATCCGAGCTTGGCAAAAACGTATTGCCAGATTTCACGGAGAGCGAAATCATTTGCTGCCCGTCGGACAGGATCCCAAACAGCTCCGTGATCGCTTGATCATTGATCGCGAAACTTCCGTCGGGTGCAACGTACTGGGAGACATCAAGTCGATCGCCACCGTTGAGCGAAGCGAACAGGGTGCGAGAGCTATTGACGATTCGTCCTGAAACGCTGCGGTCTGCCGTGATCGCTTGATTACCACCGGACTCGGCCATGACCAAGTTGCTCAAGGGAAGAACTTGTCCAGCCGGAGGGGTGTTGAGGTAATTGATGACGTTGAGTACGTCGAGCGGGGAGATTATCCCATCGCGATCGACGTCGCAGTCCAATTTGTAAGCGCCCGATCCGATGTTGATCTGGTTGATGACGTTCAAAACATCGAGGGGAGAAATCGAGTCATCTCGGTCGGTATCCATCGCGGAGAGCCAGTTCTCTGCGTTACTTCTCGCTGGCGTCACATCGATGACGTATTGGGTTAGTCCAAGAACCGCTCCATTGGACTTCGCAACGACTTTCAATGTGTAACTGCCCGAATTGGCATAAGAAACATTCGGAATGCTCAAGCTGGTTGAGCCTGAGAGGTTGCGATCGGTGGTTCCGTTGCCATCGAGATCGATTTCGTACTGGATGACGTTCGGTGGGTTAACCAATCCGCTGAGCTGGACGTTGTACGTCGCCGATTCCCCGGCGTGCAGCAAGCTCTTGCCCGAGACGATGAGGGTCGCTGGTGGAAGTGGGTTGAGAACCGAGATCAATCCGGAGTTGAACGATAGTCCACTTGCTCCCGTTCCCGCTGCGGTCACTCGCGAGCCGTTGACGAAGACTTCGTATACCCCATCGATCAAGTAACCTTGTGCATCGGTCAGGTTGCCGCTGAAGGTAAGGTCGAGGGTAGTTTTTCCATCGATCAACTGCCGTTCGACGCTTGTCGTCACAGGGAGGAAGTCAACATCTTTCTTAACGACACTGATGGCATCGAAACCGATGGTATTGAGTTCTGCATCCCAGTTTAGGCGGACATTGCGGACCCGTTCTGCCAGTGGGGCTCCGAGAGAGTCGGTCATCGAGACAATCTCAGGTCGATTGCGAACATTCACACGGAGCGAACGGGTCAAGGTCGGTGAGCCGGGTAACTCAGGGTCGGTCACTCGAACCGTGACGTCATAAAACGGTTTGACTTCGAAGTCGAGCAAGGTGCCGGACTTGAGTCGCAAGTTACTGCCGATGATTTCAAAAGAAGCCGCATCGGGGCCTTCGAGGGTAAAGACATTCGACCCGACAGAATCATCGGTAACCGCGATCGTCGCGACGACTTGTCCAGCCGATGTGGAGTTTGTTTCGTTGATCAACGTTACTGGGTTGAGGAATCGCAAATCACTCGGTGGTTCGTTTACATCACCGATGGTAAGGGTGAAGCTTGAGGAGGCATCAGGGATACCTGGGAAAGCTCCATCGTCGACTTGGACAACGACGCGATAACTCGATTTGGTTTCATAGTCCAATGGAGTTGCCGAACGGAACCTTAATTCGTTTCCAACGATTTGGAAGAAACTTGAGTCGAGGCTATTGGCCAACGAGAAAATATTATTTCCGATCGCATCGTCTTGGGCCGCAATCGTCGCGACACGGATGGCGGTGTTTACATCGGTTGTTTCAAAGAGTGGATTCAGGACGTCTGTAAAGTTAACTCCAGTGGGCTTTTCGTTTACATCGGAGACTTGGAGAGTAAACAATACACTGATGTCTGGGTTCGCACCGATCGTCGCGTCGTCTGCGGAGACAAGTACGCTGTAGGATGATTTGGTTTCGAAGTCCAGCGGCAGTGCGCTTTGGAATCGCAAGTTGTTGCCGACAAGACTAAAGAAGCTTGCGTCGGCTCCCGAGAGGGAGAGCTGATTGGTGCCCAACGCATCATCGACAACTTGAACGGTCGCTACGGTTAGCGGTTGAAAGACAGGGGTGGTTTCAGAGACGCTTGTCAAGTCATTGAAACCTATATTGGTCGGGGCTTCGTTCACATCGCGAAGCAGCACGGTTACCGAGCCGGTGCTCGAGAGCGATGGAGTTGCTTTATCTCGCACGACAATAGGTACGGTTAGGGAGAAGCGAGCTTCGTAATCAAGCATCGCAGAAGCGAAGACGCGCAGTTGCCCGGTAGATTCGTCGATGGTAAAGACACCTGCTGGGGCTGTTGCTCCCAGAAAGTAGCTCAATTGGCCGTTGACCCCTGCATCGGGATCCGAAGCAACGATTGAGCCGACCAAGGTTGAGGGAGGGGAGTTCTCATCGATGGTGAAGGTGGACGACTCGACGCTCGGGGCTTCGTTGCGATCCAAGTTGACCAGTTTGATTGTCTTGCGCGTAATACCTGGAATCGCTAGCGAATCTCGGACTTCGACTTCGGCGTTCAGCTCGCGTGTGGTTTCGTAGTCCCAAGCTCCGTTGCCGGTGTATCGGATTTGGCCAGTAAGCACATCGATACTAAACGGACCTGGGTTGCTTGAGAATCGGTACGTGAGGGTTTGCCCTTCGTCTGGATCGGTAGCAAGCACGGTTGCCAGGACGGTGTTCAGCGGTGGGTTTTCAGGAATGTTGAACTGGGACGATTGAATCTCAGGAAGGAGATTGGTTTTGTATCCGAGGGTGATGTTCGTTAAGTTTTCGAAGCGATTGACCGTCAGCGGATAGTTGGTGTTCGACGCAAGCGGAATGAGGTTGCCTGGGTAGTTCGCAACGGTCAATCGATAGAGTTCAGGAGGAGTGTTGGGGGCTGGTGGGGGAACTGGGATCGATGGAGGGAGTTCTCCGATCGTAAAGATTCCGTTGGCACCGGTGGTAGTTTGGAATTCAGGATACGAGTACCGCAGTTTGTCGAACGGCCCGAAGGGACTCGATCCTGCAATCGTGTCATCGGTGTAGATGATCGCGTACTTGATGTCCGCGTTTGGGCGGGTCAATCCGATGACTTCGCGGTCCATGCCAATCAAAGGTCTCGATACTTTAGTAGCGAGCAAGTTATCGTTCTTGTCGAAGATAGAAATACGACCGAAAGATGCCGTCGAAGAACTCGCTGCGATGGCCTCGATCGAAACCTCTTGGGCTTCGCGATAGAACATCACCTTCAGTCGGTCGGTGGAGTCATACCAAGGAATTCCTTCGCTTGAGAAGACACGAATCGTATCGAAGTTATTGTCGAAGGTGTTGACGGTTCTAACAGCGAAGCCGATGTTTTTGTTGTTGCTGTCTGCGACGGTCAAGGTGGCGTTTGGGAACGCGTTGGCAATCTCGACATCCAAAGGTTGTTGCGAGGCGATGACATTGATGGTGGTTAAATCTCGAACGCCGTTGTCGTTGCGATCTGCAAAAAGGGTTACACCCGATTGCGGTGTATCTGAGCCCGTGATTTGGCCGTTGCGATCTATGTCGAGTCCCACGAAACCAGAGAATCCACCCCCGAAGTTATATGTACCTACGTGATTCGTTGCGCGACCCGAATAGACCAATGGTCTCGGGTCACCGAAGGTACCGTAGGTGAAGCGATATTTCGAGTTTGCATTCAAGTCGTCTTCAATCGTCGTTCCGGCGACCCAGTCCGAAGCTGCGTATCCGGTTGAGTTTCCGATACGAGCTACATACCCAACGTTTTCTTGAACGACCAGCACCGAGCCTGGAGCAACACGATGGTCGGTAGTGAAGTGAGAAAAAGAAATACGCCCATAGGACCAGCCTGGCGACGGAGTGTAGCCAAGCATCGCAACCGAGTCGTGGGTGGTCCATGAAGCCGCCGTTCCGTCGAGCGTGCCGTCATCGTTCGAGTCGTAATCGGTTCCGGGAACCGGTTTGCTTGCACTGGTGATTAAAAGAAAGCTCAACGAACCACCGACGTGGGCTAGGCGATCAGAGATTGCTGAAGCATCGCTCCAACGCCCGTCTGGCAGACCGGCAAAAGCATTCGAAGTACTCATTAATCGAGCCGATGCCGGATCGACTTGGTAGGGTGAATCGAATTGGGTGATGGTCAAGAACCCGTTGCTACCGAAGTTGAGGTTGGACAGGTCGATCACGCTATGCAAATACCCAGGGCCGCCAGGAACAGCACCCCAGCTTTCTAAGGCTACGAAGTAAGTGCCGGCAGGAACGGTGGCGTTCGGAATCCCTTGAAGTTCGATGTACTGATCTGCATCGCGATTTCCGAACAAAGGGTCTTCTTGGATCTCGCTGATAAGCATCCCCGCAAACACTTTGCGGGCTTCGAGCGCCTCTACAGTCAGCTTGCGATTCGCCAAGTTCGACGCTCGTGGCTTGGAGGTCCCTTTTCGATTGATGAGTCGGGAACGCAGGGATTGCAGGGAAGGAAAGAAGTGGGCCATCGAAAAGAGTCCGGGATGGAAAATGAAGGAAAAGCAATGAATGCGGAAAAGGGAAATGCAGGCGGATGGTGAACGGGTGCATTCGGCCAGCAGTTTGGCGGGACGAATCAGAGTCTTGCAAAGTTATTCGATTAGGCCTGCCGGGGAAATGATAAAAAAACCGGCAGGATAACGCCATAAGAATAGCGTTGGATCTCTTTAAGAGAACTGTATTTTAGAGTGTGGCATTTTTAGAGTGGGGTGGGGCGAACCACCCCTGAAGGGTTCTGCGTCGTTATGCGCGGAGACTAAGGAGGAATTCGGCATTGTTTCGAGTTTTTTGGAGTTTCGAGACAAGCATTTCCATTGCATCGGCGGAATTTTGGCCAGCGAGGGCTTTTCGCATCAGGACGATTTTCTGATATTCCGCTGGGTCTAAAAGGACTTCTTCGCGTCGGGTTCCGGACTGGTATATATCGATTGCGGGCCAGATTCGGCGATCGACGAGGGAGCGATCAAGGACGATTTCCATGTTGCCTGTCCCTTTGAACTCTTCGAAAATCACTTCGTCCATCCGGCTTCCAGTGCCGACGAGGGCGGTGGCAATGATGGTCAGCGAGCCACCTTCTTCGACTTTACGTGCCGCCCCGAAGAGGGATTTTGGTTTTTGCATGGCATTTGCGTCCAAGCCCCCGGTAAGAGTTTTTCCCGATTGGACACATTCGCCGTTCCAGGCGCGGGCAAGTCGGGTGATGGAGTCGAGGAAAACAACCACATCGACTCCGTCTTCGACGAGTCGTTTGGATTTTTCAAGGACCATTTGGCTGACTTGGATGTGCCGTGAGGCGGGTTCGTCGAAGGTGCTGCTGATGACTTCGCACTTTTGCCCGCGAACTTCGCGTTGCATGTCGGTGACTTCCTCGGGCCTCTCGTCGACCAGGAGCATAAAGACATAGGCGTTCGGGTAGTTTGCAAGAACAGCCCGTGCCATTTTCTGCATGAGCAGCGTTTTTCCGGCTCGAGGGGGTGATACGATCAGGGCGCGTTGACCGAAGCCCAACGGGGTGACAAGGTCGATGATCCGGGTGCAGGTTTCATCGGCGGTGGTTTCCATCACGATCCGTTGCTTCGGATGCAATGGGGTCAGAGAGTCGAAAGGTTTTCTGCTGCGGACTTCGCCTGGATTGCGATGATTGATCGCTTCGACCCTCAGGAGGGCGAAGTATCGTTCGTTTTCTTTCGGTGGGCGGATTTGACCGGAGATGACCATTCCGGTGGTAAGTCCAAAGCGACGTATCTGAGATGGGGATACATAGATGTCGTCAGGGCAAGCGACATAGTGATGGGTGGTGGATCTTAAAAATCCAAAGCCATCGGCGAGGACTTCGAGTGTTCCCTCTCCCATCATGATGCCCGAGGAAGCCATCCGAGCTCGGAACACTTGGAAGATCAACTCGGGGGAAGCCAGTTCGCCGTATTGTGGAATTCCTTCGAGTTGGGCGATTTCAACCAGTTCTTCACGCGACATGCGCTGAAGCGTTGGGAAATCCAGCATAGGGCGTGGCTGCTCAGGGGGTAGCTGCAAACCCGACGAACCGCGCGCAAGTTCCTCTGCGATCGAGAGGATCTCGTTGTTTTTCCATTTCGGTCTTGGGTGACCGTTACCTTGATCTGTCATTGTTTCAGCAGAGTCCGGATCGGCTCCCTTGAGCGGGCCAAGTGATGGATTCCCTTGCAACGGTTTCTTAAAGGTGAAACCATTGCGCAACGCATCAAAGGCCGGAGTGATCGGAACGAGGTCAGGGGGGGAATTAGGAAGAGTATCGGGGTGGCGGTTGTTCCACCGCGAATTAATTATAGACGCGGAGGTATTCTAAGTACAATGGAATTCGTATTGAGTGCGAGAGTTCGACGGGTAAAAAATGTCCACTCCGTCGAACTTATCCGTCGAACTTTACGGCGCTGATTTCGATGGTCCCTTTCGCATGTCTTTCGCTTTGGTTGTATTGCTCCCCGTAGAGGTGCCCAATGGTACGCTTAGCTACATTGTTGCTGTTGTTCGTTTGGAGCATCCAGACGCTGAGTAATGCCGCTACTCAAGCGGGAATGATTTTGGACGAAGTCAGCGATTCGCTTTATACCAATTACGGGAGCCGATTCGCTTCCGTTGGAAGAATTGGAACCGCATCGGGGACGCTGATCGCGCCGAATTGGGTGTTAACCGCAGGTCACGTTGCAATCGGGAACTTCACAATCGGAGGCAACACGTACGCAGCAGCCGAAATGATCAAGCATCCACAGTTCTTGGCAAACGGTAGTAAGGTCGGCTATGGATACGACATCGCCGTCATGCGGCTTAGTACCCCCGTGGTTGGGATCGCTCCGAGTCCTTTCTACATCGGGAACGGTGAACTCGGTGCGATGGTCTCAATCACCGGATATGGGGAGACGGGTGTTGGATCGACTGGTCAATCGTCCAATCCAGGAACTTTGCGCGGTGGTACGAACATCGCGGATGAAGTGATAAGTTTTAGTGACGGCCCGGGGGGGCAAATCGGCGCACAGAATGCTGTTTTACTGAGCGATTTCGATGCGCTCGCGTCGCGTGACCCCGCCGGAAGTTTCAATACACTCGGCTCTCGTAACGCAACGGACTTAGAGTACCATCTTGCCATCGGTGATAGTGGCGGGGGTGTGTTTCTCCAAGAAAACGGAACTTGGTATCTCGCCGGTGTAAACTCCTTCGTCGCTTCTCAGCGCGATTGGACTGGAACTGGCAACACGTTGCCGTTCGGTTATGGAGCCGTAAGCGGCTTTACGCGCGTTTCGAGTTTCAAAGACTTTATCCAATCTGCCACTGGTGTGCCTGAACCCTCCAGCCTCGGCTTGATCATTTCCCTCTCTATCGGCTACCCTGCATGGTGGCTTCGCCACAACAAGCGACGGCGATCCGTTCTCCAATAACCAAACTTAGCATGAAAACATTTTTCGGTTCGTTAGCACTTCTCCTCAGCTTGACCGCTGTTGGGGGAATGATCGCTTATACCAAGTTCCTCGCGATGAACGCTCCCGTAGCGATGCAAGAGGCGCACCCAACCCCGGTGGTCTTCAGTCAACCGCAGACGGTGCGTTTGCGCCGTAGCACTACCGCGGTCGGTACGGTGGTGGCTTCTCGATTGCTGCAATTGAAAACCGAGACGGTCGGAACGGTCAAAGCAGTCCACTTTCAGTCAGGGCAAATTGTTCAACCCGGCGATATCTTGATCGAGCTCGATACCGATGTGGAGCAAGCGATGCTTGAGAGCGCGCAAGCTGCCGAGAAAATTGCTACCTCAACGTATCAGCGGATTAAGAAGGCGATGGAAGTCCAAGCTCTCAGCGAGCTTGATCTCGATCAGACCCAGGCGCAGTTAGCGCAGGCACGAGCCGAAGTTGCGAGGATGCAGGCCGTGATCCGGCGCAAAGTATTGGTCGCTCCGTTCCGAGCTCGCGCCGGAGTCTTCGACGTGCAACCCGGTCAGTACTTGGCCGAAGGCTCACTGATCACGATGTTGCAAGGGATCGACGATTTCGTCTATGTCGATTTCATGATGCCCCAACACATCGCCGGCTTGCTGAAAGTTGGAGAATCGATTTCGGTCGAACACCTCGGCATTAAATCCGATGCCCAAATCATCGCTCTGGATTCTCAATCCGATCGAACGACCCGTTCTTTGTTGGCACGAGCGAAAATCCAATCACCTCCTGACTCGCTCCACGTCAACGATTCGGTTCGCGTGGTTGCTGAGGTCGGAGAAGCTCTCGATACCGTGGTGATTCCAGCGTCGGCACTTCGAACTGACCCGACCGGTGCTTTCTGTTATGTGGCAACTACTGATGCTACCGATCCGAACAAAATGGTTGCACGCCGACGCGAAGTTCAAGTCGGCTCTTCGGTCGGTAATTCCGTTTCTATCCTCCAAGGGATTGAGCTTGGGGAACAAGTCATCGCCGATGGTTCATTTAAGATCTTTGATGGGACTTGGGTGGTGCCATCGGATTTGACCACGACCGCTAAGGTTGCACCGTAGTTCTCTCCCCACGAATCCCCACAAATGAAATCCATCACGGACATCTTTATCAAGCATCCGGTTCTGGCAATCGTCGTGAACTTGATGATCGTATTGCTGGGTATTCGCTCCTCGCAAACGCTACCCGTTCAGCAGTTCCCAAAACTTGAAAGCACCTCGATCGTCATCACGACGATGTACATCGGTGCAAGTGCGGAAACGATTCGCGGATTTTTGACGACTCCGATCGAGAAGGCCGTCTCATCGATCGGAGGCGTGGACTACATCGAATCGCAAAGCGTCGCGGGATCAAGCCAGATTACGATTCGGCTTAAACTCAATCATAATGCCACTCAGGGGCTAGCCGAGGTCAACACGCGGCTGCAGCAAGTCCGCCGCGAGCTACCTGCAGAAGCAGAGCCGAGCGTCGTCGAGATCCAACGCGCAGACCGTCCCTACGCTTCGTTCTACCTGAGCTTTACATCCTCTCGCTGGGATATCCCACAACTCACTGATTACTTGACCCGAACCATCCAGCCTCAACTCTCCACGATTGCAGGAGTGCAACGGGTGGGGGTCGAAGGTGGACGCACCCCAGCGATGCGTATTTGGATTTCTCCAAACCAACTTTCCGAGTTAAACCTGACTCCGGGAGATGTCTACGGCGCTCTGCGCCGAAACAACTACCTCGCTGCTATCGGTCGAGTGAAAAACGACGCAGTCCAAGTCGACTTGCTGACCGATACGGACTTGAAGACCGAAGAAGAGTTTCGGGACCTGATCGTTTCGCAGAAAGATGGAGCGGTCATCCGGCTCGGTGATGTTGCCAAAGTCGAATTCGGATCGGAAGAAGCGTCCATGGTCGCAATGTATCGCGGACGTGAAGCGGTCTACGTATCGGTCTGGCCTTTGCCCGGCAGCAACGAGATCGAGGTAGCGAACCGATTGAATGCGGCGATGCAAGCCCTTGCGCCGAATCTTCCCAATCATGTCGAGATGAATCTCGCTTACGATGCGACGAAGTTCATGCGGGATGCGCTTTCGGAGATTTCTAAGACCCTGATTGAAACGGTGGCGATCGTCGGATTCGTGGTTTTCTTGTTCATGGGTTCTATTCGCACAGCTATCGTTCCGTTGATTGCGATGCCGGTCTCGCTTATCGGTGCGACGATTCTGATGTATATGCTCGGTTTCTCTCTGAATCTGTTGACCCTGCTCGCTATCGTTCTCTCCGTCGGACTGGTGGTCGATGATGCCATCGTCGTCGTCGAAAATGTGCAACGCCATATTCGAGAAGGTATGTCCAAAGTCGATGCGGCGCTTTTGAGCGCCCGGGAACTCTTTGGTCCAATCGTAGCCATGACAATCACCCTCGCTGTGGTGTATGCACCGATCGGTTTTCAAGGTGGACTGACGGGGATGTTGTTTCGTGAATTCGCATTCACACTTGCCGCAGCGGTTCTGCTCTCGGGAGTTGTTGCCGTTACCCTTTCGCCCGTGATGAGTAGTCAAATGCTTTCGGCAAGTGGAAAAGAAAGCTGGTTGACCCGGTTGGTCAACCGCGTCTTCGATGCCTTCCAATCGTTCTACGGATCGGTTCTTGAATCGGCATTGAGTTTGCGATGGGCCATCGCCCTGTCGACGGTTTTGATTGGATTAGCTGCTGTCCCTTTCTACGTCATGAGCTCGAAAGAGCTTGCGCCGGTGGAAGACCAAGGTGCCATTGCGGTGATGCTCAAAGCATCTCCGGATTCCACTCTCAAGAGCACGGTTGCTTGGTCGAAACAACTTGCTGAAAAGTTCGCGGTTATGCCAGAGACAAGTTACATGTGGGCACTTGTCGGATCGAATTCCGGCTTCGGGGGAATCATCACCAAAGATTGGCATGAAAGAGAGAAAGAGCACATGCGGAGCACTTCCGCGATGGTTCCCCAAGCCTTCGGTATCGCTTCCGCCATCCCTGGGCTTCAGCCATTCCCAGTCCTTGTCCCACCCTTGCCCGGAGCTGGCAATTTCGACGTCGAACTGATCGTCAAATCGGACTTGCCAGTCGAGCAACTAACCCTGTTGTCCGGACAAGTCCTTGCGGAAGCAAACGCGAGTGGACTGTTCTTGTTTGTCGACACGGACTTGAAAGTCGACTTACCCCAAGCCCAGGTGATCATTGATCGGGAGAGAGTCGCGGATCTGAAACTTGATCTGGCAAGCATTGCCAGTGAGCTAGGTGTATTGTTAGGAGGCGGTTACGTGAACCGCTTCAATTACTTCAATCGTTCATATCAAGTCATCCCGCAGCTTGCGGAAGAAGACCGGCAATCTGCAACGTCATTGATGGACTTGAAAATCCGGACACCGACGGGTCAATTGGTCCCCGTGTCGACTTTTGCAACCATCATACCGAAGACGGCTCCTCGCGTTTTGTCCCGCTTCCAACAGCAGAGCTCGATACAGATACAAGCGGCCGTTATACCTGGAATTCCCGGACTTACCAAAGAGTCAGGATTGCGCAAGATCGAAGAGATTGTCGAACGGGTGATCGGGCCTTTAGCTACGACCGATTATGCCGGTGAATCTCGCCAGATTCGCAAAGAGGGTTCGTCCTTGACGGTGACGCTTGGGATTGCATTGGCGCTGATCTACTTGGTGTTGGCAGCCCAGTTCCAGTCCTTCCGCGATCCGCTAATCGTCTTGCTTGGTTCTGTCCCATTGGCGATCTCAGGCGCACTGATGTTGACATTCTTGGGGCTAACGACCGTCAATATTTACTCCCAAGTCGGACTTATTACTCTTGTAGGTTTGGTCGCGAAGAATGGGATTCTTATCGTCGAGTTCGCGAACCACTTGCAAGAGGAAGGCTTGTCGAAATGGAATGCGGCGATCGAAGCATCGAAGACTCGGTTGCGGCCGGTGTTGATGACCAGTGCAGCGACGGTCTTCGGACATTTGCCATTAGTCTTTGTCACGGGCCCAGGGGCTCAAGCTCGAAACAGCATTGGAATTGTGTTAGTAGCAGGTATGGCGATCGGGACACTTTTTACGCTCTTCGTGGTCCCGAGCTTGTATGTGCTGATTGCTGGAAAGAAGGGATCGGTCGCCGCTGGCCATGAAATGGTAACCCGACGCGTCAGCGAGGCAGCAGCGGAGTGATGGCTGATATCTTAGGGTACTTATGAGCGATGGAGCGTGTGCTGTAGCTTCCTCCCTCACGGTTCGGGTTACCGATCGATGTGATGTGGCCGTTGGCCACGCAATGGTAACCCGATGCGTCAGCGAGGCAGCAGCGGAGTGATGGTTGATATCTTAGGGTACTTATGAGCGATGGAGCGTGTACTGTAGCTTCCTCCCTGACGGTTCGGGTTACCATTGAGCCAGTCCTCCCTCACGGTTCGGGTTGCCGACCGATGTGATGTGGCCGTTGGCCACGCAATGGTAACCCGATGCGTCAGCGAGGCAGCAGCGGAGTGATGGCTGATATCTTAAGGGTACTTATGAGCGATGGAGCGTGTGCTGTAGCTTCCTCCCTCACGGTTCGGGTTACCATTTAGCCAGTCCTCCCTGACGGTTCGGGTTACCATTGAGCCAGTCCTCCCTGACGGTTCGGGTTGCCGACCGATGTGATGTGGCCGTTGGCCACGCAATGGTAACCCGATGCGTCAGCGAGGCAGCAGCGGAGTGATGGCTGATATCTTAAGGGTACTTATGAGCGATGGAGCGTGTGCTGTAGCTTCCTCCCTCACGGTTCGGGTTACCATTTAGCCAGTCCTCCCTGACGGTTCGGGTTACCATTGAGCCAATCCTCCCTGACGGTTCGGGGTACCGATCGATGTGATGTGGCCGTTGGCCACGCAATGGTAACCCGATGCGTCAGCGAGGCAGCAGCGGAGTGATGGCTCATTTCTTATGAGCGATACGGTTTGCCTAATTCCTAATCAATCTCATTTACCGCTTCTGCGTGGGATTCGGCTTACCTTCGGATTGGGCTGCTAGCTCTTGAAGGGCTAAGATCGCTTCAATCGTTTCGTTAGCTTCTCGCTCACTCTCCAGAGACAAGTTACCTTCTGCGCCACTCGGTGAGTTTTGTGTTCTATCGGCAACCCAAGGCATCGATTCAAATACTCCGCCGGGAATAAGTGCCTGTAACCCTTGCGTTGTTACTCCCGTGGCTACTAACGCCCCGATGGTCCCGATTGAGCCAAGCACAAAAACAGTCGCCAATAAATTCAATAGCATCCTTCGACGACGTGGATTTCGAACCTTGTTGCGAACTCGACCCTCCTCCCGATCCGGCAACGGATCCGGAGCGGACTTCTCCCCTAATAACCACTGAACATCAAACGCCAATGACGAAGGCATGGAGGATTCCTTGCCAGACTTGGACTCGACTTCGGTTTGCGATGTAACCATTGGGGATTTATCGTCGAAAAATGGATTGCTATAACGTACTAAAGCGACGCTATAGATACGAATTCCGGCGGTGTGTCGCAAGTTAAAGCAGGCAGGCTGGGCGGAGTTCGCAAGATGGTGGAGTGAATCCCCAAAGAAGGGAGTGGCGATCAAGATTACTCGTCGCTTTCGACCTCTTCAAAAACTACTTGATCGGTCGGTCGGGTAGTGGACTGAGGGCTGCCTAATCCCCATTGCTGCATGCGTCTAAGCAAACGTGCTCGGGAAATCCCAAGTGCCTTTGCGGCGGCGGTGTTGTTTCGAGGGTGATCCCGCAACGCTCGCTCTATGAGCTTTAGCTCGTAGGACTCGAGTTCATCATCAAGCACAATCGGTTCCGGAGGCGATAGGCGTTCGATGTGCGAGGGAAAAGTACGCAAGGAAATCGGTAAGTGGGTTTCGTCCAACATCCGCTCTTGGCTCTTACTTTCGTGTTCTTGGTCCCTGTGTTCCTGTTCTTGATCCCTGGGATCGTCGCTTGATGGGTTCGTACGCAACGCTTCGCTCTGGCAGCGACGGATCGATTCGTTGAGGGCTTGATCGAACTCTTCGGCATCCAAAGGCCACGCGTAGGCGAGCAAAGCGTCGAGGAAGGCTTGGTTCCACCGAAATCCCGGGTGCTTGCGTAGCCACGCTAACAAGAGGCTTTCGATTTCCTCGGTTCGTTGGGCGATGGGTTGTAGTTCGACAGTCTGAACGTCGAATGTCGCAATCCAGCGCGCCCAGTGAGGTGAGTTTCGCGTAGCTTGCTCGGATGGTGCGATGCTTGACGTTATGATCGCGTTCCAGCATTGTTTGGTTGCGACTTGAGCAAGCGGTTCACGCAGTTCGGGCGCAAGCTGATCGATCAAGTGGATGATAACTTCGGGACTGCGACCCTGCTTACGAATGTCATCAATCCATTCGCATACACTCGATAACAAATCTTTGTCCATCCATTTGCACTCGATCGTGATCGGTGGGTCGCGACGCACCGAGGCCGACTTTGCCTGAAAACGCTCGTGAAAGATCCATGTAGCCAGTTGGATCGCAGGCGCACCGTTCGGAACAATCAAATGAACCGGGTGATTTCCTGAACAAGCCAACTCGAGTTGTTTGCGAAGGGTACATGTTCGGGGCGAATTCCCATGAAGGTACCACCACGAATCCATGCTCGGTTCGGAATCTAACAAACTCAGCGCTGGAATCTCTATCCTCGAACGAAATGTGACATCCCGGTATGTATCCAGATCCCCTGCATCGGGTTTTAACATACATAGCGTGCAACCTTCAGGTGGCATACCAAGGGGAATGAGCGTTCTGATGCATGGCCCTTGCAAGTCGTAAGTCCCAGTACCGCTCTCTTGGGAGTGCGGCTGCGTATCACTGGACATCCGACTTGCACTCGACCATTCGCTAGGTAAAAAATCTTTCACCGTGCGAACATGGTGATTCGATGTGTTCGCAGGGATCGCTAGCCACCGCGCTAAGAGGGTCATCGAAGAGGATTCACCAACGGAGTCAGGTTTGCAATCCATCCCCAAAAAACGATCAAGTCCCCGTTCGGTTCCAATACCACGCTCTGGCCCTTGTGTACCTAGTCGGTTGCTCGCTTCCTCCATTTGCACATCCTTGACCGACGGTTCCAACGTTGATGATTTGACGCCAGGTAAATCGCCAGTGGATGAATTACCAGTGGATGAATCTGCAAGTCGCAAATCGATCGGAAGAGATTCCAAAAGTGCGATGAACGCTTCGTTACCAAAGACTAGTTGAAGGGATTCCGATAAGACCCAGATCGGGAATTCAGAGGTGCCGATCAAGCGTGCGATTTGGCGTTTTGGAATATTTCGCTGCGAATCGGAATCCGACATGATGTATAGACCTCCAAGGTGAGGAATCTGGAGGATTTGTGTTCCTAAGATCAAAGGGGTAGGGGAGGTCCGTCACAGTGAAAGGATCTACTGCATTGCTCGAAACTTTTCTGCCGATCACTATTTCCCATTAGTATACTAGCTTTGCTCTAAAGAAGGCGCTCGTAGAGAAGTTGCGATTTCGTTCGCGTTGATTGTTGATGCTACGCGGACAGGTCGGATCGGACAAGGTAAGTCAGGCAAGTCGATTCCAAGAGATGGTCGAAAGTAAACAAAAAAGGAAAGAAGTGGTACCGTTTTATGAAGCAATTAAGTTTCGTTCGCCAAGCTCTCGCGGTGTGTTGGTTCCTGTTCGGATTCCATTTATGGTTCGGTTGCGATGGCACCGCTAGCCATGCAGAAGTCCGACTGGCTACGATCTTCGCGGATCATATGGTCGTGCAACGAGACCGGCCATTGACTTTCTGGGGTTGGGGTACGCCTGGAGAAGAAATCGAAGTTCGCTTGGGTGACCAAGCCGGGCAAGCCCAAGTCGCTACTGACGGATCCTGGGCTTGCGAAATCAACGCATTGCCGATGTCGCGCGAAGGATTGGAGATTGTTGTTCGAGCAAGCAACGAGATACGAGTCCGGGACGTCTTGGTCGGTGACGTTTGGCTCTGCAGCGGACAGTCGAACATGGAATGGGGACTCGGTGGGTGCGATGCACCCGAGGATATCGCGCAATCGAACGAACCGATGATTCGCCATTTCGGTGTGGAGATGAATTTTGCCCATACCCCAAAGTCTGAGGTGCGAGGACGTTGGTCCGTGGCCACTCCACAGTCGACTCCCGGTTTTACCGCAGTGGGATATTACTTTGCCAAGCGTGTGCATTCGGAGACCGGTGTACCGATCGGAATTGTTCGTTCAAGCGTAGGGGGAACGAACATCGAATGCTGGATGGCGCAAGAGACGTTGATGAATACCCCTGCTCTGGAACCTTACGCTCGCATGATGCGTGAATCTCTCGCGCAATATCAAAAGGACTTGGCAACGGTGATTCCGGAAGTCGAAAAATGGACGCTCGAAGCTCGCCAACAAGTGCTTGCCGGCACCGAGATTTCTATGCCACCTGCCATTCCGGATTTTCCTTTCGGAGAGAAGATGTTCCGCCCCCGCTGCGTGACGCTGCACAACGGCATGATCCATCCGTTGAAACGTTTGTCGCTGCGTGGGGTACTCTGGTATCAAGGAGAGAACAATGCGGGCAATGCCGAGGATGGAAAACAGTACATCGAAAAGAAGCGTGCGATGGTTTCCGATTGGCGCAAGTGGTTTTCCGATCCCGATCTACCCTTTTACTTCGTTCAACTAGCTGCTTGGCAATCACCGACGAAGGATCCTGCTCAAGCCGATGGCTGGGCGTACTTCCGCGATGCACAGCGTAAAGCATTGTCGATCGAGAATACCGGAATGGCGGTAGCCATCGATATCGGAGATGCGCAAGATATCCACCCGAAGAACAAGTACGATGTTGGTGAGCGATTAGCCCGATGGGCACTTGTCCATCAATACGGAAAGAGCATCGAATGCTCTGGCCCTTTGTTTCGTCAATTGACCATCGATGCGAATCGAGCCGTGATCGAGTTCGAGCATGTTGGCCAAGGTTTGATGGTGGGGCGAAAGAGTGGGCGAGAGTCGGTAGCTCAAGCAGCAGGAGAGAGCCTATCACGCTTTGCGATCGCTGGTGAAGATCGCAAATGGTATTGGGCCGAGGCGACGATCGAGGGGGACAAGGTCGTTTGCACCCATCCCGAAGTCGCACGACCTGTGGCGGTACGATACGGGTTTAGCATGAATCCCGAGGGAGCGAACCTTTACAATCGCGATGGCTTGCCCGCATCACCGTTCACGACGGAATAAACCCCGGAGGAGACTGGTACACCATGACGGGTTTGAAGCAATCCGCAAGGCAAATCACTCTGGAAGTGGTTTGTCTTTGGTCTCAGGAAGGAAGAGCAAAGCGACCAGCCCGATGAGGAAGAAGAAGCTCATGTAAGTGCAAGCGTCCCGGAATGCTTGTAGCTTGACTTCTAAAGGTGCTTTTTCGGGCGCGAGGACTTTGGCGAGTTCTCCGAGTGTTATCGGGCCGGTGGCTGCAACGTAGCGACCAACGTTGTAACAGAAGCTTGTTCCGGTACTTCGCAATCGCAGTGGGAAGAGTTCTGGAAGGTAGACCGCAAAGCCAGCGAAAAGGGCGAGTTGGCAGAATCCCATCAAGCCGCTGAGCCAGATCGTTGAGACGCCATTGAAGTTTCGAAAGAAAGTGATAGTAGCCAGCATGGCGGCGATGAAACCGATAACGAAAGCTTTTTTGCGTCCGATGCGTTGGCACAGGTAGGTGAAGGCCAGCATGCCGAAGAATGCACCGGTGTTTTGAATGATCCCGTTGTATCCTCGCCACATCGACTGCGCTGCTTTGATCGATTCCTTGGTCGCTGTTGGGTCATCCTTGAGCATTTGGACTTCGATCACCCCGTTGATCAGTTCTGGGGCAAAGAAACCGATCCCCCAAACGCCGATAACTCCCGCGACACATAGCAGCAATCCACCGATCGCCGATTTCCGCCATCGCGCATCACCGAGTAGGGTCGAATACGATCCGAATTTCACGCCAGCGGCACGCCCTTCTTGGCGAGCGATGACCCATTTCTGCGGTTCCTTCAAACGCCATTGGATGAAGACGCACAAGAAGGCCGGGAGGGCGCCGAAGAGGAACATTAGTTTCCATCCGGTGTTCGGATCGATCGTCCCTGCTGCACCGAGTTTTCCAACGTAGATGCTCATCAAACCGGCGCTGATGTTCCCGATCGCCGAAAGGGCTTGTAGTAAACCCAAAGCGGCTGTTCGCGAGCGTTCCGGCAGACTATCTGCAACCAAGGCGACTGCGAGCCCGAACACACCTCCAACACCCATGCCGGTAACGAATCGATAGACGAAGAAGTCTTGCCAGCCGGTAGAAAAAGCGCTCAGTCCTGTGCATAGTGAGTACATCAAGACCGTAATCGCCAGCGTACGAGCTCGGCCGATGCGATCACCGATCGAACCGAAAATCAGTCCTCCGGTCGCCCAGCCGATCATAAAGATCGAGGTGGAATACCCAGCGTATTGATTGATTACAGGTCCTTCCGTCCCGCTCGGCAACAAAGCCTTTAAAGCTTCCCCTCGAGCGAGAATGAAGACTTGTTGATCAAGGCAGTCGAAGACCCAAGCCATCGAGGCCATGGCGAAGACAAACCAATGGTAAGAAGTCAGTCCTTTGTACCAAGGTTCGTTGTCTAGTGGTTGGCTTTGGGCAGATTGCATAGTAAAGGTCCGCAACGAGGAGAGAGGTAGCAGGTGGGAGTTCAACTGAGATTCGTTTGAACAGCCTCCGAGTATAACGAAAAAACTAATGCTTTTCGTGAGTCGAAGTCCTCTTCGATCGAAAAATCCTTGCAATCACCTTCTGTATTACGTATTACCGCACCACCTCCCTAAACCTAGCGGGTGAACTTTGACGTTCCTGGGCTCAGAGCCTATGATCTTTTCGAGTTTCGGGTTGTTCGTGGTTCGGCGGTTCCTTCTAGGTTCATCGGAGCATCATTAGGTCGTATGAGAAAGCGAGCTTCGAAAGCACATTTCATTTCCGATTTGCATCTATTAGCGAATCGTAGCACGGGGCCGATGGTTCAACGAGCGATCGATGAAGCGATCTCGCAATCGCATACATTTATCCTTGGTGGTGATATTTTCGACTTTCGCTGGAGCTCTTATCGTTCGCACGAGCAATCGATCGAGCATAGCATCCGATATTTAAAGAATCTCTTAGCGGTCAACCCGGAGTGTCAGTTTCACTACATCTTGGGAAACCATGATGCACTACCCGGTTTCACGCAGCGACTGGAGCAACTCGCCGGCAGCAATCCGAAGCTGCAATGGCATCCGCATTTACTGCGAATAGGATCAAGTGTGTTTCTCCACGGGGATATCATTGATTCGAAGATACCGCTTGAAGCGGACTTTCATGAGTTGCTCGATGCTCGGAGGCTTCGAAGCGAGGAACGGGCTTTGCCTCACCCGTTGTATCATTCACTTTACGATGCAGCGGTGCAAACGCGAATCCACCGCGCGGTGGCACACTTTGCGAACTCGAATCGTAAAGTCATGACGCAAGTCACAGACTATTTAAGCTGGGCTAAACAAGATCGTGCTGCTGGGGTCCAGCAAGTCTACTTCGGACACACGCATCGTCCCGTCGATCGGTTGCGATATTCAGGACTCGAATTTCACAATCCAGGAGCGGCGATCAAAGGCTTGCCGTTTCGCATCTTGCCAGTAGATCTTCCCGTAGATCTTCAAGTGGGCCTTCCTGTAGATCTTACTGGGGATTTGCCGACAGATGTACCAAGGGCTACTTCTTAACTCTTCCGGTCTTCGGGTGAACGTCGATCGCGAGCGACTCGTGTTGGTCAACGTAGAAAACGAATCCATTGAACATTTCATCGACGGTTTGAGGTCCGTACTCTACAGTTGCGGTAGGGTCTGGGTTGTAGGGATTGAAGGATGAATTGTCGAAGTGCGCGATCGCTTCGATTGCCGTCCCTTTCGCAAGCTGCTTTGTACCGGGGGCTAGTTCATATCCAAGTTGCCATTCGAAATTGTAGTTCGGGATTTGAAGCAAGGTTTCGCGTGAGCCATCGTGATGGTTCGCATAGAAGGTCATATCCCTTCCTCGGACATGCATGTGGGTGAAGAGTCCGAGCAAGTCTGCGTCATGTTGGAGGATATGTTTCGCTTCGATTCGGTAAGCCGGGTCGCCGGGTGGTATTTTCCAACCGCGAGGATCGAGAACGAAATGATGGAGTTGTTTACGAATCTGTTTCTTTGGGAATCTCAACCCGACTTGGATTCTGCATTTCTCTTCCTTACCTGTTGTGGTGTAGTGGATTTGGAGTCCAAGAGCAGCACCTGCGGGGATTCGGTAAGCCACTGAGTTCTCGAAACGTCCAAGATCCATCGGTTGGCCCCCTGGGACATATCCGGTGATGAATGTCTCTTCGCTGGCACCTTTGCTGGTAGCGTAAGCCATGTTGCAATGGTGAACGACGGCTGAATTCAATGGTCGGATTTCGAAGGCTTCTACCCACGTCTCGCCGAGGAAGAGGTGTGGCAGCACCACGTACTTGTATGGGACGAACCCGGTTGCGGGAATGGTATGCTGCTCGATAGTAGTAAGGATCAAATCGGGGGTTCCGATACGCCAAGGAGTTTCGACGAAGTTTGGTGGCATTGGTGCTTTGGCCGGATCGCCTTCGGCTCGGCGGGAATCGAGCCATTGCAGGAGAGTCCTTTTCGCAGCGGGTTTCAGTGAGCGATTGTTTTGAAACGTGCCGTGGGTTTTCGTTGCATACCAAGGTGGCATCGATTCGTCGCGGACGACATCCGCAATCATCTCGGCATGTGCAAGACAATCTTCGTAGGTCAAGAGCGAGAATGGGGCGGCGGTTGAAGGTCTGTGACAAGGCGTACACGATTCGAACACTATCGGAGCGATATGTTCGTGAAAGGTCCACTGATCGCCCGGTGAGGATACCGGAGCTTGTGTAGGTTCCTCATTTTGAGATTTCCCTTCGGCGAGTGCATTCGTATCTTGGTTTGGGAATGTGATCAAGCATCCATCGACGGGCGTCTGCGGTACGCTAACGGCTTTACCTTCGAGGACTTCATCGAGAGCAAGCCGAAGGTCGGCTCGCGTTGCCGAGGGTCTGGCTCCACCCAATCGAAATTGGTCGTCGAATCGACCTCGGTAGCAGATCTCGGATTCTTTGTTGAGAATTACAAATTCCGGAGTTCGTTGCACACCGAGTACCACTGCGCTGCGAGCTTCGTAATCTTTGACGAAACTCCATGGAGCATCGTATTCGATCGCTTGGCTTGCCATCGCTTGGAGCGTATCGTTTGGTCCGACGTTGATGCACAGAAAGGCGACATCTTTCAAGATGTACTGAGCATAGAGTTCTTTGAGTTTCGGAAGGGTTTTTTTAACGATGGGGCAATCGGTGGTCGTGAATATGATCACCGTTGCGCGATGATCGCCGAGCTCTGAGAACTCGCGGGTGACGCCTCGAATATCCTTGAAACTCAATGTCTCGATCTTGGACCCGATGCCAGCGATTTCGGTGGGAACCGGTTCGAATCCATGGGTACTGGGTTGGGGCCCTGAAAAGCAGACTGCCAGGCTAAGGGACAACCAGGGCAAAGCGATTTGCAAGGGATGAGGAAAACGTTTCATGCGAGTGCCCAGTAGCGAGTGGAGTCGAAGGTAGCGATCGGGTTTGAGCGTAGTTCCTACCTTGGAGTTCAATTATACTACCAACTGCCCGTATTTGGTCTTCAATGTGGTTGGGTAATTCGAAGCTATTCGACAAGAGTATGTTTTGGAGAGCGAAAGAGGAACCAAATGGGTTTGGAAATTGATTGTCCAAGGGGGTTTGGATGTTTACGCAAACGGTCGAATACGCGTTGCGCGCGGTGGTACATTTGGCAGCGAGCGCCCCGGAGACACGGCACAACAGCGAATCGATAGCGCAGAGCACCAAAGTACCGAAGGCTTATTTGTCCAAGGTGCTCAAGCAGTTGGTATCACATGGCATCATCGACTCGAACCGAGGTGCTGGAGGTGGATTTCGGTTGACTAGAAATCCGGAGAAGTTGACGGTACTCGATGTAGTCAACAGCGTCGAACCGATTCAACGTATTACGACATGCCCGCTGGGGCTTCGATCGCACGCAAAGCAGCTTTGTCCGTTGCACTGCAGGATGGATAAAGCCATGGAGAGCATCGAAGTCGAGTTGGGTCGAACGACGATTGCAGAGGTGCTTGCCGACCCGAGCACCAGCAAACCTCTTTGCGATTTCCCGATGAGTAGTAAATCGAAGGCTCACGCAAAGAAGTAAAGACGCAAAGCAGGATAGGGACAGAGAATTGTTGCTGTAGGATAGTGGTGCCTTAAACGTGGTGCGGTCCCTTTACGTGGTGCGGTCCTTTACGTGGTGCGGTCCTCCCGGGCCGCAAACACGAGCGCAGCGAGGCGTCAAGTGCGTGTGGGATGCGCGTGTGATGCGCGGACAGAGTCTCACGCAAAGAAGCAAAGACGCAAAGAGAACAGGGATGTGAGAATTGCTGCTGAAGGATCGTGATGAAGCCTAGGACACGTGGTGCCTTAAACGTGGTGCGGTCCTCCCGGGCCGCAAACACGAGCGGAGCGAGGGAGACACTAACGAGCAGTAGGCGCGACATCGGCAACGAGTCCGCGAAGATGCACGTCGACACATTCGGGCATGTGGTCGAGGTGATAGCCCCCTTCGAGAAGAGACACTAAGCGGCCATCGCAATGACTGTTCGCAAGATCGGTAATCCAGCGGGTCGCTTGTTCAAAGTGTTCAGCCTGCAAGCTCAATCCACCGACGGGGTCGTGCACATGAGCATCGAATCCCGCGCTCAGAAGTATCAATTGTGGCTTGATCTTCTGCGCTAGCTTCTCCGTTCCTTGAGCAAGTTGCTCGATGAACGAGTTTGGACCCGTATCTGCCGGGACAGGAATGTTGACTTTCGTGCCGAGCGCATCTCGGCTCCCTGTTTCCTCGCGTCGACCGCTGCCGGGATAGAACGGGAAGCGATGGATAGAAACAAAGCCCACCGATGGGTCTTCCCAAAAAGAAGCTTGTGTGCCATTTCCGTGATGGATGTCCCAATCGACGATCAGAACGCGTTCGAGTCCAAGATGCCGAGCGTAGTGGGCGGCGATGGAGACATTGTTTAGCAAGCAGAAACCCATCGGTGCATCGCGAAGAGCATGGTGTCCGGGGGGACGAATGGCGCAAAAAGCCCGTTTGTCTTCGCCGTGAACGACTCGATGAACAGCATCGATCGCGGCACCTGCAGCTAAGGTTGCCGCATCCCAGGATCCGGTCGAGACCACCGTGTCGGCTTCCACACACCCTGCATCTTCGTCACTCCACTTTCGAAACTGCTCGATGTACGCATCGGTGTGATTTCGTTTGCAATGCTCGACGCTTGCTGCCATCCAATTTGGCGTTGTTGATCGTGCAATCCAACCGTTTTGAGCAAGCCTTCGGTTGACGCGTTCGATTCTCGCAATGCATTCGGGATGTTGGCCAGTGTTGTGTTTCTCGAAAATTTCGCTGTGATAAAGTAACATCGATCCATTCACCTTAGGGCCCAAGGTTCGGAAAGTACCGAAACGGGTTTGTACGCGCCGGTACACGCCCGGCGGATGGAGTACAATGACACCCACAAGCATCGTATTGTACAACTCTATCTCCCACCTTGCTCCCTCCTTGCAGGAATCCCTCCCATGAAAACTTCTCCCAAGAAACCACTCCAAATGAAACAACTTGCTGAAAAAAACTCGCCGATCGGTTCGCGGTCAGCGAAGCTCCGAAGCGTCTTCGCTTGCTTGCTCGGACTCATGACAGGTTTCGATGCAGACTTCGCGGCCGTGATCGGTGCCGAGCCGGAAGGAACACTTGCTGGATCAGCACCGTCTCCTACAGCACCCGCTGCGGTCGCTTTGGATTCGAAGTACAAGATCAAGGATCTAGATGGTCATTTTCCATTTGATGTACCAGCTAGCAAAGAAGCTTGGGAGCAACGCGCAGCGAGTCTTCGTCAACAGCTGCTCGTCTCGTTGGGAATGTTTCCGATGCCCACGATGCAGCCTCCAAAGCCCGTGGTGCATTCGCGTCGGGAAATGGATGGATATGCGATTGAAAAAGTTTACTTTGAGAGTGTGCCAGGATTATTTGTGACCGGTAGTCTCTACACTCCTACGGCACCTTTGGCGCAAGGCGCAAAGCGGCCAGCGGTACTGTGCCCGCACGGCCACTGGACAAACGGCCGATTTTACTACACGGCAGATGCGGAGATGAAGCGTGAGCTTGCATCGGGAGCCGAACGCTTTGAATCGGCTGCTCACAGTCCTCTGCAAGCCCGTTGTGTTCAGATGGCTAGGATGGGAATCGTGGTCTTTCACTACGACATGCTTGGCAATGCAGACAGCAAGCAGATTTCGGCTGAGCGCGTGCACGGGTTCGGCAACAACGGCCCGAATCCGGAAGTTGCCGACGGCAAGTGGCTATTGTACAGTCCTCAGGCCGAAGGGATGCTTCAAAACATCATGGGGATGCAGACGATCAATTCAATTCAATCCCTCGAGTTTCTGCTTCAACGTCCCGATGTAGATCCCAAGCGTATTTCGATCACTGGTGCGAGTGGTGGAGGTACACAGACCTTCATCGCATCGGCCATCGAACCTCGATTCGCCGGAGCGTATCCTGTTGTTATGGTCAGCACATCGATGCAAGGTGGCTGCACTTGTGAAAACGCGGTTGGTTTGCGAGTGGGAACTGGTAACGTCGAGATCGCCGCGCTTACTGCTCCACGTCCTATGGGGGTCAATGCAGCGAACGATTGGACGAAAGACATGGCCAAAGACGGCTTTCCCGAGCTAAAGAAGCTTTATGGGCTCTATGGTGTACCCGATGCCGTGACGCTTCATAACGCCGTGCATTTCACTCACAACTACAACCATGTCACCCGCGTTCCGATGTACGGATTCATGAACCGACTCTTCGGTTTGGGAATGGAGGAACCAATCCTCGAGAAGGACTTTCAAGCTCTCAAGGAATTCGACATGACGGTTTGGGATGAGTCCCATCCGAAACCTCCCGCTGGAATTGAGTTTGAAGCAGATCTCCTAGCGCGGTGGGGGAAAGACGTACAGGATCAAGTCGAAGCATCACCGCAAATTCGGCTTGCTGGTTGGCAAGCGGTGTTGGAACCGGCTAACCGAGTCGCCCAAACCCTTCAAATCAGCGATGTCAGCACTGAAAATGGAGTTAGCAGCATCCGCATTCTCAATGCCGATGGCCGCAACGTAGGGGTGCTTCGGTTGAACGCAGCTTCGCAAACCCCAGTGAAAACGCTCAAGCTACAATCCGACCTAGCGACTTCTGAAAAAGTCGAAGCAGGGGTAGCCATCCTCGCAATCGATGACGCTTGGGGAATCGATGTCGGTGCTAAAGAACAATCGCTGGTGAAGAACCCGCGACCTGCCGCTTGCTACACCTACGGTTACAACCCATCGCTTTTCCTAAGACGATTGGCCGTTGTTCTCGCGCTTCTTGATGGACCTTCTGGCAAGCAGGTTGCTCAAGCCGTTCCGCAAGCAGAGGGGGTTTTTCAATCGATCGCGGATGCTGCTGCTGTATTGCGTCCCGGAAAAATCCCTGTCTCGAAAGACGCAGCGAGTTTCGATTTTGCGAAGGTCTCTTCGATCAAAGATGCGAACTTCCTGCCGGGAGCGTTGCGATTCGGCAACGCCGCAGGATTGCGAGCGACTGCTAACGCGTTGACGAAATAAGTATCCAAGCGATAATTCGGCAATGAAACGTTACAAAGCTTTTTTGAAAGAAACGTGGTGGCTTTGGACCATCTTCGCGGTGGTCCTTTCGGGACTCATCCTGTTCGTCCACCCGATCTTCGTCGCAGTTATCCCGATGATCGTCGTGATCTTCTTTTACTTCGCCCTGGTGCGATACGACGAAGACGGAAACTTTATCGGAGCTTAAATCGGATTGCTCAGCACCTAAGCGACCTTTGGGAGATTGCTCAGAGGTAGCGCGTTGCTAGGAATCTCGATCCGCTCGAGTGGACCACCCGGTGTGCTCGATGCAAAGATTGCCGATTGACTATGGCACAGTCTGGGCAACCACTGACGAATCGCTTGGCCGTTCTCGCCGGTATCCGACCAGTATCCATCGATCAAAATCAAGTCACTCGGAAGGACACTGTGGGCAACCCTCGCCACTGCACTCGCAGGCTCTCCTGGAATCAATTGGGCTTTTAGACCAAGTTCCGTCAGAAGGCGGTGCGCGCTTTTCAGAGACAAGTGACCTGCAGAGAGAGACTCAAAAGGATCGATTGCCGTGTAACGAATCGGTTTGCCGTCCGCAGGTCGAATGCACAGAGGGACGACTCGAGAAATCCTGTCTCCGGACCCAAGTCCAATTTCCAAGATCGAATGGACAGGTTGTTCGAGTACGTGGAGGAACACTTGTCTCTCGGCTGCCGGTTTCGAGAGATGTTGCCAGTAAAGACGTTGCAACCAACTCAAGCGAGCCATGGGAATGCTCCTTTAACGGGTTCGAACAGAATACCATCCGGAAAGTAAGCTCAACGGCGAATCCATCGGCCAGATCCAGAGGAAATTCCTAAGAAAATTGTTCTATCCGATAGAGTTTGCCAAACGTGTGAACCTGAGAAACCAGCGATGGTTACCGATTCGAACCGGGTTAGTTCAGGCAGTTTGGGTAAAACGAATCGGTTGCAACCAATTCACCAAATGTATGGGTTTGAATGTGACGATACCTCCACTGCTTTGTTTGTCCGAGAGACTTCGTTGGTCCTTTTTCGATCGAATACCGATCGCATCGACCCCCACTTATGATAGCGCAAGATTTCGGAGCATTATCCAGGGGGATTCTTGAAAGGCGAGATCTTCGCGTCCGTAGCCGGTTAGGAAAATACCGGATCGAGAGGAAGCTGGGGCAAGGTGGTTTTGCTGCTGTCTATCAAGCTTGGGATACCATCGAAGGTGTGCATGTGGCCTTGAAGATGCCTCATGCATTCAATGTGACGGCGAGCATGCTCGATGCGTTTCAGCGCGAAGCACGACTCATTTCTCGGCTCGAGCATCCGAACATTCTTGGATTGAAGGACGCCAGCTTCATCGATGGTCGGTTCGTCATCGTCAGCCGACTTGGTATTCAAACGCTTGCGGAGCGATTGAAGAAACGGATCGCACTTGCGACTGCATTGACGTACGTTGAGCAATTGATCGAAGCGGTCGCTTATGCGCACCGCAACCGCATCATTCATTGTGACATCAAACCAGAGAACTTAATTCTTCTTGCTGATGGCCGACTGCAACTAACCGATTTCGGGATTGCAAAAGTTGCGCAGCGGACTGTGGTAAGGACGATGGTTGCAAGTGGTTCGGGGACCGTGGGGTACATGGCACCGGAGCAAGCCATGGGCAGACCGAGCGCGCGATCGGACGTCTTTGCGGCCGGTATTCTTGGATACCGTGTTATTGCGGGTGTATTACCCGAGTGGCCTTACGCTTGGCCACCCAAAGGACTTGCTTCGCTGCGCCGTAAAGTTCACCCCGATATGATCGATGTGTTACGTAAAGCCATGGAGCTCAAACCATCGAATCGGTTTCAGGATGCCAATACTATGCTGCGGGCTTTCTTGCCTGCTAAAAGAAAAACCATCCGGAAATCTCTCAGTAATTGAGTGATTCTCGAATGGTATCGAGTTATTGCTTCCTGCGAATCATTTGGGCGATTCGCAGGAATGCATTTTCTTAATTTCGCGGACCGCGATTAGCTGGCTTTGTCCGGAGTTGCTCCGGTTCCGATGTAGTCGCTGGTAAAGTCGGAGAAGAACCAGTCTTGTCCTGCTTGACCTAGCAAGTTGTCGGTGGAGCCGAGTTCGCTGAATACCGTATCTGCGATGGCATCCGCAGCGCGGTTCAGGAAGTTAGAACCATTGGCTCGGCCCGTGGTTCCCGGTCCGAGGATATTCGCCGTACGAACCGCGAAGGTTCGCGTCGAAGACCACTCGGCAAGGATCGCGATCCAAGCATCTTCCTGATTGTCGAAAGTCGTCGTACCTGCGATCAAGATATCATCCCCGGCCGCGCCGGTAAGGGAATCGTTACCGAGTCCACCGACGAGGATGTCGCGGTTCGAGCCACCCGTCAGGGTGTCGTTACCAGCCATCCCGAGAAGAACGGCTGGAGCGGCAGCAGCTCCAACGAGTGTGTCGTCTCCAGAACCACCTCGAACGATTGAAAAGTTTGAAGTGATGCCGGCAATCGCGGTCGCGTTAGCTGCTACGGTGGTGGTGTTTAGTCGAACGGTAACGGGTGTTACCCAATCTGCGTAACTGAGCGAGTTGCGAGTCGTACCCGTTCCACCGTTAAGGTTGCCCGAGAGGCTGCCGGTTGGACCGACAATCACGCGATCGACCGCCGTTCCACCGGTGATGTTTTCTACCCCGGAGAATGCGACAGTTTTACCCGCGACAGCAACCGTTCCGCCGTTGGCCGATTGAAGCGTCCAGTCGGTCGCTACACTTGGACCCGTGATGGTATCAGCAAGAGTTCCGGCAACGAGGGATTGGAAGTTTCCAAAGGTGATGCTGCTAGCGACGACTTGACCTGCCGTGCTGATTGTCCAAGCTGTTGCAGCGTTCGCACCGAGTACTCGGTTGCTGTTGGCTGCGTTGGCTAGGATCTGTTCGTTAGCAAGGGTCTTACCGATGATGCCGGTAACGGCGATGTTGGTCCCAAGCTGAACGTCAACCGGGAGGATGATCGCCGAAAGATTGACCACATCAACTCCAGCTCCACCGTTGATGGTACCTGGGATGCGACCTGCTTCTTGGAAGACGAATTGATCGACGCCGGTACCACCAGTAACGTTCTCCATTTCGGTGAACGCGATGGCTTGGCTACCGACCGTAACATTCCCAGCTTCGCTACCGGTAATCGACCAATTATTAGCTAGGTTTGGCCCGACAATCGTATCAGCACCTGTTCCACCAACGATGGTGCCGAATCCACTGTAAGCGACGTTAGAAACACTCACTGCACCTGCTGCAGTGAGGGTCCAAGTCGTCGTTGCAGCCGCACCGACAATGGTGTTTCCGGGAAGGTTGCTACCCAGAACGCTTTCGACGGTGGTGAAACCACCCAAGAGACCAGTGATGGTATGGGTCGCTGTGTTGGGAATGGAAATCGCCGTTGCGATCTGCGATAGATCCACTACGTCGATCCCGGTGCCACCGGTGATGGTTCCGGTCAAGCGACTTGCAGTAGCCATCACGAAGGTATCGACGCCACTGCCACCCTTGAGGTTTTCGACCGTCTGGAACGAGGAACCGTTGAGTGTGCCCGCATCGAGAGCCGAAACATTCCAGTTCGTGGCGTTATTGGATCCTACCAAAACGTCAGAACCACCATTACCTTTGAGGGTTCCGGACCAGCCCGAGGTTGCAGATGTCAACGTAAAGGTATCGATCCCCGTACCGCCATTGAAGTTTTCGACATCAAGGAACTGCCAAGTTCCAATGTTGGCTCGATTCAAACCAGGAATCGTCCATGCCGTTGTGGCATTCGGACCGGTGAGTTGGTCTGCTGTCGATGCCGAACCGATCACTCGCTCCACGGCAGACTGTGAAGGTACTCTTGGGAAGACATTGGTCACGAGTGAGAAACTCAGCGGACCTGCAAGTGCGGAATAATCGAGCGTATCGACTCCAAGTCCACCTTGGATCGATCCCGTTACGTCTGCCGTCGCTCCGACGAAACCAAAGGAATCGTTGAGCGATCCACCAACGAGGCTTTCGAATTGACTGATGCTCACCGCGCTGGCGTTCAAGCTCGCGGTGTTGCGTGCGGTAATGCTCCATGCGTTATCCGTATTTGGACCGGCAAAGCTGTCTGCTGCGGTCGCCGAAGAACCGACGAAATCTTCGATCGATTGAATTCCTCCGGTGTGCGAAGCGGTTGCGGTAGCCAAGTTCACAGTCACGGCCGCAGTTTTAGCGGCGTAATTGACTCGGTCCACACCTGCTCCACCGTTGATGCTGCCAGTCAGCGCACCGGCAGCAAGGAAATCAAACGTGTCTGCTTGGTTACCACCAACTAGGCTTTCAACCCCCTGGAATCCAACGGTGTTGATTGTCCCGGTGTTGGCGCCTTGGATGCTCCAAGCGTTCACTCCGTCTGTCTTCGCTAAGCGGTCGTTTCCAAGTCCACCGTCGAACACAACGCTACCAGAGATCAATTCCAAGGAATCGTCACCACCGAGTCCTTCGATCGCAAAACTTTCAACGCCATTGGAAACGATCGGCAGCACAGAAGGCCATCCCGGTGCGGCTTGCCATGTGATCGTATCGGCATTGGCTGTGAAGACATCGTTACCTGCTGTGCCTTGGACGCGGATCTGATCGGTCCCTGCGCCACCCAAGAATTCGACACCTGCTGCACCGAGTGCGAAGCTACCGAGCGATACGCCGTTGAGGACCAAGCCAACATTCGGTGAGGCTGCTGCTGGGGAGAGCGTCAAGACGTCCGCTGCGACCCCACCACCAACCATCAATTTGGTTCCTTGCGTTTCTGCTTGAAGAATTCCGAAATCGCGAGTGACCCAAGTGCTATATCCGCCATCAGGATCCATCACGCGGAATCGGCCAGGCTTGGTTCCAGATGCCGCATAGGTGTGAGCAACATCAAGGGCGGCTGGAGATTGGTATGTTTGAAGATCAGACCCATCCCCCCAATCGACTTCAAAAGTAAAGTTGCGACCTTGGTTGTCAGTCGCATCTGCTGGTGTCAAGCGAATACTTCGCGTCTGAAGCGACACCCCTTGGTATCCATCCAAAGGACCGGAAACATCTAAGGTTGGCAGTGAGTTTTCAACAGTTGCAATAAAAGTGAAGGAAGTGCTAGCGCCATCAACATCCGTTGCGGTCACTTCAATACTCGAATTGCCCTGAAGCCCCGGAACGATTTGCAGAACCAAAGCCCCCGCGTCGATGCTTGCAGTAATCAAGGCTGGATTGCTAGAAGTAACCGAATAATTCAACGCTGGGTCTTCGACGTCGAAGAACCGGCCGGCGAGACTGATCGAATCTGGACCTGAGGATACCTCGTAAGTGCGATCACCGATCGGTGTAACGACTTCCGGAATATCATTGACGGAGTTGACCGTAATCGTCAGCAAATATGGATCGCTGGAATCAATGCCACCACCGGCTGTTCCGCCGTTGTCCTTCAAAACCACCGTTACCACCGCGGTTCCAAACGCATTGGCCGCTGGGGTAAAACTCAAAGTGCCCGTTGGGCTGATGGTAGGTACTACCGAGAAAAGTTCTGGGGTAGAGGTTGTGGTAATAAACTGAACCGTTTGTCCTGATTCGCTCGCCGGTCCTGGGCTGATGTTCGTTGCCCAACCGGTGATGCTCTGCGCTCCGGCATCTTCCGCTACCGAAACGTTAGCTCCAGGAACAAACGATGGAGCACTGTTCGGAGACGACGAGTTTTCAACAGTTGCAATAAAGGTGAAGGAAGTGCTAGCGCCATCAATATCCGTTGCGGTCACTTCAATGCTCGAATTGCCTTGAAGCTCCGGAACGATTTGCAGAACCAAAGCCCCCGCGTCGATGCTTGCAGTAATCAAGGCGGGATTGCTAGATGTAACCGAATAACTCAACGCTGGGTCTTCGACGTCGAAGAACCGGCCGGCGAGACTGATCGAATCTGGACCAGAGGATACCCCGTAAGTGCGATCACCGATCGGTGTAACCACTTCCGGAATATCATTGACGGAGTTGACCGTGATCGTCAGCAAATATGGATCGCTGGAATCAATGCCACCACCGGCTGTTCCGCCGTTGTCCTTCAAAACCACCGTTACCACCGCGGTTCCAAACGCATTGGCCGCTGGGGTAAAACTCAATGTGCCCGTTGGGCTGATGGTAGGTACTGCCGAGAAAAGTTCAGGGGTAGAGGTTGTAGTAATAAACTGAACCGTTTGTCCTGATTCGCTCTCCGGTCCTGGGCTGATGTTCGTTGCCCAACCGGTGATGCTCTGCGCTCCGGCATCTTCCACTACCGAAACGTTGGCTCCAGGAACAAACGATGGAGCACTGTTTGGAGACGACGAGGAATCGTAGTCTCCAAAGTCATCATCGATTTCGTATTCTCCGTCCTCCAGTTCATCGTAATGGTAGTTGTCACCCGTAACTGGCGTTCCAAACACAACCGGGATCGACCCGATGACTACCGATGTACCCGCGCGAACAAATTGCAAATCAAATCGGTGAGGACGACCATCGCCAATGAACTCGATGTCGAAAGTTGATGTCATCCCAGAACCTACCGCAGGAATTATCCCGGTGTGGTTGATGATTCGAACGTTTGGATCGGATGCACGAACATCGATGTCCACCGCGACGTTGGTCACTGCGTTCTGAATCGCTTGGGTAATACCGTTGGCGACGCTGGAGGCAAAGCCTGTGGCGATTTGGAAGTAAAGCGGATCTCCCGGAGCGATTGGATCCGTCGTGCCGTTTGCAATCGTGGTGTCCGATCGGTTGACAGCACCGGTCAAGATCGAGAGCGATTCGAGTTGTTGACGTGGGTCGAAGGCAAAGTCCGGGTTGGTACCCAAGCCGATGACCAATGCACCTAAAGCATTTAGTGCGGTTACGGTTTCTTGTAAACCTGCACCCGAATTGAAAGGTGTCGTAGGACGAGAGGTTTGAGTTAAGCGTCCGACGGGTAACGAGGTACCACCAGCGCCCAAGATATTGACTTCGCCCTTGGGTTGATAAGCCACACCGATGTCGGTTGCGAGCAACACGATCGGCAAAGCACCATAACGGAAACCGGCTCCACCGATGTTCCCCGCAGCAGGTAACACGCCATTTGCAGAATCTGGCACAAACGATGCGAAGGCCGGTACGTCGCCACTGGTACCCGGGGTCAATTGGGTCGACGCCAATCCAGCCGGGCCACTATCTTGCATCGTTCCATTGTTGTTCCCGTCAAATCCGCGACCGGTTACCAACTGATAAAGGGCTTCGATGTCCGTCTCTGGACCGTCTCCACCATAGCCGGGAGTCGTTCGATTCAGCGCCGATTGGATCGCTCCGACATATCCCGTGGTCGAAGAAGCGACAATGGGCTGATTGAGAATAAAAGGTCGTCCGGTGGCGTATTCCGCTGCGAAGTTCGCATATTCTTCGAATCGGCCTACCCCGAATCCAAAATCGGTACCAGGAGATGCAGTTTGCAACGAAGTCATGATATCCGGGAACGCGCCGCGGACGATCGGACTGTTGCTCACAAAACTTCCGGTGTCGTCGAAGAGCAAGAACACGTCGACCATGTTTGTCAGACTGCCGGTGTCAGGCAACGTCAGCGAAACATTCTGACGGTGGCTCTGTCCAGTTGCCAAGGTGGCTGTAATCGAACTAGGAGTAACCAATCCAGTGGCTGGATTACTGGTACCCGTAGGCCAAATCGTTCCACCTACGGTATTCGGAGAGGAACGAGAATAACCGGTGCCAGGGACCGAACGCACGATGTAGCTGCCCGGTTGCATATCGATGAAGGTATACGAACCGTCGCTACCGGTAATACAGATCGGCTCCCCATCGTCGAGAATGTCATCGCGATCGATGTCGACGAATACTGTCGCGCCGGTAATCGGGCTCTCGTCGGTGTCACGAAGCAAATTTCGGTTCGCATCGACGAACTTCGTTCCGCGAATTTGCGCTGTGCGGTAGACACCTGCGGTGTTGACGTTGTCGACTCGCTGTGCGGTTGCAACGGTTACACTGTGCACCAATTGCTCGGCCGGAGTCGCACTGAGCGTATCTGGTAGAACCATGCGAACCACATAATTGCCAGCTGCAAGGTGTGTAAAAGCATAGGTCCCAGCTTCATTGACCGCCGGGGTGTAGAACAAGTCCGACGAAGTCAGCAACGATGGTTCGCCCGCATCGAGCACCGCGTTGTTGTTAAGATCCAAGTACACCGTAGTACCGGCCAAGCCTGGTTCATCGGCATTGCGAATCCCATCTTTATTCTTGTCGGCAAACACCGTACCCGTGATTCCCGACTCCTGTCGCTGGTACTGGCCGAAAAGAATGCCGGTTAAGTTTTGGCTACCGCGGAGGGTAATGGTTCGACTGTTGGTAATCGGAGCGGTCGGTGTCCAACCAGCTTGAGGAATCACGCGGACCGTAACCGATCCTGGATTGACGGAATTAAACAAGTACGAGCCTGTCGCTCCGGTGGTAGTCTGTACTTCTCCCGTGTCGTATGAACCGTTGGAGTTTGCGTCGATGTAAACGCTCCAGCCTGCCATGCCGGCGTCACCAGTTTCGCGAACCCCATTTCCGTTCTTGTCGTCCCACACGTCACCGGCGATCGAGCCTGGAGCAAAAGCCGTAGCATCGACGTTGGCAAAGTCCGGTGCGTTTGTGGTCAAACCGGAATTAACTACGACCGAGTGAACGTCGGTAAAGGTGGGAGCCAACTCCCATCCAGTAGGCAGAAGTTCCTGAACGAGGTAGGTCCCCACTTGGAGATTGCCAAAGAAATATCGACCGTTAGCTCCCGTTGTGGTCCTAGGCTCACCGGTATCGAAAACACTATTGCGATTTAAGTCGACGAAAACACTCCAACCGGAAAGAACTGGATCGATAAACGTCCCAGTCAAAGTATTGAAATCACGGATACCATTGCGATTCGTATCGCTCCAAATCAATCCGCCGATCGCGCCTGGCAAAACGGTGAAAAGCGAGAAGTCTTTTGTAACCGTTGTATCCCCACCGAGAACGGTGATCGAATCGATGATGGTAGTGCCCGGAGTCGGATCCCATCGATCAAGCAATTCCACGACCACGTCATAGTTGCCAATAGGCACGGAACCGAAAACGAATTCACCATCGGTATCGGTGTAAACGAATAACTCACCTTCCTCAAACACCTGGTTCGCATTGGAATCGAGGAAGACGCGGAAGCCCAGTAGCCCCGGCTCGGTGAAATCCCCGGTGATCGGGTTTCGATTATGGATCGCATCAAGGTTCACATCATTGAAAACGACACCTTGAATCGCGCCGTTCGCTTCACTGAAGTTCCCGAAATCCTGAACGGTAACTTGCAATGGGAGAATGTCGACACCATAACTGTCACTATGCTGCCTGGTGGGGGACCAACCTGCCGGAAGAATCTCGCGAACTTCGTAGGCGTCAGGATTCAAATTAGCGAACCGATAAACACCGCTGGAATCCGTGGTTGTTCGAGGCTCGGTAGTATCCAGAATCGAGTTGCCATTACGATCGAGGTAAACCGTCCAACCAGCCAACCCCGGATCTGAGAAACCGCCAGTTTCTGGATCGGTATCGCGAGTCCCATCATTACCCAAATCACTCCAAACTGTCCCAGTAAGATCTCCACCGGCGAAAACAAAGTAATCTTGTCGCGTGGTTTTGTTGGTTTGAACTGCAACGTTACGCTCAGCAGGCGTTGTGGGGATCCAACCTGGTTTCACTTCGACAGCAACAGGATACGTGCCACCGAGTAACCCCGCTAAAACATAATCACCATCGACGTTTGTGACACTCGTTTTCTCGCCGGTATCGTACGCGCCGTTACGGTTTGTATCGATATAAACACGCCAACCGCGAAGTGCCTCATCCGGCCCAGTTTTTCCACCGGATCGATCGTTATCAGCATAAAGTGTCCCGAAGATCTCGGCCGCCATTAATGAACGTGTCTCGAGAGCTTCGACGTGCAAAGCACGACGAAATTGGGATTTTGAACGGGTACGTGTGGAGGATTTCAACATTTCAATATCCAGATTTAAAAGGGACATCCAACGACAGAGCCACCAGAGAGATAGTAGCGCCTGCCGAAGGAATGCATTAGGATCGGGTAAGCAATCGCCCGATCAGGAACTAGTAATAATCACCATGTAAACCATAGTGTACAGTTCAGTCGTGTGGGTGAATAGCGTATCGAGTTGACATAACGCCACAGAGAGAGAGGCGTGTCGCGGCGGATCTAAACGAACAGCTTGTAAAATTCAGGACCCTGAAGGGATCTGGAGCAGCTACCGTGCGGTACGAGCGAATAGAAAGCCGTGTGGAGAGCGGTGGAGGAAAAGATATGTAACTTAAGGGCGTCAGTAGTATATAACAAATCGAGAAACGAAAAAACCCCCATTGGATAAATCCAAGGGGGGTTTTTAAAAACCGGCGATACCTACTTTCGCACTGGTATGCACTATCATCGGCTCAGAAAGCTTAACTACTGTGTTCGGAATGGGAACAGGTGATCCTTTCTGATATAGTCACCGGGAGAGACTCAAGTACCCGGTAGGATACTTGAGCCCATGTGGATTGGTAATGGCATTGCCTTAAAGGCCGTGAATAAAGAATCGTGGACTAACAAACCGCTTTATGCAAGCGTTGGTTTGAGAGCAAGATACCGATGGTCAAGCGTTCGTCCGTTAGTACTGGTAAGCTGAACACCTTACGGTGCTTACACATCCAGCCTATCAACCTGGTGGTCTACCAGGGGACTTTCGCATACGCTACGAAACCTAGTCTTGAAGAGGGCTTCACGCTTAGATGCTTTCAGCGTTTATCCTTTCCATAGTTAGCTATCCAGCCGTGCCGCTAGCGCGACAACTGGGACACCAGAGCTATGTCCAACCAAATCCTCTCGTACTAAGGTTGACCCTTCTCAAGTTTCGTACGCCCACGGTAGATAGGGACCGACCTGTCTCACGACGGTCTGAACCCAGCTCACG